>Ga0213831_1001012_pt1 | contig 10948 bp, 8 predicted proteins | sample SWATP12_FD_163421 | JGI IMG/M metagenome (GOLD analysis project Ga0213831, IMG submission 163421) | Coastal seawater microbial communities from Marineland, Florida, United States - SWA TP1 #2 | ecosystem: Environmental > Aquatic > Marine > Coastal | place: USA: Florida | collected 2016-08-06 | reverse complement strand
AGGCCGTTGTGCTCAAATCAAAGGTCAAATTGAAGAGTCTACGTCTGACTACGACAAAGAGAAGCTTCAAGAGCGTCTAGCTAAACTTTCAGGCGGTGTTGCAGTAATTAAAGTTGGTGCAGCAACTGAAGTTGAAATGAAAGAGAAGAAAGACCGCGTAGAAGATGCACTACATGCAACTCGCGCAGCGGTTGAAGAAGGTGTGGTACCTGGTGGTGGTGTAGCACTAGTTCGTGCGGCAGCTAAACTTGCTGACCTTACTGGGGACAACGACGACCAAACCGTAGGTATTAAGCTTGCACTACGTGCAATGGAAGCGCCTCTACGTCAAATCTCTATCAACTCAGGTGCAGAAGCATCTGTAGTAGTTAACGCAGTGAAGAACGGCGAAGGTAACTACGGTTACAACGCAGGTAACGACACTTACGGCGACATGCTAGAGATGGGTATCCTTGACCCAACAAAAGTAACGCGCTCTGCACTTCAGTTCGCATCTTCAATTGCTTCACTAATGATCACAACTGAAGCAATGGTAGCTGAACTACCTAAAGACGACGCACCAGCAATGCCTGACATGGGCGGCATGGGCGGAATGGGCGGCATGATGTAAGAATCGCCCTGCTTTATAGGCCCTTATAAATCAAGGGCTTACAAGCCTTCTGAGACTAACTGTGGTACGTTTTGTATCACGGTTAGTTTCACACCATTTCCTTAATCTCCTTTTACAATATTTCATCAGCTTCTCAATAGCTACTCTTAAATTACCTTCAATAAAATAAGCTCTGTAAGCGTCTCTACGATCTCGTAATGGGTCGGGTATGCCTATGTCTGGTCACTCTCAAAGTCTTCTCACAGATCTTCTCAGGATCTTCTGTAGGGCACAGGGGGGAGGGGGCGAGGTAATGACCCTTAGTGACGATTGCGGCGTTCCGTGACTTTAAACAAAAACGGTTTTTACTTTTCGTCATTTTTTTTCGTGTAAGCTTAGCTATCAGCAATGGGAGGTACGAGAAAGGACTTATGGATAAGAAAATTGCAGAATTTGCGAATACGCACAAAACAGCGCATCAGGCAGGCTTGAAAGGGCTCTTTCGATTTCTTTCTTTTTCACTGGAAGAAGATGCCGTTAGCAGACATAAGAAAACACTATCTGAAGGGTGGCTTTATCACACGACAAGAGAGCGCCTAAATGACCCTCATGATCTAAACTTTAGGTTGGATTGGCCATCATTAGACGACGAAGATGGTATTGAAGGGTTTGTCGAAGACTTAAAGATTGGTATAGCTATGTCTGGCATTAAAGAATTCCCTATTCGACTGGCCATAGGAGACCTTTTAAAAGATGAACAGTATCGCAATCGCTTTGAGTCTCAACTCAGAGCTCAATATGAAAAAACAAGGGTTTGCTGCTTCACGACAAGTCACCTTAATCCTTTGTTTTGGGCCCATTATGCAAAGTCTGGAACAGGGTATTGCATGCGGTTCAAAGTAGGCGAAGGAAATAAGAGTATATTCTCTAATACCCGTAAAATTCTGTACTCCGACAACTATCCAGTCCTAAAATTTCCTATTATCTCAACTAATATAATTAGCACCATGAGGCCAATTCTAAGTAAATCCTCAGAGTGGATATACGAGAATGAGTTCAGAAGTTTCTTTTCCCCTGATTGGCCCCACCAGCTTGAAAATAATGGGGACTCATTGTCGCTGATAAATGACGAAATTACAGATATCTATTTTGGGTTAAATATGGGAGAGGCTGAGAAGGCTAAAATAATCGAATTAACAGAAGATGGGCCATTCAATCCCTGCTTTTGGAATGCTGTAACAGACAGGCATAGCTTTAAATTAAAGTTTGAAAGGTATTAAAGACTGTCAAAATCTTAGGGTCAATAGCTGACACCGTCAAAAAATGTAATTTAAGAGTTGTTGACAGTTGTGTGGGTGGGTGTCAATATCTCTTAAGTTTTTGACATGCATTAAGATTACATTATGGCACTGATAGGATTCGCTAGGGTCTCCACTAATCAACAGGACCTCACATTACAAGTTGAGCGCCTGACTGAATACGGTTGTGAGAAGATCTTCCAAGGTAAACACTCAGGTAAAGAAGAGTCTAACAAGCAAGCCCTAGCGTCTCTCATTGATTATGTTCGTACTGGTGACACTGTGGTAGTGACCAAACTGGATAGACTAGGTAGGTCACTCTCTCAAGTACTCAACTGTCTGGATACCCTCACAGATGAACAAGTTGGTTTCGTTGCGATTGAGCAAGGGATAGATACTAGCAACAATAAGGACCCTCTCAGTAAAGCTATGGTCCAGTTGTTAGGGATGTTTGCTGAACTGGAGAGGAACTTCATTATTTCCCGTACCAGCGAAGGTAAGGCCGCTAGTGGTAACTATGGAGGTCGTAAACACAAGCTTAGCCAAGAACAGAGGAAAGAAATAGCCAATAGGTTAGTTAAAGGAGATAGCAAAGTTAGTTTAAGTAAAGAGTTTGGGGTTTCTAGAGCTACCATTCTAAATATTTCCAGAGCAGCCAGTCCTTCATAATCCCTGACCATACGAAAAGGAGTGAAGTTGAAAACTCCTTTTAAGTGTTATGTGACTATATTCGCTCATTGAGCGGTTTATCCCATTTTACTTTTTAAAGCTGGAATACAGTCGCATAAATATGTGCATAACCAAGACGTATGGGTATTAAAAATGAGTAAAGGTTTAGGTAAAAAGCAAAGTGAATTATTGGAGTTATTAAAAGGTTCTGATGATAAATATGATGGCGTTTCGATAGTCAAAATATCAACAGCTGTAGAACAAACGGGAATGCATCAAAGTGCAGTAAGTCGTGGAATTAAATCTCTTGAAGAAAGGCAGATTGTTAAACTAATCACACTTAGGACGGTTTCCAAAGACTCTATAGCTTTACCGGTTGCTGGTAGTTCGAAACAAGAAACCCTTTCTAATATCAATCAAGTTGGTAAAGCCGTCAAAGCTTTCACTTGGTTTGATTCTGATCTCAAAAAAGAAAACTGGAAAGTTCTATCAGAGACATTCAGGAGCAAAGATGAGCATGAGCAAGTGCTGTTGGCTATCAAAAGACTGAAACAAGTAAATTTTGTTTTTGAAAAAGTTTATAAAGAGCTGGTTGTGTTTAAAAGTGGTAATAGCTATGAGTCTTATAGGATTCATCCTAATAGTAGCAGCAAAAAACCTTTAGGTTCACTAGATGGGCTCGCTATTCCTTTGAGATACATTGTGCTTGAGTCTAAGATTAAATTGCACATTCTTAAAAGAGTACTAAAGGAACTGGAAAGAGTTGGCTATGTGAACCTTGTTTATTCAGGCGATGTACTTGGTCGATCAGATCTGCAAGACATTATTGGAGTATATTAATTGTTAAGTGAGTCAAAGTGACAATATAGGTAAATGGCTCAAATAACACTTAATAATTGTTCATTCTTTCTCCCTGACTATAAGAACATTAAGAAAGAACGTTAAGATATATCGTTTAGAAATCCCATTAGGCGAAGATTACTAGAGAATAATAAGTTAGGAAATCGTTTGGTTTTCCGCTAATTACCATTTACTAAGAGCTCACTAAATAAGCACGATTAACTAATACTTTACTCTCTCATTGTCTTAACGCCCCTTCAAATCCAACTACCCAAGGTATCTTTGTTGATCAATTTTGTAAATTATTGAAATTTATAGATTATGCGCTTATGCTAGTAATTGGTTGAAAGTTTAGTCTCTGGGTGTGCTAATTTCGATTAGCCTCTCACATCGTGGGTGATTCTAAGTAAGAAGCAAGAAATTGCTTGAGCCTCGGCTCTGCCCTGAAAAGGGTGTTGGTCTGCAAGTACCTTTTGACACCCAGAGGCGCCTATTTAACAAGGATGGGGCGTGGCTTTTTCAGATAATATTTGGTGGACGAAGAAAGCTAGGATTGAAGCTGAAAAACGCCTGCTTTCTTATTCATTCCAATCTCAATTGATTTTACTCTGGTATTCATTCTCTGGCGTGGCTGCGTCTATCTATCACCTTAAAAATGGCTCTACTTCTGAAGAGGTTTGGGTCATATATTCGATATTGACTCTTTGTATTTCTGTATTCATTTCAGGTCTTTCCTTTAAGGAGCGAGCTGCTTTGATAAAGGATAGTTATGAAGCATTAAATTCGATGTATCACAAAGCTAAAAGCCTAGAGAAAGATGAAAGTAATGAGTCTCAACGAGGGCTTGAAAGCTTAAGGGAAGAGTATAGCCAGTTGATGGGGACATCTGAAAATCACACGGATACTGACTTCTCCAAGGCTGTATGTATCGCCTATTACACTTGTAATGGTAAGAAGAACGAAGAATCTAAATTAAAAGAAGGAGTGTCTAAGGCTCCCACTACCTTAATGCTTTTCGACGTTTCCTCATGGTATTTGTAAAAGTACACAATGTTATTAACGCTTATTTCAATACCAATTGCGATCCCCTTTGCTTTGGAATATATAAAGTGTCCTTAAAGAAAGATTTCGAGAGCATTTTCAGCGAAGTCAATTTGACCAAGGTATTTGATGAATACATATCTTCATCTGGTGGTTCAGGTGTCGATAATTTATCTATAAAAGCTTTTCAATCGCAGAAAGAAGACCAGATAGAGATAGTCAGCCGTAAAGCATTGAATGGAAAATATGAATTCTCAAAGTATAAACAAAAGTTAATATCAAAAGGGGCGGGAAAAGCGCCTCGAGAAATATCGATTCCAACAGCTAGAGATAGGATTGCGCTCAGAGCTTTGAGCGATTTTCTGAATAAGCGCTACAAGGGAACGGTAAAGAATAAGTTACCACAAGACGTCATTAAAAGCCTTAAAGCCGCTATTGATATGGGTGCTTATGATGGATTTATTAAGCTTGATGTTCAAAAGTTTTATCCATCTATCAAACATGACGAGTTGTTAAAAAGGTTACGAGGAAAAATAAGGTTTAGTCCTGCATTATCGATTATTGAAAGTGCGATTTCCTCTGCTACTGTTTCTTCACCAAGCAAACATGATAAGCCCAATAAGAAGGGCGTGCCTCAAGGTTTGGCGGTTTCTAATGTTCTTGCTTCTATATATATGAAAAATATAGATAGTTATTATGAAGCCAAAACTGACATTACATATTTTAGATATGTTGATGACATTCTCATTTTATGTGATCACAGCCAGGCAAACGGAATTGCTAAAGAAATAATAAGAAGGTTCAATAAAATTGGCTTGAAAGTACATGAACCTCAAAAAGGGGCGGATAAGTCTACAATTGGTGTCTTAGGCGAGCCATTTTCTTATTTAGGTTATTACTTTGAAGGGAACAAAGTCTCTGTTCGTACAGGTTCTGTCGAACGCCTTAAGAGTTCATTGGCAGCAATATTTACTTCTTTTAAATATTCACGAATCAAAGATGAAGACTTTTTGCTCTGGCGACTTGATACGCGTATTACCGGATGTATTTTTGAGGAAAAGAGTAAAGGTTGGTTGTTCTTCTTCTCTCAAATAAATGATGAGTCACTTTTACATCAGTTAGATATTTATGTTGAAAAGCTAGTTGAGCGCTTCAAAGTTAAAATAAAACCTAAAAAATTCGTAAGGGCGTTTAAAGAGCTTTCGCATAACAAACATAGTACTAAATATATTCCTAACTTTGATGCCTATAGCACAAAGGAAAAACATGAGCTTTTACTAAAGTACTTCCCTCGTGATGTAGCGGGGAAGACCCTCAATGACCAGCAAATTGATTATTATTTTAAACGTCGAATATCAAAGCAAATCAGAGATATGCTGGAAGACATTAAAAGCTTTCGCTCTTAGGTTTTAGTAAGCTTAATATGTATTTTTTATAGGCAATCTGAGAAGTTTACTTGTAACGATTCATAAACAAATTGGAAGCTTTTGCGTTTAATTTAAACTAAATTTACCTCTCCTATCTAATTGTAGGATTGAGCTAAGCGCTAGTCCCTAAACCTTTCTTCAACTAGGCAGGCATAGGCCTTTAATTGTGATTATAACTAATTGGCGGGTCTATGCTTCACCAAATATCTTATATAAATTAAGCTTTATTTTAGAGAGAGTTACATTTTAGTTACTCACATTTAGAAGGAATATTTGTGAATCTGAATAAATTGAAAGGGGTAAAGCATACTTCTGCTAGCCCTGAGTACAATCGTAAATATGATTTTTCACTAGAAAATCACGCTCAAAGGTCAAGCTCTGCAGAAGTGGAGGTATTGTTTGACTGTTTAAGTGAACGTTTGATCAAGCTCATTGGGGAATACGAAGTAGCTGTGGGATGCGTTGCCTGGCTTACGAATCACGATATCCTTAAAGCATTAGGAAACTGTGACTGGGTGAACCTTGTAGTTCAAAAAGAAGACTTTCTAAGAAATGATACTGCAGAGAATCAAGAAACATGGGTCTCAGAATTACAACAAGCATATTTTAATTGTGGAAAAAATAGAAAAGAATGGTCTGAAAATGTTCCTAGTAGACACAATGATTATCACCACTTTAACCATACTGTGCAAAGTTGCTGTGTGCCCCCTAGCGGAGAATGGACGCATAGTGGTTGCAACATAAGATGTCTCGGATATTCAGGCGACAAAGACCGTAAAACTACACCCAAAATGCATCACAAATTTCTTGTTCTTGGTTATGCTGATGATGATTTGGATATTATTCCTGAAGTGGTTTGGACTGGCTCTTTCAATTTTACCAGTAATGGTGAAAAAAGTCGTGAAAACGCTGTAATAATAAAAGATGAAAATATAGTACAAGCTTACTTATCGGAGTGGGCACAAATCTGGGCCATGTCTGAGGAGTTAAACTGGAAATCTAAAACTCCAGTAGAAGCACAGGTGTATATGGGGACGTGAATTAAAATTTTTAAATACTGTGGCTCACTAACGCACAAACAATGTGTAATTTAAGGAGTGCCAAATTTGACAGCTTGCATGTGGTTTGTGAGAGAAATGACAGAATCGAATATGTCGTACTTCTGTCAGAGAAAGTTCTGACTAACTCTCTCAGTTAGTATAAAAGATATTCATATTTTTGGGGCAATAGAGCGAATTGACCCCAACTACTGCCTTCAATACAAAGGCCCACACCATTCTCAGTGACTGTTCCGTATACAACTAAAACTCTTCCTTTGACATCGTCACTGATACCTTTATCTTGTTGATCTTTATCTTGAAGTTTAAAATAGAAGTCCGCAAATTCAGAGTCAGCTTCATTGTATCTTAGTTGAGTCATCCTGATGCTGGTTGGCTTTTTCCCAGCGTTAAATGACTTGGTTATCTTTCCATAATAAAGTCTAGGGATGTCATCTGTTTTCTTTACGTTTTCTATATTAACTAATAAATCTTGTAGTTGGACTGCATACTGTCCTCGCGGCATGAAAAAGTAGCGATGAATATTTTCGTCAAAATTCTTAGTAATACCGCGTACCGTTTTAAATTGCGAAGGTAATGAAAAACTCTCTCCTTTATGTCTTGAGATGGGTACTTGCGTAAGAGGCCCGTTTAACTCTTCGACCTTAGTCTGATCATATTCTTTTGCGTCCAGTTTTGGCGTAGCAGGAGGTTTATCTAAAAAACTAGATATGACGACAAGTTCTTCGTTTTGAATTGCTTTGAGGGCTTCCTCTTCATTTAAATATTTTCTACCCTCTGCCCTTTTACTTCTCAATCCACATTCACTTTCAATTCCTTTACTGTGAGCAAAATAAGCTTTCCTACCATTCTCAGATTGTGCTTTGTCTTTAGGTGAGCGATAAAGGTTAACAAAGCACTCAGGACAGAATAACCAACCTTTCATTTCCGGAACGTAGTGCTCAGGTGTGATCTTTTGCCCTTTCTCTTTAACTAAGTCTTTTGCCTTAGGGTCAAATTCCCAACCTTTGAAATAGTAGGCAAATTTTATACGGTTATTCACTAGGCACCTTCATGACTGATTTTCCTGAAATATAAAGCCCTAAATAATAATTATAAACTAATCTTAAGGCCGCTAGTTAGTATATCCAAGGGGGGACTATTTACTGTCCCCCTTTTTAATCAATAATCTAGGTAGAAATTAGCCATTCACTTTCAATCTGAGCCGCCACAGTATCCACGGTTTGCTTGAGTCGCTTAACATCATGCCTCGCGTAGTGACCAAAGCTCATAGTGGTTCCGGTTTTGTGGCCAGCTACATAAGCAACATCAAACTCACTGAGTCCTTCAGCGCGTTGACCTGCTGTTATGAAGTGGTTACGTAGTGAATGGAAAGACCGTGTAGAGTCATCAGTAATCTGACTGACTTTAAAGCGAGAAAAGGTACGCCCTGCTGCTTTGTGGTCAATCTTTAATGGTAACGTTAGGTCAGATACTTGCTCAACTAAAGGGATGTACCGTGCTGCGCTGTCAGATTTACCCTTGTGGACAACAAGGCATTTGATACCTTCAATCACTTCAACGTCTGCATTACATAGTTCACTAATACGTCCACCAGTAAATAGTGCTAGTTTAACTAGTGCCTTCACGTTATCAGGGCAATCAGACAGTACTTTACCTAATTGTTCTTTACTGAACAGTTGCTTACGCTGTGATGTTCCGTTCTTGAAAGGACTAAGATCATGGTCAGCAAAGGGACTCTGCTTCGTAGATATTTCGCCTAATTGGAAAGCATGGACCCAAATTGATTTAAGCCGCGATAGATGGGCAGCTATTGTGCCATGAGCGTATTCATCTCCAAGATGTTCTATGTAAGCCACTACTGACTTTTTATCGATATCCTGAAGACCAATGTCATTCACTCCCATAAAGGTAAGAAACCTTTTGAGGGACGAATTAAGCTTTTGCTTTGTATCGTCTGACAGTGAGGTCTTACGGGCCAGTAGGCTGTTCAGAGCCTCCTTGATGATGTACGTGTATGGATGATTCATTTCACCATAAGCAACCTGTCGATATGCAGCATTAGCTACAGGGCTTCGAGGAAAGAAGTCATCATAAAAGAGACCGGAGTTAATATCTTTAATTCCCTCAGCGTATTCCTCAGCAACTTGTAAGTGTTTCTTAAAGGTTTCCCTTTCTGGACTTAATGCGGATTGCATTTGAATTGCCAGTTGGCCGTTGTATCTGTCCCGCTTCAATCTGGCTACTTTTATACAGCTCGTACTTAGACTGAAAGTAATATGTGTACCTTTATATAGGTGTGCTAGTGCCTTTGGAACTCTGCGGTGATAAACGTAGGCGTTGTGATGTTTCTTAATGTGCTTGTTTAATGTGGTCATAATTAATCCCCTTATAAGTCTGTGTATAACGGAATGTGGAACGCCAAGTGGCGTACATCCCTCTATTGGTCAGGGATTAAGGGAATTGTGGGTATTTGGGGTACTTTGATGTAATCATCCCCCAAGCTTAACGCTTAAAAGAAAGGCGCTGCTCATAGAGCAGCGCCTTTTTTATTTGTGTAGCAAATCTAGAGCGTAACAGGGCTATGCGCCCTGTTTTTCTGCAATATACTCGTCCACCAACTCTTCAAGAATGGCAAGTGGCACAGCACCGTTTTTAAGCACCACGTCGTGGAAATCGCGTATGTCGAACTTATCGCCTAGGGCTTGTTTCGCTTTTTCACGAATTTCTAAAATCTTAATCATGCCCACTTTATAAGAGGTGGCCTGCCCCGGCATAACAATATAGCGCTCAATTTCAGACGTAACGTCGCTAAGCGCCATACCTGTATTGCTTACCATATAGTCAATTGCCTCTTCACGGGTCCAACGCTTATCGTGAATGCCCGTATCTACCACTAAGCGCACGGCTCTGAATAGCTCAGCTTGAAGACGACCTAGGTTATCTAGGGGATTGTCCTGAAAGCCCATCTCCCATGCTAAGTATTCTGAATACAAAGCCCAGCCTTCAGTGTAGGCGGTAAAAGGCGACATTTTGCGAATAAAGGGCATGCCTTCAAGTTCCATCGCTAAGGCTACCTGGAAATGGTGGCCCGGAATGCCTTCGTGATAGGCCAATGTGCGCATGCTGTACTTAGGCGTCGCTTTAATATCATATAAGTTGGCATAAAATCGTCCCGGACGAGAGCCATCAATAGCGGGCTGCTGATAGTAGGCGCCTGGTGCGGTTTTCTCTTTGAACTCAGGAATACGAACCACTTCCATGCCGGCCTCAGGGCGAATTCTAAATGCATCGCTAATACCCGCATCAACCTCATCAAGTATGGTTTGGTAATCTTTTAGAATTTGCTCGCGCCCTTCATCACTGTCTTCGTAATAGTGAGACGGATCGGCGGCTAACGCGTCCATCGCGTTAGAGAAGCCTTGGCTAACGTCATAGCCTTCACCAGCGAGAATAGCTAACATTTCGCCCTGAATTCTCTCTACCTCTTTTAAGCCCAGGTTGTGAATTTCATCGGCAGTCATATCTGTAGTTGTGAAAAAGCGCAGCGCATTAGCGTACACCTTGTCGCCATCGGGTAAATGCCAATAGCCGTGATCGTTTCCTGCTTTCGCTTGAAGCTTGGTGAAGTAATCGATAAACAGTTTGTAGGCGCGGTTTACATCATCACCTATAACCGTCTGGGCTTCAGCTAAATATGCGTCTTGCTGCTCTGAAGAGATATCTTCAGCCTTAGACATCTTCTCTTTCAGCGAGCTATAAAGAATATTTTCCTCTACAGGTGAAGAGATAAAGCCATTCATTTCGTCTAGTACACGGTCTATCACGAAGCGCGGAGGAATAATGCCTTTTTCCTCACGCAATTTAAGTCCTTCAAGTACTTGCGCAAATTTTTCATCTACAGCACGTAAACGACTTAAGTAATTTTCTACGTCAGTGGCATCATTAATTTGATGCTGACCTTCCATAAAGCTTGGGAAGCCGTTTTGTACACCGAAAAGTTGGTTTACTGGGTAGCCGTGATAC
>Ga0213831_1001010_pt1 | contig 10957 bp, 10 predicted proteins | sample SWATP12_FD_163421 | JGI IMG/M metagenome (GOLD analysis project Ga0213831, IMG submission 163421) | Coastal seawater microbial communities from Marineland, Florida, United States - SWA TP1 #2 | ecosystem: Environmental > Aquatic > Marine > Coastal | place: USA: Florida | collected 2016-08-06 | reverse complement strand
GAAGGCACTGCCTTTATTTAAAAGAGGGGTTTCCAATAAGGTTGGACCTGCGTAAGGAATATATAGTGGGCGTTTTTTGCTTTTTGTCATAATTTATGGGTGATCTTGGCTTGTATTAAGAAGGTTGGTACTTGCTTACTGCCCATCTCAAGGCAGGAAAAGTAGTATAGAGGAATAGTTTTCCACAAAAAATCCAACCAGTGGTATTTTTTATAACTTATATTATTTTGTCAGCTATTCCATTTCGGCGATCCAGGCCAGTTGAATGGCTTCCAAAACTCGCTCACCACAGTGCTTGGGATCATCATCAAAATTTTCCAGGGCAATGACCCACTGCATCAATTCGGTAAAATGCAGCTGCATCGGATCCACGTCAGGGTGCTCTTCCATTAAATCCAAGGCAATCTCTAGTGAATCTGTCCAGCGTAATCCCATCTAACTCTCCTTAAAATAACAGGTGGAACCATAAAGCGTCGGCAATAACCATTAAAAGAAGCCAAATTATTATCAAACGAGCACGCCGGCAAAACTGACAGTCCGTATGCCACCATTGATAAAACTTTTCTTTCACGCATTACCTCACTTGTGATTAATCATTTTGAGTATAGTCTAAGCCTCAAATTCCTTCACCGAGATGCGAAAGTGTTGAAAGCGATAATTTAATGAGGCATTCAACGTAAATACAACCAAGCGTTATGATATGCGAGGTGAAAAGGCAAAAACAACTGCAATTGTCCACTTGCCTTTCTGAGCGAATAAAGCCGTCAACATGACTATTAAACTGAGCATTGGAATACTTGTTAATGGATAAAAGCAAGGCTAACAGTTAGTTATCAACCTGATTACTTCCACATTACTTACAAAGAGAAGCCCCTACTTGTTCTTTACTCCAGGAATTGTACTTATTTCCCATGTGCCCTAAAGAGCCATGGTACCAAGTGCCATTTTTGTGGTATATGATGTGGTCACTTCCACCCGTACACTCAACTCTGAATGATGGAGCGCCGCTGACTCTTCCATTACTTCTTATCTTTGCAATACCGCGTTTATTTCTACCTGTGCTGCTGGTCATGCTTGAGGATTTAGTTGTTGCATTGTATGAATCTGAAGAGCTCGGTGCCTCATTGTAGTTACCTCCTGCAATTTGGGAAGGCTCTGGGTAAATCAAAATATCATAAGTGAATTGTGATCGTGACCATGTTGTTCTAGTAACTATTTGGCTAAAGTCCCTTTGTGAGTTCATGACCTGAGTAAACGTTTCTATGCGTCGAATATCAGCCTGAGGTAACTTGCAATTATAAATGTCATAGTGATTTATTGCTTCAGACGCTCCTCTTAATGCTTGAAAAAAAGTTGCGCTATCTCGACTCGAAGTCGCGTGACTATATTCACACACTCCCTTGAAGATTGTTGAGAATGTATGCCCAGCTACTGATAGCAATAAACTGAATTCTTTTTCAGAGGAATAGGCTTTAACTTGATAATCTAAGTATTTGACAACATATTGATAAATCAATCGATTTGAAAACCTCTCCAAGTTAAGATTTAGATCAATGCTTGATAGTTGAAGCGCTTTTTTATAATACTCTTGTTTAGAGCATGCAGATTGACACTTTGCTAAAACCGTATCGAAAAATTTTGGGAGGTCTGATTCATAAGCAACGGCATAGTCAAAGTATTTCTCCACAACTTCATGATATGGAAAGTGTCTTAATACATATTTATATTCTATAGATTCAAAGAAGTTTCTGGCATTGTTTCCAAACCCATTAGTGTGGACAAGGTTTCTGTAAGTATCTTCGCTATTGCAGTCAGCACACTTACTAAGCACATTATCAATAAAATGGGGGATTTCTTGCACTCTTGTTAATAGCACTTTTTGATAACGAGAAGACAGCTTGGCATCAATCCAGCCCGCTTTTATGCTGGGTTTGAATATGTAGTTATATTCAATTGATGTTCTTGGTGAAAGCGGATCAATTTTCTTACCGTATGCGGGTAAGTTATAAAATTTGGCGAAATAACCGCGTCTATTACACTGGGGGCACTTAGCCAACACTCTATCGAAAAATGCCGGTAATGAAGAAATGTTATTCACTAAATTTTTGTAATAAGTTTTAGCGATAAGCTTTCCAAAAACTTCATTTTTTACATTGTCTTCTTGCATTGCCGATTTAGATAAATACTCAGCTGTACGCATGTACTTAGGGGTAGAAATAAACCTAAAAAAATTTGAGCTTTTTAAATTAAACGAATATACCTTTTCAAGTAACCGTTTAGGTATACGCTCAACAAGACCATACTGATATTTTTCTTTATGAAGAGCATACAGGCTTTCTTTTTCGTTTTGAGTTAACCTTTCATCAGTCAAAATTTCTTTGTTGTTTAAAACATACTCAATTAAATAGTTGGAAAGTTTTACTCTTTTGCTAAGGCTAAGATCTGCCACAATCTTGTCAAAATATATATCTCTATCGTTACCGACAATTAAATCTACACAAGATTTTAAATCATTTTGATTAGTACATTTATGGTGTGGTGATTGTTTTTTGAGTTGTGCTAACTTGGCCTTAACGTCTGCCATCGAAAGCTTTTGTGCTTGCGAGGTTAATGAGCAGAAAATCAATACTATGCTAAGTATTACAATTGGAATGCTTTGTTTAAACACTAATAAAGTCCATATTATTCTTCGATTGGGTTTATGCGATAGTAGGCGAAAACTCTGCGCACCCAATTACAATGAATTACGCCATTTTCTACTGGTTCATCCAAGTTACATTGTGTTTGATGTGAAATATATAGATTGTCTTCTTCATGATACAGTCTCATGCAAGGTAGCCAGCTAAACTCTTCTTTCGACGTTACGTCAATTGCAATACAAATTACAGGCTTCCCTTTAAGTTCTTTTGCATTAGGCTCAAAGGTTTTATAAGGACTTGGACCATCATAATTATATGTTGCTTGTTTGATAAACCAGAGACCATTAGTGATGTTGCCATTATCTAATTGGTTATAAAGCAGAGTGCCATCTTCCATAAAATAAAAAGCTTCTGCGTTTGCATTGATACGCTGGTTTACAATGAGCTTTTTTAGTTCGTCTCTATTTTCAATAAGGGTTTTAGCCAATATTGGCGTCGACAATAGGTAGAAAAGCATTAGGGATAGCAATAACTTCATCGAGTCACCTTTTTTAATGGAAAAAAGAGTTAGCACAGTAATGCTAACTCTTATATGTACTAGCCATTTCTTTCTTTTTTGAAATCATCCCAATTAAATTTACAGTGACGACCAAACTTTAAATAGTCTGTGCCTTGTGGCTTAAATTGTTTATTAGTCCATGCATATTTACAGTACATATCAGCTAATATTGTTAAACTCTGTTTACTTTGAGGTTTATCAAAGTTCTCTAAATGAGCCTTTCTAATTTTATCAATATTCAAATTTTTACCTGCTCGTTGCCCATAATATTTAGTGACTGACGCATTGCCTCCTCCAACAGCCCAGCTTAAAAGGTCACTACCATCGGCATCTTTTGCAAAGAAAGCTTTATCACTTAAGCCATAAAAAAATGCTTCGTCGACACCACTGTAGGCGGCTCTCATGTAGGGAGTGACTTGGTTATAGTCCACCTTGCTAGCTAGCTTTTCATTACCTATGGCGAGGAATTTGAATGTTGCCGGTTGCTTGCCTTGAGCCGCTGCATGGAATACCGTTTCTCCATCTTTGTTTTTAAGACTGACTTTGGCGCCGTTATTCAATAAGTACTCTACTGTTTTAGCCTTGCCTTTATAGGCCGCCATCATTAATGGTGTGTTGCCAATGCTATTTCTGCTATTAATAACGTCCGATCCTTTTTCAGATACAATTGCTTTAATACCTTTGATATCGCCTTTGGCAGCAAGGCCATGAATATCATTCCCTGGCATAACACTTTTCAAGCTTGATGTAGCATTTTCAAGTAATTCTGATGTGCTTTGACAACCTGTGCCTATGAGTAAGAATGGCAATAGCAGGGAAATTAATTTTTTGTTCATATTGGACTCCTTTAAATAGAATTAAATTTTTTGGGATTAAGTTAAACATCTACATTTGAAATGAACTTGTATTTATAAGGACCATATTTTTCTTTTTTACTGTCTGTGTTTACTATCCGCTCTTCTAATCCTTTTAGCTTAAAACTAGATATGAAAAATTGAGAGTTAGTCCCTACTCGTCTGGGTTCGTCTCTGTTGTAATGGAATTTTAGAGTAAGTTCCTCTATGACTTCATTTCCTCCATTTCGCTTACCTAATTTACGGACCACTTCTTTATTTTCATCAAACTTTAGGTCTATATAGCCTTCGCCGTCATAAGAACCTTTAGCGAGTAAAGCGGAGCCAAAAATAAATTTTTCATCGGGATATTTCATAAAAGAAGCTGCTTTTTTAGATAAGGTGCTAAGGGCTATCTTTGTTTTTAAACTATATAAGCCTACAAGCGGATCAAGATGAGTTTTTCTGTCTTCAGTGCTAATCGTAAACCAGCCTTTAGTATTTAATTTTATGGGTATATTTAAGCCTGTTATTTTGACATGAGTTAGTTTAGTTTCAGCATTACTATATTTAGTTTTAACTTCGTCCACCAAACTCGCCATTTCTTCTTTTAGCTCTTCAAATTCAAACTCATTTATGCCATCTTTTTTGAGGGTAAATAAGAAAGCACCTAACTTGACCTTATCTCGATCTATGCCAAAGCCTTCACCGTCTTCTTTTTGGGCTGTTAGTGCCAATATGTTTTTAAATTCAGAAAATTTATTGAGATTTTTTACTATAGGCAGAGAATCGTAAGATTTTAGTTCGGCTTTCGCTAAACGTATTTTTTCTTCTTTTTCTTCTTGTGTCTTTTTAATTCTTTCTGCGATAACAAGCTGACGTTCTTCTTCTCTTTCTTTTCCTTCTGAATCTTCTTCTTCAACATTGAAAGTCCAGTAAACACCATCGTAGTACCAGCCGTAAAAATCAACAGCGACATGCGGCGATTTTCTACTACCTTTCCCCGTTTCCTTATACGTTGCTAAAGAACAGTATTTGTAATCTTCTTTTTCTGACTCGGGAAGTGTAAACAGGTACATATCTTCTTGTATTTTCTTATAGGTCATACCATCCGCTTGTGCACATGACCAGCCTTGATCAAGGTATGTTTCTTCGTTAACACCTCCCTTACCATTGTTATCAAAAAACTTACCGTTGAATGACATTGCATCGGCAAAGTATTTTATTCTCACGTTTTTGTCTGGTTGCTTTTCACCGTAAACAATAAAGCCTTCTACTTCATCCATTTCAATAGTTGTGCTTGGTTTACGCAATATATAGTTAAATCGGGGGGCGTTTATTGCTTCGCTCATACTTATGCTTGAACTTTTACCAAAAAATACCATTTTCGTATTTTGAATCTCGCTTTCCCTGTCGAGCTTTACTAAATCACCATTTGTTAAACGTGCATATACACCATAGCTTTCTGGAGTTTCAGGTTCGCCACACCCTGTGAGGGTTAATGCAGCTAAAAAAACTAATACACAATTTTTCATAGTTAATCCTTTCTTTTTATTTTTAATTTCTTTCTATGTGATGATTAATGCTTGATTATTCTTATCGTCATAGGCTCTTTATAGTTGTAGCAATCACAATCCTCGTTGTATTGCATATCGACATCGTTGATTTGCTGGCTTACCCACACCCTATCTGACTTGAGTTCAATATGCGCCGCTCCCCGCAATGCATGACCATTGAAAAACGTTTCTCCATTAACAGAATAACCACCTGGGGACCAGAATTTTTCACAAGGGCTGGCATCTTCTGCAAAGGCGTTTGTGTTTAAGTTGAATCGAATTGGGGATTTATCGTAACCGCCGAAATTTATGTTGCTATGAGACAATAAGCAGAAGGTGTTATCGCCTAGATCAACCCTTCTATAGTCGGCACCACCGTTGTTGAACATGCCAGAGGTATGACCGTTTTCAAAACTAGGTGTTCTTATTGATTCAATTTTAGTGAATGATTGATCGCTATGGTCGTATATATAGCTATCGTATGTTTTGCCGTTAGGACCGTCACCTCCTACTAACAATACTCTATTGTTTGGTAAAGAGGCTGTAATACTGGCTGCGTTTTCAAATGTAGCGTCGCTTACTGTCCAGCTATCCGTGATTGGAGAGTAGGTTTCTATTGTCTCTACACCATAATCACTAAAGGCTATCACAGTATCGTTTTCCAACACGACAGGCATAGCGTAGGCTCTGACGTGATTCATGGAAGCAATAGGGGTAAATTGCTGAGATTTCGGATCGTAAATTTCGCCGGTGTGAGTCCAGCCGTTAGGATTCCATATATCTTGAGAGTTCAACATCACTCGGCCGCCTGAGAGTAAGACGCTACTTTGCGCAGATAAGCCATAAGGTTTAGGGAAGTTAATGTTTTCGATTTCAGTGAGCACTTCAGTTTGTAAATCCAATACAAAAGCTCTCAATGATGGTGCTACACAGTCTTTTGTTACACCATCGACCCTATTGATAGCCTTACAACCACCTGTTACTAAAACAGTGTCGTCATTTAGCACTGTTAATCGTGCTTGGTTAATATTGTCAGGTAACATAATATCAATGTGTTCGACAGGTAATATCATAATATCTACCGTATCACTGCTTGTACTGCCATCATCATCAGTTACAGTAACGGTAAAAGAGTGTTTTTCCGGCTCTGTCATCGTGAAGTTTGTATCAAAATAGGCAATAGCCGTATTTGCATCATGTAGCTCAATGTATGCTGAGCCAGCTACGTGACCTGTTTGTTCCCATTTATAAGACTCAATTGTGCCATCGCTATCAGAACCATCAGCCGAAAGAATTACCCGTGTGTTAACCCTTATACTAACATCTTCCCCCGCATTAACTGTAGGCGCTTTATTTGCTGGTGGTGTTACAGGCGTACTTGGCGTTGATTCACTACTACCTCCCCCGCCACAAGCGGTAAGTGCCAGAGTAAAAAATGAGGTTATCATTAGTTTTCGATTGGATATGAGCATAAAGTAAATCCCTTAAGTGTTTGACCTAATAAGCCTAATTTCATCTAAAGGTGAAATTTTCGCCCATATTTAACCACTTAAGAAAATCAAATACCTTCCCTGAATCGCGCATTAAAAAATTAATTATTTTTGGAAAATCTGCCCTCTTTTTCGTAGCTAGTGAATAGCTTGCTCATTTGCAACATTGAGCCATCACTTATTTAAACAGGTTGAGATGATGGCGAAACCTAAGCCGTTTACCCCTGAACTATTTGAAGTAAGGCTAAAACATGCGATAGAACGGCTTATTGCGGATAAGCAGTCTTTAGTAGATGAGGAACAAGGCGATATTCGCATTGCGGACATTGCCAATATTTTCAATGTAAATGTTGCTACTTTACGTCGCTGGTGCATAGAACATGTACAGAAAAATCCAAGTCAATATTTGGCTGAATACCGGATTGAAAGGGCGCAGCATTTACTTCGTCAAGGAACCAAGTCATCAAAAGTATCCGATATGTTGGCGTTTACTGAACAGAAAGTATTTTCTACGACATTTAGGCGTTATCTAGGGGTAACACCATCGGACTATGTTAAAGCTTTTAGTATTGATTCGCCCGCTCATACTAAATTCAATAAATAGGGCATGTAAGGAAATTAAAAATGAACAAAAAGGTTTTAGCTATAGGTATATTGTTATCTTCTGTTATCTCAACTGCATATGCAGGAGTGTCAAACATAAGAAGTAACGGCAGCATTAGTGGCGTACCGTCTTACCTTGTAGAGTGCTCTTCTGGTAGTAGTTACGTGATTTACAAGAAAAATGGCACTTGGTATCGAGGTGGTAGTGGTCATATGGGTAACAAATATAACTCATGGTCAACGAATGAAGTGGCGAATTACCTTTGCGGTTAATTTACCTGTTACAATAATAAAGGCGAAGCAGTTGCTTCGCCTATCTCTCAGAAAAATTTTGCACTTATACTTCACTATCACTTTTCGCGATGGCTTTTTCAATATCCGCTTTAGACTCCAGAGCATCTGTTGTTCGTGTATGATCTGCTCCAAAAAAACCTGTTAACACAGGAATTGTTTTTTCAATAATTGATAAGGCTTCTTCATTCTGACCTTGAAAATAAAGGCAATCTGCGAGGCCATTTCGAACGATAGCCAAACGGTAATCTTGCTCTCCAAATTTGGTTAAAAAGATTTTCTCAGCTTGCTCTATAAAAGGTTGCGCTTTAGTGTACTGCTTTAGTCCTTGATACGTTTTGGCAAGATTAAAACTCTTATAAGCAACATTTAAATGATCTTTGCCATACAAATCTATTGTACTTCTTAGTGATGATGTTAAGTATTCACTAGCCAAATCATATTGTTCTTGATGCAAATAGAAAAAACCTAATTGAGAATTCAACTCAGCTTTTTGGCCTAAATTTTTGTCAGATGACTTATTTAAAGTTTGCTGAGCTAGCTTAAAGTATTTCTCTGCTTCATCATATTTATTAAGCTGCCCCGCGGCTGATGCAAAATTTTGATACATCATCGCCTCACTACCATAATGATCCAAGCGCCTCTCTAATTTGTCTATATTGCTAATAGTTTCAAGGAAATGAATATAAGCGTTTTCGTAGTCATTAAGAGAAAAGTATATGCCGCCAAGGTTGTTATTAATGGTTGGGATTGAAGTATTTATATCATGCGTTATGGCTATCTCTAACGCCTCTTTATATATCGCAATTGCTTTGTTAACATCCCCCTTTTTACGAATAGCCTCTGCTTGTGAGGTCATGGCTCGGAGTTGACTATAATATTTTTGATTCTTTCCAAAAAAATCTATAGCTTTTTGCGCTAAAGTCATTGATATATCAAATTCATCAATATTGTGAGCTATCCTACCAAAAATATAATTAAGCTTTGCCTGAACGTCAGCAGACTCAACATTTTCTATTTCATCGGCTCTTGACTGCACAAGTTCTTTTACCGTTTTGTGGTTAATATCACCCGCTTGAAGCTGTAATAAAGAGCCTTCTAAAAACTCCAAAGACTCCTCTGCAATTTCAGACTGCTTTTCAAGTTCTATGTTTGAGTTAACTAAATTGAACATAAAAGCAATAAGCAATATAACTGCTGTCATGGTTGAAAAAGATAGTGCTTTATAGCGAGATATTAATTTTCGAGTCGTATAAAACAAACTACTAGAATATGTTTCTAGGCTTCTATCTTTTTTGATATCGTCTAGGTAAGTCATTAATTTAGTTAATGAAGGGCGGGAATCAGGTTCTTGATGTAGGCATTGCTTGATTACACTTTGAACTTCATTTCTTTTAAGTGGTTTTAATTTTATATCCTCTGACAAGTATTTAAGGTTTTGGCCTAAAGCAAAAATATCGCTCGCAGTCGTTAAGTTTTCATTGTTTACTTGCTCGGGGCTAGCATAATTGTGACTAGCAGCACTTATATTCTTCTGAGCCGATACTTCATTTTGAGATATTCTCTTTGCAATACCAAAATCCATTAATTTAGGCTCACCTTGCTTATCAACAAGTATATTTGACGGCTTGATATCGGCATGAATCACCATATTTTTGTGGGCAGTTTGCACTGCATCACAGACCTTTTTAAATAGTGATAGCCGAGCATCTAACTCAAGGTTGCTTTCCTCACAATATTGATCGATAGGAGTGCCATCAACGTACTCCATTAGCATATAAGGTATATTTTCATTTGTGTAACCTACTGTAAATATTTTAGCGATATTTGTGTGGTCAAGGTTTGCCAAGTGTTGCGCTTCTTTTTGTAAAAAGCCTTCACCCGCTAAAGCAACAATGGATGGATAAACAAATTTAATTGCTACTTTTTGCTCTAACTGTCCGTCATTTCTCTCGCCAAGGTAAACAGCCCCCATTCCGCCTTGGCCTAATTTCTTTGTTAACTTATAAACACCTACTTGGGTATTTAACAGTTCGTGAATAGCATTATCTTCAACAAGTTGTTCAGCTTGTTTGCCAATAAGCTCATTAAAAGAAGTTTGTTTCTTGTTTTCTTCGTGGGCAGTAATTAGCGCAGTAACGTCAGCATAAAATTCGTGTTTTTCATTGATGAAGTTTGGAAGGTTAGCTTCCATATTATTCTCATCAATAGAAAGTAAATGTTGAAAAAGTGCAAGGGGGGTATCAAATTTCATAATCATCCTTATTATTATATTTCCGATTAATATTGTGTGCGCAGATAGGCTTTTGCGGTTGAAAGCTCATTATAAATAGTTGATTTTTTAATAGTTAGCTCTATTCCGATATCATCTATATCATAGCCTAGAAAATAATGTAACAAAGCTACCTTGTATGACCTGGGGGCAAGCTGCTCTAATTTTGATAAAGCATTATCAAAAATTATATAGGGCTCAGGATCTTCAGGTAGTGGAATAAACTCTGTAATGGCTTCTCTTTGGTTCGATCTTTTTTGAGCATTTTTAGCTTTTAAATCATCTAGTAACATCCACCGAACAAATGACGCTAATGAAAGAAAAAACTGTTCTCTGTTGTCAAATATTTCTTTTGGCGGTGATAACTGAACTAAGACTTCATGTAAAAGAGAAGTGGTATTGGGTAGTTGCTCAATTAACTTACTGGTGGAAGCCTTGCTGGCAATTTGCTTTTTTACAATGCCTTTTAGGTGATAGTAAATAATACTACGCAGCTGATTGGCACTTTTTAAATCGTTATGAATTACCCAGCAATTCAAAATTTCAGTAAAGTTTTCAGAAGGGGAAACATCATGCAACAAGCTTTGTTTGTCTTCCATAACAGTTCACACATCTCTAAATTAATTCAATAAGAGCAAGCATATATGTTACTTTATTTTTTTACTAGAATTTTTAAATAGTTAAACTCAATAACAGCTCCTCGCATTGAACGCT
>Ga0213831_1001005_pt1 | contig 10999 bp, 10 predicted proteins | sample SWATP12_FD_163421 | JGI IMG/M metagenome (GOLD analysis project Ga0213831, IMG submission 163421) | Coastal seawater microbial communities from Marineland, Florida, United States - SWA TP1 #2 | ecosystem: Environmental > Aquatic > Marine > Coastal | place: USA: Florida | collected 2016-08-06 | reverse complement strand
AGATTTGTGATAAGTTTCTTAGGTCGGATTTTTTGGTGATAAAACCTTGTTGGAATGCCGCTTCCATTACCGCAAGTTGCTTCTTTTCTTCGCCGATTTCACCGTACATGCCGCCCAACTGAACCCAGTACTCAGGCTTGTTGAACTTGCGCACCATGACCTCGAGCACCTCAGTCACTTTTTTCGGTTGCTTCATTTCGAAGTAAATCGCTCTTTGCAATACATACCAGTTCTCCGCTGGTGCAAAACCTTCAGCGATTTGCTGCTCAATTGCCGAACTGATGTACTTAGACGCCGCTTCGTAATCTTTCATCTGATACGTTGCTTGCGCCTTTAGAACGTTGTTCTTAACCGGAACATTACCGCCATCGACCGCTTCCCAGCGCTCTAGGTACTGTAAGGTTTTTTCAAACTTGCCGCTGGCCATAGCCAACTGCGATAGAGAAAACAAAGTGCTCTTTTCCAACGACTCAGGAATTGGCGATTGCTCAACGACTTGCTCAAAAGACGCAAGTGCCTCATCGACACGCTCAGCGTTGTAGTAAATAAAACCATAGAAGTTATACATCATGGCTTTTTCATAGCTGTTTAAGCTTTTCGACTTCGCTTTCACGTCATCTAACACTTCCAAGCCTTCCGCGACTTGTCCGCCATCGGCAAGCTGTTGAGCGCGAGCTAACTGACTGTAAACTCTAGAGTTCATCGCCGGTGTGCGTCGGCGTTTTTTCTCAGCTTTTTTCTCTTCAGCTTGAACCGAAGCTACATCAACAAATGGTAAAACATCGGCCACGCCACTCGCTAATAGCAAGCTTGAGGCAATCAAGGTGTAAGATAATGCTTTCATTTTCACTGTCTCCCACTAACCATTCATTTCAAATACAATGCGGTTTTGCACGCCTGACACTTCAGATGCAACGCCATTCACGACTCGTGGCTTGTATTTGAATTTCAGTGCCGCATCCACCGCTGCTCGGTCGAACAGACCTTGCGGCTCCGCCTCGATGACCACCGGGTTTTTAACCGCACCGGTTTTGTCCACTGTGAACTCAACCAACACCCAACCTTCAATACCACGTTGTAACGCACGGCGAGGGTAAACAGGCGAAACCTTAACAATAGGTAGGTATTCACCGTCTCCTGACTCAAGGGCTAATCCGCCACCCAAATCGACATCCGCTGACACGTCCGCACTGAAATCAAAGCCTGCATCGCTTGCTTCAGCCGTGTCTGGTGACATTTGCGGCTGATCCATCGGCGGTGGTGGCTCTTCTGGCTTAGGTGGCTTCTTCGGTTTACGTTCTTTTTTCTGTACCGTTTCTTCCTGCTTCAAGCGGATGAAATCCAGCACATTGCCTTGAACCGGCTCTGTCATTGCAGAGTCGCCTCGTTTAATAAGTGCCTGCATGCCGTACAGCAAGCCAACGGTAATGGCAGCTGCTATGGCTAGGGCAATAAGAACTCGTTGAAACATGATTAACTCGACTTAGCCGTCTTGGGCAGCAATTGATACGTCAAATGCACCAGCGGCACGAGACGCGTCCATAACCTTAATCAAAGTGTCCGTCGTTGCTTTTTTGTCCGCTTGAATGACAACAGAGCCTTGTGGGTTTTCTGCTTTCAAACGTTCAATGTTGGCTTGTACAGCTCGGATATCAACGCGACGTTTATTAATCCAAATTTCGCCCTTGTCAGAGATAGCAACAAGGATGTTTGCACGCTCTTTTTTAACGGCAGTTGCCGCTTCAGGGCGGTTAACATCGATACCTGCTTCTTTAACGAAGGAAGCGGTCACGATAAAGAAGATCAACATGATGAATACAACGTCCAACATTGGCGTTAAGTCGATGTTTTCGCTTTCTTCTTCTGCTAATAAGTTCGCTAATGGCGCTCTCATAATCTTTCCTCAAATGCAAATTAGTGCTGGATATCCAGCTCTAATTTGTCTTGTAATAATTCAATTTCACGTTTTGCGTTGCGTTGTAACCAAGTGTTGGCAAATACACCTGACAGTGCGCCTACCATTCCGGCCATTGTCGGAATCGTTGCTTGGGTTACACCACTTGCCATCGAACGAACATTGCCGCCACCGCTAACCGCCATAACATCAAAAACAGAAATCATGCCGGTGACCGTACCGAGTAATCCCATCAAGGGACACAAGGCAACAAAGGTGGTGATCAGAGGTAAGTTCTGATCCAGCTTTAACTTAACTCTCGCCACATGTGCTTGACGAATTTGCTCCGCGTTCCAGGAAGAACGCTCATTGCGTCCTTCCCAACTTGCGATGATTGATTTTTTGAACTGCTTATGACCGCTTAGGGTGTAAATAATGCGTTCAATGATCATTAACCACATCAACAAAATCATCACAGCAATGGCGCTCAGGATGATGCCGCCAGAGTCGAGAAACTCTCTGATTGCTTCCTGGCCTTCTGTGAAAAATAACACTGCCGTCCCCTTACGCTACGTTGGCAGAATTAGCGGCTTTGATTTCTTGGCGACGACCAAGCTGCTCTTCCGCGCGCTCAGCAATGATGCCAGCAGACTGCTCTTGAATAATGAACAACAAGTTCTTACTGCGAGTATTCAGCATGCTTGAAAGCACAACCGTTGGAATAGCGACAACAAGACCAAGTACGGTGGTCATAAGTGCTGTAGAAATACCACCAGCCATTAATTTAGGGTCACCTGCACCGAACAAGGTAATTGCTTGGAAAGTTACAATCATACCGGTTACGGTACCCAGTAGACCCAGCAAAGGAGCGACAACAGAAACAATCTTGATAAGGGTTAAGTTCTTAGTGATCTTAGGCATTTCACGAAGGATGGCCTCAGACAACTTAAGTTCCAGTGTTTCGTACGCAACATTAGGGAACTGCTGGTTAACTTTAAGAACGCGACCCAGTGGGTTGTCTTCTTTTGGTTCTTTTTGCTTAAGCTGACGTTTAACTTTCGCGCCCATAATGGTCAGTGCGACAAAACGTTCAAATGCAATCAAGAATGCGATAATACCGACAACGATAATCACGTAACCTACTTCACCGCCTTGCTCAATTCGCTCTTGAGGCGTTGGTGCTTGAACCAATAAACCAAGGATTGAGCCACCAGTCGGATCGAGTGCAAACGGCACTACTGCGTTGTTAGACGCTTGCAGTTCTTCAGCGCCCGATAAGAAACGAGAAGATGGCTGACGAACCAATTCGGCCAAAGTGCCTGTGGTTGGGTTTAGGTCGAGGTATTTACCATCTGCAACTAACGCAAACGAACCAACGCGAACAACGTCTTTGTTTACCTTGTCACCGTTCGCTTCAACCACGTCAGTAGTGAAGGTTGCAACTTTGCCTTGTTCGGTCATTTCGCGTTGCAATTCGTACCAAACTTTCTCGATTTCTTCGATAGAGGCTAGGTTTGAGCTGCCGCCCATGCTTTGCGCCAATTCTTCAAAGAAGATGTCGCGGCCAGGGAATTGCGCTGATACGTTTGAGGATTTGAATTTACCCGCAGTGTCACCAGACACTTGCTGCAGCACACCAAACAGTTCTTTTAATGAACCCATGCGCTTGTTTAGCGCTTCAGATAAGTCCGCTAATTTAAATTCGTTTTCTTCAAACTGTGTTTCTAGACGTTCTGATAAGTTAATCGCGTTGTTGCGACGAGTTGTCGCTTCGTTTAATAAACGATCTTGCTCAGCTCGTTGCGCTAAGAACTGCTGTTCACGCGTTTTGTTTTCTTGAGACTGCGCTGTTTGGCCAGCTTCTAACTGCTTTAGCAGCTCGTCTAAGTTCATCGCTTTCGGAGCGTCGGCTGCAACTGCGGAAAAAGCAAAGCTTGCAGAGAATAAGGCCGCTAGGGCTGGTTTAAATAACTTCTTCATTTTCTATAACCTGTGTTAATCCGCTAATTTATGGTGCAGCTTTGATTGGCATGACCAACATGTCTGGTGCTAGCTGTTTCTTCGCCATACGCAAACCTTTGGTAATGTGCATACGATATTCATCGCCAAGGTTTTCCCAAGATTTGCTATCAGCGTCCCAGCGACCAGCAATCGAACCGTCACGCGTTTGATACATCAAAGCCACGCGACCGATGCGTAAGAAATCAACATCGCGCTCTTGACCGTTAATATCGATAATGCCGGCGTAAGCTTCGATTGAGCGGCCATAACCAACTTCAACTTGATATGCTTCTAATACACGGCGGAATTTCTCAGATACGGCAACATCGGCAGCGACCATCATGTCGCGAAGGCCAGCAATACGATTTGCACGCTCTTCAGGAAGGAATGGGACATCTAGCTCAACAAACTGAGCCAAACCGTCGATCATACGCATCATCAGAGGCGTAATTTGGCGTTCAATAACTGAAACTTGGTCGATGTCTAAGTTCAGTTGTTGCATCTCTGCTAACTGGTTTTGAATCTGCTTATCAAGTTGCGAGTTATAAACATCTAAACCTTCAGTTTCTTTGATAACTGTTTGATACTGTTGAAACTTAGATTGTGTTTGTTCTGTTAACTTATCGATTTTTTGCTGTGAATTAGCAGCAGAATCAGTGATTTTTTCACTTTTCTTAATCACTGGCTCTAGCTCGCTTGCTTGAGCAACACCCGCTGTCATTGCGCTAGCAGCAATCATTGCAGCAACAACATTAGTAGAGAAATTTTTCATAAATACGACCCCATAGAAACATTGGGCGCCATTCTAGGGAGTGAATGTTAAATTTCTGCTACACAAATATTAAAGGTATGTGACAAAGTCATTTCATTATCATTTCAAGAAAGCGATAACCCGCTGAAATTATTAACCTTTAGCGAATTCACCCATCAGTCACACTGAAAGACTCAACTGTCATTTGTTTAAATTAAGGGCGTATTTGGCGCCATTTTTCGGCGATTCTTTTACGATTTTGTGACCATTTGTCATTTTGCGGGACATTTTGCAAAACGCCTTGCAAATCACTAAGCCCAAGCGCACAAAAAGACATAAGGCATTGATTTAATTAAAATAAAAATCTGGCATAGAAGCTGAAAAATAGTTGTGACGGAGGAACATGTTATGACGTTCAGAAACACACTCTATGCCATTGCGACCATTGCAATCATGCCCTTGGCTCAGTCATACGCCACTGAGTTTGAACAGTGTCCAACACAAGCCTTTTTAATTCAAAGTCCCAGTGGCAGTGCCATCATCTACGGTGTAGACCTCGCTTCTGGCGACTACGACACGTTAGAGCCTGGCATGTCAATCAGCAAGCTCAACGGCGTTGGTTTCAACTTCCACGACAACTATTTGTACGGCTGGGATTATGACGCTCAGACGCTGGCCAAGATTGGCAGTGATTATGTATCTCAGCCTCTCAATATCGTATCAGGGCTCATCGGCCAGCCGTTTTTTGTTGGTGACGTCGCACTAAATGAGAACGCTTGGTATGGCTATCGTCCGAGCGTTGGGCTATTTCGTGTCGACCTTACAGATCCCGCCGCACAACTCAGTATGACGCAAGTCGCAACTGCAAACAGTATGGGCAACCCCAAACTCACCGACTTTGCGTTTCACCCTACCAACGGTTTGTTGTATGCCGTAGACAATGACGGTTTTCTAATGGAAATTGACGTCAACGATGGCAGCACCACAGTACTTGGGGAAGTATTAAACGAAACGAATGCCGGTTTTAATTTCACCTTCGGCGCGCAGTATTTTGATGTTGATGAACATCTCTACATCAGTAATAACAGCAATGGTTACGTGTACAAGATTGACCTTAAATCACAAACCCCAACTGCAGAATTTTTCGCCTATGGGCCAAAATCACAGTCAAACGATGGCGCGCGCTGTGCACTTGCCCCGGTAGAAGTGACGGTCGGTATGGACTTTGGTGATGCCCCAGACTCCTACTCTACGTCATTTGCCACTTCAGGACCGCGCCATTTGGAATCGGCTTTGTTCCTAGGTAGTCAAATAGATACGGAAGTCGATGCCAACCTGTATCCACAAAGCGATGATGCCGCTTCCAATATCGACGACGAGGACGGCGTCGAGTTTGTTACTAACATGGAAGTCGGTGAAGCCGCTTTAGTTCGAGTCACGGCATCGGAAGCCAATGGCGTTTTAAATGCCTGGATTGATTTTGACGGCAACGGTGCCTTTGACGAGGATGAACAAGTGTTCACTGACAAGGCGTTGAACAAAGGCACATCAACGCTCAGCTACACGGTTCCCAATTGGGCGGAAGCGGGCACAACATGGTCTCGTTTCCGAATCAGTAGCATAGAAGGGCTTGGTCCAACGGGAGGCGTCAGTGACGGCGAGGTAGAAGATTATCCTGTTGCAATTACCCAACAAAATGTATCAGTCACTTACTACCCAAGTGCAAACGACTACACCTCATTGGCTTACGAAGATTTATGGCCTGTAAAAGGTGATCTGGATATGAACGATTTATTGATGCATATGCGAATCACCGAATTTCGTAAAAACGACCAGATCATCAAACTCGAAGTGACAGGCAAAGTCGCAGCTGTTGGCGCGGGTTATCACAATGGCTTTGCATTGCAGCTACCGGGCGTTGCTCCCACCACAGTTGATGAATCTCGGTTGCAAATTGAAATCAATCAACAAACGGCTAGCCATGCGGTGCTAGAGACCGACCAGACCAACGCAGTATTCATTGTCATGCCTGACGTTAAAGCCCATGTTGATATTAACCAAGGCTGTAAGTTTTTCAGAACTGAGGCTAATTGTGCCAACAGTCAATTGCCTACATGGAAACTAACCATTCCGTTCATTGACGGTGTTGCCCAGAACAGTTTTCCTGCTGCGCCGTACGATCCGTTCATATTTGCCACTGAAGGAATGCACCACGGCTCTCGAGTTGGCAATGTCACCGGTGGCGACCCAGGAAGACTTTGGGAAGTGCATCTGAAAAACCAAGCGCCGACCGACAGCTTACATAGCCGACTGCTAGGTCGTGATGATGACCGCTCAGATCCACTATTAGGTTTATTCTATCAAGACAACGAAGGATTGCCTTGGGCGCTAGAAATCCCTGCAACTTGGCAACACCCTTTAGAAAAAGTCGATATTCGACAGGCATACCCTATGTTCGCGGAGTTTGCGACATCTGAAGGTGCGGTCAATACGGATTGGTACCAACCAAACAACGCCAATGTTGAGCTGTTGTACAAAGAGGAGAATTAATCATGAACCGACTGCACATTTTACTCATTTTAACCGCCTTACTTTTGGTAGGTTGTGGCGGCAGTGGTACCGACGAATCTGCTCCTGCCGTTGACGACAGCACGGCAACGACGAACAGCAACAATGACAGCACTAACGATTCAGAATCAGATTCTGAGAGCGAAGCCGAAACATCGACTGAAGATGAAGGAGCATCCGAAGACAACCAAGAAAGTGAGTCACCGCAAGCGAATTCGAACGAAGCGGATAGTAACGATGAAAATATCGATGCAGGCTTCAACTTCCGCAGTGTGGTCAATGTCGACCTTCACCTTGACGTCAGTGCAATCAGCGACACTAAGAGTTACGTATCTTTGTGTCACTACCAAGCAAGCTCTAGTACAGACATTAACTACGAAGACTGTTTAGTGAGAGGTTCGACATCATACGGCGTCTTCGCCGCGACCTTTGACGCAGCTCCTCACTTTGAGCAGCTTGGGTTGGTTGTTTGGTTTATAGACACTTCCATTCAGCCTTTGCAATTTGAAGTATCCAGAATGGAAATGGATATGGGCGAGGTGCACATTGTAGCGGGCAACTAGTCCGCTTTTTTCCGATACAAACCGTCAAAAGCGGTTTGCCATTGATCTTTCACAGTCGCGCTTTGCCAGTGCTGTCGAACGGTTCCATCGGGATTTGGCGTCCAAGTAATTCGGTGATATACGGCTTTGCCATCCGGTGACTTACCACTGCCCTCGAGCACCATCTCACCATCAATGAGCTGACCTTCGAGCAGTAGTAACAAGCCGCCGTTATCCACCCAAGTTTGATGCCAAACATCACGGGTTCTATCGTAGCTGTTTAAGCTCTCCCCACGATATCCATTCGGTGTTTGGTAGCGCTCATGCAAGACGCAGCCGCCATATTCCTTTGTTAGCGAATTGGTCCCGGCCAACTTACCGTCTTTCGTGAATACGTTCCATTCCCCTTGCCAGAAATCAAACGCTTTGTGTTTGTCAGTATCACACGGACCGGCGTGCACGTTCGTGACAAACAACATCAAAACAAAGACAAAATACTTCATACGCTTTCCCTCACAGTTTCAATCCAAGTTAGGCGTTGATTTCTTTGCTGACCAGCTGATTGAGACGAAGCTCCGGTAATTTAGGATGTCATTCTATCAATGTACGTCTATTGCGGCTGAAAACGATAGTGACCGGTGATCGGAAAATCAAACAGCCTGTCTTCCAACTTGGGTCCACGTCCTATGTTATGGACAATGAGAGGTCGTTTGCCATCGGCACTTTTTTGATCAACCACGATACCTATGTGTGGCAAATTGCCGTTGACCATCCAAGTGACTAAATCACCAGGTAGAAAATTGTCAGCAGATAACGTCGGGGTTAAGGATTCGCCATGACGAGCAAAAAACGTTTGTAAGTTTGGCACTCGACGATGGTCAATGTTTCTATCGGGTCGCTTTTGGCCCCAAATTCGCTGGGCGGGGTATTGCTCAAATGCGGCGGCAATATCTTCGTGCACCAAACGTTGTAAATCAACTCCCAAGGCGCGATAGCTGCGAATGACCACGTCGGTGCAAACCCCAATAGAAGCCGGCACATCGCCATTGGGATAATCAATAGCAACATAACGACCGTCGTAGGTCACTTTCGCTTCCGTGCGTTGATAAGCGGCGCTCACCAATTGCTGAGTAAACGTATTTGCCAGCAACTGCGGGCAGAACAATAACAGAAAAAGGGAAATTCTTATCATTTAAGGGCGCTCCTTGTCATTCTAAGTTATTGATAACAAAGAGCGCGATAGATGTCACTTAGTGAGCTGTGAATGTTGCGTTTATTTTGTTGGCTTGTTCAGTCACAGAGTTCTGGACTTGAACCACTTGTTCGCGAGCTGCGGATACCGTGGCATTAACTTCCGCCATAAGATCACCAAACTGCTTAAAGTCATGCTGCTGTTGCTGCGCACAGGACAATGTCTGCTCGGCAACCTCAGAGGACAACTCTGCTTTTTCACGCACCGAGTCTGTGGTTTCGATGAGCGTTTTTGCTATCTCAGTTTGTTGAGTCGCGGCAGCGGATATCTGCTGGAAGTTACTCTGCAAAAGATTACTGTGATTGGTCAATTCAGTCAGAATCTCGCTAGTATTTGCCAAAGATTCTTGAGTCTTCATCGCCAACTTCCTGACTTCATCAGCAACCACCGAGAAGCCCCTACCATGTTCACCCGCTCGCGCCGACTCAATGGCCGCGTTTAGGGCAAGGAGATTGGTTTGATCAGCGATGTTTTTGATGACGTCCATCACTTCCTGAACGCTGACAACACTTTGTACCAACTGCTCTAACGTAGTGTAACTGGTCTCAATTTGCACCGCCGTAGACTGGCTCGCCTCCAACATTTGATCCGCCCCTTCGCGGCCACTTTGCATAGATGTTGTGGTCTCCTGAGCGTTTTGCTCTACACCTTTGGCTAAATCGTTCAGGCGCTGATTCACGTTGGTCAAACTGACTAATACATCCTGCGCCGAAAGCACTTTCGCGTCCGTTTGTTCGGTGGCGTCTGCTATCGCTTGAGTATCGGCAATCAGCGAGTTAAGAGCCTCTGAAACCACGGTCATCTGTTCAGACTTTTGCTCTTCTTCACGTTTCTGTATGGCCAACAACTGATCAAAAGAACGGGCTATTTCACCAAACTCTGTATCTGCATCGCTGTTCATTTGCGTCATTTCACCTGACGTCACCAATCGGTGGAACGCATCTCTTAGCTCACGTAATGGGTTTAAAACTAGGTTGAACTGGAACATGTAATTGACTAAAACCACCACACCAGCGATGGCAAATACAATCACCATCAAAATGGTAACGTTGCCATAGGTACTCGCTTTCTGTTCATCCATGAGCTCGGCGATTCTATCTGTGATCACTTCCAATGCACGAATGTCAGCCTGGATCTCCGCCAATGAACGCTGTTTGTTTTTAACCGTTTGAACTGTGTTTTCTAGCTCTTTCGGATATCGATTAACAACACTGCGAAGCGTATCGACGATTTCCTCGCCCTTATCAGTTTTGTCCTCTTCGTCGTCGAATAAGTCAAAACCGTCGTCCTCTTCCTCTTCAAATACACCTAACAACCCGGTTAATAGAATGTTTTCATTTAACTGACCGAGTTCATTGAGTGTGTTATCAATATTGGATTTCAAACTTTCGTCATTGCTACTAACAAATGAAAGGCGAGCGTTACTTAACTTCTGTGTTTCATATAAAAATTGCGAGGACAAACGAAGTAGACGACGCGCTTTGTCGGGCGCATTGTCATAGCCCTCTAGCGCGTAAGCGCTGAGACTATCGGCATAATCAAACAGCTCTCGTTCGGCGTTGTCGAGCAATGCTTGTTCATTACCACTGAGTTTGCCGAAGGCACGATACTTAGTGGACATTTTTTCTTTAAATGAGGTTAATTCTGAACGCAACGACTTGATGATATTTGGGTCGAATTGGCTCTGTTCGATATTGGTATTGATTTCATCCAATATCGCTTCCGCTTCGCTCAGCTTAACTGCGTCACCCGTACTCAAATAGGACTGGATCGCACGATACAAATTAATATTAATCTGCTGATAGGTAGCACGGTAGTTGGAGTAATCCTCATCTGAACTTTTTAGCTCAGACTTCGCCCAAAATAGAATGAGTGCCAGCGCCAATACGACCACAAAAATCGCGACTGAACTGACCCTTACGACTGTAGATATCCTCATAGAACCAAACCTTGTTCTAACGCTCTAAAGGAGGCGATAATATTTCATCTTT
>Ga0213831_1001003_pt1 | contig 11021 bp, 9 predicted proteins | sample SWATP12_FD_163421 | JGI IMG/M metagenome (GOLD analysis project Ga0213831, IMG submission 163421) | Coastal seawater microbial communities from Marineland, Florida, United States - SWA TP1 #2 | ecosystem: Environmental > Aquatic > Marine > Coastal | place: USA: Florida | collected 2016-08-06 | reverse complement strand
ATTGGAAATATTGCGCTGACGCTTGCGCTAGTGCTCTCTATATTATTGGCCGTTTATCCGCTATGGGGGGCTCACCGTCAGCACGAAGCGTTAATGGCAACCGCCAAACCACTGGCAATCGGCTTATTTACCTTCACGCTTATCGCCTATGTATGCTTAACCTACGCCTTTGTGACTGACGATTTCAGTGTGGCGTATGTTGCCCAGCATTCAAATAGTCGACTTCCTATTTATTATAAAATTACCGCCGTGTGGGGCGGCCACGAAGGCTCATTTCTTCTGTGGGTGTTGATGCTTTCCATATGGACAGTAGCAGTGGCGATATTCAGCAAGGGTATTCCTCTTGCTATGGTTGCAAGGGTGCTGTCGGTGTTGGGAATGGTGGGCATCGGTTTTTACTTATTCATGCTGCTTACCTCAAACCCGTTTAACAGCATGCTGCCGTTTTTCCCGGTAGATGGACGAGATCTTAATCCACTGCTGCAAGATTTTGGCATGATCATTCACCCGCCTATGCTTTATATGGGCTATGTTGGCTTTTCTGTCGCGTTTGCTTTTGCAATTTCAGCACTAATTTCAGGTCAGCTAGACTCAACCTGGGCACGCTGGTCAAGGCCCTGGGTCATTTCTGCTTGGGCGTTTCTCACCGTGGGCATTGCGCTAGGTAGCTGGTGGGCGTATTACGAACTTGGCTGGGGTGGCTGGTGGTTCTGGGACCCAGTAGAGAACGCCTCTTTCATGCCTTGGCTGGTCGGTACTGCGCTAATGCACTCGCTAGCCGTAACCGAAAAGCGAAAGGCGTTTAAGTCGTGGACCGTACTGCTTGCAATTGCCGCATTTAGTTTGAGTTTACTTGGCACCTTCTTAGTACGTTCTGGAGTGATTGTTTCGGTACACTCGTTTGCAAGCGATCCTACCCGAGGCTTATTTATACTGGGAATATTGATTGTACTTAGTGGCTTTGGCTTGCTGCTTTACGCTATGCGAGCAGCTTCACTTAAAAGCCCAGGCCGCTATCAAGCGTTTTCCCGTGAAGTGTTGTTAATGGGTAATAACGTCTTTTTGTGCGCAGCAACACTAGTTGTATTGTTGGGTACACTACTGCCACTTGTACATAAAGAGTTAGGCCTAGGCAGTATTTCTGTAGGCGCTCCGTTCTTCAATCAAATGTTCACCTTATTGATTGTGCCATTCGTACTAATGCTAGGTCTTGGCCCGCTCACGCGCTGGAAACAGCAAAAAGCCAGTGAATTACAAAAACAGCTATCAATCGCTGGCGGTATTGCACTAAGTGCAGGTGTGTTAGTGAACTTTGCCTATGATGAACCAACCTATATGGGCGTTTTAGGCATGGTGCTGGTGTTTTGGATTTTAGTCACTACAGTGCAAGAGGTGTTGCAGCGTCTATCGGCAATGCCATCAAGTAACAGTGACAATGCATCGGTGCTATCTAAACTTCGCAAGCTTACGCCAAGCCACTGGGGAATGGTGCTGGGCCATGTGGGTTTTGCTATCTGCATTATCGGCATTACGCTGGTTTCAAACTATGAAATGGAGCGCGATGTGCGCATGGACATCGGCGATACCGTTTCTCTTGGCGGTTATGACTTTAGCTTTAGAGATGTCGTCAAAGTCCAAGGTCCGAACTTTGAGGCGGACAAAGGCGTATTCGACGTTTATCAAGACGGTGAATTAATCGCGCATCTAGAGCCTGAGAAGCGTTTGTATATAGTACAGCGTATGCCGATGACTGAAGCCGCTATTCACTCAAATCCTATAAGAGATTTATTTATCGCTATGGGCGAGCCTTTAGACAATGGCGCATGGGCCATCCGTATTTATATTAAGCCATTTGTTATCTGGCTATGGGCGGGCGCAGTGGTTATGGCTATAGGCGGTATCTTCTCTATTAGCGACAAACGTTACCGTATGGCTAAAGTAAAAAAGATCAAACGTGTATTTGGTGGGAAAGGTAAAAACGACGCTGAGCAATCTCATGGTCAAGTATCCACTCCATCAAATGCGTCAGTGAAAGGAGGCGCATAATGAAAAAAGCACCACTCGTTGCTATTCCGTTAGTGTTGTTTTCTTTGCTGGTCATTTTTCTGTTTAAGGGGCTTTTTTCTGACCCCAGAGAGTTAGATTCTCAGGTTCAGGATAAGACGTTACCTGCATTCTCACTGCCAGACCTGATGAAGCCAGAGGTGACCTATACGCCTGAAGATTTAAAGGGCAAGGTCACCATATTAAATGTATGGGGTGTATGGTGCGTGACCTGCGCTGTTGAGATGCCGTATCTCACTCAGCTAAAGAACGAACAAAACGTTCACATTGTGGGTTTGTATTTTGATCAGGACTTAGACCCAGACTTTGGCACAAAAACACTGAGCCGTGTTCAGCAAGAAGTTACCGACATGCTCAGCCGTTACGGTAACCCTTACGCGTATAATATTTTTGATGTCTATCGCGATACGTCGCTCGACCTTGGAGTAACAGGAGCGCCTGAGCACTTTGTTATCGACGCTGAAGGAATTATTCGCATGCACCACATAGGCGATATTAACGAGCGTGTTTGGAACACCAAAGTTGGCCCGCTATACAACAAGCTGGTGGCAGAAGCTTCTGGCAAAACAGGCAATGACAAAAAGGTAGATGTGGATGCAGTGATGGTCTCAGAGCCTAACTTGTCGAACACGCTTAATGAAAAAAATAACCAGAGCACCACAAGTGCACAGGGAGGGGAATAATGATGTTATCGAAAACTTCCTCTCACAGTCTCGCGAGTTTGAAAGCCATTGCCCTAAACGTTTTAGCACTGCTGTTTGTGCTTAGTGCTTTTTCGGTAAGTGCGGTTGAAGATAAGTTTTCTTTCGACACGCCAGCTCAGCGTGAAAGCTTTTTAAAGCTTACCGCCGAATTACGTTGCCCTATGTGTCAAAACCAGAATATTGCTGATAGCGACGCCATGATTGCCCATGACATGCGCCGAAAAGTGTACGCGTTACTAAAGCAAGGCAAAACAGAGCAAGAAGTGATTGATTTTATGAAGTCACGCTATGGTGATTTTGTGCATTATCAACCGCCAGTTACAGCTGCGACCTTGTGGCTTTGGGCTGGCCCTGTTTTGTTTATTTTTATTGCCCTAATTGTGGTGATTCGCCGCAAATCGGTAACACCACCAGAAGATATGGCCGCTAAGTTAGCTAAAGCAGATGAAATGTTGGAGCGAGAGAAAGAATGAGTTGGTCTGAGTTTTATATTATTGTTTCAGGCTTAATTACGCTTGTTCTACTAATTGTCGCTTTCCCATGGCTGCGTAATAAAAATCACGCAAAACAAGACAGTTTAAGCAATACGCAAATTGTTAAGCAGCGCCTTGCTGAACTTGATCGTGAAGTGCAAGAAGGGCTCATTAGTGAGCATGACAAACGACAAGCCGTTGACGAACTAAAACTAGCGCTGGTAGATGAAAGCGCATTTCAATCTCATAAAACGGGTAATGCAAAGCTTCCGCTCGCGATTGGCGCCGTGCTTGCGATAGCCTGCGGAGTGATTGTATATGCGCAGGTAAACCAAATGGGTCGTGTTGCCCAGGCAGCCCAAGCTATTGAAGCGCTGCCCGAGTTGAGTCAACAGCTTGCCAGCGGTAATGCGAATAACCTGACTCAACAAGACATTGCTAGCCTTGCTCTCGCTATTCGCCAGCGTTTGAGAGAAGAGCCAGAAGATGACACGGGATGGATGTATTTTGGCAGATTGATGCTGAGTATTGGTCAAGAAGTGCAGGCCATTGAAGCTATTGATAAAGCGGTAAGTTTGGCGCCGTCTAACTCTGCTAATCGCATTACGCTTGCTCAGGCCTTGATGACCACAGGGGATGTAAACAACTTAGAACGTGCACAATCTATCTTATTGGGCTTGCTAAACGACAATCCAGCAAATGATAATCTTGCGTTGATGATGGCGGTGGTCTCTGCTCAACTTGGCGACCTTGAAAATACTCAGCGTTTTTATAAGCAAGTTGAAGGCAAGTTGCCAGCAGATAGCGACATGGCGCAGCGTTTAGTTGCGCGTATAAAAGAGCTACAAGGGAATGCCAGTGTAATGGCAGCACTACAAAATACAGCTGCTGAAATTACTGATACATCAACAGCGCAAAATGCCAGTAGCGAAGCGAAAAATGCTAGTAGCGAAGCTCAAAGTGATAGCAGCGAAGCGCAAACCGGCTTTAATATTACGGTGAATTTATCTGACGACGCTAATACAAAAGCGCCTAAAGAGGGTTTTCTGATAGTTTTCGCTCAAGACGCAAACTCTGACAACAAAATGCCCGCTGCTGTAGTTAAACTGCCCATAGAAGACTTCCCTGTTTCCGTTACTCTAACCACAGAGAACGCAATGATGCCACAATTCACGCTAGCAACACTGTCTGATGTGGTGGTTACCGCAAGGCTATCTAAAGATGGTAATGTGGCAGTTGCAAAAGGCGAATGGCAAGGCAGTGTGAGCGCAAGCGTTACTGCCAACGAAATATCTTCACTAAGCGTTATTATTGATAAGGAATTATAAGTATGGAACTGTCTAAATCACTCGCCACTGGGTTGATTATTGCCGCAAGTCTTTTAGGTGGCTGTGCGAGTAACCATACTCAAGATCAGGCTCAAGCGTATTCTCAAGACACTGGGGCGAGCGCGGCTGTAGTGGATACTTCAGACCCCCGCGACCCGTTCGAGCCGGTTAACCGTGAAATCTGGGATTTTAACTGGGATGTGTTGGATGCCTATATCTTACGCCCAATAACGGTTACCTACGTGACGGTAATGCCTCAGCCTGCGCGAACTGGTTTGGTGAACATCACGGACAACCTACAAGAGCCTGCTAACTTTTTGAATAATATGTTTCAAGGTAAGGTTGATGATGGCTTAGATAGCATGGCACGTTTTTTAATTAACACCACGGTAGGGTTAGTTGGCACGTTTGATGTTGCGTCTAAAATTGGTATTGAGCGTAAACGTGAGCAGTTTGGTGAGACTCTGGCTGTGTGGGGATTAGATACCGGGCCTTTCTTAATGCTGCCGTTTTTAGGCCCAAGCGATCCGCGAAGCTTTACCGGTGATTATGTCGACGGTTTTGCCTTTCCAATGTCGTTACTTGAAGGTTCTGTAAACTTAGCGCGTATTGGTATTTCGGTACTTGAAACAAGAGCCCAATTACTTGATCAAGAAGCGCAGCTAGAGCAGTCTGTTGATGACTATGCTTTTGTGAAAAATGCTTATTTTGAGAATCTAGAATTTCGCGTTACTGACGGTAAAAGCGGCGATAAAGCCATTGATGATGAGCAGCTAGACGACTTTGCTGATTTTGAAGCGATGTTGGAAGGCAATGACTTTGATAGCTATGAAGAAGCGTCAGAAGAAGCAGTCGAAGAGTCTATAGATTCAGAAGATGCGTCAGCTGATGACAGTGAGAAAACTAAGCTAAAAGAAAAAGACGCCAAGTCGGAAGATGGCAAATAGAGAAAGAGTAATAAATAAAACGATGTTGGATAAAGTTCGGGGCAGGGTTTAGTTATTATTATCTAATCTCACCTTCAACGTCACTCCAGCCATATATGCGCCGCATAAAAAAGCCATGCTCAACAGCATGGCTTTTTAGTTCTGGAAAGTTGAACAGACCTATCGGCAGCGTTCAAATGCAAAACTAGTCCTTTGGATAGCCCATTGGGTTTTGCGACTGCCAATTCCATGTGTCTGCACACATGTCTTCTAAGCCTTTTTCAGCATGCCAATTGAGTTCTGTGGCTGCCTTAGTAGGATCGGCGTAACAGGCTGCCACATCACCGCTTCTACGCGGAGCAATTTTATAAGGTACAGTTTTACCCGAGCCTTTTTCGAAAGCTTTGATCATTTCGATTACTGAATAGCCCTGACCTGTTCCAAGGTTGTACTTATCTAAGCCCATATTGAGGTTCAAGCGATCAAGTGCTTTCAAGTGACCGTTGGCTAGATCGACAACATGGATATAGTCTCGAACACCTGTGCCATCAATTGTATCGTAGTCGTCACCAAACACGCTTAGTTGCTCTAGCTTACCGGTAGCAACCTGAGAGATATAAGGCATTAAGTTGTTCGGAATACCGTTGGGATCTTCACCGATTTGGCCAGACTCGTGTGCGCCCACCGGGTTGAAGTAGCGAAGTAATACAATGTTCCAGTCATTATCGGACACATAGAGATCACTAAGCATATGTTCAACCATAAGCTTCGACATACCGTAAGGGTTTGTCGGGTGGCCTGTCGCCATATCTTCACGTAGGGGTAGTGAAGCAGGATCGCCGTAAACCGTAGCAGAAGAACTAAACACAATGTTCTTTACGTTGTGCTTTTGCATGGCTTTACATAACGTTAGTGTGCCATAAACATTATTTTCATAGTAAGAAAGCGGCTTTTGCACAGACTCGCCAACGGCTTTTAAGCCCGCAAAGTGAATAACGGCATAAATGTTATGCTCGCTGAATATGTCATCTAACACGGCGGTATCGCGAATGTCACCTTGAACAAACGTAACCGTCTTGCCTGTTAATGCTTCTACGCGACGAAGTGATTCAGCACTTGCGTTTGCAAGGTTATCCAATACTACAACACCGTAGTTTTGTTCAAGTAACTGTAAAACTGTGTGACTACCTATATAGCCTGCACCACCAGTGACTAAGATGGTCTTCATGCATTCTCCTTGCTAGACGGTTGCGCAATGTATTTAGCGCAGATGGAATATTGAATAGGTTTTACAACCAATGGATAAACTAAAAATACCACAAAAGCCCACAGTAACGAGGTCCAATTTGACGCGGTTTGAAGAATAAGTGCGAATACGGGGACAATGACGAGTAATTTTAGAACATTCAGTAAGGTTTTCTCTGGTACAGAAAGGCGCTTTGCGGCCTGGTCGAGCAATTTAACGCGCTCTGTCAATGGAAGACCTTGTAAGGCAGGAATGTCTCTTGTAGAAAAATAAAACTTCATAGGTTTATGAAAAGCCCTTAATAAAAAACCGCCGGAACGTTACGTTGCGGCGGTTATTGTAGGGTAATTGGTCAGCACTTAAAACATGCTAACAATAAATTACGCTTTTTGTTCAATGCCTGCTTTTTCCCAGAAGCGAGATTTAAAGCTCATTAAACCAATCACGATAGCAATGGCAATGCTAAATAGGGCAATTTGAAGATACAGGTCTGGCATTTGCTCTACGTTCTCAGGGTCGAAGTTACCTGAAAGTAAACCAGCAATGATGTTACCAATAGAGTAAGTCAGTACGAATACCCCCATCATTTGCCCTGCGAAACGCTTAGGCGATAGCTTACTTACTGCACTTAGTGCAACCGGGCTCAGGCACAGCTCACCAACAGTGTGTAAGAAGTAAGTGGTAACAAGCCACATAGGCGCAACTTTAAGGCCTTGTGCAGCATATTGAGACGCCATAAACATTACCAAGAAGCCCGACGCCATAATAACGATACCAATGGCACACTTAATTGTGTACGACGGGTCGATCATTCGTTTCGCAAGGTTAATCCAAAGAGCAGCGAAGAAAGGCGACAAAATAATGATAAATAGCGAGTTTGAAAGCTGGAACCATACCGTTGGGATAGCGTCCATCCCAAACCAAGAGGTAAGTAGCGAGCCGCTTTCAAGTACGCGGTCGGTGTAGTTCTGAGCGAATAAGTTGAGTGAAGAGCCAGCTTGTTCGAAACCAGACCAGAAACACGCTGAAGCAACACACACTAAAAACAGCGCCCACATGCGCTTCTTCTCGTTGTCGCTTAGCTGACCTTTGAAATAAATAAAACCAAAGTAAGCGAAGAAAATAATGGTAAATACAACGGCAACTTGTTGAGCAAGAGCTACAGGCTCAATAACGATAGTGCCCATGTGCGCAAGCACAATTACCACAACAGCAAGTGCAACCACAGCCCATACGCCCATCCATGCGCGCTGTTTAGCTGCACCTTGATATGGATTTGCAGGAGCAACAGAATCAGCCGATAACGAACGGTTGCTGAAGTAATACTGAATTAGGCCGATTGCCATACCAATGGCAGCTGCTCCAAATGCGTAGTGCCAGCCCCAATTTTCCTGTAAATAACCGGTAACTAAATAGGCAATAAGTGAACCGATATTTATGCCCATGTAGTACAGTGCATAACCACTGTCACGACGGCCATCGTCGTCACCATATTGCTGGCCAACCATTGCTGAAATGTTAGGTTTAAGTAAGCCAGTACCTGAAGCAACAAGGATAAGGCCGACAAAGAAAAGGTTTTGCAAGTCTATGGCGAGTACCACGTGGCCTGCGAAGATAATAATACCTCCGTACCATACGGCGTTCTTACCACCAATTAAGCGGTCCGCTAACCAGCCGCCCGGTAAACCTAGGAAATATACCGCACCTGTGTATAGGCCGTAGATAGCGCCAGCGGTTGCAACAGTAAAACCTAAGCCTTGTGTCTGTAAGCTCGCGGTCATGAAAAGAACGAGTAGCGCGCGCATTCCGTAATAACTCATGCGCTCCCACATTTCTGTAAAGAATAGCGTTCTTAGGCCCCCTGGATGGCCGAAAAAGCTAGTATCGTTAGATGGTTTCATAATTATATTTTAATTCCATATTGCTTATGGTTGTTATTGTAGAGCACTTATAGGATAGGCTCTTTGATAGTAGTCCGTAAGGCGGATAGCTTCTTATACTAGAGCTTGCTTAAAGACACAAGATTTGGGCGACAAACTTCATTAAAGCTGTGTCAATCGGCTAAGTCTTGTACGACTTAGCCGATTGAATAATGATTTGCTAAAGAGATGGAAGCACTAAAGCTCGCGGATAGTAGCTACTATAATTCGCACTATTCCATAGATAAGCAACAATGAAACACCAAACAGTACAAGGTTGTAAATTACGGTGGGGTAAGCATTGTCATCTGGAAGGGTAGGCGATTCTACTGTTACCAAATGTTGTAGTTTTTGATATGCCTCTACTCGCGCATTTTCTAAAGTAATCAGCGATGAAGAGTACGCTTGAATGGCCAATTGAAGCTGAACCTGAAGGTTACTGTATAGCGCCATAAGCTCACTTACAGACAGTGCCTCACTTTCTCCTTCAGCAGTACTAATTCGCTCCTTCTGCTTTTCTACTTCTTTTTGTAGTGCAGCTATTTCACGCTTAATGTTAATCACTTCTGGCGCGACGTTAGACATCATGGTCGACATAGTGCTCAGCTCAGCTTTTTTCTGGGCGAGGGTTGCCTCTAATGAAAAAGCGATTTGCTGAAACGCTGCACCTTCGGCAGTAGGGTCGAGCACGTTGTATTTGGATTGAAAGGCTAAAATTTCAGTTTTTGCTTGTTGAAGCTTTTGTTCAACAATCTCATGTTCACCTTTCGCAAAAGTAAGCTTTGATTTCGCTAAGTTGTTATTGATGTTATTAATAAACTCTTCCGCTTTATCAACAATAGCTTGGTTTATTATTTGCGCATATTCAGCGTCGAAAGCGCGAGTTCGCAAACTAATGACAGAAGACGCCGAATCCACGCTAACGTCAATATGGTCTAGATAGAACTGGTAAAAGTCTTCTTGCTTATGTGAAGACGACAAACCGCTAAACATATCAGCTTTGTCCGACATGTAGTGCTCACGAAGCCCTATGGTTTTATCGAGATACTTAATCATGTCGGCAGATTGAATGTAAGCTTCAACAAGCTGACTTTCTGTACCACCTGACGCGCCTGAAACACCGGCTGCCATAAGCAGGGATGAAGGGTCGAAGCTGCTGCCGCCGTCACTTGACTTAACAATAAGTTGGCTTTTACTTTCGTACTGTGGCGCAGCCCATAGAACAAGGTATACGGCGTAAAGTACCCATGGAAGTACAAGCAAGAGCATCTTGTGCTTGCTGAGAAGGGCATTGAGCTGTGTAAGAGATTTTTCCACTGTGATTTGAACCTATTTAAGTGATTTCTTATTGTCTGCATCCTGCGTATAAACGTCGATGCCTTCTTCGAGATCGTGATAATAAGTAAGTTTGCCTTCATCTATGATAACGGCAGACGTACAGAACTCGCGGATTTGGTCGAGTTCATGGCTAACCATAATAACGCCCGCTTGTTCACTTTTTTCTTTTAGCGACAAACGTGCTTTTTTTCTGAATAGCGGATCGCCCACCGAGGTTGCTTCATCGATAAGGTAAATATCAAAATTGATATTCATACAGCACGCAAACACGAGTTTGGCGCGCATACCTGAGGAGTATGTGCGCACGGGAAGGTCGAAGCGTTTACCTAACTCGGCAAACTCTTGCACTCGCTCTTCGTATTCTGTAAGCGATTTGACGTTGTTAATTCGGCCCACAAAACGCGTATTTTCTCGCCCTGTCATTTGTGGGTGAACACCTGTTTGAAGCGCTACAGGCCAAGACATAGATTTGTTGGTTAAAACGCGCCCTTTGTCAGGGTATTCACTTTTCGCTAGCATTCGGAAAAGGGTGGATTTACCTGCACCGTTTTTACCTAAAATTGCGACATTATTTTCCGTTGGGAAATCAAAATTCAAATTTTTGAAAATATATTGGGGGCCCATTTTACTGGGGTAGCTCTTAGTTAAATTCTCAATTCTTATCATCGTGACAACACCTTCTTCCATGTGATGTGATACATCGAAAGACTTAGAAAGAGAAAAATAATGGTAATCTCAATTACAAAACCTAATGAAACACCATTAGTGCCATAGGATTCGAAACAAGCGTAACGAGCTAGTTCATTAAAATGAACAAGAGGGTTCCAAGTTAAGTACGGCCAATATTCTTCGGGTAAGTCTTGAAGGCTGAAAAAAACGCATGAAATAAACATTAGTGGGCGGGTAAGCATTGATTTTATCTTATCCACTTCCGGCACGAATGCGGCAGCGATAGCAAAAATCATCCCTATGGATATTGAAAATACCCACAAAAGAAGAAACAGAGATATCAGCAGCAACGGG
>Ga0213831_1000997_pt1 | contig 11057 bp, 5 predicted proteins | sample SWATP12_FD_163421 | JGI IMG/M metagenome (GOLD analysis project Ga0213831, IMG submission 163421) | Coastal seawater microbial communities from Marineland, Florida, United States - SWA TP1 #2 | ecosystem: Environmental > Aquatic > Marine > Coastal | place: USA: Florida | collected 2016-08-06 | reverse complement strand
CGCCGTCATAAAGGTAGTTCGTTAACGAATCTGAGGTTCCGTCAAATTGACTGCTGTCGATAGGACGCAGAGTAAACTCTGAGTCTGGGCGCGTGCTGTCAGACGATGCTATCGCAATTTCACCCGAGATTTGGATGCTGTCTGTTAAGTTCCACTCGCCACCAAAAGCGTGAGAATAAGAATCCGTATCACGGAAGTCACTGTAGGTTTTTGGGATCGCAAAATCGTTGGTTAATGTGTAATTATTGATCTGGCCTGCAGCATCGGCAGTTGTGCCAGCATCAACCACTGCGGTTGCGCCAACGCCCAAAATAGATGTACCAGCTTGCTCGCCAGATCGACTGGTTGTGTTTAAATCAACATAAAACATACCGTCGCCTGAAGCCGGAGCCCACTGCAACGACAAGTTAAGTGCCGTGCGCTCACGGTTTTCAACGTACTGTTCAACAGTGTGTTGATCTCGAACGATGAAGCCGCCATTGTTATCGGCGTTGCCAGAAGCACCCGCTACATCAATGTCGCTGAATAACGCACGACTCATAAACAAATCTTGGCGAATCTCACGATCTTGATACGCTAAACTGACGATGGCGCCAAACGTACCTGCATCGCCAAGATCCCAGTTATCACCGTAAGACCCGGCAAAAATGGGCGCCCAATTTTCGGTTTTATCAGCGTATTCAAAATCTAACGAGGCCGCACCTTTCGCTTCCTGCAAATCTAAAGGGCGAACGGTTTTCATACTCACCGTGCCACCCAAGGCACCTTCAATCGTATCAGCTGTTGGCGATTTAACCACTTCGACTGTTTTCAGAAAGCTCGAAGGAAAATCAGAGAGGTTAACACCGCCACGTCCATCACCTATTGTTGAGCGGCCATTCAGTTCAACACGGTTTTGTGAAAGACCACGAATTGATACACCTTCGCCTACACCAAAGTTACTGCGCACAGACACACCAGTGATCCTTGAAAGAGCCTCGGCAATGTTATTGTCCGGTAACTTACCAATATCTTCGGCAACAATTGCATCGACGATGCGGCCGTCAGTTTTTTTCAAACGTGCGGCTTCTTTCATACTGCCCAGAATGCCCTTCACTTCAATGACTTCAATATCATCGGCTTTGTTTTCTTCTGCAGCATAAGCCACAGGAGACGCGAGTAGCGCGGCGGCAATCGTGGTGGTGGAGATTTGGCGTGCGAATTTAGGCTGCGCTCTAAGCGCAGTTATAATTTTATTGAGTTTCACTGTTGTGTACCCCTGTTGATTCAATCTATTTGTTATGCGACCCAACCTTTGGCATGACCAAAGTACAACAGAGCGCTAACCAATTTCGATTATCAAATTTATTATTCTTAAAATTGGTTAACAAAGTTATAACCTATCATGCATGAACACTCAAACAAAATTAGGTAATTATTTATACCAATAATACAAAATTGGCCTTACCAAAATAACAAAAACAGTCTAAAACGCATGTAAAATGCGTGCTTCAAGGGAATGCATTAATCAAATTGCTAGTATTTTATTTTGCCAATGACCATGACAATATTCACGAACCAATTTTGGTCATACCAAAATGGGAGTGAGTTAGACTCAGAGTGCTATAGAACTGGCTACAGTGAAGGCCAATGGGAGTGTATACGGAATTTCAGGCAAAAAAAAAGGAGCACTAGCTCCTTTTTCTAAATTAACAGTATTACTGACAACTGATGGTTGCTTGACTGGCTAAGTTCGGTTCAAATGCGATGTCCGCTAGGCCCACTGTAAATTTATCAGAAGACGCCAATTCGAACGGAATCACCAGATCTCCCATTTTCATTCCGCCTTGTGCAAAACACGCCAAATCAACTGATGCGGTTTGCCACTGGCCAATCTCAGCATTAGCAAACAGCTCCGTCACATCAACTTTCGCAAAGCAAGAACCAGGTTCATCCCCAGTACCTTCGCAGTTCATGAACAAGCTCACTTCGCCGGCAGGCTTCTGGTCGACACGGTAGCTGAATTGTAACGCCGATTTTGCGTCTAGGTCAGAGCGCACGTCCTCGCGGAAATGACTCTTACTTGCGATTCGGATACCCGCTTCACCACCTTGATAGTCTAGCAGCAATGAGTCTTCTTGAACCACACGGTCAATCGTGCGGTAGTGGATATTCGGCAGTTTAGCCGTATTCGATGTAACCGCTGCCATGTCCTTACCAGAATACAGATACATAACCCAAGGCTTCACCATAGAGCCGTTGAATATATGTCTGGTGGCAACTTTAGATGCGTCAAACTCAACGGTTTCATCAAGATCATCAGCTAAGACGTTTTTGTCGCCATAAGTCAAACCGAAGCCATAAGGTAATAATGGGTCGTAATCACTATCACCGCGGTTAACTGTGGTTTGCTCTGGTGACTTTGGCCAAGAAAATGAAAGCTTGCCGGTAAAGTCGTATTGCACAGCCCCCGCACTATCTTTGAATAGAACTTCGGCAACGCCGTTGCCCTCTGAGCCTGGTAACCAAGCTGCGACAAACGCGTCGGAAGCGTTCAGTTCTGCGTTAACAAACATTGGGCGACCACTAATAAAGATCGACACCACAGGAATGCCGTCAGCTTTTAGCTTCTGCAACAGTGCTAGGTCCGACTTTTCACCGCGCTGATAGTCTAAGTTTTCACGGTCGCCATGCCCTTCGGCGTAAGGTTCTTCACCAAAGACAACCACTGCAACATCTGGTTTCGTCTTGTAATCGCCGCTTTCACTGAGCTCAGCTTGACCACCGGCTTTTGATACTTGCTCCACAATGCCATCGTAAATAGAAGTACCGCCCGGGAACTCATCATTCGAGTTATTGGTTCCCTGCCAAGTGATTGTCCAACCACCGGACTGTTTTCCAATATTGTCCGCGCCATCACCGGCGACTAGCACCTTCATATCCGGCGCTAAAGGCAAGACGTTGTTTTTGTTCTTCAATAGAACCAAAGATTCACGAACGGATGCGCGAGCAACATCGCGATGACTTTGCTGACCAATCAACTCGGTCTTACCGCTAAATTGACGGTTTGCAGGAGAAGGTTTTTCAAACAAGCCTGCGCGCACCTTAACTCGCAAAATACGGCGCACTGCGTCGTCAATTCGTGACATCGCAATGGTACCATCTTTAACTTGTGCTATTGTATTCTCGTAAAGTGGCTTCCACGCGTCGGTTGGCACCATAAAGATATCCAAACCCGCATTTATCGCTTGAGGACAGCTTTCGTTTGAGCAGCCTTTTACTTGACCATGACCGTTCCAATCACCGACAACGAAACCATCAAAACCCATCTGCTCTTTAAGAACGTCAGTTAATAAATATTTGTTGCCGTGGATCTTATCTCCGTGCCAACTATTAAAACTTGCCATAACAGATTGTGCACCCGCAGTGAGTCCACCGACATAGCCCTGCGCATGGATATCAAACAACTCTTGCTCCGAAGCAATGTTATCACCTTGGTCGTCACCTTTAACGGTGCCACCATCACCGACAAAGTGTTTCACTGTGCTGATCACACGGTCATCACTTAAAAAGTCTTTGTCCGCATGCCCTTGTAACCCCTTCACGATGGCACTTGCATAGCTGCGGACTATTTCAGGATCTTCAGAGTAACCCTCGTATGTGCGCCCCCAGCGATCATCGCGGACGGTTGCAACCGTTGGAGCGAACACCCAATCAATGCCTGTGACCATGACTTCGGTTGCCGTAATAGCAGCAATTTTTTCGATTAAGTCAGGATTATTCGCCGCGCCTAACCCAATATTATGTGGGAATAGAGTTGCGCCAATAACATTATTGTGGCCGTGCACCGCGTCTGTGCCCCACATGGTCGGAATAGTCGAACCATCCATAGATGGGTCAATAGACGCCTGATACATGTCTTCCGCCAGCTTGATCCAATCCTGTGGCGTCGAATGTTTATTCTGCTGCGGGAACGAGCCACCGCCATTTAGATATGAGCCAAAGCCATACTTGCGCATATCTTCAACAGTGATATCGCGGATTTCAGGCTGCATCATTTGGGCAATTTTTTGCTCCAAAGTCATGTCCGTCATGAGGGCGTCTATTTTTGCTTCGACGGTCGGGTCGGTTTTGACCGCTATGTCCAATTTCGGCCAAATTTTACTAGCATCGCGGCCGTTAGCGTGGCTCGAAGACACATCTTGCCCCTCTTGTTTGGTGCAGCCCACCAGCATTACAGTGGCAACAGAAATGGCGGTAGCGGTTAGGTATAAGCGTTTCATTTTAATTCCCCACTTAAACGGCTTGATTTACGGGCTTGCTACCAACAAGACCGTAATAGGCGATAAATACATAACAAAAGATTGGTAAAACAAACGCTAGTTGGATACCGATAGCGTCAGCGAGTAAACCTTGCGCCAATGGGATGATCGCACCGCCCACAATCGCTAGGCAAAGAATACCCGACCCCTGTGAAGTGTGTGCGCCTAGGCCATTTAACGCCAGAGAGAAAATAGTTGGAAACATGATTGAATTGCAAAGGCCAACCAGCAGTAATGACCACATTGCAATCGTACCATCGGCAATAACCGCGATCAGAACAAGCACAGAAGCCGCAACGGCGTTGAAAGCGAGTACTTTGCCAGCCGCTAGTTTTTGCATCACGGCCGCGCCAATAAATCTACCGACCATTGCGCCGCCCCAATAGTACGTTAGGTATTTTGCAGCTTCTGACTCAACCAACCCTGCGATGTTTGCTTCACCAAAAAAGTTGACCATGAAACTACCAATCGAAACTTCTGCGCCGACGTAAACGAAAATACCAACAGCGCCCAGAACCAAATGTTTGTGTTCCCAGGCACTGCCGGTTGCTGTTTCTTGCTCTTGCGGAACCTCAATCGTCGGCAACTTGATATAAGCAAAGATTGCTGCGAGCACCAATAACATGGCCATCAACACGAGATATGGCCCTTTGACACTGTCTGCTGACGCACTGGTGCCGACCGAATGGGCGGCTTCATTTAAGATAAACAGCGCTCCTAAATAAGGTGCAACGGTCGTCCCTAACGAATTGAACGCCTGCGTCATTGTCAGTCGAGACGATGCGGTTTTCGAAGGACCTAACAGGGTGACATAAGGGTTTGCAGACACTTGCAGCAAGGTGATACCACTTGCTAACACAAAAAGCGCACCTAAAAACACTGGGTAACTTTGACTTGCCGCAGCTGGATAAAACAATAAGCAGCCAAACGCAGCGATTATAAGACCAATGACGATGCCCTTTTGATAACCAAGCGACTTAACTAACTTACCGCTTGGCAAAGAAACTAAGAAGTAGGCACCAAAAAAGCAAAATTGAATCAGCATCGACTGAAAGTAATTCAAATCAAATACTGCTTTTAAATGAGGAATCAAGATGTCATTAAGACACGTAATGAATCCCCACATGAAAAATAGACTGGTTAGTGCCGTCAGCGCAAACTGATAGTTTTCATTGTTTGACGCCGGCAACGGACTTGACTGTGTTGCTGAAAATCCCATGTTCCCCTCACTTTTATTTTTATTGCTTACCCTGTTATCAGTTTAACTATATCTCGAATTTGAGGTTGACGAATCAAAATTCTCAAATTAAGCTGACAACAAATTGTAAGCGCTTTCATTTAATATTACACGGGACTCCGATATTTTTACAAGTATTTTTGTAAGCGCTTACTTAAAATTATTAACCTTCAGTTTCGATGATTGAAGAAAACGTGGAATTTACGATGAATCAGATACGTTTGCCGGATGGCTCAAAAATGCTCAAGAAGCAGTTCACCTATGGCGTTGCAACGGCTTCATTTCAGATAGAAGGAGGCATAGATCATCGCTTGCCTTGTATCTGGGATACCTTTTGTGCAACAGACGGTAAAATCGCCGATAAGTCAGACGGCGCGGTCGCTTGCGATCATTACAATCGCTGGCAACAAGACGTTGAGCTTATCGATTCTTTAGGCGTTGATGCTTATCGTTTGTCTATTTCATGGCCTCGAGTGTTAACAAAAAGTGGAGAGTTAAATCCAGAGGGCGTTGCTTTCTACAGCAATCTTCTTGACGGTTTAAATGCCAAAGGAATCAAACCATTTGTTACCTTATATCATTGGGATCTACCTCAGCACCTTGAAGACCAAGGAGGCTGGTTAAATCGCGAAACGGCTTATGCTTTCGCAGATTATGCGGAGAAAATTGCCAAAGCGTTAAAAGGTAAAGTCCACTCCTTTGCTACGTTTAACGAACCATTTTGCAGTGCTTACTTGGGATATGAGGTCGGTGTCCACGCCCCTGGCTTGACGGGCAAACAAAACGGCAGACAAGCTGCGCATCACATTTTGCTGGCTCACGGTTTAGGCATGCAAAAACTGCAAGCGGTTAGCCCGGAAACGCAAAACGGCATAGTCCTCAACTTCACCCCTTGTTACCCAGCGTCTGACGAGACTGCCGATCAAATTGCGGCCGATTTGGCGGATCAGTACATAAATCAATGGTACATCAAGCCAATATTCGACGGTGCCTACCCTGATATAATCGAGCAGTTGGGCCAAGACTGGGCACCGCATATCGAGCCAGGTGATATGGAAATCATCAAACAGCCACTGGATTTCATGGGCGTCAATTATTACACCCGCTTGACCTATTCAGCCCCAGCTGTTGAAGGGGATTTTTTCCACGAGCATGAACATTTGATGCCAAGAACCGATATCGGTTGGGAAATTTACCCTCAGGCGTTAACTGAATTATTGGTTGACCTCAATCAGCGTTATTCCTTACCACCAGTTTTCATCACCGAAAATGGTGCTGCAATGGCGGACTCGCTGGAAAACGGTGAAGTCAACGACAGCGACAGAGTCGCCTATTATCACAGCCATTTAAATGCGGTTAACGACGCTATTGAACAAGGCGTAAACGTGGTAGGTTACTTTGCTTGGAGCTTGATGGACAACTTCGAATGGGCTGAAGGCTACTTAAAACGCTTCGGCATTGTGTATGTTGATTACGATACGCAACAACGTACGATAAAGCAGAGCGGCAAGTCATACAGAGATTTGATCAGCAACCGATAACACACAAAGGGCGGCAACGCCCTTTGTCTTTTCTACAACAACAATAAGAAAAAAAATGGCACATTTAGCAATCTCAGAAAAAATCGGCTATGCCATGGGTGACGCCGCTGCGAATTTAGTTTGGCGCGGCGCCTTGGCCTATTTAGCACTGTTTTACACCGACACCTTTGGCTTAACCGCGGCGTCTGCAGCTATGTTGTTTTTGGTGGTTCGCCTATCCGATGGTATTACAGACATTGTCATGGGAATGATCGCCGATAGAACCGATACCCGCTGGGGTAAATTTCGACCTTGGGTTCTTTGGTCAACGCCTTTTCTCGGTTTGTTTATGGTGCTGTGTTTCACTACACCTGATTGGTCTTATGACAATAAACTTATATACGCTTATGTAACCTACATAGGATTGACCTTAGCTTACACCCTGAACAATGTGCCTTATTCTGCTCTCATGGGCGTGATGACCGATGACGACCGAGAGCGCACCAGTCTATCTGGGTTCCGGTTTGCAGGCGCGTTTTTGGGAGGGCTTTGTGTGATGGGCTTTACCCCAGCCTTAGTAGATTACTTTGGTAGCGGTGACCAAGCTCAGGGCTACCAGTACACTATGTATGTGTTTGCAGGCTTGTTGTGTGGGTTGATGTTTATTACGTTTGCAACGACGAAAGAAAGAGTAAAACCTCAACACAGCTCTGACGCGACACTTGGCAAGGAGCTTTTGGACCTGACTAAAAACCTACCGTTTATTATTTTGCCGCTATTGGCCTTGACGCTGTTTTTCTACTACCGAAACACGCCAACAGCAATTTTTCTAGTCGCTGTTGCGTTTGCTATATGGCTTGTCATCCGCCGCTTGCTTAATAACCCACCAGCGGAATCAAGTGGCAGTCAACAAGATATGCTCGACCTCCTGACCAATAAACCTTGGCTAATTTTATTGGGCATCGGCTTTTTGACCATGATGTTCAATGGCATCAAATATGGCGTCATTGCTTATTACTTTAAGTATTTTGTCGGTGATGAGGTGATGGCGGGAAGCTACTTCGTTGCCCTACTCGTAGTTTCTATTTTAGGCGCGCTGAGCACGAGCTATTTGAGTCGACAATTCGGCCGTAAACGCTTGTTCATCGTCTCGCTCATTGCCGCAAGTGTAATAACAGGATGTATGTTTTGGATACCACAAGGCAATGTATTCCAAGTCTTTGCTCTTGGCTGCGCAGCCGAGTTTTTTGCCGCTATTATGCCCACACTGTTCTTTTCAATGTTAGGGGATGCGGCAGACTACTCTGAGTTGAAAAATGGTCGCAGAGCAACTGGGCTAATTTACTCTGCTGGCACCTTTGTGCAGAAAACCGGTGGCGGCTTTGCCGGCGCTTTAGTGTTACTGGTACTGGCTTCTTATGGTTATGATGGCATGGACCAGAGCACAATCGCTCAATCCTTGCCTGGAATGCAATGGTTAATGAGTTGGATCCCTGCCGCATTTGGCTTTGTTGCTGCCGGCTTGATGTTGCTCTATCCAATCAATGACCAAATGCAAGCCCGTATGACACAGGAATTGCAGGCATCAAGAACCGCTAGTTAAGCTAAAGAATAAAGGTTACACTTGTTCCGAATATACCTATGGGGTGAAGACATTTAATATGGCAACAATTTACGAAGTTTCAGAGTTGGCGGGCGTTTCTCTTGCGACTGTATCTCGTGTGATGAATGGCAGTAGTAATGTCAGTGATAAAACTCGTAAAAAAGTAGAAGACGCCATGGCACAGCTTGGCTATCGCCCCAATGCTATTGCCCGCTCTCTCGCCTCAAACCGCACAGACTGTGTCGGGGTTTTGGTTCCAGAATTAAAAGGTCCATTTTTCGGCCACTTAATGGCGGGAACCGAAGAAGTGCTGCGAGGCGCCAACAAACACGTCATATTGACCGCAGGACACAGTGAAGAAGCGAGCGAGAAAGACGGCATTGAATTTCTGTTGAGCCGGAATTGTGACGCTCTGATAATTCATGTAGAAGCGTTAACCGACGAATACCTTGTGCAACTTGCAAAAGGTAACGTACCGGTGGTTGTTGTAAACAGGTTAGTACCTGGCATCGAGGACAAGTGTATTCATCTTGATAACAAGATTGGCGGCTATTTAGCGGCAAAATCTATAATTGAAAAAGGCCACAAACAGATTGCTTATATTTCAGGCCCGACTTGGAAAGAAGACTCAAATGAACGTCTGTTTGGTCATAAAGCGGCACTGGAAGAAGAAGGCATCGAATTCGACGAGGACTTGTTATACATCGGCAGTTTCTTGCAAGACAGTGGCAGTCATGGGTTAACCGACTTATTACACACAAATAAACCTTTTACCGCCCTGATTTGTGGTAATGATGAAATGGCTACGGGTGCTATGGCAATGGCTCGTAAGCTCAATATGGACTTGCCTAATGATCTTTCAATCGTTGGCTTCGATAACATTATTTACGCCAGTTACTTGTATCCGACCTTAACCACAATCAATTATCCAGTGTTGCAAATGGCACAAATGGCTGCTCAATTGGTGCTGGAGAATGTATATCAAATCAAAGGACTTGAAATTAAACACCAATTTACCCCGAAATTGGTTGAGCGCAACTCCACTCGTTCTCTTTAATATCCCCCTACCACTACTAATTTCTTCAGCATCAAGCATATAGCCGATATGTGCAGTTGTGGATAAAAGGCATGTTTTCTATTCGCAGATTAACAAGCGGTGATTTAAAACGGCATCACCGCAAATAATTTGAAACCTAACTCGCCATTAGACTGTCTATATGAAATAGCAAGGCAAAATGTTAGACCAAAAATATCTCAATATTTTCCTTGTGTTCCGATTTTTTAAGCTAACCTTAGAGTAACAAAATGAATTAAATCAATTGAATACCAACTCTAATCGGATGAGTTTTTTGGGAGGCGTTATGAGTATTTTTGACCACTATCGAACACGTTTTGAAGCCGAACAAGAACAGGAATTCACGATCGATGAATTCCTTCAGTTGTGCAAGGAAGACAAAGCTGCCTACGCGTCGGCGGCAGAACGTCTTTTGATGGCCATCGGCGAACCAGAAATGATCGATACATCACAGAACCCGGTGTTAAGCCGCATCTTTTCTAACCGAATAATCGCTCGATATCCTGCGTTTGCCGAGTTTTATGGCATGGAAGAATCGATTGAGCAGATTGTGTCTTACCTCAAACATTCGGCTCAAGGCCTTGAAGAGAAAAAACAAATTCTCTATTTGCTTGGTCCTGTCGGTGGCGGTAAATCGTCATTGGCGGAAAAGCTTAAGCACTTGATGCAAAAGCAACCTATCTATTGCTTGAAAGGCTCTCCGGTCAATGACCACCCATTTTGTTTGTTTGATGCCGATGAAGACGGTCACATTCTTGAGGAAGAATATGGCATTCCTGGCCGTTACTTAAAAACCATCATGTCGCCATGGGCGGCCAAACGTTTGAAAGAATTCAATGGTGACATCAGCCAGTTTAAAGTGGTTCGTAAAAACCCATCGGTGTTGCACCAAATCGGCATCGCCAAAACAGAGCCGGGAGATGACAACAACCAAGACATCTCTTCACTGGTTGGTAAAGTCGATATTCGGATGTTAGAAGACTTCTCTCAAGACGACCCAGATGCCTACAGCTACTCTGGTGCACTGTGCCGCGCGAATCAAGGCCTGATGGAATTTGTGGAAATGTTCAAAGCTCCCATTAAAGTCCTACACCCATTACTGACTGCCACTCAAGAAGGCAACTATAATGGCACTGAGGGTCTTTCGGCCTTGCCTTACGATGGCATCATCTTGGCCCACTCGAATGAGTCTGAGTGGGAGTCGTTCCGCAACAATCGCAACAATGAAGCATTTTTAGACCGTGTTTATATTGTCAAAGTACCTTATTGCTTGCGGGTGAGCGAAGAAATTAGAATTTACGAAAAACTGCTCAAAAGCAGC
>Ga0213831_1000996_pt1 | contig 11064 bp, 7 predicted proteins | sample SWATP12_FD_163421 | JGI IMG/M metagenome (GOLD analysis project Ga0213831, IMG submission 163421) | Coastal seawater microbial communities from Marineland, Florida, United States - SWA TP1 #2 | ecosystem: Environmental > Aquatic > Marine > Coastal | place: USA: Florida | collected 2016-08-06 | reverse complement strand
TAAGTTAACCTCACGCCACCATTGAAAATTAAACTAATAGGTAGTATGGCCGCGTTATGATATCCCGTTTTTTTACTTTTGAAGAACACGCCACCTTAATAGAAGGTGCTTATCATTTTCCTTTGGTTGTTCTATCGCTTATGATGGCTGTATTTGCCTCATTTATGGCGTTTAATGTGGCAGGACAAGCCGCGATCACCGAAGACAAACTTCGACGAAATACCTTATTAGGCACCGGCAGCGTTGCATTGGGCGGTGGTATTTGGTCTATGCATTTTTTGGGGATGACCGCTTTTGATTTATGTCTGCCCGTTGACTATGATCCTCTGATTACCGGGCTCTCTGCCGTTCCCGGGATTGCCGCTGCTTGGGTGGCGCTTCACCTTTTAACTAAGTCCCGTATTAGCCTCGCTGAAATAATATTAGGTGGTGTACTGGTAGGTGCTGGTATTGGCACTATGCACTACAGTGGTATGGCCGCTATGGAAATGGCACCGCTTCTTCGTTACGACCTTGGTACGTTTGCCCTTTCTATTGTGGTAGCTGTGTGTTTAGCCATGCTGTCGCTGTGGATTAAATTCGGCATTACAGCTGCTACGAAAAGTAAAAAGCTGTTAGGAAAACATGTATTACTTGCAAGTATCGTCATGGGACTGGCTATTTCTGGTATGCACTATACGGGGATGGCGGCAGCAAGATTCGTATTGCCACCAGGGATGGAAATGTCCGGTCAGTCTTCAGATATTGCTATTTTTCTAGCAATTTCGATTGCTATTGTCACCCTAACACTGATTTTCTTAGTTTTAGGTATTAGTCTTTTGTTCAAATACCGTGACGTCATGGTACGCGCCATCGAGAGTGAGCGAATTCAAAGTGCTATAACCGATACCGCCGTTGATGCTATCCTGACCGTGGATGACAAAGGCATTATCAAAACCGCTAACCCCGCTGTTGAGCGTATCTATGGCTATACCCAGCAAGAAATAATAGGCATGCACGCCACTGAGGTAGTTCCTCCTGAAAGACGTTATCTCTATGGTGATGACTTCTTCAGTCAACGAGTAGTACCAACTGAGCAAATTATTGGTACAGGAAGAGAAGTAGAGGTACTTCGCAAAAATGGTGAGCGCATACCAGTGCGCCTTGGTGTCGGCTACACAAAAATTGATGGGAAACCCGTTTTTGTCTCTTTCGCTTCTGATTTACGCAAACGCAAGGAAATGGAAGATGCACTGCGTGAGAGCGAAGCTAAGTTTAGAAGCCTTATCTCTAACATTCCCGGTATGGCTTATCGCTGTTTAAGTATGCCAGGGTGGCCCATGGTGTTTATTAGTGATGCTGTAATAGAAGTAACCGGATACCCGCCTGAAGATTTTATACTGCCTAATCCGAAGCGCTCTTTCACCGATCTTTACCATCCTGATGATGTTGAACGCCTATCATCTATTAGTCCTGACGAAGGTGCATTTTCATATGAATATAGGATTGTCGCAAAATCTGGCGAGGTGAAGTGGGTTATCGAGCATGGAGTGCAGGTTAAAGACGATGATGGCATGGTGCTCTATGTAGACGGCTTCATATCTGACATAACACATCGGAAAGTGATGGAAAATGAATTAAAAGCGGCAAAGGAAAAAGCAGAGCAAGCTGCCGCTGCGCGTACCGCATTTCTTGCTAATATGAGTCATGAAATCCGTACGCCTATGAATGCAATTATAGGCTTTAGCGACCTCATGTTAGGAGAAGCCTTACGCGAAGAGCAAAAATCTCACTTAACCACGATAAACCGTTCCGCACGTTCATTGCTGCATCTTCTTAACGACATACTTGATAGCGCGAAGTTAGATAAAGGTAAGCTTGATTTAGATTATCGCGATTTCCTTATTCGCGAAGAGTTGGATTTGGTAATTTCAACATTTTGGTTAGAAGCCAAACGCAAAAAAGTTGGACTTGTACTTAATGTCGATGATTCGGTAGCTAACGGATACAGAGGTGTACCGGAGCGAATGCGACAGGTACTTAACAATCTGATAGGCAACGCCGTTAAATTCACTCACGAGGGTGACGTGACTATCAATGTCAAAAGTGATCAAAAGTTTGTGTATTTTGACGTGACAGATACCGGCATTGGTATGACGCAAGAGCAAGTAGAAAGGGTATTCGACCCGTTCTCTCAAGCAGATGCATCGATGAGTCGAAAGTACGGCGGCACGGGGCTGGGTACAACTATTTCCAAGCAGTTAGTTGAACTGATGGGCGGTAATATTTGTGCAACTAGTGAAAAAGGTAAAGGAACGACCTTTACTTTCAGACTTCCGCTAGAAGTTGTAGAAATTGATGATTACGTATCTAGTGAGCTCTCCTCTAAAGCAGCACGTATTGAAACCTCGTTAACCGTACTGGTTGTTGATGATGTGCAGCAAAACCTTGAGTTGCTTTCGTTGCTGCTAAAACGCGCTGGCCACAGTGTAGAAACGGCAACAGATGGACAGATTGCATTAGATAAAATGCGCGCTAAGTCGTTTGACGTGGTACTGATGGATTTACAGATGCCTAAGTTAGATGGCCTAGAGGCAGCCAAACAGCGTCGAGAGTTTGAAAAAGAAAATAGCTTACCACCTACGCCCATTATTGCGCTGACCGCTAGCGTGTTAGTACAGGACAAACATGCCGCGCAGCAGGCGGGAATGGAAGGGTTCGCCAACAAGCCCGTCGATTTCTCTCAATTGATGGACGAGATTGCTCGCGTGCTTAATATAGATACGCTTCAGGTCGAATCGGTACCAGACACATTAGAAGTAAATGCTCCAGCATCTGCGCTTAAAGTTGATAAAAACGTGTTGGATTTGAAGAAGGCCATCGATTTATGGGGGAGTGAAGAGGCCGTCCTACAAGAGGTGGATAAATTCTCTACTACCTGCAGGGATAAAGTCGACGACTTAATGGGGGCGGCAATTCGTGAAGACTATAAAGCGGTTGCTACACTTTCACACGGTTTAAAAGGTACATCGGGTAACCTCTGCTTAACCACCTTCTATCATACGACCAGGGAAATTGAAGCTCAGGCGCTAAAATCAGAGGTGAATATTGAAGACGTTAACCGTCTTCGTGATGCCTTAGATAAAATCGAGTTGATGCTTAGCGAATCGCCACTGTATGCCGAAAATGCCATTAATGAAAGTATCGATAATGCATTGCTGCTGAGTCATTTGGAGGCTATGCTCGATAGTGTAGAGCAAAACATGGTAGATGAAGATGAATTGTCATTTTTACGCGAGGTTGGGTGTTCTAGTCACAAAGAACAGATAACTCAAATTCTCTTAGATATCGATGACTTTGAGTTCGAGTTGGCGCATGAGCGCATCTCTACATTGATACAAGAATTAAAGTAGCCAAGAGACGCGGCATGTTAAACATTGAAATCACAAAACCTACTTTATTACTCGTTGACGATGAGCCAGTAAACCTAAGGGTTTTAAAGCAACTTCTCGCTAACGATTATCAGCTTATTTTTGCGAGAAATGGCGAAGAAGCGTTAAAGCTCACTGAGACTAGACAGCCAAATTTGATATTGCTTGACGTTATGATGCCTGGACTGACGGGTTTTGAAGTATGCCGCCAGCTTAAACAGCAAGCAGATACAAGGCACATTCCCGTTATATTCGTCACCGCCTTAAATGATGAACACGAAGAAACGGAAGGCTTCGAAGCGGGCGCTGTGGACTACATTACTAAGCCTATATCTCCGGCCATCGTAAAAGCGCGGGTTAAAACCCACCTCAGTTTGGTGCAAGCTGACGAGCTACTTGATAGCCGTTTACAAGTTGTACAGCGTTTAGGTAGAGCGGCGGAATATAAAGACAATGAGACGGGCATGCATGTCATGCGCATGAGCCATTATTCGAAAGAGCTTGCGCTTGCCTATGGACTTACAGATAAACAGGCTGAAATTCTGCTTCATGCTGCACCGATGCACGACATCGGCAAAATTGGTATTGCTGATAGTATAATGTTGAAACCAGGGAAGCTGACAGACGAAGAGTTTGCCACCATGAAAAACCACCCTGAGATTGGTGCGGAAATCATTGGTGATTGCGGCGATTCTTTGTTGTTGAAAGTTGCAAAGTCTGTTTCGCTTACCCACCATGAAAAATGGGACGGGTCAGGCTATCCTAAAGGGCTTGCGGGTGAAGATATTCCCATTGAGGGGCGTATTTGCGCCATTGCTGATGTGTTCGATGCCTTAACCAGCAAACGTCCTTATAAAGACGCCTGGAGTATTGAAAAAACGGTAGATTTTCTTCAAAGCCAAAAGGGAATGCATTTCGAACCCAGACTTGTCGATTTGATGATAGAAATTATGCCTAAAATTCTTGATATTAAAGCGACATTTAAAGACGAAGACTAAGTCTGCTGGACTAAACGGCAATTAAAATACTTTCATGCAGGCCGAATTTTACACAGAAAAAATCGATACCCTCCAGTGTGTGCGCCTATTGGCTGTTGCTTAATGCGACGGCTATACGTATAATGAGCTCATTAAGTGATGAGAGCGGGCTCCCTCAGTACAGGAAAGTAACGCACTTATCATTAGCAAGCTATCACCTAACGGTGGTTTTACCCATAGGTTTGCAACTGCCCTTGTTGGCAGGTATGGGTTCAGAATTTTAATAAAAGCCCCGCTAGTCCGGGGCTTTTTGTTGTATTAAAACCTGGAGTCAGCCTCGCTGAGCCGGGTGATGACAGGTGGGCTTTAGGCCCTTTTTTCGTTTTTGGAGGTTTGCATTGGCAAAACTTGAAGAGAAACTAACCGAAATGCTTGAGCCAGGTGTTGAAGCACTGGGTTTTGAGTTGGTTGGGATCGAGTTTGTACGAGCGGGGAAGCATTCTATTCTTCGCGTTTTTATTGATCATGAAAACGGTATTACCGTTGATGATTGTGCAGATGTAAGTCATCAGGTTAGCGCAATTTTGGACGTTGAAGATCCAATTAGCACTGAATACAACTTGGAAGTGTCATCACCGGGTATGGACAGACCGCTTTTCAAAGAGAAGCACTATATCGAGTCTGTGGGTGAAGTGGTTCAAATTCGTTTGTCTATGCCAATGGATGACAGACGTAATTTTAAAGGCAAAGTACTCGCGTGCGAAAATGGCATCGTAAGTATTGAAGTGGATGGCCAGCAGTTCCAGTTAGCTGTGGCGAATATCGAAAAAGGTAACGTTGTTCCCACGTTCGATTAACGGAACAGCTCTGCTTTCATCGACGAAAGCAAAAGAGAGGCGAAAATGAATAAAGAAATTTTGTTAGTGGCGGAAGCCGTTTCAAATGAAAAACAAGTGCCTAGAGAGAAAATTTTTGAAGCGCTAGAGTTTGCGATCGCTAGTGCAACAAAAAAGAAAAACGAAGGCGAAATTGAAGTTCGTGTAAGCATCGACAGAACGTCTGGTGACTTTGATACATTCCGTCGCTGGTTGGTTATCCCTGATGATCAAGAACAGGAAAACCCATTTGCTGAAATTACGATTTCTGCTGCACAAATCGACGAACCAGAGATACAACTCGGCGATTATGTGGAAGAACAGATTGAATCTATTAAATTCGACCGCATAACTACGCAGACCGCAAAGCAAGTGATTGTACAAAAAGTACGTGAAGCTGAGCGTCAGCAGATGATTGCTGAGTACGAAGACAAGGTAGGTGAGCTGGTTACAGGTACGGTTAAGAAAGTAAACCGCGACAACATCATCATCGACTTAGGTAACAACGCTGAAGGTGTTATCTACCGCGATGACATGCTTCCTCGTGAAACTTTCCGTCCGGGCGACCGTGTACGTGGCCTTCTTTACGTTATTCGTCCAGAAGCACGCGGCGCACAGCTATTTATTAGCCGTACGCACCCAGATATGCTAGTTGAGCTTTTCCGTCTGGAAGTACCAGAAATTGCGGAAGAGACACTAGAAATTAAATCTGCAGCGCGTGACCCAGGTTCTCGTGCAAAGATTGCGGTTAAAACTAATGACAAACGCTTAGACCCGGTTGGTGCGTGCGTTGGTATGCGTGGTTCACGTGTACAAGCCGTTTCAGGGGAACTTGGCGGTGAACGTGTTGATATCGTGTTATGGGACGAAAACCCAGCGCAATTCGTTATCAATGCTATGGCTCCCGCCGAAGTGGCGTCAATCGTTGTTGATGAAGACAGCAACAGCATGGACGTAGCGGTTGAAGCAGACAACCTAGCGCAGGCAATTGGCCGTAGTGGTCAAAACGTTCGCCTAGCTAGCCAGCTTACAGGCTGGGAACTTAACGTGATGACGGTTGAAGATCTCAACAAGAAGCACGAAGAAGAAAACGCGAAGGTACTTGATCTATTTACTGCTGGTTTGGACATTGACGAAGAATTCGCGTCTGTCTTGGTAGATGAAGGCTTTACAACGTTAGAAGAAGTGGCATACGTGCCTGCAAGTGAGCTTCTAGCGGTTGAAGGGTTAGATGAAGAAATGGTTGAAGAGCTGCGCAACAGAGCGCGCGCTTTCCTAACCACGCGTGCACTGGCGAACGAAGAATCGCTTGAAGGTGCAGAGCCTACAGAAGCCTTATTAAATCTTGAAGGTATGAGTAAACACGTGGCCTATGTGTTGGCCAGCCGCGGTGTTACTGACCTGGAAGAATTAGCAGAACAAGGTACCGATGATATCAGTGATATCGATGAACTAGACGAAGAGAAAGCCGGTGCGTTAATCATGGCGGCTCGTAATATCGTATGGTTCAGTGAAGAAGAGTAAGGTCAACAGGGGGAAAATTACGTAATGGCAGATGTATCTATTGAAAAGCTCGCCAGCGACATTGGTACGACCGTTGACCGATTGGTTGGCCAGTTTAAAGACGCGGGTATCACTAAGAATGCCGGCGATCAGGTAAACGAAGACGAGAAACAAAAACTATTGGATCATTTAAGTAAGCAACACGGCAGCGCAGCTGAACCGACACGTATGACACTTAAGCGTAAGACAACCAGCACGCTAAGTGTTGGTAAGTCTAAAGAAGTGAAAGTAGAAGTACGTAAAAAGCGCACTTACGTCAAGCGTAGCGATGTTGAAGAACAGCAGCGTCAAGCGGAAGAAGAGGCGAAGCGTCTTGAAGAAGAAGCTCGTCTGAAGCGCGAAGCGGAAGAAAAAGCAGCAGCTGAAGCGAAAAAAGCCGCTGAAGAGAAAGCACGTAAAGCTGAAGAAGCGAAGAAAGCTGCTGAAGAAGAGCGTGCTCGTCGTGCAGAACAAGCGAAAAAAGAAGCTGAAGCACGTAAGGCCGACGAACCTGAGCTAACTGAAGCTGAAAAAGCGGAAGCAGAAGCGGCTCGTCAGGAAGAAGAGCGTCTGCGCAAAGCGCAAGAAGAAGAAGCGCAGAAGAAGCTTGAAGAAGACGCGAAGAAAGCGGCTGATGAAGCGCGCAAACTTGCTGAAGAGAACGAGCGTCGCTGGAAGGAAGAAGAAGAGCGTCGTAAGAAAGAAGAAGCTGAAGAAGTTCACTTGCACTCTAACCGTTATGCTCAAGAAGCTGAAGACGAAGAAGACATGCAGGTTGAGCGTTCATCACGCCGTCGTCGTAAGTCGAAGAAAAATGCGGGTGAGCATCTTAAGCAAGGCTTTAACAAGCCAGCTGCACCTGTAGAGCGTGTAGTTAAGCTTGGCGCAACCATCACAGTTGGCGAACTTGCAAGTAAACTTGCAATTAAGTCTAACGAAGTTATCAAAACGATGATGAAGATGGGCGAAATGGCAACCATTAACCAAGTACTAGACCAAGATACAGCGGTACTAGTAATTGAAGAAATGGGTCATAAGTACGAGCTTGTTAACGACAACGCACTTGAAGATGAGTTGTTGGCAGATGGCACTGGCGGTGAAAAAACCACACGTGCACCTGTTGTAACTATCATGGGTCACGTTGACCACGGTAAAACGTCATTGCTTGACTACATTCGTCGCGCGAAAGTTGCAGACGGTGAGGCCGGTGGTATTACCCAGCACATTGGTGCATATAAAGTAGAAACAGAAAATGGCGAAATCACGTTCCTAGATACACCTGGACACGCCGCATTTACCGCAATGCGTGCTCGTGGTGCTACGGCGACGGATATCGTTATTCTTGTTGTTGCTGCAGATGACGGCGTAATGCCTCAAACGAAAGAAGCGGTACAGCACGCTCGCGCTGCTGGCGTACCTCTTATCGTTGCAGTGAACAAAATGGATAAAGAAACAGCTGACCCTGATCGCGTTAAAACTGAGCTATCTCAACTAGAAGTTATCTCAGAAGAGTGGGGCGGTGAGCACCAGTTCTGTAACGTTTCTGCGAAAACAGGTATGGGCGTAGACGAACTGCTTGAAGCTATCGTTCTACAAGCTGAAGTTCTAGACCTTAAAGCAGTAGCTGAAGGCCCAGGTCGCGGAATTGTTATTGAATCTCGCCTTGATAAAGGCCGTGGTCCAGTAGCATCTGTATTGGTTCAAGAAGGCCAATTACGTGCTGGTGACATTCTACTTTGTGGTGAAGAGTACGGCCGTGTTCGTGCAATGCGTGACGAAAACGGTAATGAAATTAAGATTGCTGGTCCTTCTACGCCTGTGGAAGTACTTGGTCTGTCTGGTGTTCCGGTAGCGGGTGAAGACGCAGCCGTTGTTAAAGACGAGCGTAAAGCGCGTGAAGTAGCAGCGAAACGTCATCAGAAGAAACGTGAACTTAAACTTGCTCGTCAGCAAAAAGCGAAACTTGAAAACATGTTTGCGAACATGGAATCAGGTGACGTTAGCGAACTTAACATCGTACTTAAAGCTGACGTACAGGGTTCTGTAGAAGCAATTTCTGAATCACTTGTTAAGCTTTCTACTTCTGAAGTAAAAGTGAACATTGTAGGTAGTGGTGTAGGTGGTATCACTGAGACTGACGCAACCCTTGCGGCTGCATCAGGCGCTATCGTACTAGGCTTTAACGTTCGTGCCGATGCAACAGCGCGTCGCGTACTAGAAGCTGAAGAAATTGATTTACGTTACTACAGCGTTATCTATAACCTAATTGACGAAGTGAAAGCGGCCATGAGTGGTATGCTTGCACCAGAATTCAAGCAGGAAATCATTGGTCTTGCAGAAGTACGTGACGTATTTAAGTCACCGAAACTGGGCGCAATTGCGGGCTGTATGGTTACTGAAGGTAACGTTAAGCGTAGCAACCCAATCCGTGTACTTCGCGACAACGTAGTAATTTACGAAGGTGAACTAGAGTCACTGCGTCGCTTTAAAGATGACGTACAAGAAGTACGTAACGGTATGGAATGTGGTATCGGCGTTAAGAACTACAACGACGTGAAAGTAGGCGACCAAATCGAGGTCTTCGAAATCGTTGAGGTTAAGCGCGAAATTTAATTGCCTTAGTTAATTCGGCATGTGAAAAACGGGGGCCGAGTGCTCCCGTTTTTGTCTGTATACAGTAAACAGGCTTCACGCATGCCCTGCGTTAAATAAGGAAAGGAGAGTATAATGGCCCGTGAATTTTCACGTACCGACAGAGTCGCTCAGCAAGTCCATAAAGAAGTGGCGAGCATTCTGCAAAATGAATACAAGCACCGCGTTGGCGACATGCCCTTGATCACGGTTTCTGACGTAGATGTGTCGCGCGACCTAGCGCATGCAAAAATCTTTGTGACTATCTACAACAGCACCGAAGAAGAAGGTAAAGCGCAAATTAAACAACTGGCAGAATACAAAAAGTTTATCCGTAGTATTCTAGCTAAACGTATTCGCATGCGCTCAGTGCCTGATCTTCACTTCTTTGAAGATAAGTCGATTGTTGAAGGTATGCGTATCTCTAATCTTGTGTCTCAGACCATCGCAAAAGATGAGTCAAAGCGCGATAAAGACGATCCACAAGAGCAGGAGTAAATGGCAAGACGTCGTAAAGGCCGTGAAATTAACGGCATAGTATTGCTTGATAAACCGCTTGGTGGGTCATCTAACCAACTGCTTCAAAAAGTGCGCTGGCTGTACAAAGCTGCGAAGGCTGGGCATACAGGCGCACTTGATCCACTTGCCAGTGGCATGTTGCCGCTGTGCTTGGGTGAAGCTACGAAGTTTTCTCAGTTTCTTCTGGATGCCGAAAAGACCTACGAGGTAACTGCTCAACTGGGTGTTCGCACCACCACGTCTGACGCCGATGGCGAAGTGGTTGAAGAAAAGCCTGTTGATGTAAGCGAAGAACAAGTACGCGATGCGTGCTTGGCGTTTCTAGGTAAGAGTAAACAAATCCCGTCCATGTTTTCAGCGCTTAAACATCAAGGTAAGCCACTTTATCACTATGCACGTCAAGGTATAGAGATTGAGCGTGAACCCCGCGATATTGAAGTGTATGAATTAGATGTACTGCGTATTGAACTGCCGTTTGTAGAAATGCGCATTAAATGCAGCAAGGGCACTTATATTCGCTCTATCGTAGATGATTTAGGTCAGAACCTTGGCTGTGGCGCCTATGTGACTCGCTTACATCGCACCGAAGTAGCAGACTATCCCACAGAGAAAATGGTATCGCTGGATAAGTTAATTGAAATTCACGAATCACTGGAAGAAGGTGACTTTAAAGCGCTGGATGACTTATTAATTCCTATGGATACCGCCGTAAGTCGTTTGCCATTTGTGACGATCAACGACGCTGAAAGAAACCGTTTTGATAACGGTCAATCTGTAAAAGGGATTTGTGGCGAAGCGCTGGGTGAAGGCGTGTCTTACCGCGTTTACCATGGCGACGATACCAGTGGTATTTTCTTAGGCGTAGGGGAAGGAGTTCTTGACCCGAAAGACCAAGGTATCCCTAAACAAGAAGTGTTTGTTAACCCAAAACGTCGAGTTGTTTATCCATCGTAGCTGCGCCGGTAAATAAAGACGGTTTATGGCTTGCTAAGTCTGTAAACGTCATTATAATACGGCGCTCATTCCGCTTTGCTGAATTAGTGATCGGCGAAGCATTAATATTAGGAGAATGATATGTCACTAACTAAAGCAGAAACCGCAAAAATCATT
>Ga0213831_1000995_pt1 | contig 11070 bp, 4 predicted proteins | sample SWATP12_FD_163421 | JGI IMG/M metagenome (GOLD analysis project Ga0213831, IMG submission 163421) | Coastal seawater microbial communities from Marineland, Florida, United States - SWA TP1 #2 | ecosystem: Environmental > Aquatic > Marine > Coastal | place: USA: Florida | collected 2016-08-06 | reverse complement strand
GTCGTTCTTGCCACCAGATCGGCCTCTGATGTGCCAGCAAAATACTCAAACGCGCTGTTGCAGCCTAGAAAACCGCCGTCCAAATTCTTGTAATAGATCATATCTGGAATCGAATTCATAATGGCGCGGTTAAGTGCTATATTGCGATCTTTGGATGTTGTCTCTCGCTGCAGTTCAACGGTGCGTTGTTGTACTTTGTCGTCCAGTTGTTTGTTCTTTTCCATTAAAGACTGGAGTAACTTACGATTGTCTTTGAACGATAGCGAGATTTTATCGAACCACTTTTCCCAACCTTTTACCGCCAGCTTGTTTTCGGAGTCATATAGGGAGCTTTGGCGTTCAATATGCGCGATTAAGTTGGAAGTCGGATAAGCTAGCTTCCATATGATCAATGCATAAACGAACAGCAGCACAAACACGCTGCCTGCAAACAACATCAGAGCATACTCCAGTGAATGCATTATCACTTCTTTAACAAGATGATCCGAGTCTCTAAAAAACAATAGTCGGTATGGGGTGTGTTTTATGTCATAGATTAGAGTACTCCAACTTCTACCTAGAGATACGAGCCCCTCGCCGGGCTCGTAGGTCATTTCTAAACGACCTTGGTGAAACTTATCTCTCCCTCTAGAGATTGAATGCAGAACGTCAGGTAAATAACGAGTGGGAAAATAGGTGTGCTGGAACGATTGCCCCTCAATCTCAACGTTTGTTGCCAGTGTCGTCCCGGACTCTGAATGCCAAATAACAAACCGCAAAAGATCTGTGTCATGCTCTGTACTCTCAACAAAGGTATAGCCAAAATAGTCGTCAAACTGTATTGCTAAAAACAAGAACCCGCTCTTTGTCACGATGACGGGCATAAGCAAATAGTTTTTGTGCGGCTCATCCGGGGTGGTTTTTAGTGATGGAGGGTAAACGATCGCATGTTTTTGTTTGGCTTCGTTTAATTCGCTGCGGTTATGCAACATCCAGTCAAACAATTGATTTAGCTGTTGCTCTTTACCGTAGCCGTAGTAGGAGAACTCCGTATCTTTCATACTTATGGCAATCGCCGAAGAAATGAATTTGTTCTCAAGCAAAGAACCCAAAATAGGCTCAATAACCTGTTGGTGAGTGCGTAATAAATAGCTTGAATGCGAGGGTTCGAAATCTTCTACCTGTTGATGTCTATCTGGCTCAATGAGATCAACAAAATGGATATTGGATAGATTATCAACGGCATCAAATTCGTAATACAACTCTTCTATTGCCATCATCGGTGCGTTCAAAACATACCGATAAATAATCTTCGCGCCCTGCCTCAACAGGCCGTTAAGGGATTGCGTGGAGCGCCCCAGCTCATCGACGAATTGCAGTTGCTGTGCAAATTGCTCTTCGTAGGTTTCGCTACGATGTTGTTGATAATGCAAGAATGAAAAATAGCCGCAAATCATCGCCAACAAAATACAACTGGCGAAAAAACTCAAATACAACTTTTTAGCGACAAATTTTTTCAATTTTGGGGTCCCAACGTAAAAGTGAGTTAAAACGTTGATTTACAATAATGTTAATTTTGATTCTATACTCTATAACTTAGACATTCTAACAATCATTCAAATTTGTATGCTTCGATTTTTTGGTTTTATTCTGTTTTTACTGCATTTTTCAGTCAATGCTGAGATCAAGCTCGGTGTCTCGAATGCCACCAGTGGCCCAACGAAAGAACTGGGACAAGATCTCAACTGGGGGGCTGAACTCTACTTCAACGAGGTAAATCGCAAAGGCGGTATCAATGGGGAGAAGATTTCTTTGCTCAAGCTTGATGACGGCTACGAACCCGACCGGACCGTTCATAACACAAAAGAATTGTTATCAACAAAGGTCATGGGGCTATTCAATTTTGTTGGTACACCCACCACCAGCGCAATCATAAATATTCTAACGCGACAAAAGACCCCTCTAATCACTCCATTTACTGGCGCGGATTTCCTCCGTGTGCACCCAAATAAAGTGTTTAATTTACGCGCAAGCTATGAACAAGAGGCGTACGCACAGGTTAATTTATTGGTTGGTGAGTTAGGCATAAAAAAAATCGCACTGTTTATCCAAGCTGATGAATTTGGTCTCGCATTAGAGCGTTATCAACTAAAGGCTATGCGTGAGAAAGGAATCAAACCGGTGAAAGTCGTTCGATACAAGCGAAACACCGAAGACGTTAAAAAAGCTGCAGACTACTTGGTCAAAAAAGACATTGAAGCGATTCTATACGTTGGTACATTCCGTCCACTCTTGTCCTTTATGGAATACACCGAGGGAAAGTCGTTTAATCCAATTTATGTCACCTCATCATTTGTCTCCAGTTACCGTTTGTTTGAACGCATAGACACAAACAAACGCGTGATCGTAACTGAAGTGGTGCCAGACCCAAATCATTGCGAATTAAAGTCGTGTCGACTATTTCGGCATTTGGCCAGTTTTACAGAAGTAAAAGATTACAACCGAGTGCATTTTGAAGGTTTCTTAAACGCTATGTACGTAGTCAATGCATTGCGCGATTGTGCGGTTGAAAACAGTGAAATTGAACGAGCGTGCTTTACCAAACATTTACGACGACTGCAGTCAAAATCAGACATTAGTCAAAATAGCCCTCAAGGGTATGAGGGCAAGATCTATTTCTCAGAATTTAGTATGTAACCGCTCTACAAATTCTCTTCAGCAAACTGAGCTAAACGGCTGCGAACCACGCCATTAAGATTAACCGTCGCACTGCCTTCGAAGTCTTTGAACCTCTCAACAATGTAAGTTAAACCCGATGTAACGGCTGTTAGGTAATTGCTGTCAATTTGAGCCAAGTTTCCTGAGCACACCAGTTTGGTTCCCTCGCCACAGCGAGTAATAATGGTTTTAAGCTGGGACGCCGTCAGGTTTTGACATTCGTCTAACAACACCACGGCATTTTGTATGCTTCTGCCGCGCATGAAGTTGACGGACTTAAATTGGATGTTCGCCTTTTCCATAATGTAGTTTAGCGAGCTGCTTGGGTTTTCATCGTTTTTGTGCAGAACCTCCAATGAATCTGTGATCGCCGCTAACCAGGGCGCCATTTTTTCTTCTTCTGTTCCGGGCAAGAAACCAATGGACTCGGCAATCTCTGGGGTATTTCGAGTTACCAGAACTTTATCGTAGACCCCTTGTTCAATAACCATTTCCAGCGCAGAAGCCAATGCAAGCAAGGTCTTACCGCAACCTGCCGGCCCTGTCAGGATCACCAATTCTATATTGGGGTCCATAAGCGCGTTGAGCGCCATGGCCTGATAAATGTTCTTAGGTGTAATGCCCCAAGCCTTTCTCGACATCAGCCGTTGCCGGCCCAAATCCATCAGCTTGACTTGGTCATTGTCTTTTTCAATAACTCGACCCGCAAAGTCGGTGTCTTCGTCCAAAACATATTCGTTGATGAAAGTGTTACTCAAATCATCCGACTTAACGCTGTGAATCGTATCTCTGCCATCTTTGGTACTTTCAACCGATTGCACGTGTTGCCAAAAGTCTCCAGAAATCTTCTCGTAGCCTTTGGCCAAGAGCGTTATGTCATCAATGAGTTGGTCTGTGGTGTAATCCTCAACATTCTTCAGGCCCGCACCTTTTGCTTTGAGCCGCATGTTAATGTCTTTTGTTACCAGAACCACGGTGATTTTAGGCCGTTCCTTTTGCAAGTGCAGAGCCGTGTTGATGATACGGTTGTCGTTTTCTCCACCCGGTAACCCCGAGACCTCTGTTGGGATGTGGTGGTCGTTGAGGATAATTAGGTGCCCAGTAACTTTACTATCTTTTAAGTCTCCACGGTTTAACGGGACACCCTCTATCATTTGCTCCGGATCAACGTCGTGTAATGCGTTTTCCAGTGAGCGAATCGCCACACGAGCATCGCGCGATACATCTTTGTGCCGATCCTTTATGTGATCGAGCTCTTCCAAGACCGTCATTGGGATAAGGACATCATGTTCTTGAAAGTTAAAAAAAGCGTGGGGGTCGTGAAGTAGAATGTTGGTATCGAGGACAAACAGTTTTTTATTAGCGCGTTTGGATTTTCTGGGCATAAATTCGTTCCATCCTTTTATTGTTATTTTTGTCAGCAGAGGGGACTCAAATAATTAAATCGGGTCCCTTCTTACTTATAACTGTAGTCAATATTCGAACGCTTTTATGAAAATTTGATGAAAACTTCCCTAGCTCGAACTGTTTGAACAGTTTTTAAACAATAACGAGTTTACCCAGTTGTTGAAAGCGAAAAAGCGACGTTTTCAAATGAGATTTTTTAACCTAATGTTAAGTGTTAAGTTTGCGACAAATTCTCCTGTTAAATTGATCATTAATCAGTAGAATACGCGCCCCTTAGTGTCAATCATTGGAGTTTGTTAATGAGTTTTGCTGTCGGTCAGCGTTGGATTTCCCAAGCGGAAAACGATTTAGGTTTAGGTACGGTTATTCAAGCGGGTAACCGCTTTGTACAAGTTATGTTTCCCGCCGCTGAAGAAACGCGTCAATACGCAGTAGAACAAGCTCCGCTAATGCGCCTCGAGTTTGCCCCTGGCGACACGCTAAAATCACTCGAAGATTTTGAATTTGTTGTTGAGCACGTAAAACAGCTACAACAAACACTCGTTTACGTCGGTCACCGTGTTGATAATGGTGAAGCGGTTGAAGTCAAAGAGATCATGCTCGACCATCATGTCCGCTTGCACACGCCAGAAGCAAGGCTTTTCACCGGTAACTACGACAGACCAAATTGGTTCGCATTGCGCTTAGAAGCCCACCAGCAAAAGGCCAAATTAGAGTCATCTCACCTGTTGGGTTTGCAGGGTGCTCGAGTGTCGTTGATTCCTCACCAGCTTTATATCGCCGATACGGTTGGCCAACGTTTCGCACCGAGAGTGTTACTTGCTGACGAAGTTGGCTTAGGCAAAACCATTGAAGCGGGCCTAATTGTTCATCAACAGTTGATTAGCGGCCGTGCCCAACGGGTTTTGTTAGTTCTGCCTGAAAGTCTTCAACACCAGTGGTTAGTTGAAATGTTACGACGTTTCAACCTCAAATTTTCGATGTTCGATGACGAGCGCTGTGAAGCCGAATTTGAAACCTCCGGCGAAGGCAGCAATCCATTCGAAAATGAGCAGCAAATTATGATCAGCCACGAGTGGTTGGCACAATCAGGTAAATGGCAAGAGACCCTATTGGCCAGTGAATGGGATCTTATTGTGGTGGACGAAGCGCATCACATTACCCCGCAGTCAGAAGACAGCGACGGTCAACAACTTTACCAAGCGGTGAAATCGCTTGGCCAACAAACCAAAGGTTTGGTCTTGTTGACCGCCACACCAGACCAGCTTGGTCACTATGGTCATTTTTGTCGCCTTCAGCTATTAGACCCGAGTCGTTTCCACGATTACGAGCTGTTTAAACAAGAAGAGGGGCAATATCAAGCGATTGCAGATATCGCCAATGCCTTAGTGGCACGTGATGGCCTTAGCGCTGACCAATACGCCCTGCTTGCGACTTTATTGTCTGACGCAGACAGCGTCGAAGCGATTAATCAGTACAAGGCAAACACTGAGCGAGAAAACGTAGGGCAGCAATTGATCACCAGCTTACTGGATCGCCATGGCACCGGTCGTATCATGTTTAGAAATTCACGCCAGGGTGTGAAGGGATTTCCAGAGCGTAAAGTGACAGGCTATGAACTGTTTGCAACCGACTACCCAACAACGGACTCAGTCGTTGGTTTGCACCCTGAAATTCAACACCAAAGTGTTAGCGAAAGCGATACGTGGTGGCGACTGGATCCACGTGTAGACTGGTTATGTGACTTCTTGAAAGAGAATCGCGATGAAAAAGTATTGGTAATTTGTGCCCATGCAGAAACCGCGCTCAAACTCGATGACGCCCTATTCGAACGTGAAGGGTTAAAGACGACAGTATTCCATGAAGGCATGTCCATAGTAGAGCGAGACAAAGCCGCAGCTTACTTCGCCGACGAGGAAAACAGTGCGCAAGCATTGATCTGTTCAGAAATTGGATCAGAGGGCCGTAACTTCCAGTTTGCTCACCACCTCGTCTTATTTGATTTGCCAGCAAATCCTGACTTACTAGAGCAACGTATAGGGCGATTGGATCGAATTGGCCAAACTGAGACTGTTAAAATCCACGTGCCTTATTTAAATGAAAGCGCAGGACAGCACTTGTTCGATTGGTATCACCAAGGTTTCGATGCATTTGAACGTACCTCCACAACCGCTCGCGTTGTTTTTGCCGAGTTTAAGGCGGAAATTGACCAATCACTCAACGGCGAATTAGATCAATCGGAACAATCCGCTTTGATGGATAAAGTACAAAAGCGCAACGCTGAACTAAAAGCAGAGGTTGAGAAAGGTCGTGACCGATTACTTGAAATCAACTCTGGTGGCGGCGCAAAAGCGAAAGCAATCTGTGAACAGATTGATGAGTTAGACGACTCAACCGATTTGATGAATTACATGGCTAGGGTTTGGGATCAATTTGGTGTTCAACAGGAAGAAAAGTCGACCTTCTCTACCATCATTCGACCTGGCGAGCACATGTTGCACGATCACTTCCCATCTTTGATGGAAGACGGTATGACCGTGTGTTTTGATCGGGAGTCGGCATTGTCGCAAGAAGATCAACATTTCCTCACTTGGGAACACCCAATGGCCACCGGCACATTGGAAATGTTAACCAACGGAGAATTAGGCAATACTTCCGTTTGCTTGCTACCGCACAAACAACTTCCAGCAGGTACTTACTTGCTTGAACTGAGTTTTGTGTTGTCCACCAACGCACCGAAAGCACTGCAACTTCACCGATACCTGCCAAATACAGCAATTCGATTAATGCTCGACAAGAACGGCAACAACCTTGCTGACAAAGTTAAACAAGGTTCGCTCGACAAAGCATTAAAGAACGCCAAAAAGCAAATGGCTCAACAGCTTATCAAAGCATTAAAAGACGATGTGTCGACATTACTGCAAAAAGCCGAAGCCATAGCCGCGGCACAGGCACAACAACTTAAGATGGATGCCAAGGCACAACTGACTGCCGAGCGCGAACAAGAGCTGAATCGATTGGTTGCATTGCAACAAGTCAATCCAGCGGTTCGAGATGAGGAAATTGAGCATTTACAATTGCAGATCCAAAAATCGCTCGATGAAATTGAGAAAGCGCAGGTTAACTTGGATGCCATAAGACTGATTGTCGTGACTCAGGGATAACAAATAAAAACGCCAGCAAATGCTGGCGTTTTTTATTACATGTTTGGATAGTTTGGACCACCACCACCTTCCGGCGTCACCCAAGTGATGTTTTGCGCCGGATCTTTAATATCACACGTCTTACAATGGACGCAGTTCTGGCTATTAATTTGGAAGCGCTGCTCGCCTTCCTCCTCAACAATTTCATAGACACCTGCTGGGCAGTATCTTTGCGCAGGTTCAGCGTATTTAGGCATATTCACTGTTAACGGAATTGTCGCATCTTTTAACTTAAGATGAACAGGCTGGCCTTCTTCATGGTTGGTGTTCGAGAGAAACACTGACGATAACTTATCAAAACTTAAGGTGCCATCTGGCTTTGGATAATCGATCTTAGGACTGTCCGCCGCTGGTTTCATGCATGCATGATCCGGCTTATTGTCCTTGAAAGTAAACGGTAACTTACCACCAAACCAATTTTGATCTAACGTGTTGTATGCGCCGCCGACAAATGTGCCTAACTTATGCATCACGCCGCCAAAATTCTTACAAGCATCTAATTCTTCAAACAACCAGCTGTCGTTAAAGACTTGCTCGTACTGGACAAGGTCGGCTTGACCTTCGTCGCCTTGTTTAAGCGCGTCCGCAACCACCTCTGCCGCCATCATCGCAGACTTCATAGCAGCATGATTGCCCTTAATTTTTGCGTAATTTAAGGTACCCGCATTACAGCCGACCAAGAAGCCACCTGGCATGGTCATTTTCGGCAATGAGTGTAAGCCGCCTTTGGCTATCGCACGAGCGCCGTAAGCGATACGCTTCGCACCACTGAGGTATTTAGCGTAAACCGGGTGGTGCTTCATGCGCTGAAATTCATCAAATGGGCTCACGTGTGGATTTGAGTAGTTAAGATCAACAATTAAACCACAGACAACTTGATTGTTGTCGGCGTGATACAAATAACCGCCACCATTGGTGTCGCCTGACAGCGGCCAACCTGCACTGTGCACAACAAGACCTTCTTCATGCTGCTCCGCTGGCACTTCCCAGATCTCTTTAAATCCAATGCCATAGTGTTGTGGCGATTTACCGGCATCAAGCTGGTATTTGTTGATCAGCTCTTTGCCCAAATGACCACGGCAGCCTTCGGCGAAAATCGTATACTTTGCTCTTAACTCCATGCCTGGCATATAGGTATCTTTGGGGTTGCCCTCTTCATCTAAGCCCATGTCGCCAGTTTGGATACCAACAACTTCACCCTTGTCATTGTAGAGAACGTGAGACGCGGCAAAACCAGGGAAAATTTCAACGCCCATTTGTTCTGCTTGCTCAGCTAACCAACGACAAACATTGCCCATAGAAACAACGTAATTACCTTCGTTGTGCATGGTTTTTGGGAAAGCAAATCCAGGTAATTTTCGGCCTTTGCTTTCGTTGTTTAAGAAGTAAACTTCATCGTGGGTGACCTTTGCGTTTAAAGGTGCGCCCTTGTCTTGCCAATCCGGAATCAACTCGTTCAGAGCCTTTGGGTCTAAAACTGCGCCAGACAATATGTGTGCGCCGACTTCCGAGCCTTTTTCTACGACACAAACCATTAACTCTTGTTGATTTTCTTCAGCTTTTTGCATTAATCGAATTGCCGCTGACAAGCCTGCTGGTCCCGCACCAACAATAACAACGTCAAAGTCCATCGATTCTCTTTCAATATCTGACAAAACTCGCTCCCGCTTTATTTTTATATTTTATTTGGCTTAGTTACTTCTTTGTAGGGTCTTAGATAACGGCCAATAAGGATGCCGCTATTCTATCGAACAGTGAGTAAAGTTACATTTAATTCATTAACAATAACTATAATTTCAAAAAATGCCAGAACTGGCCTTGGTTTCCGACGATATTACTGTATATAATCTCAGTTAAATTATTTCATGTGTAAACAAATTGAAACTCTATATCGCAGAAAAGCCAAGTTTGGGTCGCGCCATTGCCGCGGTTCTGCCTAAACCACACAAAAACCAAAAGACCCACATTGAACTCGCAAATGGCGATGTGGTGACATGGTGTGTTGGTCATATCCTTGAGATGGCAGAGCCAGACCAATATGATCCTGAGTATAAGTCTTGGCAACTCGCTCACTTACCCATTCATCCAACGGACTGGCAGCTCAAACCTAAGTACAAAACTCGTGGCCAATTAACTGCGATAAGAAAGTTATGTAAACAAGCCACCGTCATAGTGCATGCGGGCGACCCGGACCGTGAAGGTCAGCTCCTAGTCGATGAAGTGCTCAATTACATCAAATTGCCAAAAGCAAAGATCGATAGTTGTCGCAGAGTTTTGATCAGCGACCTTACAGCAAACGGCGTAAAAAAGGCGCTGGCGCAAGAGTTATCGAACCTCGAATACAGAGCATTGTCCACGTCAGCTTTGGCTCGCAGCAGAGCCGATTGGCTGTTTGGTTTAAACCTGACCCGTGGCTGCACAATCAAGGGCAAGAGCAGTGGCTACAGCGGCGTTTTGTCAATTGGCAGAGTCCAAACCCCTGTATTGAGTTTGATTGTTAAGCGCGAGAGCGAGATAGAGCACTTCGTTCCTCATGACTTTTTCGAGGTACTTGCCCATATTCAACCGCAACAACAAACCGGCGTCATAATCCAAGCGAAATGGCTACCAAGTGAAGCATGCCAGCCGCACATGGACCAAGAGAGGCGAATTATCAACCAAGCTCTGGCCGAGAATGTTTGTCAGCGAATACAAAACCAACCGGCGGAGCTGAGTAGTAACAAAGAGCAAGTTAAAAAAAGCGCCCCGCCATTACCATTTAATTTATCTTCATTGCAAATTGAAGCCGCCAAAGCGTTTTCAATGTCGGCGCAAACGGTATTAAGCGTTAGTCAAAGCCTGTACGAAAAGCACAATCTAATCACCTATCCTCGTTCAGATTGTCGCTTTCTGCCGAAAGCGCAGTTGCCTTTGGTCAACAAAATTATGGGCAACCTAGCCCGCTCAGGCGTCCGTTTTGCAGATAAGATCAATCAAGCGAATCTCAGCCAAGTCAGCCGAGCGTTTGATGACAAAAAAGTTGGCGCCCACCATGGCATTATCCCCACTGAAAAAGCCGCGCAAATATCCAAACTCAACGACCAAGAAGCGAAGCTCTATACGCTGATCAGCCGTAACTACGCGGCGCAATTTTTCCCGCACAGCGTGACTTTGCAACAAATATTAACTTTCATTATCGCCGGCGGTCAGTTCGAAGCCAAAGGTCAGCATGTGAAGTCCTTGGGCTGGCAAATGTTGCTGGAAAAGCCCATAGCTAAAGATAATCTATTGCCCCAACTGATAGACGGTGACAGTTATTATTGTCTGCAAGGGGAGTTGGTAAGCAAACAGACCTCTCCGCCTGCCTATTTTAATGATGCAAGTTTGTTATCTGCAATGACTGGCATAGCTCGTTTCGTCGACGACCCAGTTGTCAAAAGTACTTTGAAGGAGACCGATGGCCTTGGCACAGAAGCAACCCGCGCAGGCATTATTGAGACCTTGTTTAAAAGGAATTATATATTTAGGCAAGGTAAAAACATCCGGGCCAGTGACATAGGAAAAACGCTGATATCGACCATTCCAGAGGACACCTACTCGATTGAGAGAACCGCCCGTTGGGAACAAGCCTTGAACCAAATTGCCGACGGCCAGCACAGCTATCGCGAATTTATAAATCAACTCGACGATTCGCTAGCGCAACTGATCGAAAAAGTAAAACATTTGAGCTTTAATGGACTGGCGGGTAAGAGTGCGCATGGCAATAATGGTAACAGCAAACGAT
>Ga0213831_1000994_pt1 | contig 11088 bp, 9 predicted proteins | sample SWATP12_FD_163421 | JGI IMG/M metagenome (GOLD analysis project Ga0213831, IMG submission 163421) | Coastal seawater microbial communities from Marineland, Florida, United States - SWA TP1 #2 | ecosystem: Environmental > Aquatic > Marine > Coastal | place: USA: Florida | collected 2016-08-06 | reverse complement strand
CTATTTAGCAAGTATCGCTGCAACTTATCGCAGTTTATTTACACTTTGTAAGCTGATTGCTAGAGTGGCGGCTCGACTTACCAATTTTGAATAAAAATGAAAAAGACAGCTCTTGCTATTAGCCTAAGCCTAGCTTGCCTAACCTCTTCAAATACCTACGCAACTACCTACTTATCGGCAAAAGCCATGGTAGATGTAAATTCAGGTAAACTGATTAAATCACCACTTATTAGTATAGATAACGGTCAAATTACAGCTGTGCAAAGTAATAAACAGCCTAGCTTAAAAGACGGCGATAAACATATTCAATTATTAGAACTGACTTTGGTGCCAGGTTTAATGGATATGCATGTGCATTTAACGAGCGATCCTACCGTGCCCCGCAGTGAGCGAATTGGTCAATCGATTCCGCGCAAAGCAATCAAAGCGGCGCACTTTGCCGAAAAAACACTGTATGCAGGTTTTACAACGCTGCGTAACTTAGGCGCAGAAGGCTACAGCGTGATTGCAGTTCGCGATGGCATTAACGCAGGCGACATTGTTGGTCCACGTATTTGGGCGGCAGGCCCGTCGTTAGGTGTTACTGGCGGTCACTGCGATAACAACCGTTTACCACCAGAAATGAAATACACCGCCGAAGGCGTTGCTGATGGCCCATGGGCTGTGCGCGCTAAAGTGCGTGAAAACATTAAGTACGGTGCCAATGCCATTAAATTTTGCGCTACAGGCGGCGTATTTTCAAAAGGCACAAAAGTCGGTATTCAACAATATAGCCAAGACGAAATGAACGTCATTGTTGACGAAGCTCATTTACGTGGCCTAACCGTTGCAGCCCATGCGCACGGTACCAGTGGTATTAAAGCGGCCATTGTTGCCGGTGTAGACAGTGTTGAGCACGTTAGCTTTGTCGATGACGAAGCCATTAAACTTGCGAAAAAACACGGTACTTGGTTCTCAATGGATATTTACAACACTGAGTACACACTTGCCTTTGGCGAACAAAACGGGGTTGCAGAAGAAAACCTCAACAAAGAACGCCAAGTATCTAAAAAGCAACGTGATAGCTTTAGCCGTGCAGTAAAAGCAGGTGTAAACATGGTATTTGGTACCGATGCAGCGATTTACCCTCATGGCGATAACGCGAAGCAGTTTTCACGTATGGTTGAGTTTGGTATGACACCGCTGCAAGCATTGCAGTCTGCCACCATCAATAGCGCTAAACTGCTTAAAGCTGACGATCAACTTGGGCAAATTAAAAGCGGTTTCTTAGCCGATATTATCGCCGTTAAAGGCAATCCGCTTGAAAACATTGCAGTACTTGAAGATGTACAATTTGTTATGAAAGACGGTAAAGTTTTTAAATAAGCTATTATGCTGGCTTTGCATGAGTGAAGTCAGCAACCCTTCTTTGTATCTATATCGTAAACAAAATTACCAATCATAAATCAGTTGTTAGCAACTTGTGTCTAAACAAAGAAATTACCCAAAATAGATAAATAAAACTTGAAATGAAAATAGCTCGCATTATCATTGCCGGAAAATCTCGACAAATTACCTATAATGACGACACATAAATACTCAATTTTAGCCCTAGCCTGCTTAAGCGCATTCAATGCAACCGCCAACGATTTAGATTCAGTTGAACGTATTACCGTATACGACAAACAAAACCGTGTGGTACTTGAATCTGGCCTTGCCACAAAGTCAAATATGACCCTAATGGAAACGCCAGCGCCAGTTGTGGTTGTTGATCAAGAGCTTATCAACTCGCAAGGCGCAACAAACTTACAAGACTTAGTACGTAACATCAGTGGTGTAACCCAAGCCGGTAATAACTACGGTATTGGCGATAACTTAGTGATCCGCGGTTTAGGTGCAAACTATACTTACGATGGCATGTACGGCGGTGCAGGACTAGGTAACACCTTTAACCCAACACGCTCAATGACCAACGTTGAATCTGTAGAAGTTCTTAAAGGCCCTGCAACGGGCTTATATGGTATGGGTAGCGCAGGTGGTGTTATCAACCTTATTGAAAAGAAACCGCAATTTACTGAGCAGCACACCGTTAATGCCGAGCTTGGTCAATGGGATAGCTACTCATTAGGCTTTGATAGCACAGCAGCATTAACCGACAATCTTGCTTATCGCGTTAACGCAAAAACCGCTCGTAGCGATGGCTACCGCGATTTAAAAGACGACCGAGATGAAATTTATGGCGCGTTAAAATACGTATTAAGCGACAAACAAGACATCATGATTTCGGCCGCTTACATCAAAGATGCCATTGCCGTAGATTCAATTGGCCACCCTATTCGTATTTTTAACAGCGACTCAGTGAATGGTAAAACCGCAGGTGAAGTAACCGCTGCCGATTTAATTAACGATGCAACGGCAAAAGGCCTGCAACTAACCAAACAGCAACGCCAACAATTAGCAGACTCACTGGCAGCAAATGATGGCTTAACACCTTACACCTTTGGCCATAACGGTATTATCTCGCCAATGGCAAATGATAACGAAGGCGAAGAGCTGCGCTTTAAGTTAACCCATAACTACTTCATTACTGATAATTTATTTTTAAATCAGCAACTACAATACCGTAATTACGAATCAAGCTTTGCCCGCCAAACGGGTGCTTACAACTATGTTTATTGGAACCGTAATGGCGTGATCAATGCTGACCCGCGCGCTCCATTAGTAGTTGATGACGTACTATACCCATTTGCTGCGCGCCGCCAAGAGTACCGCCAAGTAGAAGCTGACGAAAAATCATGGCAATACTTTGCTGACTTGCGTTATGACTTTAGCTTTGCTGGTATTGATAACGAACTACTTGTAAACGCCAACTACGAAGACCGCGATATTCGTTTTAAACAATACTCAATTTACGATGCCGACAAAGTCATTAAAAATAAAGATGGAGAGGTTATTTACCAAGGCCAATTACCTTACATTTTTGATATTCGTAACCCGAACTGGGGCGAAGGCAGCTTTTATGATTACGACCCGCTAAAAACCAGCGATTACAACAAAAAGGTTCAAGCTTGGGGTGTAGGTATTCAACATGTTGCGTATATTCACGACACTTTCACAACCCGTGTAGGCGTTGCATTTAACCGCATTAAACAAAGCTACGAACACTTTGGTGTAGATGCGCGCTACCGCGCAAGTGCCGCCGAGCCAACACCAGAAGCAGATACATCAGACAGCGGTATGACCTACAACCTAGGTGCAACCTACAAACTTAGCGATGATATTTCGTTCTTTGTAAACCATTCTAAAGGCCGTACAGCTTACAGTGTGCTTGGTAGTGTGTCGGGTAACGAAGCAGACCGCGATGACGCCGAATCAGTCAGTAACGACATTGGTATGCGTGTAAAAGCGTTTGACGATCAACTACTGGCCTCACTTGTGGTATTTGATAGTGCCCGTACAAACCTAGAGTATGCCAACCCAGATTACGAAGCCGGTGTATCTGATGCCTCAGTACCAAAAAGCTTTTACGATGGTGAAGAGCAAACTAAAGGTGTTGAGCTTGATTTAAATGCCGATTTAAACGAGCAGTGGAAACTTAACGTAAACGCGGTGTATCAAGACGCCCGCGATAAGAAAAACCCTAACTCATCATCTTTCGATACTCGCCAAAAAGGTGTGCCTTATGTAACAGCAAGCAGCTGGTTAAGCTATGACGCTAAATGGTTTGATTTAGCCGAGCCACTGACAATTAGCGCAGGCGTGCAATATGTTGATGACCGCAGTACAAACTCAACCTCGTTTGGTATTCCAGATGGCTACGTACCGAGCTACACGGTATACGACGCCGCAATTCAATATAAAACAGATGACTGGAAACTACAGTTAAACCTAAATAACTTGTTTAACAAAACCTATTACTCAAAAGCAATGTTCTTAGGCGGTATGCCAGGAGAAGAGCGTAATGCTAAATTAACTTTTAGCTACACACTTTAATTGTGAATTGATAGCAAAAAGCGCGGCTTAATTAAGTCGCGCTTTTTTGTTTGGATTTTTGATATTAAACATAAGATGTTAGATTTTAGATGAAAGATGAAAGATGAAAGATGAAAGATGATTTTGCAGGGATTTTGTGAATTTTAAGGTATTTTTCTAGTTGAAACGCTAGTTTCATTTAAAGGAATCACAATGGAAAACACATACTTCACATGGGCGGAGTTCTCCAAAAATTATAACAACGAAATCAATAGTGCAGATTCTGTTAATGTACTACTATCGGAATACTGCAGGAGTTAGATAGGCTATCAGTAATTCGCTTCAGTGCTTCCATGAATATCTCTCCTAATTAATAAATTTATAGTTCGCTGACACTGTTGAACACAATGAAAACAGCAAACTGTTAATTTACCCACTTACTGTCTTGTTATATACCCTTTACTTACCTGTTCTTATTTGAGGGAGTTGTATTTGCAATATAACAAATGCAGGAATCAATGGTAAAAAAGCCAACCAAGATAATGGATTAACAACCCAAAACCAGATGAACCAAGCTTCTGCGATAATTAAAAGAAGTAATTTATTAACGCGCTTGAAAAGAATGCAGTCACCGATAGCTAATAAAGGTAAACCAAAACATAACGAGCCAAATAAGACTATAAATGGGTGCGGAGCCTCAATTTGAATGTTTTTTATCACAGAAAAGTAAAATTCGCTCCCATAGCTAGACAACAATGGGCTCATTAGTAAAAACACCCAAACTGCGCTCCAGCTAGCATTACGCTGATGCTTAGAGTGGATTTTATTTTTTTCTTGAAGCTTGCTCAATGCATCCATTTAGCTCAGGCTCTCTCTAGGTAGATAACGAAAAACTATGTGCTACTATGTTTGGTTAAAATTAGTCACGAGAGCGCACGCCAAGGTTTTGCGTCCCAACGAGCGGTAGCTAGTGCCATAATTTGTTATAAGGCACTACTAACTACCAGACAAATCACAATAAAGAGGATTACCACGAAAACTTGCTTTAGATCTGACTTCGCTTTTTTAATATACGGGTCTAGTTCTGGTCGATAAATGCTATATTTATCTGGTTTTCCGAAAATCAAACCCCAAAACTGGTCAAAGTATTTCAATTGGTTCTCGATTTGCTTAACAAGTCCCTCTTCTCCAAGAGCTTTATTAAACAACTGACCTAAACTTATACTAGCCCTTATCCAAAGTCCAAATCCAATGCTAAAAAATATAAAGAAAAGAATAATTTCCAAATCATTGTTCCTTATAACGCCTCAAACATCGTCACCGTTTTCGGTTTCCGAGTATTTTGGCTTGTTACACGTAATTTAGACGACTCCCAAGCCCGTTTTGTTTGCTTCAATCTTCCTATGTGATTCATTGGTATAAGCCTTCAAGTTGAGGTAAACCTAGAAAATAAGATGGTCTTGAATTTCCATAGTTTCCTTGCGCGTTTCTGCGTAACGATGTACGAATTAAAATGCAGCATAACTCAGCTCTCGTGATCCCAACATAGTGTAGGTTAGTATCTTCGGCTAGGCTTGGGTAATTAACATCATCCCAGTTATCACCTGGAATTCTATGTGGAAAGGACCACTCCTCCATATCTAAATGAAATACTATTTTGAATTCTAGTCCTTTAGATTTATGAAGTGTCATTAATTGGACTTCATCTAAAGCTATTGGTTTGAACAACTTGATCAATGTATCTTGGCTCCAGATGAGCCTCACAGCATTATTTTCTTTTTCAAAATCATCAAAGCCAATTAGTTCAAGTAAACCGTTACTCTTATCAATAAAATCCTCTAGTGTAGTTTCTGATCGGATAGCCTTTAACTGTTTTCGTAAGTCCGGCATATTTCTCTCTGGCAGTTGAAAAAAATACTTTTCTATCACGTCCTGAGCGGTTGCAACAGCTCCGAATTTATATGATAGTAAATCTGAAAAAACGTCAGCACATTCAGTACCTATGTCATTGAGTGGGGTATCAATATATAGCCTGTAATTATGCGTTAAACCTTTTGAAAATTCTCTTAAAGATATTTCTTTCTTGGCTAGGATAGCTATATCTGATGCGTAGGTAATTGTGTTTTTTTCTATCCAATCGTCTATCCATGGCGAAATATGTTCTGCAGCATTTTTTAAATTCCCACGAATAAGGCGCCTAAATACATAAATATCATCATCATGAACTATCAATTTGTATGCAGCATCAAGGACACGAGAAGCATAATTAACTATTGATGGGTGACATCTATGATTTAAGTCGAGTTCAAAGTGCTGGAAGTTAGCCTTGTCTTTGGTTAATGCAAGCAAAAATTCTGGTTGACTTCCCCTGAATTGATATATCGACTGATCAATGTCTCCAACTGCCGTTGCGATTAAACCAAGCTCCTTTATTTTTATGAATAGTTCATGCTGAGCTTGAGACGAGTCTTGATATTCATCTATAAAAACATGCGAATAACGTGCTCTTATATAGCGCCGCGCGGAAACAGAGTTGCTAAGAATGAATAATGACAATGCTGCAAAGCTACTCATCCACAATATACCTGCATCATACAATGCCTTAAAACCAGCATCAGACCTAAGTTCGTCATAGGTAGGTGAATTGTATTTTTCTGATAAGTAAAGTTGCTGATGAGAGTCTAGTTTCTTTACTATATTACAATTAGATGGTTTACCATCCCATATTCGACCTAAAAATGGCAATATAATTTCTTTTAAGCAAAAGCTATCTATTGTGCCGAAAAAGCTCAATTTTGTGTCGTGAGCATTCTCTTTACAGCGCTTCTTAAGTTCCCCACTCGCTTTTTTTGTGAAAGTAATAGCAATCACACCTTTATGGCTAGGTAGATTCGGTGTAACCCCTCGAATTTTTTCCTTCATCACGGTGGTTTTCCCGCTACCTGGGCAAGCTGTAATAACAATGCTACCTTCACAGTCAATAGCGGCCTGCTGCTGGAATGTTGGATTAAAGCTAGTCATTACTAAGTTCTTCTCATCTCTACTAGCTTGTGTAATGGTTTTGCTAATTCACCATTATTCAGCTTATGAAGATCTCTTGAAATTGATTTGAGCAGCATTCTCATTCTTAGCGCTTTTTTCCCTTGGAGGTACCTGATAGCCGAATCACGGTCAGATTTTCCAACTGCTGTTTGTACTTCATCAGATAACTCTTCAACCAAGTCAGTTTCTAAATCTACTTTAGATAAAAATATTCCTTTATCATTCAGCATATCAGAAGCAGTCTGCCAGTCTCCATTATCCACAGTATCTTGAGAAGAAAACTCGGCATAGCTTCTATCGAATGGGTCTTTACCTAAAAGACTTAAACAACGATTAATGCCTGCATGCTGCCATTCATTTTTGCCTGGTATTTTTGAAATATCGTTATCAGTTCTCATCGTCCATGGAATTTGAAGTGCATCGAGTATTGATATGAACACTTTAAAAGAAATACCGTCGACGGAAAGAATTGACAAGTTTTCAAAATCAAGGTCAATACCCAAGGCTTTAGATAGTGACTGATAAAAAAGCATTTCAGATGGTCCCTCAACTAAAAATATACCGTCAGAGAAAAATGCTTCAGCTGGCAAAATACTCATTCTGTAGCTCATATCTTCCCAACCTGACTCAATGCAACATGAGCATCCCTCACTAGCAGCTACCGTTGATGAACATTGGTGAACTAACCGTATGATAGAGTCAGGCGAAAAATTTACAGTTATCTGTGGTGAATGCGATGAAATAATCGTTTGACCTGGCAATTCATCAATTAAATAGGTTGCCAGCTTTCTCTGTTGATGAGGGTGTAAATGTGCTTCTGGTTCTTCTATAACATAGAAGATAACTTCGTTTTCTAAATCATGCTCTTGTGCACTTTTTGCTTTCCATAAAGCTAATAGGATTTGATTATTTCTCCCATCTCCACCGAGCATCACATTAGAGCCATTGCTGTTAGCACCAAGCTGTAGCTTTTCTATAAAGTCATTAACCTGAATTGCCCCCGTATCAAGTTGCACCTTATAATTAGCATAATGATGGGCTAATTTCTTTAGTTCATCATTAACGTCATTTGTTGCTTTATCTACATAAACTAATTGAGACACTTTATCATTGAGGTTTTCTAAGTCACTGCTGATCTCTCCAAGTAAATCATCATCTTCTTGCCTCTCATCCTCAGAAAGTGATTCTTGAGCAATTTTTAATAGCTGCCGCTTTTCTTTTCGGATGAACTTTTCTAAATCACGTTGAGACTCAATATACTTTAAGTGCATGTGCTTTAGATAAAAACGACTGTTTATTTCCTGGAAATTATCAACTGAAGGCCCAATAAATAGCTTATAACTTAGGCTGCTACGTTCTGCGGTATATCTTAAAAAGGTTTCATTATCTTCACTGACGCTGCCCTTGAGAACCGAAATGACAGCATCTTCCGTAATATCTGAAAACTCAACGGTAATTGATATTTCATCGCTAACGCCGTTGGAATTAATATGAAAATCAAGCTCATTTGGCTCGATATCCGCTTCAGATAAGCTTTTGTCTAATAGTATTCTTAACGCATGGAGCAAGTTGCTTTTCCCAACATCGTTAGCACCAATAATTAAAGTGTTCCTGTTAAAGTTAATAATCGAGTTGGAAAAATTCCTAAAACCTTCCAAATGCACTTTACTAATTTTCAATTCTTTTTCCTTGTAGACAATTGTAGGGATAACCTTAATTACCACATTTAAACTTATTACTGTGTATCTGCAAATGACGTGTAACATTTTAGTATTTATGCGACACGCAGTTTGTGTTACATAATCGTTTGTTGGACTAAGCCGCTACCTGCTCGGTATGACAGAGTTGGTGTTGTTTATGCTGTGGGAATTTGCTTTTTGAAGGTTCTCACTTTCCTAGCTAATTTAATTAACTTAGCTAGTGTTTTGCATGCTTTCCCTGCAATGATCAGCGGTTATTATGTATGCATTACACCTAAATTTAGCTAGATAAGCAATTATATTTTTTAACATAAAATGGATGTTTTATATTCAGTTAAACAGGTTAACTTATTGATACCAAGTGCAATATTGCTGTCAGATTCAATTGAATCACTTAACCAAACCTGACAGCATTAACTAACTCAGCTTAAAGCGTCATCACGATTCGGCCTGTGATGTCGCCTTTTAGCATGTCGTCAAAAATATCGTTGATATCTTCTAGGCGTTTTTCTTCAATAATCGCTTTAACTTTACCTTTGGCAGCAAAGTCGAGGCATTCTTGTAAGTCTTTACGCGTACCAACGATTGAACCCACTACAGACACCCCATTTAATACAGTATCGAAAATTGGCAGTGGCATATCTTCAGGTGGTAAACCTACAAGTACACATTTACCGCCACGGCGTACGCTTTTATAAGCTTGCTCAAAACCTGGTTTTGATACAGCCGTACACACAACACCATGTGCGCCGCCAACTTGCTCAAAAATAGTTTCTGAAGGCACTTGCTTCATAAAATCTATGGTGATGTCTGCGCCAAGCTCTCTGGCCAGTGCCAACTTGCTCTCGCCAGTATCAACGGCAATTACATTAAAACCCATTGCTTTTGCGTATTGCACTGCTAAATGGCCTAGGCCGCCAACACCGACAATTGCCACCCAATCACCCGCTTTGGCATCGGTAACTTTAAGCGCCTTATAGGTTGTAACCCCAGCGCAAAATAGAGGTGCGGCTTCTGCAAAGCCTAATCCTTCAGGAATCTTAACCACGTAATCACCATGGGCAACACAGTACTCGGCGTAGCCACCATCGACTGAATAACCTGTGTTATGCTGCTCAAGGCATAAGGTTTCTTTACCTTCTAAACAAAACTCACAATGACCACAGGCGCTATATAACCAAGGAACACCGACACGGTCGCCTACTGATAAGTGTTTAATGTTTGCACCTACTTTTTCGATAGTACCTACCCCTTCATGGCCCGGCACTAATGGCATTTTCGGTTTAACTGGCCAATCTCCATGACAAGCATGTAAATCTGTGTGGCACACTCCACACGCGGCAATTTTAACTAGCACATCGTTAATTCCCACCTCTGGGCATGGAATATCTTCGATAGTTAATTTACCTTTGTACTCTTTATTTACTGCAGCTTTCATAACCTTCCTCCATGGTATTAATTGCGATTCAGCCTATACGATAAACTCATTAACTGTCACTATTATTGATCCACATCAAATAGCTAACCACTGCGGCATTTAATTAAACTACACTTTAAATTCAATAACTTAAATTTAAAATATGGCGCATCTACACTTTAGTAGTAGCAGATTGCATAGTGGCTATTTCTTTTAGTTATACCCCGAGCGTGTTAGCATTTAATTTCTGAAATTTTTGAATACTAAAAATTATGAGCCTATCTGAAAAAAACTTAGCTTTTGTTATGCACTGCGGTGAAATGGGTAGCCGTTGGGGCTTTAACCGCACCATTGGTCAAATGTGTGGATTATTAACCATTACGAAAGAACCAATGACCGCCAATGAAATTGCCGATACCTTAAGTATCTCGCGCGGAAACGTAAGTATGGGCATTAAAGAGCTACAGTCTTGGCGCTTAATTAAAGTGCACCATATTCCGGGTGACCGCAAAGAATACTACGGCCCTGCTGGCAGCATTTGGGATATGGCCAACCGCGTATTCGAAGAGCGTAAAAAACGCGAGATAGACCCAACCCTTAGCCTGCTTCGCGATAACATTTTAGAAGAAGCCCACAATGATGACGAACGCTTTGCTCAACAGCAAATGCAAGAAATTCATGACCTGCTCGAAACCGTAACCAAATGGTCAGCAGAGCTACAACGCTTAAGCCCTGAACAGCTTCAAAGCCTAATGAAACTAGGCTCTGGCATTGGCAAGGTGCTTGATTTTAAAGATAAGATTTTGAAAAAGCCGGGGAAAGGGGAATAAGTTAGCGAGTTTGACCTTGTAGGCGTGAAACTTGTTTCGCGCGTTGTCTTGTAGATACCATCTCTCACAACCAGCTTCAAGTTGAAGTTTAAGTAACTTGAGGCTGATATTCGGTTTGATTTTTTACAACGCCAAAGCATATTTGCAT
>Ga0213831_1000991_pt1 | contig 11137 bp, 7 predicted proteins | sample SWATP12_FD_163421 | JGI IMG/M metagenome (GOLD analysis project Ga0213831, IMG submission 163421) | Coastal seawater microbial communities from Marineland, Florida, United States - SWA TP1 #2 | ecosystem: Environmental > Aquatic > Marine > Coastal | place: USA: Florida | collected 2016-08-06 | reverse complement strand
GTCACGGTGTGCTTGCTCCATCGCATGTTTGATCCGGTCGAGCAGTAAAGAACGGTTGGGTAAATCTGTTAGGTGATCGTAATTTGCAAGATATCTTAATTCGTTTTCGGCTGCTTTTTGAGCACTAATGTCAGTTAGAACAATGACAAAAAATGCGTTTGTCTGCCCTTCCTCAATGACCGCGCTAATGTTCATTAACACCGGGTGCTCATCGCCTTTTTGGGTGATGATTTTTTCTTCACCTTGCCAGTGTTGCCCTGGTTTGAGTGATTTTAACAAGGTGCGATAGAAGAGTTGCTTTTTACGCGAAAGGCCGAGTAGTTTAGAGCCTGCTTGAAATAACTCCTGTTCAGAAGCACCTAAAGCATCACAGAGAGAGTTATTGATGGCAATAGGGTTTAACTGAGTATCTAGGATCATCACCCAGTCACGGATTTTACGAAAAGCTTCGCCAAAGATTTTGGCTTTTTCCTCATTTGCACGCGTCGCTGTGATATTTGTGTAGGTACCGGTGACCCTAGCTGGTTTGTTTTGTTCATCCTTCTCAACGATACGGGCATGGTCTCGATACCATAACCAAGCGCCATCTACCGTTTGCATCCTATAGTCACATGCAAAGCGCTCGGTATGACCACTGATAAATAACTTCCAGGCAAGTTGAAACCTGTCAAGGTCCTGCGGGTGTATCCGTGTTACATGGGTCGACATGGGCTGCGAATCGCTTAGCTGATGGAGCGATAGCTCATCTTTGAGTCTGGCTTGAAAGATCAAATCACTTGCTGCCTGCCAATCCCAAGCAGCACTATCACTTGCATCAAGCGCCAACTGGAGTCTTTCATTGCTTTCAAAGAGCTCTTGTTGCTGGCGACGCTTCTTGTACAGCCACAAAAACAATAATGTCATCAGGGTCGAAATATAAATTCCGTAAGCCAATGGCGAAGCCCATGGGGCGTGTTGAATATTTAGATAGAGCTTGGTTACAGGACCCGCTTGACCGCTGTTAGGGGAGATTGCTTGGACGTTAAACTCGTAATGACCTGCATCCAGTTGTGGAAAAACTATTGAATTTTCAGTCGTTTCTGGGTAAAGCACCTTTCTTTCATTTTCCAACCAATACCTATAATGGACCTGCTGCTGGCCTGTGTAGCTCAGGGTCGAAAACTCCACTTTCAGGCCAATATCATTATAGTTTAATCGTATTTCCTGTGAATCGAGGGCCATTGTCGGTAATATGAAATCACGCGACAGCAGGGAAACATCAACGATTTTGACATTATGGTTACCTAGTGTATGGCGCTTGATTTCAGCAACTGATAACCAGGAGGCCCCCTTTAGTGAGCCAAACACAAGTTCTCCGCTTTTCAAGCGGGTAAAAGCACCTTCCCTGAATTCATTTGTTGATAGGCCGTCGAGTATGGTGAAATGCTCTACATGATGACTACCAGCGTCCATTCGCATTAAACCTGCATAGGATGCTAGCCAGAGATCCCCCTCACTATCGAGTTGAACCGAAAAAACCGAATTGGTTGCGAGCTTGTTATTCTTGTCGTAATGATACTTGAGCTCAAAACTATCCGCGTCCAGGCCAATTAAACCAGCTCCAGAAAAAGTCAGCCATAGAGTATTGTTCCTGTCGATAACCCAGCTATCCGCTTCAACACGTTCTAGTCGTTGTGCAAACTGAGGCTGATAGACACGTTGTAATTCCAGAGAGTCGACATCTATTAACCACACTTGCCCTTCGGCAGCAAACAGCATCCCATGATGACGGGGCAACAATCCAATAAATGAAGAGGCAAGCCCTGGTGGAAATCGCTGATTTAAATCACTCAAGGATTCGACCTGACCAGACACAGGGTCGTATCGATAATAGCTGTGCTTTGTTTTAAACCAGAGCCGACCGTGATTGTCCTGGCTATAGTCCCAAGAACGCTGTTCTAAGGCTCGTTGATCATTTAGTGTAGCGGCTTTTAAAGGTACGATTTGCCTTTTTATCGGATCAAAATTAACTAGTTTGGTGCCTGTGGCAAGCCAAAAAGAACCGTCGCCACGTTGGAGAATTTGATAGATGGTACCGCTGGTTCGGGTGGATTTTAGATCGCTTGAGACAAAGTAAGTTTCGATTTGCCCAGTCTGTTTATCGTATCGATTTAACCCGTTACGGGTACCGATCCAAACTCCACCATCTGCAGCTTCAGCCACTGCGTTTACAATATTATGGCTGAGTTGTTCAGCTTCTCCTTTCTGTCGGTAGAGGTTATGGAATAACCTTGATCTGGGGTGCCAAAGATATACACCACTCGACTTGGATGCTAGCCAAAAATTGCCTTGATTGTCACGTAGCATTTCACGAATGTTGTTATCTTCCAGTCCAAATTGCGAGTCACTAAAGCGCCACAGTCGCTGACTACTGTCAGTCGACGGAGAAAAAGTATATAAACCATCGTCGGTCGCTAAGTATAGAGTATCTCCATAGGGGAAAATTCGCCAAATATTACGTGCAGACATACGTAACTTCGCAGTAGCCAAAGGCGTATTCTGATTGATATGGCGGTGCATGTTTTTCGTTGATAATGAGAATAACCCCTCAACTGTTCCGATCCAAAGATGATTAGTGGAGTCGATATGGAGCGCCTTAGTATTGGATTGCTTGCGTTTAAAGAGATTATTATCGAGCGCTTTTTCAGGTTTATCTTCTGGCACAATATGGGTTAATAATCGCCAATTACGACTCTGTGTATCTAAGGCATAAACCCCTTTGGTTGTCGCTATATACAGGATACTATCGTGGAGTAATAAGCGTCTGATACTTGGTTTCCCTTTCAGCTCCCGGGTAGAAAATACTGGTAGCATCCGCTGAGTTGCACGATCATATAACTTCACTTCCCTTTGTGCAGATATCCACAAATCTTGATTGCGGTCCTCAACGATAGAGGAGATACGGTTAACTGAGCTTCGTTCCAGCTTTTCTTTCCGTGTAAAAAATTGACTTACCTGGTTCTTTGTTAGGTCGAAAGCATATAATCCTGCGTATCGCGTTCCCACCCAAAACAATCCAGTTGAATCCTGAAAAAGGTGTTGGATATATTGGTCAGCAAACACATTTCCTGGCCCGTTAATCGGTTTAATCTGGTAACCGTCGAATCGGTCAAGGCCCCCTTTTGTCGCCAACCAAATAAAACCTTCACTATCTTGTAGTAGACTCTTGACGCTGCCTTGGGATAACCCTTCGTCGGTTGAAAGCTTGGTTAGTAGCGGTCGACTAATTTCACCCAATGTAACCTGGCAATAGAACCAGCTTAACAGGACAAAAATGAGCTTAAAAATTTTTCTGGTTTGGCAAGGCATGAACATCCAAGTACTGCTTAATTAGAATGATAGATAGCGCTTTGAGCGTAACAGACAAGTCTAGAAGAGCCGCTACAGCACAAGCGAAGCTATATTAGTATAACCCGATGAATATTTCTATAAGAGAAGTTTGCTTCACAGTTATGCTTTTAATTTTACACGGGAAAAACTGTTCTGTATTTTTATTAGAATTTCTCTGGCTATTAGTCGGTCGCCCTCAATTTACTCTATGCGGGTATTAAAGTTACGTCAGTTTGCACTCGAACAAGGCGTGAAGGCTAATACTGAGAACACTGGTTTCTTTATGGCTTAATAGGCGTAATTATTTGCTCTATCCTGCCAGCTTGCTAACTTATCTTCCAAATTAAAGTGCTTAACAAAGTTTGGCTCTGGCTCTCTCTGCTCTAACAGACAACGGGCAATATAAACGGCAGCACTTGAGCCAAAATCATATTGGATCAATTTTTCCGGCTGTTGATGTAATAACACATTTTCAATTAAGTTATAGGGAAAGTTCCATAGATGTAACAAGTATCCAGAAAGCTGGGTATGGTCAACATGAAACAGGCTTTGTTCTAACTCAACAATGTCCTTAATGTTTTCACGTTTATTAATATAGGTAGCCATCAAGTCGGGGTTTACCTCACAAAGGATCAAATTCCCCAAGTTATGAAATAATCCAACAAGTAAGGTTTCCTGTTCAAGGGACGTATCAACAAGTGAAGCGGCCAGCCTAGCGGTTGATAAACTACGAGCTTGTTCATTTTCCAATGAAAACCCTGGCAGACTTTCCATTTGTGAGTACAGCTCAGCAGCAATGACTATACTGCAAACAATATCTAATCCAAGCCGTTTGATTGCTTCATTGATACAGTAAATATAGTTACCCTGAACAAAAAACGAGCTGTTTGTTAGCTGCAATATTTTTGCCGACAAGCCGGGATCATCCGATATGAGTTTTCCTATCTTATCCATACTAATGGAGTTATCTTTAAGTAAAATATTTAATTGCATATAGGTTTTTGGGGGTGATGGCAGGGATTTTATCTTACCGACCATGGCGCGAAGATTAGAATCTGGAAACAGTTTGCGTACTTGCTCTATGTGTTTTATGGCTTGATGTAGCATTTTAGGATCACAAGGCTTATTAAACCACTGGTGAGCAACAAAACTCGCTCGTTTCGCTGCCTCTTCATTTGAATGTCCCGATAACACAATGCGCACCACATCAGGATAATCATTGGTCACGGTTTCAAGCAATTCGGCACCATCCATTTGCGGCATACGCATATCGGTAACCACTATATCTATGTCATGTTGCTTTAAAATACTCAAGGCTTCCATACCACTTTGGCTCAAATGAATCTGCCACTGAGAATTATAAAACGCACGCTTAATTCCTTTTAATATCAAAGGCTCATCATCGACAAAAACAACATTCATGACTCATTTTCCTTGGCGAACATACCTGAACTCCCTTTACGTTATTTTGGATACCCACTTTTCCGATATAAAGATTGATAGCAACTCTGAGAAAACTGATGAAAACTCTATATAAATATAGATAGATTTCAGCAATTTGCCTAGGGGCTGTTTATCTTTGTTCAATAATTCTGCTGAGAGATAAAATCGCCTTAATCAAGGCGGACATTGTGTCATTTAGTCATCTAAATCAGCAATTTTCAACCTAGGGTAAGGCGATTTTAGCCTCAACCCTGTGGGCAATGTCTATTTTTAACGCTAGCAGCATTAGAATGTCACTCATTTGGAATAACCAAACGGCGTTCATTCTGCTTTGCTAGCATCAAAAATAGCCTATTGCAAAAAATATGAACAAAGATCAACAGCCCCTACAGCTTAAGAAAATATCCTTAATAAAAATAAGTACTTTTAGGTAATGTATAACCCTTTCATATCTTTGAACGAATACAGACATGGATTACAACAAGTAAATTGTTTTGCATTAATCTTTGACTACACTTTATTTGTTGGCCTGGTTAAAGCAAAAAGGAGTCGTTACAACTATGGAAGAGTATGGACCCAACAGTATAGAGCACCGACAAACAAGCAGGGAGTCGACAATATGCCTGCCAGATGCCGAATTGATTTTGGTATATGACGAAACACGGGTTGACTTGATTCAGATTAAAGATATTTCACCATTTGGGGCATGTTTGTTAGCAAGTGAACCTCCGCTAACAGACACCCTAATATCAATACGCTATCAGCGCAAAAACCTCCAATTTGAAGTAGTTGGCAAAATTGTTTGGCAAAAGCCAGTCGTTGCAGCAACCAAAGAGAATAGACATTGGGTTGGTGTTAGTTTTGATCCATTTAGGCAGACAGAGAATTTTGCACTCTTCGAAAGCATTACTTACCCTCTGAAAACACTGATAGCTCAAAAATATATGAGCAAGTGCTCAATAGTACTGCAAAAGCATATGAAAATATCATCTGTAGTAAAAGAGCTGCTACATTCCCCTCAACAGGGGGGACCTATCGTCGATAAAGACAATCATGTTATTGGCTTTATATCAGAGCAAGATTGTATTCAAAAAATGATGGAACCTTCCTACATAAAGAAAAGTGACGAAACACTAGCAAGCATTATGGGAAACAATGTACTAACGGTAGATTGGAATACTCCTATTTTAGAGTTGGCAAAACAAATGGTGCGAGATAAATCAACAATATACCCTGTTGTTGACGGTGAAGACAAAATAATAGGAGTTATAACCCGACGAGACGTTTTAATGGCACTGGACCAATATTTTAGCACTAGTCACCGATAAGATATCCAAAAATGAATAAATACTGCTATAAGAAAAAAGAGCAAAGAATGGAGAGTAAAACTATGGAAGCATACCTGGATTTCATCATTCAAAGTATTTATACGGTTGATGATTTTAAAACCCTTCCGGAAGCACGTAACATGCTCAGAGATAGAATTATATCTGAAACGCTGAGTAAGTCTGATGGAATCGTTTGTGACATGGAAGAAGAAATGGAAAAAGTTTTAACGTATGCACAAAAGCACTTGCATGCCGGTAGACAGTAACGGGTACAACAGAGACAGTCAGAAATAGCATTTTACAGGATTGGAATAGAACTTATGAAATATTGAAAGGTATGTACATTTTTCACCACTAGACAATAAATATCGTTCAGCGATTTTTACTGTTTGCATTAAATTGACAAGGGTTTGCCTATCGTTAATTCGTAACCTCCTATTTGTACAGAGCTAGATGAAAATTAAAGAAAACAAGTTTGTCATCGAAGATCAATATAGAATAAAAACTGAGTTAATTGATTTATTAAAACAACCCTCGGACAAGGAAGAGAGACCGTGCCCAGGATGTAACCATACATTTCCTGGTACTCCTTCTGCCAAATCTACAATTCATTGCTCCTTTAAGTGTGCTGAAGCAGTGCAAAAAATGTCAAGTGATCCCACTCACTACCCTATCGAGCCCAATGTTTGCCCAATTGTTTATGCACTTTACACGTTAAGGCTTTTGACCCCCTGTTGGAGCTGCGAAGGTCATGATAATGAAAAAAAGCAGATAATTAAGATGCCTAAGGTTTGGTTTTATTCCAAATCACTCATTTATGTTAAATTGATATCTGAAACACTTTCTTCCCTTAAAGCGAATAAATCACTGAGTTATTATTGGACAGTTAAAATCCTGCCATATTCTGAATCAATGTTGACTATGACATATAGTTTAGAGCCTGACATACAGTATGAAGAAGCAGTTGAACTCAACCTGTTGCATAGAGACATGTATATTATTGGTGAGAAATTACGATATGAAGTACATGCATTAGCTCGGCAATATATTAATAGAGTCGACATATTAACGCTTGAAGAAGATAAGGATACTAAGTAGTAGAATATTACATATCTCAGGGAAACGTAATGCCTGATTTACGTAACTCACTATATATATTGTTCATAGCTATGCTATTTTCTTTTAATGAATTAGCATCTTTATGACGTTTTTCAAAACCATATTGACTAATATCGAAATAGTGTTCAGGAACCAAGTCACAAGCTGATAGACAAGATTTAGTACAGCCCATACCGCAACCATCTATTGCAATGATAGGACGGCCAGAATAGGCCAAGTCAGCGACAGGCTTAACTTTTCCAATCACGCCTGAAATACAGGACATTTCAGCAATACCATCGCTGTCCAAATTTGAAGATATATCATGTGCCATCTGCGCTAGGTTAGAACAACCTGAACATGAATATACGATAGGAGTTTTTGCATCCAACATTTTCTTACCCTTACAACTACTACACTCAATCAAGGATAACTAACCTCGCTGCATACATCTTACTCGATAATAAGTTTACTTTTATGAGCTGTATATTTATATGGTTAGCTAACATTTTTATTGAGGATGGCTAGCATACCTTGCCCTCAGCTTCTATGCAAAAAGAATAAGCGAAATTTGTTTAGGGAAGTCTGAACACTCCAATTATCCATATCAATAAGGGGAAATATTAACTAAAGAAACAGGTAATAATTTAGTTTTCTTAGCTAAGTGGTCTAAAGTTAAAAGTTAAAGCTCTTATCAATTTGTATTCACCTGATAGCTATACGAAAAGCGACATGAAAATATAAATACTCAATAAGTTTTAGGTACAGGGCCAAGCCCCGCTCTTTTACTTTTTAGTGGCAGCGATTAAGGATAATTGTGATGAATTTACCCCCGCACATATTGGTTGTCGAAGATGAACCGCTTAATATGGAATTTATTAAAGAATGCTTGCAAGATACAGATTACCAGCTCAGTTATGCGGAAGATGGTGCCATTGCTTTGCAGATACTAGAGGCAAGTCCTGGGAAGTTTGATGTTATTTTGTTAGACAGAATGATGCCAAATATATCAGGCATGGAAGTGTTAAAGCGAATAATTGCTCACCCTGAACTTAGACATTGCCCTGTTATATTCCAGACAGCATGTACCTCAAACGACGAAATTATAGAAGGTATGGAGGCCGGCGCTCACTATTACCTAACCAAGCCTTTTCAAGAAGAAATGCTACTGTCCATAGTCAAAACGGCTGTCAACGATCGTATAAACTACAAACAATTACAGCAAGAATTATCTCAAAGTATTCGCCCACTGCAATTAATGTATAGCGGAGATTTCTATTTTCAATCACTGGATGAAGGGCGAGATCTCGCCACCTTTATTGCACGCGCCTGCCCAGATGGTAGCAGCATTGTAATGGGCTTGTCTGAGCTTCTGATTAATGCCATCGAGCACGGTAACCTGGGAATAGGATATGATGATAAAACACTGTTTGTCTCAGAAGGCTGTTGGCAAGCCGAAATTAATAAAAGACTTGAACTACCAGAAAATAAGGATAAGTTTGCCAAGTTATCTTTTCGCCGCAGTGAAAAGTCGATAGAAATTATTATCAAGGACAAAGGCGAAGGCTTTGATTGGAAAAAGTACGTAAATGTTGACCCTGCACGTGCTTTTGATAACCATGGCAGAGGGATTGCCTTGGCTGCCATGCTTGGATTTTCGCAATTAAGCTATCATGAAGGTGGCTCCAAAGTTTATGCGACAATATTACTGTAATTAAGCAAAGGATAAGTCTTATATCCGCCGCTCTTTTGTTAATAAGTAGGTTCAATTTTTAGCCCACTACTTATCAGGGAAATAAGCTCTGCCGTAACAATGTAACTTTACTTTTTTTAATGGAAACAAGGGATAAGATGTGACTAAAACAGAAAAAAAGAACTTAATCAAGTTTATTACTAAAGAGATAGAGAGAGATACCTTATACTTACCAAGCCTACCAAGTGTTGCCAGAGATGTCCGTGATGCGCTAAACCAATATCCCAATATATCGGCTCAAGATATCTCAGATATAATAGTTACAGATCCTGCTTTATCGGCATACCTTATTAAAGTTGCTAACAGTTCTTTGTATTCTCAAAGGGGAAGAAAACAAAACAGTATTAAAGGAGCAATAAGCTTGTTAGGGAATGAATGTGCTGTCAACCTGATCACTATCTATTCAATTAAACAGGTGTTTACATCTCCGTCTGACTTATATACAAGTGTTTTTGTTCAAACCCTAAACCATAGCTTATCCGTATCCGCCATCTGCCATGGCTTGGCATCTTTTTCTGCAAACATTAACCCGGATACGGCCATGTTGGCAGGCCTTGTTCATCAAATAGGAAAACTGCCTGCGTTAACTTTTCTAAGTAAAGGCAATCATCTGTTACCTGAAGATCAACTCAATGATATCTTGGCTGAAATACATCCCCAAATGGGGCAGTTGATACTAGAGAGTTGGCATTTCCCAGAAGAATTAATTTCTGTGCCTAACGACTATCTAAATTTTTCCAGACAGTCTGGTCATGAACTGGACTATACAGATATCGTCACGGCTGCTTATCTGCAAGAATGTATGAACTCCCCTCACCCACATGGAAACATTGACTGGTCTAAGGTTGCGGCCTTCTCAAAACTTGGTTTGATACTTTCTGTTGACGATACAGAGTGTAAAGACTTAATAAAGGTATTGAAAGCAGAAATACTATACTCCCATGATTTGATTACAAGATGTATCAAATGGTGTTGAAGAAAAAACCACTCTTTCAACACAATAAAAGGACTAATATGGCTGATCTAAATAAAACACTTCAGCAATTGCAAGAAGAGAACAAAGTTTTAACGGATGAAAATATTCAGATGCAAGCCAATATTGCAACAATGCAAAAAGCGTCTCACGACCTTATTTTTTCCCAAGGCATTTTGCAGGCATTGTTATACAATGCTCCGGATGGCATTATTATTCTCAACTCAAGTTATGAAATAGATACCTTTAACAAAGCTGCAGAACAGATTTTCGGCTATCTTGAAGTCGATTTGAAATACAAAACTATCGATTCAATAAACCTGTTCCAACTTCCTGAAAACCACCAAGGGAGTGTTGTCCCCTATCTTTTCGAAGCTTCTAAACGTTCCAATATTGAACAACCTATCATAGGGATATCAAATAATGGACGTGATATCCCCTTGCGTATATCAATAAGCAAACTTAAAAAAGAACGGCACACTCTATTTGACAAGGATGAAAAAGTTATGGGAGATATGGGGATAAGTGCGCTGCTTTGCTATGTTTCTGATATCAGTAATGAGTTGCAACACCTGAAAAATGTGAAAGTTCAGAATATGATAATGCAACAATTGACAGCTAAACACCGCAACCTTCAGCAAGAAGCAGAAAGAGCCAATCAACTCAAATCAGAGTTCCTTGCCAATATGTCACACGAATTACGCACGCCTATGCATGCAATACTTGGCTTTTCCGACAGAGGCATAAACAAAATACAATCCTGCAGCAGTGAAACTTTATTAAGGTATTTTAATAATATTAAGAAAAGTGGTCAGCGATTGCTCATACTTTTAAATGATCTGCTGGATTTGTCTAAACTCGAAGCAGGTAAAGTAGAGCTTTGTTGTGAACAAAATGATTTGATGGACATAGTTACTCTCGGCATTCAAGAGCTAAAGCCTCTGATGGATGACAAATCCATCAATATATCTGTCAGTGCTCCTCAGGTGTCAACAGTTGCTTATTTCGACGCTAATAAAATCCTGCAAGTGGTGCAAAACATTTTATCTAACGCTATAAAATTTACTCCCAACAATGGCAAAATCACTATATTTTTTAGCGCTTCTCCCATGAATGAATCAGTAAATAACAACCAATTAACACCTGGAACCTCCAATGTTTCCGTGACTATAG
>Ga0213831_1000985_pt1 | contig 11199 bp, 8 predicted proteins | sample SWATP12_FD_163421 | JGI IMG/M metagenome (GOLD analysis project Ga0213831, IMG submission 163421) | Coastal seawater microbial communities from Marineland, Florida, United States - SWA TP1 #2 | ecosystem: Environmental > Aquatic > Marine > Coastal | place: USA: Florida | collected 2016-08-06 | reverse complement strand
TTTTACGCAAGCTAACGCGATCTTCAAGACTTGATTTAACTCTTGGATACTCTGTCGTGACTGCAAACAAACACAAAATCACACACATTACCCCGGCCACTAGGTATAGATACTTCCACGAAACACCGGAAATCAACAAATAGCTGACGACTGCTGGCCCAATCATGGCCCCGATGCCGAAGAACCCCTCTGCCTTATTCATCGTCGATGTATGTTCTTTGCTGTCATTACTGACATCGCCGATTAGCGCCAGAGCCCCGGTTTTAAATACTCCAACCCCCATCCCTATAAAGGCGAGCAACAACACAAAAACCGCAAATTGTTCAGACACGGCAAAGCTGAAACTGGCTATTGCAAACAAGCTCAAGCCCGAAAATATGGTGACTTTACGACCGTATTTATCAGCAAAGTAGCCTAAAAACAGTCCACTTAAGCCAATAAAAAACATAGGAACATAATGGAATGCGCTGGCTTGTGTCATGCTCAGGCCGTAATCTTCGATGAGCTCTGGAATGATCACTCCAACCGCATCAGAAGTCATGGCAAAAACAAAAAACATCATATATGTCAGAATTTTGAGTTTGCCGACTCGCAACATTTCTGTACTCGAGCCTTGGCTACTCAACATATCTCTCTTATTCAAATTTGCGTACTCAGATGTTGGCTGCTTCATCACCATAACTCCTAATTTACACTTCAAACCTTCAAGTGAAAAATCAAAACTTTTACTTGAACATTTCAGATTTCTAGTCAAAGATAATACTTAATCGATTAAGATTCAAATTTATTTTTTAGCTTTTTTGGAGTGGTCATGAATAACAATGTCCAATTAATTACCTATGTCGACCGTTTTTCAGGGGGGAACTTAAACGAACTTAATAAGGTTCTTTGCAATGAATTCCCTGATTTGTTTGGCGGCATTCACCTTTTGCCTTTCTATTTTCCGATCGATGGCAGCGACGCAGGATTCGACCCTATTGACCATACCAAAGTCGATAGCAGATTAGGGGATTGGAATGACGTAAAAGCATTGGGCAGTGATTATGATCTAATGGCAGATCTTATTGTAAATCATATGTCTGCTCAGTCGCCGGAGTTCTTGGATGTACTTGAGTATGGTCGTGATTCGGAATATTGGGATTTGTTTTTGACCAAAGAAAGTGTTTTCCCAAATGGAATGACGGATAGAGACAAATCGGAAATTTATCGCCCTCGCCCTGGCAGCTGTTTCACTGAATATACGCTGAAAACGGGCCAAGTTGTTGAGTTTTGGACAACATTTACCAGCAATCAAATCGACATCAATGTTGAATCAGCCGCTGGCAAAGCTTACTTACAGCGTATTTTGCAACAGTTTTCGGATGCCAATATAAAAATGATCCGACTCGATGCTGCCGGCTATGCAATAAAGCGCCCGGGTACAAAGTGTTTCATGCTTGAGGACACCTTTCACTTCATCGAAACACTCGCTCAACAAGCAAAGTCTCTGGGCATTGTCACACTGGTGGAAATTCATTCTTACTACAAAACACAAATTGAGATCGCTCAACGAGTCAACCTTGTCTATGACTTTGCTCTGCCACCGCTCGTCCTGCATACCTTGTTTACTAAAAACGCTGATGCTTTGGTTAATTGGTTGCGTATCGCCCCGAGGAATTGTGTCACAGTATTGGATACTCATGATGGTATTGGCATCATTGATGTGGGCCCAATGGATGGCAAACCTGGCCTATTAACAGAAGATAGCATTGATACATTAGTTAATACTATTCACAGAAAAACCAATGGTGAGAGTGTAAAGGCTACTGGTGAAGCTGCCAGTAATGTCGATTTGTATCAAGTAAATAGCAGCTACTTTGCAGCTTTAGGTTACAACGCCAAAGATTACCTTTTGGCCCGTGCAATTCAGTTTTTTGCACCAGGTATTCCGCAGGTATATTACGGTGGTTTGCTGGCTGCTGAAAACGACATGGCTCTGCTTGCAACCTCTAATGTCGGCCGCGACATTAACCGCCCATATCTCGACCAAGACAAAATCAAACAACATAAATCAAAGAGCGTAGTGGCCGCGCTAGAGAAGCTTATCCGGATTCGAAATTCAAACCTTGCTTTTGACGGTGAATTTAACGTAAGTCTTGAAAATAGCGTGCTGCTTTTGTCTTGGAGTAAAGAGGCTGACTCTGCTGTGCTAAAAGTAGATCTGAAGAAATTGGATTTCTCTATCACTACAGCCTCTGCAACGCAAAAGGCTACTTTTACATCAGAAGACTTTTAACAGAGTCGGCTTAAGCCGACTCCCCTCTTTGTACCTGATACTCGCACAAAACCCCATGCCGGCTATCACTTAAATACATCTCGGCGGCTAATTTGCCTTTTTGCACACTGTTTTGATGAATAGTAGTAAGTGATGGCACGGTTCGCGATGCTTCGTCGATGCCATCAAAGCCCACAACTCTCAACTCCTCTGGAACTTTGATACCTTGACGATTGGCATAATTCAGCGCTGAAATTGCTATCAAGTCACTCATACATAACAGCACATTAGGACGTGGTGAACTCGATAATGCCTCCATTACAGCGATATCGGCATAGTGGGCATTACTCTCGGGGATGCTCCAGACCCTATCATTGCCAATATTAACTTTGGCATTCTTTAACCCTTCAAAATAACCTTGCAGTCGCTTGTGAGCAATCGAGCTGTTCACATCAATATCAGGGCCATCGTAAACGCGACAAGTGTATTTGCTGTCAACCAATCTAAGGCCTAATATAGCGACTTCGTCACTTTCATTTTTCAAAGCGATGTCAGCGATATCTCGTGCGGCGCTGACGTTGTCTATATTGATTGAGGCGTTACGCTCTATGTCAAAATCGACCGTCACTACTTTCTTTTTGGTCAATCTTAACTGTTCAATCAAAGCTTCATTTCTAGGTTGACCGTAACAAATAAAACCATCAACGAAGTCCTCAACACTATTTATTGAGTTTGCGCTGCCTGAGAACAAAAGAATGTTTGTCTCGCTTTTTTCTAGAACACTTGAGACGCCTTTCATGAAGTCTGAGGCGACAGGATCTGACACCATATATTCAACGCTGTCTGGCAGAACCATAGCCACAATGTTGAACTTACCTTTGCGTAGTGATTGTGCAGCCTTATTTGGACCGTAATAACCCAACCGGGCGCAAGCTTCTAATATCTGATTGCGCTTCTTCTCTGACAACTGATCAGGACGATTAAATGCATTGGATACCGTTGCATTTGAAACCCCTAATTCCGCTGCAATGGATTTCAGTGTCCATTTTTTTCCGTCAGACATAAAACCTCTAAACTAAATCGATTAAGCCGAGTCTAATAAGGGAGTGTATTCAAAGTCAATCAAACTGTATTGCACAATCATCATTTCTTTCGCCATCGTCTCCTAACTTCTATACAATTGGAACATGACAACTCTCCATTGTTTTAAAGCCTGCGACGTTCGTGGTGTCGTACCGGAACAGTTAAACCCTGATATTGCCTACGCAATTGGCCGCGCGTATGCGTCTACCATCAACTGCAGCTGCGTTGTGGTTGGGCACGATATTCGTTTATCAAGTGAGTCGCTCTCTCAGTCGCTGATAACCGCCCTGCTCGACAGTGGCATTGACGTAATAGATATTGGTCTGTGCGGTACTGAAGAAGTGTATTTTGCCGTACAACATCTGCAAGCTGATGGCGGCATATGCGTGACGGCCAGCCACAACCCAGCCCAGTACAACGGCATGAAGTTTGTTGGACCTATGGCAATACCTATTGGCGCAGACAATGGTTTGCTAGAAATTCAAACGCGCGCAGAGCAAAAGAATTTCAAACCACCTCAACCACCAGGCAATCTGACCCAGAAAAACCTTCGCTCAGAATACGCCAAAGAACTGTTAAGCTTTATTGAAGTATCGACCTTAAAGCCCTTAAGAATTGTCACTAACGCTGGAAATGGCGGTGCAGGTTTGGTGATAGATACTTTATCGCCAGAACTACCGTTTGAGTTTATCCGCTTACAACATCAACCCGACGGTACATTTCCCAATGGCGTACCAAACCCCTTGTTGCCTGAAAACCGAAGCGTTACCGCTAACGAGATTGTAAAATCAGGGGCTGATCTGGGCATCGCCTGGGACGGCGACTTTGACCGCTGCTTTTTCTTTGACGAATATGGCCATTTTGTTGAAGGTTATTATCTCGTGGGGTTACTCGCAGAAACGCTACTGAAACGCCACCCTGGGGAAGTCATAATTCACGACCCAAGATTGTATTGGGCGACACAAAACACGGTTGCAAGTTGCGACGGCCAAGCAGAAATGACAAAAACCGGTCATGTATTTATTAAAGAAAGCATGCGGCAACACAACGCCATTTATGGTGGCGAGATGAGTGCACATCACTACTTCAGAGATTTTGGTTATTGCGATAACGGACACATTCCATGGCTGCTCATATGTGAGTTGATAAGTAACTCAGGAAAATCTCTGAGCCAATTGGTGAGCCAAGCTCAAAAAGCGTTTCCATGCAGTGGTGAGATCAACTTAGAAGTTCAAGCCCCGAATGTCATACTTGGCAAGATCGAACAACACTTCAAGGCAACCTCCAAACACATTAGCAAACTCGACGGTCTAGACATCGTGTTTGACGACTGGCGCTGTAGCCTCCGCATATCCAACACGGAGCCTTTGATGCGGTTGAACGTAGAAAGCCGCGGTAATCAGGTGCTTATGGAGGAAAAAACAAACGAACTGTTGGCGCTTATCACAGCGTTTGCAAAGGACTGAATCACCTAGTTTGCATCTTGTGACATCGCAGTGAGAAAACCTTAAAGCTCTGACTGTCACAGAAATATTTTTAAATAACTCACCAGCTACAGAAACAAAAAAACCGAGCTAAATGCTGGGTTTTTTATTGAATTCAAATGGCGGAGAGGGGGGGATTATAAAATACCTCCTTGTATTTTACCGCTGCGCGGCCAGCTAAAGCTGTTCAAATTTGTTCCTGACAAATTTGTCGAACCAAGGTTCTCATCGCCCTACTCTTTCCTTCCATATACGAAAAAACCGGACTACAAGAGTCCGGTTTTCTATCGTATTCAAATGGCGGAGAGGGGGGGATTCGAACCCCCGATACGCTATTAACGTATACACGAGTTCCAGTCGTGCGCTTTCGACCACTCAGCCACCTCTCCGCAGAAGTGGTACTTATAAAAGCCGCGCTATAGTATTGAATTCAGTCTCTTAGGGCAAGGCCTAAAGTGACAATTTTGTTCAATTGGCGAATAATCGGCCGAAACGCGACTAAGCGTTGCCCTTCACTTTAACTTTGTTGTCTGCTGCAAAGCCAAGCATGCGGTTAAGTGGAATCAGGGCTTTTTCAGCTAGGTCTTCATCAACAAAGATTTCATGACCTTGTTTATTGGTTAAAGCCGCCTCAATCGCTTTTAAGCCGTTCATTGCCATCCACGGGCAATGCGCACAACTTTTACAAGTGGCACCGTTACCGGCCGTTGGTGCTTCAATAAACGTCTTGTCTGGATTGGCTTGTTGCATCTTGTAAAAGATACCTTTGTCAGTCGCAACGATAAACGTATCGTTATCCATCTCGGTTGAGGCTTTGATTAATTGTGATGTCGAGCCTACTGCGTCCGCCATTTCAACCACCGACGCTGGTGACTCTGGGTGCACCAAAATCGCAGCATCTGGATAGACGTTTTTCAAATCAGCCAACGCTTTCGACGAAAATTCATCATGAACGATACACTCTCCGTCCCAAAGCAACATATCCGCGCCGGTTTGATTATTGATATAGCTGCCCAAATGACGATCTGGCCCCCAAATAATCGGTTTACCTTCAGCTTCCAGGTGATCAACAACTTCAAGCGCAATACTCGAAGTCACCACCCAATCAGCTCTGGCTTTCACCGCCGCCGATGTATTGGCGTATACCACAACCGTATGGTCTGGGTGTTCGTCGCAGAACTGCGAAAATCGGTCGATAGGACAACCCAAATCGAGTGAACAGGTCGCCTCCAGCGTTGGCATCAATACCGTTTTCTCTGGTGTTAAAATCTTAGCTGTCTCACCCATGAATTTAACACCAGCGACAATTAATGTATCTGCCGGGTGTTGGTTACCAAAACGAGCCATTTCCAATGAATCTGCAACACAACCACCGGTCTCTTCTGCCAGTGCTTGAATTTCTGGGTCGGTGTAATAATGCGCGACCAAAACAGCGTTACGCTCCTTCAACAGGGACTTGATGCGTTCTTTATACGCAACTTGCTCAGCATCCGACAAAGGTACTGGCTTAGCTGGGAAAGGATAGTCTTGTTTTACTGCTCTAGTTTCTATCATATCTATTCATTTTTTGGGGTGTTTAAACTGCGCGGAATTATACCGAAATGGCACGAAAAGTCACTCTTGTGGCCTTAAGATAAACCGCAATAAATAGAATAGATTAGAAGATGCCGCGCTAAAGTTCGCTCGAATACATCTGGTGTACAAACACAACTTTGAGAAATTGAAACTAAATGGGAGGTTTTAAAAGTGGTGGGTCATGCTGGATTACAAAATACTTCCATGTATTTTGCCCCTTAGGGGCCGCACTGAAGTGCGTTCAAATTTGTTCCAGACAAATTTGTCGAACCAACGCGATCACAGCTGGTTCTCATCAAGCATGATGCAGTGCTCAGTTGAGTTTTATAGAAACTTTGGAAATACGGTGACAGTATCGAAAAAGTGGTGGGTCATGCTGGATTCGAACCAGCGACCAATTGATTAAAAGTCAACTGCTCTACCAACTGAGCTAATGACCCACTTTATGGTCGGGCGGAGCGCCCTATTTTGAATTGTGTGTCTGATGGTGGGTCATGCTGGATTCGAACCAGCGACCAATTGATTAAAAGTCAACTGCTCTACCAGCTGAGCTAATGACCCATCAAAGACAGGGTAAAAGTGGTGGGTCATGCTGGATTCGAACCAGCGACCAATTGATTAAAAGTCAACTGCTCTACCAGCTGAGCTAATGACCCACTTTCTACCTACAGCTTGGGCTTCGTTGCCGTTCCCCTGCTGCGGGCGCATATAATACTTATTTCAGAACTCTGTGCAAGCAATTTTATTAAAAAATTTATTTTTAGGCGTTTTCGAACAAATATCGTTCAAAAGCGCCAAAAAACATACTTTTCTAGTTCAAAGATGCCAGTCTCGACTTAGCTAAATTCGCTGAGTTTGAATCTGGGTATTCGGAAATAACCTGTTCAAACATCTTTTTCGCATTCGTCGCATCACCCAATTTTTGAAAAACCGTGCCTTGTTTTAATAAAGCATCGCTTCGTTTATTCGAATCTGGATAAAAACTGATCACTTGTTCAAAGTGATTTTTTGCTTGCTCGAATTCAGACTTGTTAAATAATAGCTGACCTAACCAATAATGCGCGTTCGCGCTGTAAATTGATTGTGGAAAGTTTTTTATAAACGCTTGGAACTGAGGGATCGCGTCGTCGTAACGGCGCTCCTTTAAGATGAGGTTCACCGCTTGGTCATAAGCGTCATTCTCGCTTAATGAACCACCGTATGTTTCTTCCACCACAGGCTCTTCAACAACCTCTGGTACAACTTCAACGGTTTGCAGTGCGCTAAGACGCCTTTCTATCTCTAAGTACAGCTCGCGCTGTCTATCAACAATCTGCTCCAATTGGTGGCCATGAGACTCAGACACACCACGCAACTCACTGACTTCTTCTTGGAGCTCAGAGATTTGCTGCTGTAGGTTCACCTGAGCGGCACCACGAGCTTGAATCAGTCGTTGAAGTTGTTGGATTTGTTGGTTAACAGAACTGTTAGAGGAGGAAAGATCTTTAACGGGTGCAGCTCCGAAAGCTGCACCACTCATCACTACAAGGGTTAGTAATGATTTTTTCATATATTTGAGTTTGCTTATTAGTAAACTAATTGCGCGCGACGGTTCTTAGCGAAACCAGCAGTTGTACGAGATAGGTCAACTGGCTTTTCTTCACCGTAAGAAACCGTAGTGATTTGGCTCGCAGAAACACCTAGGCTTTGTAAGTATTGAGCAACGGCTTTTGCACGACGCTCGCCCAACGCGATGTTGTACTCTGGCGTACCACGCTCGTCACAGTGACCTTCAACTTTGATAGATTGACCTGGGTTCTTGATTAGGAAATCCGCGTGCGCTTGTAAAACTTCTAAGTACTTAGCGTCAACTTTTGACTTGTCGTAGTCGAAGTAAACTGTTTGAGCTTCCATACGCAATGTTTCCATTGCTTCTGCAGCTAGCTCTTCAGGCGTTTTTTCCACTTCAACAGAGCCAAGTTCTACGCCGCTGTTGTTTACGTTTGCGCTGTCAGACTGAGCAGTTTGCGCTGAACCATTCGTTTGTGATGCTGCGCCTTGTTGTTGATCTTCAGAAGTTGAACCACATGCAGTAAGAACTAATGCTGGAATTGCAATTAGTAAACTTTTTTTAATGTTGCTCAGTTGCATTGTAAGTTTCCTTTTTGTGTTAATTCGTATATTTCAAATTATTGTAAAAATGGCGACCACGCCGGGGACTTAACCTGTCCACTGGCGGCCGGTAATCTAGCTTTAAAGCGACCATCAATTGACACTAATGCTAACACTTGACCACGCCCATGCATGGTGCTGTAGATAATCATTGAGCCATTAGGTGCAATACTCGGGCTTTCATCCAGTCGAGTTTTAGTCAAAACTTGGAAGTTGCCCGTTTCTAATTCTTGTTTGGCAATATGGTACTTGCCTTGGGTGCGATTTACTAATACTAACTGGGTACCATCCGGTGTAATGGAGCCCCCTAAGTTCATTTCGCCGTCAAAAGTCAACCTTTTCACCCGCTTAGTGTCCAAATCTACTCTATATAGTTGTGCATTTCCACCCCGTTCTGAGCTGAACACAATATAATTTCCGTCCGGTGACCAACTAGGCTCTGTGTCGATGGCTCTATGTCTGGTCATTCGAGTAAGAGTTTTGGTGGCCAGATCCAATACATAAAGTTCGGGGTTACCGTCTTTGGATAAAACCAATGCGAGTTTTTTACCGTCCGGACTCCACTTTGGCGCACCATTGATGCCCTCAAACGAGGTAACGAGCTGACGCTCACCAGTGTAAATGTTAGAGATGTAGATTTGTGACTTATCATTTTCAAAGGTGACGTAAGCTAACCTGCGCGCATCTGGAGACCATGCAGGAGACATCAACGGCTCACTTGATTTAATAAGAGCGACTTCATTTTCACCGTCATAGTCGGCAACAATCAGTTGATATGGCATTGCTTCATCACGTTTTACCGTCACATAGGCCAGCTTCGTTCTGAATGCACCACGCTCCCCTGTCAACTCTTCATATACCGTATCGCTTATGCGATGAGCGTGACTTCGGAAGCTGCGCCCTTGTATCGCCATTCTAGAAACGTGCATGACGTGGTCTTTTCGTTGAACCAATTCGCCGTTTTCCAAAACCCCAACACTGCCGTTGGTAATTTGACCACGCAATACGTCGATTAATTCAAACGAGACAATAAAGCGGCCGTCTTCGTGATCAGAAACTGAACCAACGATGATGGCTTCCACACCTTCTGCCGTCCAACTGGAAAAATCTACTTCGTCGTCAGTTGAAGGCAATTGCGGTAGCAAGTCTGTAGCCAGCGCTTTGAACTTGCCACTGCGCATCAAATCTGCCGCCACCACCTGAGATATTTCCAGTGGTAACTCGCGAATACCGTCGTACTTAAACGGAACAACCGCAATTTGACGAGCGGTATCGATCCCCTCGGTAATAACAATTTCCAACGTTGCATTTGCTGTTGCTGAGAACAACCAAACACTTAGTGCAATAAACAATGAACGAATCTTGGACATTTTAAAATTCCGGTTTTACTGTCAAGTTAATATCTTTGAGCTGCTGATTTACATCAGGCTCTTTTGAAACTGGCAAGGTTGTGGCTTTCAACACCGCTCGCTCTGCCGCGCTACAGGTGTATGCGTCGCCTGAAAGTACTTTTACTTTCAACACAAGACCGCTGGTCGCCAATTTAATATTCAATAAGCAGGATTTGCCTTTCATTTTTTCATCCAAGATCAAGTTTTGCTGGATCTTAGAAGTGATTAGCGCTTTGTATTTTTGTACTTCAGTCAAAACAACTTTCTGACGCGCTTGACGGCGTTTCGCCTGTTCTTGCGCTAACTGCTCCTGCAGCAGTTTCTCTTGCATTGCTTTTTCTTTTGCTTCGCGCTCTTTACGTTCCTTTTCAAGGCGTTCGCGCTCTTGACGCGCTTCTTCTTCCTTGCGTTTGCGTTCAGCGTCTGCAAGCGCCTTTTGCTCTGCTTCTTTTTTACGTTTTGCCTCATCCGCTTGTTTTTTAGCATCGGCAGCGCGTTTCTTGGCGGCAGCGGCTTCTTTCTCACGTTTTAGGCGGTCGGCTTTGGCTTTATCGGCCTTGCGCTTTTCTTCGCGAGCTTTGCGTTTGGCCGCTTCCGCAGCTTTTGCGCTGTCAGTCTTTTGCTTGTCTAATTTGGCGATGTCTTTCTTCGCCTGCTGTGCTCTGCGTTCAAGTTCACGAACGCGGTCTTCTTCCGCCTTCTTGGCTTGAGCTTTCTCCGTTTGAATTTTCTTCACCTGCTGTTCAAGTGAAGCAGAATCGATGACCACAGCGTCAATAGCCGACACTTCCGGTTGAATCTCTTCTTTTTCCGGGGTCAAGCCCGGGAAACTGAAACTGGCGACAACCACTACACCAAAGAAGATGTGGAGACCGAATGATTTGATAATATGAATCGTGTATGCCGGATTGAACATTATTCTTTCGGCTCCGTCATCAGACCTACTGAAGGCGCACCTGCGCGCTGAAGTAACACCATTAACTCCACGACGTAACTGTATTCAATTTTCCGGTCTGCTTTTACGATCACCGGAATTTCGGGATCAATTTGTAACTGAGCAGCTACAACAACCGCTAAATCCGTTGGAGTCATCGGTTCTTTGCCATCCTCGCCGTTGCCGGTTGATAAGAAGTACTCACCATTGGCATTGATTGAAGCAATCATTGGCGATTTAGATTCATCATCCAGTGGCTCAGCTTGTGCCTGCGGTAAATCCACCTTGACCCCTTGAGTAACCAGTGGAGCTGTCACCATAAAGATG
>Ga0213831_1000982_pt1 | contig 11220 bp, 8 predicted proteins | sample SWATP12_FD_163421 | JGI IMG/M metagenome (GOLD analysis project Ga0213831, IMG submission 163421) | Coastal seawater microbial communities from Marineland, Florida, United States - SWA TP1 #2 | ecosystem: Environmental > Aquatic > Marine > Coastal | place: USA: Florida | collected 2016-08-06 | reverse complement strand
ATGGGAAATATTTGCGACAAACGCGCTTTTTAGCTCGTTCGCCTGTTCAGATAGCTGTTTAGCCGCTTCAAGCGCTTTATTCGAGTTACCCAACGCAGTATTGGTCGCCTCTAACTCCTCTGTTCGTTCTTTAACTTTGTATTCCAAACGTAAGCGGCTTTCTCTTTCGTTTTCACGGTAGACGACAAGTTGTCGAACCATCACGTTGAAGGCCGCAAACAACTCACCCAATTCATCTTTAGCTGGAATCCCAAGCTTTACATCTAATTTGCCCTGAGCAACTTGTTGTTTAGCACTGGCTAGGCGTTCAATTGGCTGAATAACGGTTCGGCTAAACGCGTAAAACAGTAAGGTAGGTGCGACAACAACTGAGGCAAGAACAACAACGATGGTAAACCACGTAATGTTGGATTCTTGGTGCATAACATTCGCTTCGTTGATGCCGTAAAGTAATAAATATTCCTCATCAACAATATCACCAGTAAAAAACACCCTTTGATTGCCGTCACTCACATTGGAAGCCTGTTCATACCGAGCGGAGTCCAATAACCGAGCAAACAATTGTTTAGGCAACTCGGTGCCCACCTCATTTGCGGGGTAAGTGTACAACAACCGGCCTTCCATCGTGCTGATCATAAAGCTGTTGGCATTTTCGGGGTGGTGCAGATCCAACAGGCTTTGCCACTGCGGCTTCATGATAAGCTGGATATAACCCCAAACAAATCCGCCAGGGTGAGTACTCGTTTTTATCGTCAGCAGCGGCAACTGAATCTCGACTTTAGGCGACTCGCGATTTTCCGATAACAGACGCCATGTCGATTCTCCTCGAATTTTGTTCATCTCCGTCAATGGCTTTTGCGCCACTTCGGTCTGATATCCAAAAATCGGTTTATAATCCTTGGCGTAGAGGATGATGGATTCAGTATCTGTGTAGGAGGCAGAAAACGCCTCAAAACTTTCAACGATGAATTCTTGTGCCAATGTGTATGGCATGTCACGTTCGAATTGAGTTTGTAGCAACTTAATATCGCTGCTATTGGATAAGTACTTTAAGGCAGACTGGGCATTGACCACATAGTTGCTCAAAGCATTACTGCGATGAGCAACGTCGGCTTGTAGTTTGGCATTTTCAATCTGAATCTGCGCATCAATGGTGTAATGATATGACAGCCAGCCCAACACGATCGTAGGCACCAATATCAATGGCAATGTCACTATCAGTGCTTTTTGCTGCAGTCTCATTTGGTATCCTACCACCGTTAAAACGCGGAATTCAGCTATAACCTCTTCTTAAGTGTACAGAATAGTAACAATCTTGCCACTACTGAGCACTTACTTATCCACCAATTGTAACCATTTATTTAGACGGATTGGAATAATGTCTTTATCCAGCGCTCTTCGGTAATAAATCGCCAGCCCCATGCTTTCCAGCGTTTGTCTAAACCTTTATCAATAATTTGTTGCTCGGACATGCCGCTGGCTTTCATTGCTTTTACCTCTTTAACGGTAGCTTCTATCATCTCGATGACATCTTGCAATGATTGTTTATTTGTCAATTCGCCGTGCCCAGGGATCACCTTTGCATCGTCGCTGATTTTGGTCATCAAGGTTTTCAAGTTAGCAACATAGCCCGCTACGGTGCCGCCGCCTTTTATGTCTACATATGGAAATCGGGCTTGAAAGAATAAATCGCCCAAGTGCCAGACATTGGCCTTTTCAAAAAACACAACAGAGTCACCGTCGGTATGACCTGCGGCAAGGTGTTTAACGTGAACGCGTTCGCCGTTTAAGTGCAGCTTCACACCATCTTCATAGGTGATTACTGGCAACCCGGCACCACTGCCCTGAACAGACAGACGTTTGCGAACATTTTCGTGAGCAAGAATACTGGCGGATTTTGCAAAATATTTGTTCGAGCCGGTGTGGTCACCGTGATAATGTGTATTAACAACAAATTTAACTTTGTCGTCATTATCGCTGGCAATTCCGGCCAGTGCCTTTTCGATTTTTGGTGCCAATGGTTCAAATTGATCATCGATAATCAGAATGCCTTCTGGCCCTGTCAACGCACCAATATTGCCACCAGCACCGTAAAGAACATGGACGTTGTTATTAACTGGCACAGCTGTCACTTTCGTATCTGCAAACCGATCATTCGCGGCGACAGAAAGGGGCAGTATAAAAGCCATTAAGGCTAGCTTTGCTTTCATTGTTTATTCCTTACTTTTATTATCATTATTAGTACGTTTATCCCCACTATAGTGGATATTGGATTGAATTGAAGCTTTTCATCTGGAGAGACACCTCGCAAAGACAACCGTTGGTCGCAACGAGAATGAGAATACACTGAGACATAAAACTTAAGCTAGTCATACGTCCGAAAGTAAAAAAAAGCCCAACATAATGTTGGGCTCTTTCAGTTTACTTGATAAACGTTTCAATCATTGCGGCGACTGGTGCCGCAGATGGCTTGCCGTGTTGCCAGTCTCCACCGTCCACACCGCTGCCTGCGATATCCACGTGAATATATGGAATTGGTTGCTCTGAGTCGAGATCGTGTTTGTCCAAACCTGAAACAAGTGACAAAAACGCCATTGGGAATTGATGACCGCGGGCAGTCACGGCCGATGCTGCATTGTTAGATGATAGTAAGTCATCAGCCAAGGTTCGAGGCGCAACAAAATCATAGTCTTCACGACGCGAACGAGAGGTCTCACATGGGTCACCAACCAAGTCGCCGTGCTCGACCATGTTTTGACCAATATGATTGGCGAACGCAACACCATTTTCGACTAACGCAGTATATGGTCCAACAGCACGAGCGGCATGCCCCGTTAAGGTTGCTACAGTAAAGAGAACGGGATTAACTTCATCTAGAGCTTCCTCTCGTAACCTAGACAACAAATCAGCCATAACCAAGCGGCCTTCTGCGTCGGTATTACCAATGCGAACTCTTACCCCAGAGTGACCGGTGATGATCTCGTCAGAAACAAATGCTTCTGAGCCGATACTGTTTCGAACTGCAGCAATCTCAGCAACCACTTTAACGCCTTCAGGCGCTAACTCTGCGATGGATTTCATAAATCCTGCAACGGCCGCGGCACCGCCTTTATCTCGGCTCATACCTGCCATGTGCCCACCTGTTTTAAGATCAGCGCCACCGGTATCATAAACAATACCTTTGCCCACGAGCATGATGGTTCGCTGTACCTCGCCCTTTGGAACATATTCAAGGCGAATAACGCGAGGTTGATGACGCTCAACTTCAATCGACGCTCTGGCAACTGCCCACAACAGCGGATACTCTCTTTCTAGGGTCGACATATTGCTTTCAACAGCAACCTTAACCTGAGTGCCAGCAAATACTTGTTCACAATATTCGGCGAATTTTGGCGGGGCCATACGTTCAGGCTCTGTGCCACATAAATCTCTAGCAACATACTTACCTGACTCAATTGCCAAGGCTCGCGCTCCATCAACAGAGCTGGAAATCAAACCTATATTTTCAATCGGCTCGATCGCCTCTCCAAGCGCTTCTCGCGCTTCAAGCGGTTGCCACATTGCTTGAGCAAAGCCAAGATAAGCAACCATAGTGGCCTGATGATACTTTTCAGCGTCTGGGCTTTGCACCAGCAACAATGGTTTTCTAGAACCCATGTCGACAGCCGCCTTTGCTGCTAATTTTGCAGCATCATAAAATCGGCGGACATCGTCGTAATAACGATTAAGTGCACCCGTTGGTGACAATACCAGTCGCTTTTGAACTAACTCGTTGCTAGTCAATGACACTAACGATTTGCCAACTCGGCTATCAAATTCAGAATGAGCAGAAACAATCGCTTTTAGCGATTCAGGCAACTGTTCGGAAAAGTTCTCTGCGATAACAATCACAGCATCCCAGCTTGAATCAGCCAGTGCATTATCGACATCGGATACTACGATAGGGGTTAGGTAAGACATAATTATTCTCTTTTTTATTCTGTGGCACCAAGTATTGGGATTGTCTCTGCTTTTACAAGTCTTATGAGTTAACTGGCCTGATCGAAGAGTTGCATCTGTTGTACACTTGCATTGCCGAATCCAACCCCAACGCCAATTAAGCGAATCTTGGTATTCGGTCTCGTTTGCGCTAACTCTCGCAGCATCTCAAGAAAGAGTTCGATGTCCAACATGTGGTACTGGCACTCTTTACTTTTGAGCATGAAGTCGGCAAATTTTAGTTTGACCTGTAATTTTGAAATTGGCGCTTTCGACTTCTCTAGCCTTTTTGCTAGCCGCTCCATCAGAGGTTCAAGTTTGTCGACAGTTAAGTCTTCTTTAGGGTAGTCTTCAAAGGTTGTCGTTTCGACACTCACGGATTTCGCTATTCGGTGGTTACTGACCTCTCGGTGATCAACCGCTCGTACGCGCCGGTGCAAGCTCGCCCCCATTTTGCCAAATCGCGCTTCAAGTTGCTCCAAACTAAAAGGTAACAACTCGTGGCAAAACTCTACGCCGAATTCTTTCAACTTACGTTGCATGACTTTGCCGACGCCCGGTATCGCTTTGACTGGTAACGCTTGTACAAACTCAACCGCCTGCTGCGGTGGTACGACGCAAATACCATTTGGTTTGTTTACATCTGACGCCACCTTGGCAATAAACTTGTTTATTGAAACTCCTGCCGATGCTGTTAGGCCGGTCTCTTCAAATATTCGTCGGCGTATGTCCTCTGCTATCAGGGTGGCGCTGCCGCCCAAATATTCGCAATCGGAAACATCGAGAAATGCTTCGTCTAGCGACAAAGGTTCAATCAAGTCTGTGTAGTCGGCAAATATCGCTCTAATTTGCTGTGAAATTTCTTTGTACAGAGACATTCGCCCAGGCAAAATTTGCAGTTCAGGGCATAATTCTTTGGCTTTTCTAGAGGACATTGCTGAGCGCACGCCAAAACTCCGCGCGACATAATTGCACGTACACAAAACCCCGCGTTCGGAACTGCCTCCCACGGCGATGGGCTTATCTACTAACTCCGGATTATCCCGCATTTCAACTTGGGCATAATAACAGTCCATGTCGATGTGGATGATCTTTCGACTCAAAACAATTCAAAACCAAACAACTGTATGTAAATACAGTTTAATTCAAATCAAGTAAGTTTCAAGTCCTTCGGCCAGATCGCTTATTGTTTTAGAAAGTAATCGGGTTGAAACCAAAAGTCTTTGTCATTCACTCTCAAATTCGTGGTCATTAAAGGGTTCGACAATTTAATAATTTTTTCACTGTAGGAATATTCGCTGACAAACACATTTCGAGTAAGCGGGTGTTCTTTCATAAATGCTAAAAGACGGCCACTAGTAGCGAGTAGCGCCATTCCCTCATGCAAGTCGTCTGCTAGGCCTTGTTGCTTTTTGCTGGTATAGAAATACACACCAAATGGGTAGTAAAGCAACATGGCGTTGTGTTGAGTGAGGTTGGGGTAACGGTTTCGACGAAGCTCCAATTCGGTTAAGAAGTCATGAATTCCTCGAGGAAAATAGTCACAACGCCCCAAATCCAACATTCTAAATAGTGTTTCGTAGTTCGGGCTGGAAGTGACAGACAGATTGGCACTCGCTAAAATTTTGCTGTCAGGCCAATGTCGGCCTTGGCACGCAACAAATCGGCTCAAGTCATCAAGCGTCTGGACCTTTGCAAATTCAGCTTCCATATCGCTTCGAATAAAAAACTTACGAAAACCAATCAAACCTCGAGTGGTTGGCACAGGTATTGGAGCTAATTGACTGTCCAACTCAGAGTCAGCACCAAACCAATACAAATCAAGCAACTCGCCTTTCTCTAATTCTATTTGTGCACGTCCCTGGTTTAGTGGGAGGTCCATTTGACGCACAACATATTTGTTTTTCGACGAGCTTAACGCAAGTTTTAGGAGCTTTACGTGGTAATCATGGGATACATCATAGGCAGACCTAGGTGCTGGGACCCTAATTGTAACTTCGGTACTGATTGCCGACCAACTGCAAGCCAAAGCGCCATATACAAGCGACGCTACCACTAACTTGTGCAAATTTGTCAAACCAATGCTACTCCCTGAACCCCTTAACGACTCATATTCAAATTAGCACGATTTTCGGAATAAGATAAGTTGAGCAGTAAGGCCTCACACACTTTGGGTTAAAGAAGTGGCAAGGCCATTTATCGGTTTCGGTTAAATGTAGGTTTTTAAAGCGGCCGCAAGCTGAAAGTAGTTTTTCAAGTGCTCTTTGGTTTCTCTTTTGCGATTGTTCTCAGAGTTTATGTGGATGTGCTCGACCACAACTGCCATTTTTTTAGCAATCTGTCGGCCTTTACCTTCGAGGTTTTCCACGTAAAAAGCGACGCTTTTCTCAAGCGAGTAAGTAATAAAATGAATATCGTGCAAAGTTTGTTGATTCAACTGAGTTTTGCTTCGAATTTGCTCAGTCGTATCAAGAAATACTCGCTTCGCTTCATCAACTGTGGTGATATCGGCAACCACTTTATGTTGCACGGCACGCTCTTCCGCAAACACCTTAATGTTGGCAACAAACAATAAGGTAAAAGTTAACAATAAATATTTCAATGTGTTCTCCATTTAGATGATTGGAGGTAGCTCACGGCTAAAATACGCCTATTTTTGCTTTATGTACACGTCAAATCTAAGCTAACAAACTCAAAGTATATTGTTGTTGGACATCTGACTAATTTTGCAACTCATCGCGTTCGATGTTTTCAAAATGATACAACATATCATATGGTTACCACCACGCGCCTTGGATTGTCATACAATACCGAGGTTTTTCTGAAAATTAACGAGTCATTAAAATGGACATTGCACGAACTTTAAAAATGGGCGCAGCCCTCATTGCTTGCTCCCTATCACTAAACCTTGTTGCTAAAGAGCAATCCCACGACCGAATAAACTACCAAGACCTTTTCAACCTTGAATACGCTGCCAACCCAGTTGTAATGCCGGACGGTAAAACCGTCGTGTATGAACGTCGCAGTATGGATATTATGACTGACAGCTTGCGCCGTAACCTTTGGACTGTGTCGCTGGATGGTAAAACTCACATGCCAATGCTGTCAGACAGCAAGAACCATTTTAACCCAGTGTTTTCGCCAGATGGCAGCAAAATGGCTTACCTTTCAAGCAAAGATGGAAAAGTTCAAATCTATCTGCGCGACCTCGCCTCCGGTCTCACAGCAAGAGTCACCGATGTGCAAATGAGTCCAAGCAGCATGAGCTTTTCGCCAGATGGAAACCAACTTGCGTTCTCCATGTTTACCCCGGGAAAATCAAAACCGCTCTTTAGCTTAGGTTTTAAACCTAAAGGGGCAAAATGGGCTGACTCCGCACAGTACATCGATGACACCTTGTTTCAGCGCGATGGCGCCGGCATGAATCGCCCGGGGAATATGCAAGTCTATGTCGTACCCAGTATTGGTGGAACGCCGAGAAAAGTAACGCCCGATGGCCACGATTTCTCTGGCACTGTAGCTTGGAGTTTAGATGGCAAACAGCTGATTGTGTCAGCAAACACTCGAGACGACGCAGAGTTTGATATCTTCAACAGTGATTTACACGCGATTACTTTGACAACGGGCGAGATAAACAAGTTAACCGAGACTTCGGGTCCAGAAAGTAACCCTCACCTGAGTCCAAATGGCAAAATGGTTGCGTTTACTGGATTTGAAGACAACGGAAAATCGAACCAAATCACCGAATTGTATGTGATGGCGCCCGACGGAAGTGATGTAAAGCGCTTAACCGCAAAATTAGACCGCAGCGTCGGTAACATTCAGTGGGCTGAAAACAGCAAAGGCCTTTATTTCAGCTACGATGACGAAGGCAAGAAACACGTCGGTTATGTCAGTTTGGCAGGCAAAATCACAGTAAAAACCGATGAGCTCGGTGGCATGAGTCTAGGCCGCCCATACACATCAGGTCATTATGACGTTACGCCGAAAGGAAGTATTGTTTACACCCTTTCTACTGGCGACAGGCCAGCAGATTTAGCCATCGTCAACAAGCGCGGCAAAGTTGCTCAACTGACTAAGCTCAATAGAGACGTATTTGATCATAAAGTGATGAACAAACCTGAGCTGATGGAAGTAAACAGCAGTGTTGATGGCCGTCGCTTACAGTCTTGGATAGTCACTCCGCCGGATTTCGACCCAACTAAAAAGTACCCACTCATTCTGGAAATACATGGCGGACCTCATACCGCTTATGGCCCAGAATTTTCGACGGAAGTACAACTGTTTGCAGCAGCCGGTTATGTAGTTGTCTATGGAAACCCGCGAGGTTCTACTTCAATGGGGGCCGAGTTTGCCAACCTAATCGACAAAAACTACCCGTCTCAAGACTATAACGACTTAATGGATATGGTAGATGGCGTTATTGCTAAAGGTTACATCGATGAACAGAATCTATTTGTCACGGGAGGCTCAGGCGGTGGTGTGCTGACAGCTTGGATTATTGGCAATACAGATCGATTCAAAGCGTCTGTAGTGGCGAAGCCAGTGATCAACTGGGCAAGTATGATCGGTACATCTGATATTTACACTTTCATGGCTAAATATTGGTTTACGGACTTACCGTGGAATGACTATGAGCAATATTGGCGTCGTTCACCTTTGTCGCTGGTTGGCAACGTGAAGACCCCTACAATGGTGCTTACAGGCGAACTTGATGTTCGAACGCCAATGACTGAAAGCGAACAATATTACGGAGCCCTGAGGCTAGAAGGTGTTGAGAGCTCTCTGGTTCGAATCCAAGGGGCATATCATGGCATTGCCGCGCGTCCTTCTAATTTGGCTCGAAAAGTCGGGTACATCCTCGCTTGGTTTGATGAATATAAGTCTGACGACAAACCTGAGTAGCCCTGCGGCTGTTAAAAAGACACTACCACCAAGGATTTAAAGGCCGTTTGTGAATTCGTTTTCAAACGGTCGTTTGAATCCCCCCGAAGATTTGTTAGGCTAACGACTGGTCTTTTGCGCGAGTTTGATATGCAGATTCAACAAATCAACGGATATATTCAATCTATCTACTTAGCCGTCTACGATGACAAAATCATGTTGTTGGACGGCTGCTGTAGACCAGATGTTGACTTAATCCACGATTACATAACCAATGCTTTAAACCGCCCAATAAGTGACCTGAAAACCGTCATTGTCACTCACATGCACCCTGATCATGCCGGCGCAGCAAACGAACTTAAGCGCAGGTTTGATTGCCAGATTGTAACTGGCTTCGCCGAACGCGAATGGTACAGTGGCATCGATGGAGCCTTAATGTATGTGAGCGACGTCTTGCTGACTCAATGGGTAGCTAAACGCATGAAGCAAGAGAAGAAGTCAGTTTGGTATCGTCCGAAGTTACAGGCCGATCATGAGCTAAATGATGGTGAGTCGATACCCGGGTTTGAAGATTGGCGAGTTGTAGAAACTCAAGGCCACACCGACAGAGATATATCCGTTTTTCATATGCCATCTAAGACCATTTATGTTGCTGATTTAGTGGTAAAAGTAAAAGGAAAGTTTATTCCACCTTTCCCTGTTTTCCACCCAAATCGCTACCGCCGCTCTCTGCAAAAAGTAGAACAATTGAGACCAAATAAAGTCATCGTTGCGCATAATGGCGAAGTTAGAATCAGCCAAGACGAATATGAACAGCTACTAGCGCTAGCACCTGACGTACCGCTAACTCACTGGCGCGCGACGAAGTCAAAACTGAAAAAGGCATTTGGTAGAAAAACCGGCTCCCCCTGAAGCACTCAAACACAGCAGAATTAACCAGTGACCTCAGGTATATTGCGTTTTAACAACCATTTCGCAAAAACAGTTCCGGTTGCAAACATGACCAAACTATACACTGTGGGGGCCATCGACATCTCAGTGTTCTGCAGTATGGTCAAAGCAATAAGCAATGCCGTCGTGCCATTTTGGATGCCTACTTCCAAACCAATAGTGGTTCTTTGCGCCATATTCAATCGGGCAAGGCTAGCAAGACCAAACCCTAAGAGCATACTAGCAATATTCATAGCTAAAACAGGCAACCCAACCATTGCAAAGTACGGTGGAATGACGTGAATGTTCTTAATGATGATGCCAGCGATGATCAACATAAGAAAGACCACAGAGAATACGCGAACTGGTTTATCCGCTTGTCGGGCAAATTCTGGCGCTCTACGGTTTATTATCATCCCAATGCCTATCGGCAAAACAGTGATAACCAAAAGTTGTATTATCGTTTTCAAAATGGGCAATTCAATGGCGTGACTATCGGACAGATGAAGCGTCATCAATGCCGACAGAACAATGGGCAAAGTAAATGGTGTAATTAAACTCACCACCGCAGTCAATGAGATAGACAGTGCAATGTCGCCTTTGGCTAAATACGAATACAGATTGGAAGTTGTGCCGCTAGGACAAAGTGCAATGATAAAAAAGCCTACTGCAACATAGGGGGGCAATGTAAAGACGGTCACCATAAGTAACGCCAACAGAGGTAATACAATGAGTTGAGCGGATAAACCTAAAACAACGGCTTTGGGATTCTTAGCGACTGCAGCAAAATCCTTCAGGCTTAGCGAAAGCCCCATCCCCATCATAATTACAAACAATGACAGTGGTAAAATGACCTGACTTAAAACATCGGCTTGCATTGAACTGCCTCCATCAACTGAAACTGACGTGGAACTTTCGAGGGCTTCAGATTAGCAGTATTTGCCTGGTATAAACCAGCATCTATTTGAATAATTTCAAATTATTCTACTAACAGTGCTGACAGGAACGAGCACGACAAAGCCTATAGTTTCTAAGATGGGTAAACGCCAATATCAAACTTGCCAGAATAGTTGCCACTTTCTCTCCGGTTTCACCAACCAAATCGTGGCCAAACAACGCCGTTAAAACCAATAAAGCTAAGCCAGTTGAAATGCCAATCACAACTCGGGGATCTTTATGCTGTTTGCAACCAGAAAAGCCGGCAATAACGCTCATGGGCAAGATGAACAAGATAAGCGCTAAGTGAAACGCATGTTCATCTTCAGGCAGAAACCATAGAGAGGGGTATACCGCCAGCAACAAAGGGGTCGCGATACATTGCACGGCACAAAGAACAGATGCTCCGATTGAAAGCTTATCAAGTAATGACTGGGCAGATGAATTCATAATCTCACTTTTGCGCTGGCGTTGTAGTTTGAAACGGAGAAC
>Ga0213831_1000977_pt1 | contig 11331 bp, 10 predicted proteins | sample SWATP12_FD_163421 | JGI IMG/M metagenome (GOLD analysis project Ga0213831, IMG submission 163421) | Coastal seawater microbial communities from Marineland, Florida, United States - SWA TP1 #2 | ecosystem: Environmental > Aquatic > Marine > Coastal | place: USA: Florida | collected 2016-08-06 | reverse complement strand
CGACGGACTGTTAATCCGCAGGTCCCCCGTTCGAGTCGGGGAGGGGGAGCCAACTTCAGCAACAACTTAGGTGTCGATTCCCCCTTAGCTCAGTTGGTTAGAGCGACGGACTGTTAATCCGCAGGTCCCCCGTTCGAGTCGGGGAGGGGGAGCCACTTAGTTGGCTCTCGAATCGCCTCACTCACATCACTCTATTTTAATTCCTAAAACAGCGCGTTTAGACATTAAATAACCCTAATTCAATCAAGTTGTTAAACCCGTTCTAAAAAGGGATAATAGACCTAATCTGTTTTTCTTTTTAAATCGCGGGCATTGTCCGTCAAGATTCCTCGAAGGAATTGCGTTATTCATGACTGAATTTTTACTGCTATTGATTGGTACAGTATTGGTTAACAACTTTGTGTTGGTTAAGTTTCTCGGCTTATGCCCGTTTATGGGTGTGTCTGGCAAACTGGAAACCGCCATGGGTATGTCTATGGCAACCACATTTGTACTCACCCTTGCCTCTGCATCAAGCTACTTAGTGGAAACCTATTTACTTGCTCCACTAGGCATTGGTTACCTTAGAACGCTTGCTTTTATTCTCGTAATAGCGGTAGTTGTTCAGTTCACGGAAATGGTAGTACACAAAACAAGTCCCACATTATATAGATTGTTAGGTATATTCCTCCCTCTTATCACGACTAACTGCGCAGTACTTGGGGTAGCACTTTTAAACCTCACAGAACAGCATAATTTCATGCAGAGCCTTATATATGGTTTTGGTGCCGCGGTAGGTTTCTCTCTCGTTCTTGTTTTGTTTGCAGCCATGCGTGAGCGTTTAGCTGCTGCTGATGTGCCTGTATCTTTTAAAGGTGCTTCAATCGCTATGATTACTGCTGGCCTCATGTCCCTTGCGTTTATGGGCTTTAGTGGATTGGTGAACGTGTAATGACGATATCTTCTGCAATTATATTCGCCGTTATTGCCATTGGCGCCCTTGCGCTTATATTTGGCCTGGTTTTGGGCTATGCCAGTATTCGCTTCAAAGTAGAGGGCGACCCTCTTGTTGAGCAGATTGATGCTGTTTTACCACAAACCCAATGTGGTCAGTGTGGGTATCCCGGTTGTAAGCCCTACGCGGAAGCTATCGCAGAGGGTGATGACATAAATAAGTGCCCTCCCGGCGGCGAGGCAACTATCAAGAAACTTGCAGATTTGATGGGGGTTGAACCTAAGCCCCTTGATGCTGCACACGGCGAAGAAGACGTTAAAAAAGTTGCCTTCATACGCGAAGATGAGTGTATCGGCTGTACCAAATGTATTCAGGCCTGCCCTGTCGACGCCATTTTAGGTGCTGCAAAACATATGCATACAGTCATTACTGACGAGTGCACGGGGTGTGATCTTTGTGTAGATCCCTGCCCTGTCGACTGTATCGACATGGTTCCTATCGCTCAAACAACTTCTACATGGAAGTGGGATTTTGAATCATCGCCTAAAGGTGATATCCCCATCAAAATGGTGTCTTAATTGTGATGTATCCAAGTTTTGATTCAATTATAGAAACCCTTGAAGCGGGAAAAATGTACTCATTTCCAGGTGGCGTGCATCCCGAAGATAAGAAATCTCTGTCTAATACAGCGGTAATAAAAAAGCCGTCGTTACCTGAGTTATTGATAGTTCCACTAAGACAGCATATCGGTTCAGACGGTATCTGCTGTGTAGAAGTTGGCGATACCGTATTAAAAGGGCAAATTCTTTCGCAAAGCTCTTCGCCTTTTTCAGTGCCAGTACACGCGCCAACTTCTGGCGAGATCGTTGCTATAGCACCGCATGTGGTGGCTCACCCCAGCGGCTTAACAGAGATGTGTATTTCGATACGTCCTGATGGAAAAGATACATGGTGCGACTTATCTCCAATTGCTAATTACAGTGAAGTAGATAAAAACAAGCTAATTGAGGCCATCTGCCAAGCTGGTATTTCAGGAATGGGCGGCGCAGGCTTCCCTACTCATATTAAAACCTCAACCTCTAAGCCTGTTGAGTTTCTTATTTTAAATGGAATTGAGTGCGAGCCTTATATTACCTCTGATGATAGGCTTATGCGCGAGCATGCGTGGCAAATACGTCAGGGTCTAGACATTCTTACTCACCTTATTGGGCCGAAGGCCATTGTGGTGGCCGTTGAAGACAACAAGCCCGAGGCTTTCGAAGCACTTAATATTGCCTGCCAGGATAAGAAAGACTACCGCGTTGTTAGCGTTGAAACTAAATATCCTGCCGGCGGAGAAAAACAGCTGATTCAGGTACTGACTGGGCGAGAAGTACCAAGAAATGGATTGCCTGCCGACGTAGGCGTGATGATGTTCAACGTTGGTACCTGCTATGCCATTGCTGATGCTATTTTACACGGCAAGCCGCTGATTGAACGGGTTGTTACCGTAACGGGTGAAGCCGTTGAATCACCAAGCAACTTTAGAGCGCTGTTGGGTACGCCCGTCTCTCATTTATTGGATGAAGCAAACTACAACCCGAAAAAACAGAAAGCACCTAAAGTGATTATGGGTGGCCCTATGATGGGCTTTACCTTATCCGACGCGACTATACCTGTAGTAAAAACCACGAACTGTTTGCTGGTTCCAGCGAAAAATGAGCTAGTAGACGACAACGCTGAGCGCCCTTGTATTCGCTGTAGTGCTTGTGCCGACGCATGCCCTGTATCGCTGCTCCCCCAACAAATGTTTTGGCACGCAAAAGCGAAAGAGTACGACAAGGCCGAGGAATATGACCTTTTCGACTGTATTGAGTGCGGCGCATGTGCTTATGTTTGCCCCAGTGAGATCCCGCTTGTGCATTATTATCGCCAAGCTAAATCTGAGATACGCGTTCAGCGCGACGAAAAGAACAAGGCAGAAAAGGCTAAGCAGCGTTTTGAAGCACGAAAAGAACGCTTGGAGCGTGAGAAACGCGAGCGCGAAGAAAAACATAGAAAAGCGAAAGAAGCCCGCTTAGCGGCGAATAAAGCCAAAGAGCAAAGTAATGTAACTGCTGATAGCGCTAGTGGCGCTGTTGATGCCAGCGCAACCGAAGCGAAAGATAAGGTTGCGGCAGCGCTTGCACGCGCGAAAGCAAAGAAAGCAGCGATGCAAGCCAACGCGAAGGGTGAGAGTACTACACCAAATACCGATGAATCAGGCATTGCAGTAGACGATAAAAAAGCACAGGTCGCGGCTGCTATTGCCAGAGCAAAGGCGAAAAAAGCCGCACAAGCTCAGAATGAATCTCAACTTGAAGGCGCGGACAACCAAGTTGAACAGGCGTCATCGTCAGAAGATGATAAAAAGGCAAAGGTCGCAGCGGCAATCGCCAGAGCTAAAGCCAAAAAAGCTGCACAAGCCCAAAATGAAACTCAAGGCGAAAGCGCTGACGAGCTATCAGTCACTGAACAGCCAAGTAATCAAGTATCGTCACCAGAAGATGACAAAAAGGCAAAAGTCGCCGCCGCCATCGCCAGAGCAAAAGCCAAAAAAGCTGCGCAAGCTGGCCAGTCTGTGGAATCGTTGTCAGAAGAACAGGCGGATAAGCACAACGAAAAAAATAATGAATCTTCCAATAACGAGGACAATACTGGCCTCTCAGTTGAAGAACAGAAGAAGGCGCGAATTGCAGCAGCCGTAGCTAAAGCAAAAGCTCAGAAAGCGGCTGAGAATGGTGTAAATGGGCAAACTGATAAGCCGGTTTCAAAGCAGGCTACGCCTACCCAGGTTCACGAGCATTCGAGCAATCAGCCTAAAAACCCGCCCGATGAGAAACAAGCACGAATTGCTGCTGCGGTAGCAAAAGCGAAAGCTAAAAAGGCTGCTTCGCAAAAAGCACCAGCACTTAGTTCAGCAACACATGACGATGACGTGACGCAAGACGTTAGCTCGTCTCTAAAAGCCAATGGTCAGAGTACCTCTGTTTCAGACAGCGCTGAAATAGACGATAACGCTAAAGCTACTGCTTCCAACACCAGTGAAGCAGAAGAGAAGAAAGCCCGCATTGCTGCAGCCGTGGCGAAAGCTAAAGCCAAAAAAGCAGCTAAGCAGGAAGCAAGCGAGCACACTGATTCTTACGGCAAAGAACAAGGTCCACAGCCACTGACCACGTCTGAAACGCCAGATGCCTCTAATACACCTAGCGAGAAAACAAAAACTGCTTCTTCAACCAATGAAGTTGACGAGAAAAAGGCTCGCATTGCCGCGGCTGTGGCCAAAGCTAAAGCGAAAAAGCTCGCACAAGAAGGAAAAGAAATTTCACCAAGTTCACCAGCCTCTGCTGAAGTAGAAAGTAATACGTCACAAGAGCAAAGCGTTTCACCTTCTAAAGAAGACATAAAAACTAAGACGCAAAGGAATTCTCAGCCCACTGAGCAAAATGAGAAGAAAGCGCGTATAGCAGCAGCCATTGCGAAAGCTAAAGCAAAGAAGGCGGCCGCTGAACAAGAGAAAGAATCATAATGAAGTTAAGTTTATCGAGTTCACCACACCAAAGGGTAAGACGCGATACCGGCCAAGTCATGCGTATGGTGATTTACGCCATGATCCCCGGCATGATTGCACAATCCTTCTTTTTTGGTTGGGGAGTGCTAATTCAAGCGGTCATCGCAGTAGTGAGCGCCCTAGTTATTGAAGGCGTGATCCTCTTTCTGAGAAAACGACCTATTGAACGTACGCTGACTGATTACAGTGCGGTATTAACCGGGTTACTCATAGCCATTAGTATTCCTCCTACCCTACCTTGGTGGATGACGGTTACGGGTGTTTTCTTCGCCATCGCTGTGGCCAAACAGGTGTACGGCGGGCTTGGATTTAACATTTTCAACCCCGCTATGATTGCATACGTGGTTCTGCTTATTTCATTCCCTGCGGCTATGAGCTTGTGGCTACCACCCGCCACTCATGCGGGCATCACACCAAGCTTCTTCGACTCGGTATCGCTTATATTTACTGGCTTTACTACAAGCGGATACGATGTCACTCAGCTTAAAACCATCGCCGATGGTGTAACCATGGCGACACCGTTAGACACATTGAAAACCGACTTAACCCAAGGCGTAACATACTCAGAGTCATTAGCGAAGCCAATCTTCGATGGCGGAGTATTCGAAGCTGCGGGTGCAGGATGGGGAATGGTAAGTCTCGCTTATCTACTTGGCGGCCTTTATCTATGGAAAGCCCGCATTATAAGCTGGCATATCCCTGGCGGCATGCTGCTAAGTGTGTTTGTTTGTGCATCACTGCTTCATTTAGTTAACGCCGATTACTATGCTTCACCGCTATTTCATTTGTTCAATGGTGCAGTAATGGTAGGCGCATTCTTTATCGCCACCGATCCGGTTTCAGCGTCAACAACGCCAAAAGGCCGCATTATATTCGGTGCAGCGATTGGTTTTTGGGTGGTAATAATCCGTACCTTTGGCGGTTACCCTGATGCTGTGGCGTTTGCAGTTATTATTATGAACATGGCGGTGCCTTTGATTGATTATTACACCCGCCCTCGCGTATACGGGAAACATGTAGGCAAAGGCCGAGGTAAGCAGCAATGATGAAAGAAAGTCTGGCCAAAAATGGCTTCATGTTAGGTGCGTTCGCCGTTGTTACTACAGCATTAATAGCGCTAACCTTTTTTGGTACCGAAGACAAAATTGAGCAACAAAAGCAGAAAAAACTGCTAAGCGTGCTTAATGAAGTAGTGCCTAGCGAATTTCACGACAATGCGCTTTACGCCAACTGCACAGAAGTAAATGCTCCCGAACTTGGCAACAAAAAGGCTCACAAAATTTATCGAGCTACGCTCAACGGCAAACCTAGCGCTTTAGTGTTAGAGGCCACTGCTCCAAATGGTTACAGTGGAGATATTGATATTGTAGTGGGTGTAGAAGTCAGCGGACCTGTTAGTACCGGTTCATCACAAGACGTGAACACTGATTCGCTCAACAGTGAAAGTGAAAACGTTAATGTTACCGCGTTGGCACTCTCGGATACGCCAGCGCCTACTAATACGACTCATCAGGACGAGAGCGGACCCCACACTAAGACAATCAATATGAAAGTGCTTGGCGTGCGCGTTATTGAACACAAAGAAACGCCAGGACTTGGCGATAAAATAGAACTTGCCGTTAGTAACTGGATAACTACATTTAGCGGAAAGTCTTTTTCACCTGATAATTTGGCACCTTGGCAGGTCAAAAAAGACGGCGGCGAATTCGACCAGTTCACAGGGGCTACTATTACACCGAGAGCGGTAGTAGGTGCAGTACGTGATGCTTTACTTTACGCACAGGCCAACCATTCTGTGCTTTTCAACGCACCTAACACCTGCGCAAATACAGATTCCGTTGAAACGATTGATGCCGTTAACGTGAATGAAGCTCAACCTCATAGTGTAGAGGAGCTATAACGTGACCGACTTTCGCGATTTGTCTCTACAAGGACTTTGGAAAAACAACCCCGCACTGGTTCAGCTGCTAGGGTTATGCCCGCTATTAGCCGTTACTGCAACATTCATCAATGGCTTGGGGTTAGGCCTTGCTACCATGTTGGTACTAATCGGCAGTAACGTTACTGTTTCACTCGTTCGTAATGTGGTAAGAAACGAAATCCGCATTCCCGTTTTTGTTATGATCATTGCTGCGTTCGTTACCATTGTTCAGCTATTAATGAATGCATACACCTATGACCTTTACTTAGCATTAGGTATTTTCATTCCATTGATTGTAACTAACTGCGCCATTATCGGCCGCGCAGAGGCGTTTGCGTCTAAAAATGGGCCACTCGCCTCCGCCTACGATGGGCTTATGATGGGACTGGGCTTTACCGCGGTGTTGGTTATTTTAGGTGGTATGCGTGAAGTATTGGGCGCAGGTACGCTATTAGCGGGCGCAGACAGGCTGTTTGGCCCAATTGCTGCGAACTGGACCATAACACTATTTAACACTGAGAACCCGTTTTTGCTTGCGATTCTGCCGCCAGGTGCCTTTTTGGGAATGGGCCTTCTAATTGCCATTAAAAACGGTATAGATGCTAAATTAGCCGCGCAACAAAAAGCACCTGCGGTGAAAGCTGAGCGCGTACGCGTTACCGCTGAGAGCTAGGCTCTTACTCAATTTCTTAGAGTGTGCTTCACTTTTTGATTCAACTCCCAATGCAATTTCATTTGGGAGTTCCCACGCTCTAAAACACGCGCAACCAAAAAAGAACTAAGAAATGAATGACGTAACTAAGCCCTTAAAAGCGCTTTCCAAGCAGGAAAAAGTAAAGGAAATCATGCGAATTTTGGATGACCTATATCCAGAAGTTCCTATTTTTCTTGACCATAAAGACCCATACACGCTGTTAATCGCCGTTCTTCTCTCAGCGCAATGTACAGACGAACGCGTTAACCAAATTACGCCAAAACTCTTTGCTAGAGCTGATAATCCATATGATATGGTGTTGATGAGTATTGAAGAAATTCAAGATATTATCCGTCCTTGTGGTTTGTCTCCCATGAAGTCCAAAGGCATTTGGCATTTGTCTGACATGATCATTAAACAACACAATGGTGAAGTGCCAGCAAACTTTGAAGCACTGGAAGCCATGCCCGCGGTGGGCCATAAGACCGCTGCTGTAGTGATGTCTCAAGGTTTCGGCATTCCCGCTTTTCCCGTAGATACTCATATCCACCGATTAATGTATCGCTGGGGGCTGTCGAACGGAAAAAGTGTTGAGCAAACAGAGCGTGACGCAAAACGTTTGTTCCCAAAAGAAAGGTGGAACGATTTGCATCTCCAAATCATTCTATATGGCAGAGAATACTGCCCTGCCCGCGGTTTCGACTTAAACAAATGTGTCATTACACGTGAGTTCGGCAGAAAGAGTTTCATTAACGAAGTACTGAAGGAACAAGAGAAAAAACAAAAGTTGGCGCTTAAGAAGAAGCGTAAATAGAACCTCACAATATAGAAGCGTAGAATAAGCCACTGTTATCGAAAAAGGAGCCTTTAAACTCCTTTTTCGCGCCCCCTATAAAGCTATTCCTGAGGGCTAAACTGGTAAAATGCGTAAGCTCTTGAAGGCTCTTCCGCTGCAATAACAATCCCTTTTCTGTCATTAATTGAATTTTGAAACTCAAATGGAAATACGCCATAGGCAAGAAGCCCTTCATATACGAAATCTTCAAAGCAAACATCTGCTTTAACGTTAATACTGAAGATTGCAGTCACTCCGCTGATAGGTTCGACTGTACCTGAGAATACGCACCCGTTAGTATCTGAACCGCTGATTATTCCGTCAGCATCAATAGCGAATGAGCGAGTGTAAGACTCCTCCGTCCATGAACTCGAATAATTGCCAGCTATGTCGATAAGAGAAACATCGTTTGATGAGCCAACCTTAGTGGTAGAAAAACCTAAACCACCATCTGATACTGTTGACGAACCTTCAAGTGAGTCTTCTACCGCGGTCACCTGCATCGCCCCTTGGCGAGTCATTCCAGTTCCTGGATACAACATCGTGTCATCAGATGAAAAGATGTTTTCGCTTACAGAGCCATGAGCAATCAGCGTGTTATGGGACGCCTCAGAAAACATGATAGCCTTACCCTCAGGAGAGACAGCAATTACAATTGCTTCCTGCCCATCTTCACCCGTTGTTGCTTGCCCAAACCATATCCCAAGCACCGAGTCCGTTTGTAAGGCACTATCTTTATCATTTGAACTGCTGCCACCGCACCCCGTGAGAAAGAGCGAGCAAGCTACGACACTGACTCCAGCAATGTCCATGAGAAAAGCTTGTGTTTTGTGCTTTAAAGATGAATTTAAATAAGAATCTGAGGATATATCCATACGTACTTTCCTTGTAATCCATTTTCCTTTTTAAGAAACGTAACATTAATTGTACTAGCCTAAAAGCTCCAGTTGCGATTAACACACTATTTACGCTTGTGGTTTGCCTCGAAAGCGACAATCAAATTGGCTATGATGGGTGCATCACAGCTTTGCTCGCGCAAGTTAAGTAAAAATATAAAAATACCCCATGGAGAACACATGTCTCGATTGAATACTTTCGCTAGAAATTTAGCGTTTGGTGCATTAGTAAGTGCATGCAGTTTTGGCGTTTTCGCCGACACCTCACCGATTAGTGACGAGCAAAAGAAAAATGCTGAGGCGTTAATTCAAAAAGCGCTAAAAAGTGACTTAGGCTATAGCATCGTTGAATCACTAACTACAGAGATTGGCCCTCGACTAGGCGGCTCTGAGGCAGAAAAGCGGGCCAGAGATTGGGGCGTTGTGGTAGGAAAGCGCCTAGGTTTTGATAAAGTAAGCATAGAAGAGTTTACTATGCCCTTTTGGGATAGAGGCCACCTGCATATTTCACTTACTGCACCTTATGCACAACCGCTTTACGGCACAGCCCTTGGCGGCGCAGCGCCTTCAGAAAGCGAGATCAATGCAGACATCGTTTATTTCAGAGATATTCACGCGCTAACCGCAGTTAAAGATGGTGCCCTTAAAGGCAAAATTGCATTTGTCGATGGCGACGCCATGGTTAAAAGCCAAACAGGTGCAGGCTATGGTCAAGCGAACCAACGCCGCCGAATTGGTTGGCAACATGCTCAACGCGGCGGCGCTGAAGCGCTGGTCGTGCGCTCAGTAGGTTCAGACTCTCACCGTTTCCCTCACTCAGGCATGATGAGCTCAGACGGCGATAATTGGGCAGATATCCCCGTAGTCGCTATCTCAAACCCTGACGCAGACCATTTACGACGTCTACATAACTTAGGTAAACCGCTGTCACTGTCGCTTCACTCTGAATCGAAATGGAAAGGCGAAGTAAACAGCGGCAACGTAATACTGGATTTAGTGGGCAGTGAGAAACCCGAAGAGATTATCCTTATTGGCGGGCACCTAGACAGTTGGGATTTAGGTACTGGCGCAGTTGATGACGGCGCAGGCGTTGCTATTACAACGGCAGCTGCAGCATTAATTGCTTCACTGCCAGAGCGCCCAAAACGCACCATTCGTGTGGTCATGTTTGGCGCTGAAGAAGTGGGTTTGTTAGGCGCCTTCGCTTACGCCAAACAGCACGAAATGAACCTTGAAAATCACGTTCTGGCTACAGAATCTGACTTTGGCGCGCAAACTATCTGGCAAGTAGTATCAAACGTGAATCCCGAAGCGACTGTACTAGTTGATGAAATCGCAAAGATTTTATCACCGTTAGGTATAGTGCGTGGTGGCTCAGACATTGCTGGCGGCGGCCCTGACATTATACCGCTAGCTGCGAAAGGCGTGCCTACCATTAGGTTGAACCAAAACGGCAGAGATTACTTTGATCTTCACCACACGCCAGATGATACCTTAGATAAAATTGACCCTGATGAACTCGCGCAAAACATCGCAGCCTACGCAGCAAGCATATATTTGCTAGCAGATTCGGACGTTGATTTAAGAGCTAAAAAGTAATTAAGCTTAAGTAAACATTGGTCAGTACTCAATGTGCTGGCCATTATCATTCCCGCCTTGTCACATCTCAACTAACCTTGCCATTACTAAACTACCCTAATCAAGACACAGGACTTTTCTAAACATATACCACTGCGAACACCTACTGTTTTTAACGTTTCATCGTTCAAATAAACGTTCAACGTAGGGAGATACAGCTGTAAACAAGCGCCATTACTCACATTATCCAAGCCTTCTAGAGCTTTAAACTAACGGGTTTGAACTACTGTTTTTCTATTGAGCTTGAATAAGCTGGGCAACAAATCGCTTTGCTTCTTGCCTTGATGGCAATTCTACATGCCGATACGTATTCGCATGTTTATAGGCGACGGTTGTTTTATTGATGGAGATATTTGAAATTAACGCACCTGACATGACGCTATTAAAACTTGAGATAGAGTTTTGAAATTGCATAGTAAATACTTCTTTTTTGATGTTGTTTGTTTTGAATTCCTCGCAGGTTCGGTAAAGAAATCGAAAAACGATAATTAGGCTCTTGCGTGAACACTAAGTTTCAGAAAGAGCCCATATTTTATGAGGTCACTTCAGATAGGAGAAATGACCTTTGATAAGCTTAGAGGTCTTATCGAACTACTACGTTAGCAGCTTGTGGACCTTTTTGGCCTTGTTCAACTTCGAAGCTAACTTCTTGGCCTTCTTTCAACGTTTTGAAACCGTCAGAAGCAATTGAACGGAAATGTACGAATACGTCTTTGCCGCCAGCTTCAGGAGTGATGAAACCAAAACCTTTTTCTTCGTTGAACCACTTAACTGTACCGTTTACAGAATTAGACATAATAAAAACCTTTTAAAAAAATTGATGT
>Ga0213831_1000976_pt1 | contig 11335 bp, 7 predicted proteins | sample SWATP12_FD_163421 | JGI IMG/M metagenome (GOLD analysis project Ga0213831, IMG submission 163421) | Coastal seawater microbial communities from Marineland, Florida, United States - SWA TP1 #2 | ecosystem: Environmental > Aquatic > Marine > Coastal | place: USA: Florida | collected 2016-08-06 | reverse complement strand
AAAATTACTGGGCAGGTTATTATACTGCCGCGCTTCATTATCGTATTAATTCATGCAACCGACTTGTACTCGGTTCGATGTGTGGAGCTTTCATGTCGTCACCTATTTTGACCCCTCGTCCTTTTACACCTGAGTTGTTATCACCTGCGGGTAGTTTAAAGAATATGCGTTATGCCTTTGCTTATGGTGCAGATGCCGTTTACGCTGGCCAACCTCGTTATAGCCTTCGTGTTCGTAACAATGAGTTTGACCTAGATAATCTGCAAGTTGGTATCAATGAAGCGCATGCGCAAAATAAAAAGTTGTATGTGGTGTCGAACATTGCTCCTCATAATGCCAAGGTTAAATCGTACTTACGCGATATTGAGCCTGTCATTGAGATGCAGCCAGATGCGCTGATCATGTCTGATCCTGGGCTTATTATGTTAGTGCGTGAAAAATGGCCAGATATGCCAATTCACTTATCTGTGCAGGCCAATGCAGTAAACTATGCCACAGTGAACTTTTGGGCTCAGCAGGGCATTGAACGAGTCATTTTATCGCGCGAATTATCGCTTGAAGAAATTGCTGAAATTCGTGAACTATGCCCTAATACAGAACTTGAAGTGTTTGTTCACGGTGCACTTTGTATGGCGTATTCTGGTCGTTGTTTGTTATCGGGTTATATAAATAAACGCGATCCAAACCAAGGTACGTGCACTAATGCATGCCGCTGGAACTACGATGTGAAACCAGGCACCGAAAATGAAACCGGCGAAATGGTGCATAAAATCGACCCTAAAGCGGTGATCCCAACCTTGGGTGATGGTGCACCAAGTAACGAAGTATTCATGCTTGAAGAGCAGGGCCGTCCTGGTGAGTACATGCCTGCTTTTGAAGACGAGCATGGTACTTACATTATGAACTCAAAAGATTTACGTGCCGTTCAATATGTTGATCAACTGACGAAAATGGGCGTGCATAGTTTAAAAATTGAAGGCCGTACTAAGTCTTTCTACTATGTTGCTCGTACTGCACAGGTGTATCGTAAAGCTATTGATGATGCGGTTGCTGGTCGTCCATTTGACGCAAACTTATTTAAAACCCTCGAAAACTTAGCGCACCGTGGTTATACCGAAGGGTTCTTAAAACGCCATGCACATCAAGACTATCAAAACTATGAGTACGATCATTCGGTATCAGATAAACAGCAGTTTGTCGGTGAAGTATTAGGCCGCAACGATAATGGCTTAGTTGAAATTGATGTTAAAAATAAGTTCTGTACTGGTCATTCACTTGAGCTTATGACACCAAAAGGCAACATCAATTTTAAGTTGGATTTTATGGAAAACAAAAAAGGCGAAGCCATTAGCGATGCAAAAGGTTCAGGCCATATTGTTAAAATTCCTCTGCCAGAAGATATCGATTTAGATCACGCAATCTTAATGCGTAATCTAGATGCCGACCAAGATACCCGTAATCCATTCAATAAAGCTTAATAAAAGGTGCGCTAAGTCATACTTAGCGCATTAAACTCATCTTTTTTGGTATTTCACTGTCGTTACTAGCTATTTTTACTATTCTTTTTTCTAAGGGTAATAATTAAACATAGTCAAAAACTATAGTGAAATACGTTGTTCATCCATCACATCATAAAGAGCTTTTACACACAGTACCTTATGTTGCGGTAGGGGTATTGCTGCTGGCTATTGTCTTACTACTTGAGCGATTAGGGCTTATTGCTGCTATTCCTTTTTATGTAGCAATGCATACGAGCGTCGAATTGTTCTCAGTTGTGATCTCGTTTTTAATTTTCGCAATTGGTTGGAACACGTGGCATTTCACTAATAACTACAAATTGTTACTGCTCTCTTGTGCCATGTTGTGCGTTGCCATTTTTGATTCATTGCACTTTTTAGCTTATGACAGCATGCATGAAGGCAATGCAGACATGAACTTGGTGTTAAGTTTTTGGCTCATTGCTCGGTTATTTAATGGAGCTGCTTTTTTAATTATTGCAGCAGGGATTTGGGTTAAATATAAACCGTTAAATGCGCGTGCCTTACTTACCTCTTTACTGCTTTTTAGTTTGTTTATTGCAAGCTCTCTTTTTTATTTTCCAGGTTTACTGCCAGACATATACATAGAAGGAGTCGGTGGTAGCCATATTAAGTTTTTAATTGTTCTACTTGTTTTAGCGCTTTACAGTGCCGCTGTTTTGATGTTTGCGACACAACTTCGTAAGCCCAGAACAAATTTAAATATTGCAGGTAAAACATTAGTTTGCCTGTTAGCTATTTTAAGTGAGGCCTGTTTTGTGGTGTTTAATGATGCGTCGCACACCACTAACACCTTTAATTTTTTTGGGCATGTATATAAAGGGCTCACCTACTTTTTACTGTATAAAATCCTTTTTGTTGAAACCGTCACCAAACCTTATGCAGCACTAGATAACTCCTCTAATCAGTTAAAAGCAACACTTACTGCACTGCCAGACTCTGTTTTTGAGCTAGAAAAAGACGGTACTTTTCGCGAAGTCTTCAGTGATAACTCCGATAGCCATGTGTTTACTAAAGCGATGGTTGGGCAAAATATTAGTAGTATGTTTGAAAAATCTGATGCACAAGATTTTATGCGCACGCTAATGGAGGCAAAAAAATCAGCTGTTTGTTTGATCAATACCTTACCCATTAGCGTAAATGGTTGGGTTATTCATTTTGAATTTTCGATAACCCTGTTCGAACACGATAATGATGGACCAACGTATTTAGTAAACGCCCGCGATGTGTCAGATAAAGTTGGGCGTATGGCGGCACTTGCTCAACAAAGTAAATTTAATCGGGGTTTATTACAGCTAACCGAAATTTCGTTTCAAGACGATCAAGATGTGTTGTTGAATTATGCTGTTAATCAAGCCCTCGAAATTACCAATTGCGATGGCGCAGCCTTGTTTATTTGTAACGAACAAAAGCAACATGATTATCGCGCCCAGAAAGGTAATGTTTTTGATGTCTGCACTGAAAAGTTACAAGGCAAAATAGCGGGTGGGCAAGCTGTAATAGTTAACCGAAAACATGCGAAAGAATACGGGTTACCTGGCGACTCTAACTCATTGTTAGTGGTGCCCGTGATACGCCATAGTCAGTGCCATATGGCCATTATTTTGCAGCATCAAACCAAGGTGTTTAGTGTGCAAGATAAAAACATGCTAACGGTTTGGGCCGAGTCAGTGTGGCAATGGTTTCATAAAATTACTCTAAACAAACGCATGCACATTTTGTCTCAAGCGGTTGAGCAAAATCCACACCCCATTATGTTTACCAATACAGATGCAAAAATTGAGTATATGAATCGCGCTTACCTCGATATGTGTCAGTACGAGTATGATGAACTAATAGGTCAGAGCCCGCATAAAATCAGTGCTGGTCAAACTGAGCCAGCTGTTTATCAAACAATGTGGGAGCACTTAAAAAATCGAAAAGCATGGGTGGGTGCTTTGGTTAACATGACCAAGCACGGTAAAGTGATTGTTGAGCAAACGACCATTTATCCAATAATGGATAAACAAGGGAAAGTCACTAACTACATTTCGTTTCAGCATGATGTGACCAAAGAAGTCGAAAGTGAAACCCTCATACATCAACTTTCTTATTTTGATCAGCTAACTGGGCTTGCAAACCAAGACAAGTTGCAGATGGAATTTGAACAAAACATTAAGCTTCAAGCAGATGCAAAAGCAGCCTTTATTTTAATTGGTTTAGACAACTTTAAAATTCTCAATAAAGCATTGGGTATGGCAAGTTGCAACCTTGTATTACAAAGCTTGAGTGCGCGAATTTGTAACTTTATGGGTGAGCATATTATGGTTGCTCGGCTACAAGGTGACCGCTTTGCATTTATCACGCCCTATACTACCATCGGCGCTATAAATAAAAGTACTCACGATTTATTAAAAGTGATCAGTGAGCCACTTACAATAAATGATGAACTTATCGTTGTTACAGCATCTGTGGGTGTTGCCTTATACCCAATTGATGGTAAAGAGTTTGAGCCGCTATTGCAGATGGCCGAGTCAGCGATGTTTGAGGTTAAGCGGCTTGGAAGGAATAATGCGTTATTCTACGCCGAAGAAATGAATAAATCTGGACTTAGGCAATTACAAATCATCAATGCCCTTAATTATGCCCTTGAAAATAATGAGCTTTATTTAGTCTTTCAACCGCAAATTGATATTGCATCAGGCGCTGTGGTGGCCGTTGAGGTATTGTTACGCTGGCACAGCGAAACTCTAGGCAATGTATCACCTGCTGAGTTTATACCTATTGCTGAAAGCAGTGGCCGCATTAGTGAGATTGATGACTGGGTATTCGAAAATACCGTTAAAACAATTCGCCAGTGGCAAGACGACAATATGCCAGCAATGACCTTTGCAATAAATCTATCGGCAACGAAGTTTGTTAAAAAACAGCTGCTTGGTGATTTAATTTCGGTATTACAAACTTACTCTATTGAGCCTGAATGTATTGAACTTGAATTAACGGAAACAATTGCCATTGGTAACCCTCAGTTTGCTTTAAGTACGATTACTAAACTGCGTGAAGCAGGGTTTAAAATGTCGATTGATGACTTTGGCACAGGCTACTCATCAATGAATTACTTAAAAGACTTTGCTCTCGATAAGCTCAAAATCGACAAATCATTTATAGATGATTTAGAAAACCCCAGCGAGGCTGACAAAGCAATTGTTAAAGCTATGATTGATTTAGCCAGTGCGTTAAATATGGAGTCAATTGCTGAAGGCGTTGAAAGCGAGCAACAGCTGAACATACTGAAAGAGCTTGAGTGTTCTCAAGTACAAGGCTATTACTTTAGTAAACCCCTGCCAATTACAGTGTTGTATAAGTTTGTGAAGTCACCAAGTTTTTCAAGGTAAGCCTACTTTTTAAATTGACTGGCAAGCTCTGCAAGCGACACTTCAGCAAAACGTTTTAATAACAGTGCTTCTGCGTCATCCATCGCATTTTGCAGGGCGCTGTTAACTGCATGCTCAATAGGGCAGTTGCTGTGCTCATCGGTTAGACCAATTACAAATAGGTTCTTTTCGCCAAGCGCTTGGTGAATATCAAATAAAGTGATGTCTGTTAAGGGAGTGGCCAGTAGCCAGCCGCCATTGTGACCTTTTATTGCCGATACATAACCCGCTTGACGTAGTAACGCCATAGTACGGCGTACAACCACAGGGTTGGTCATTAACATGTTTGCTAATGTCTCTGATGTAACAGGGTGGCTGTAACTGTTTAAATGGATCAGCACATGTAAAACCCGCGATAGTCGGCTGTCTTTTCTCATCTTAAATCGTCAATATGCGTTTTTTGCAGTGTATCACGAACTGCTTAATATTGACCGTTTGAATTACCAAACTAACGCCCACTAAACCAATTCCAAGCCAGCCAATTTGCTGAAATTGCTCATTTAAAATAACAATAGCCAGTACGGTGGCGATAATAGGCTCAAGTAAAGTAATGAGCACGGCTTGGCTCGCAGCTATGGTTTTTAAGCCAATACTAAATAGCCAATAACCGAAAAACATCGGCACTATGGCCATGTAAAGCGCCACGCTGGTATTGGTAACTGTGGCAAAAAGCGTATCTCCAGTGATCAATAACGAAGGCAAGAGTACACATGCAGCGCCGCCAAATAGGCTTGCCATGGTCGCTCTTGAATGAACGCCGTTGCTAATTAAACGTTTGGCAACCCATGAATAGCCCGCATAGGTAAGCCCTGCAATTAAGCCAAGTAAAATGCCGATGTTTTGGCTAAACAGCCCCTTAGCAGCAGAGTGTGAGTCTTTGCCTAACGCGATTAAGCAAATGCCTACTGCACCAAAGCAAAAGCTGACTAGCCAGCGAGTTGCAAAAGGCTTTTTCTCAATTAAGTATTCCAATAAGACGGTAAATAAAGGGGCGCTGGCAATCGAAACAACAGTGCCAATTGCTACGCCAGCGCTATTCATTGAGGTATAAAATGCTAGAGGATATATAGCCACACAGGTTGAGCCTAGTAGGGTTAGAGGGTAATGCTTACGCAGTGTACTCGCATTGTTTATTAGCTGAGTTAGTGAGGTTAGGCAAAGTAAGACTCCGCCAAATCCCATCGCAAAGGCTCCTATTGCAAAAGAGTTAATGTCTGGTGCAAAGCTTGCCGCAGTGCCTGTTGTGCCCCAAAACACACTGGCAACTAACACGGCAATGGTCGCGATGGTATGGTTCATTGGTGATTCGCTTTAAATTTAAGATATCAAAAGCATAATCAGAATTGATGTGCAATTTTTGACAAAAAGGACGGTTTTGTTGGCGCTTAAAACTAAAGTTATTTTTTGAATTTACTTGGTGATAAACCAAAGTACTTTGAAAAACTGCGGCTAAAAGATGAAAGCTCATTGTAACCAACTAACTCACTAATACGCTGTAACGGGTAGTCGGTATGACTGAGTAAGGCTTGGGCTTTTTCCATTCGCTGTTTGGTTACATAGTTCATGACAGTCAATCCTGTTTGTTGCTTAAACAGCAGCTTAAATTGCGTTGGGCTTAAACAGGCAACGCTGGCAAGGTGTTTGATGTGAAGAGGAGTACCTAAGTGACTGTCGATATAAAGCAGTGCCTCGCTAATACGGCTGTCGACCTTAGGCTGCATAATTTGCTCAGCTAACAGCAAATTGAAGGTGTTAAACATGGCAAGTTCTAATTCACGATTAACCGCTTGCTCAAGTTGCTTTGCCACAAACTGCAAAAATGCCCAAAGTGATAGATTAATAGCAAACACGCAGCGTTCAGCAGTGGCCAGGTTATCTGGTAGCTTTGGCATATCGGCCACCACAAATCGGGCTTCTGGCATTGCGGTAAACAGGTGTGATTGCGAGGCTTTGACAACCACGCATTCACCGGGGGCAACTTTACCTTGAAAATCACCCACACTAATAGCAATCACACCTTTTAAGGGCAGTACAAGTTGATGATAGTCATGGCTATGACTAACAGGCTTAGTACTGTATGAGCGGATAGATAGATTGCCTTGCATCATTTTGTGATAACCGTTTGCTAAATAAGGCTATTATGCCTGTTTGCGAGGGATGATCAATTTTAGGCCATTAACGGGGTTAGCACATGCTCGTAGGCAATCATTAGCGCGACATAAACCAACAAAGCAGCCATCAGTTTATTAAACACATTAAATACACCCCGCCTTGATACTTGTTTGCCAAGCACTAAGCCCGCTAACGAGTAACTTGTAGGCGCACCAAAAGCAAGTATGGCTAAAATAAGAGACCAAAATACGATTGCAGCGCCGGTAATATCTGCGCTTGGGAACTGAATCGTAGCAATTGGCAAAGTAGCTACCAGCGCTTTTGGATTTAAAAGCTGCATAAACAGGCCATCGAAAAAGCTAAGTGAGGCATCCGCTGAGGTATCACTCACCTGTACTTTTACTTTTGCAACCTTCCAAGCAATATACAAAATATAGCCGCAACCAATTAAGCTCACATAAGGCAAAAACTGCGGATTTATCACTTGTAAGCCAAGGTAGCCAAGTAGCACAAATAAGATAAACATCGCGCTACCCACGCCGATAAAAAACCCAAGGTGTGAACGTGTTTGTTTATTTAAGCCACTGCTTAAACCGAGTAAATTGATTGGCCCAGGGGTGTACATAATGCCAATAGCATATGCAAAAATATCTGCCATAACAGCTCCAAATCAGTAATTTAGCTCTATCTACGAGCCCATTGCAGTTGAAATTGTTTTGGTGTCATACCGAATACTCGTTTGAAGTTACGATTGAGGTGACTGGCATCTGCAAAGCCAGATTCAACCGCTACGCTGGTGGCATCGCGGCCAACTTGTAACGCTCTACGGGCATAATTAATACGACAGTTCAAAACATATTGATGTGGAGTAATACCGAAGTGCTCGCGAAAGCGGCGGATAAAATGAAACTTCGACATAGTGGCAGCATGGGCAATGTCATCAATAGAGATGTCATTGTCGATATTTGCCAAAATATAGTCTTTTGCGCGCAGTAGTAAGCTATCAACACGGGTGCTTAAAGCCGGTAAATCAAGGCTTCCGTTGAGCCTTACTAAAGACTGCGCCATTTGCAGTAGTGCAGCTTCTCGCTCTATTTTGCTCGTGCAATCTGTTTGTAAAAGCCTTGATAAGTGAATCACTTGATTACGCAGTAATGGATCAGCATATAAGGTGTTTGCCATACGTAATGTGCAATCTTGCTTATATCCTAGCGCTTTGAACAAAGGCTGAAATTCATCGGGATGAATATACAGCATTAGATACTCTAGGTTTTGCTCAGTGCCAGAGTGACCATCGTGAATATCTTCAGGGTTAAACAAAATAACATTGCCAGGTACGCTTTTATAAAACGCATTACGACAAAAGAAATCTTGCCGCCCCTGTAGAGTAATGCCAATTGAATACTCTTCGTGAGCATGCTTTGCATAGGTAAAATCACTCATAGTCGCAGTCAACATCGAGATGCTCTGATGCTGTTCGTTGTTGATGTACTTAAAGTGATTGTCTTTGCTCACAGATGCTCCTGAAGGTTGTGCGCTTCGTTATTATTCCTACGCCAATATAGCGAAGCAGGCAACCTAAAAACTTGAACAAAATTGCTTATATTGAGTTATACCGATTTCTTTTTTCCTAAATAACAGCAAATAGTGTCGATTTTTTCTCGGTTTTTCAGTTGCCTAGATAAACTAATACTCAGACTTTTCTTGTATTTTATTTAATTATGAATGTTTTTACCCCTAACTAAGGTCTTTTAAACAAGCAGTAGAGAGGGGTTTAAATGAATTTACGTACATCAAATAATTTAGTGGTTGCAATTATCACCATCAGTTTTTCGTTATTGGGCTTATCTTTTATCTTGGGAGCAAACCCCAATGCCATTGGCAGTATCTTTTCATTTTATAAATTAGATGCTCAGGTGCCAGCTCATATCATGAGTATGCTCGCAGGCTTTGCATTTTGCTTTGTTGGCATTACCAGCCTTCATTCACATTTAGGGTTTCTTAATAGAGCGCTTCCGAGCATCACTGCATTTGCTATATCACTGCTCTGTTTGATTACGCTGTTTGGCGCTAATCGTTGGCTTGCAAGTGAAGGGGGCTTTCCTGTAATTGGGTCGGGGCAGGGGATCATTAAGTATTTTGCTGTTATTCCGCTGTTTTTATTTGTGTTTTATAAAGATGCTTTAAGTGATAAAGCGCATATTGCCTTAAATTATGCATCGGTAGCATTAGTGCTGGTTTGGATTGGCGCCATGAAGTTTTTTGCTTTTGAAGCAAATGCGATTGTTAGCCTTGTTGAATCTTCACCGTTTATGTCTTGGTTGTATATTGTTTTTAGCGTGCAAGGAGCATCAAATGCGATTGGCATATTTGATATTTTGAGTGTGGCGCTGTTAGGTGTTGGCTTATTTATCAGAAATGCGAAACTTATTTTACTTGCAGGACTAGCCTGTTGCTCGGTATTTATCATGACACAAACATTTTTAATTACCGCACCTAATGCGCTTAGCAGCGTTACAGTGTTTGAGCGATTAGGTCAGTTTGTAATTAAAGATCTGTGGTTTATAGCGAATTTAGTGATTATTTATCATTTAGCTGTATTCAACAATACACCTAAAGAAATAGCAGAATAAAATAAAAAGGCCTCAGAAGAGGCCTTTTAAATGATAACTAAACAACTACAACGGCTTTTTGCTTTTGAACTTTAGAAAACTCAAGGGCGTCATTGAGATTGTTAAATTCAAAGTCAGTGGGTTCTTCAACATTTAAAGTACCCGACGCAATGTCATTAAGGAGCTTTTCGCCATCATTTACAAGACGTTGCCATTGCTGTGTATCACCATAATCGTGTAATGCACCAAGGGCAATTTCATGATAAGAAATAGTGCGTGTGAATGGCTCATCGACGGGGGTTTCAATACGCCCTAAAATACTGATCACATGACCATTTGCTTGTAGGAGTGGCACTAACTTTTTAGCTTCTTCAGGGCCGTTAGCATCAAAGAGTGCAAAGTAGCCACCCTCAGAAGGCGCGTCGCGTAATACTAACTTAACGCCAAGCTTTTCTGCCTGCTCTGCCGTTAAGCTTTTTGATAATGCATGAACTTCAAAGCCACTGTGGTTCAGCATTTGCGTCAGCAGTTTATTAACAGCTCCCATGCCGGTTACTAATACTTTTTCATCTTTGCGTAATGGTATTTTGCTAAAAGCTTGCCATGCAGTAAGCAGTGGGCAAGGTAATGCAGCAGCAACATTAGCAGCTAACCCTTTTGGCACCTGCATAACACGCTCTGCATAAAGTACTGTGTGTTTAGCAAAGCTACCGTTTTCACTCAAACTATGATGATAAGCGACTGTTTTACCTATTAGTTTGCTATCGACACCATCGCCTACCTGCTCAACAACCCCAGCACCGTCTACACCAGGAGTGTGTGTATCTGTCCAATTAATAGGATCAGCTTGAATAAACTTCCAATCAACTGGATTGATGCCAACCGCTAGATTTCGGACTAAAATTTGCCCTGCTTTTAGTGCTGGTACAGCTTTTAATCCCAAAGCGAGTGCTTTATCAGCACCTTGAAATTGCCAAGCATGAGTTGTTTTTACTTCATCATGATCCCAATCAGGAGCAAAATCCGGGTTGGCTTGCCTGTCGCCGCAGCTAAGGGCATCAATTTGATTGATCTCGTCTTGGCTTAAGCTAAGCGAAAGGGCTTTTAAGTTGGTAGCCATATTTTCGCGTTTGGTCGATGACGGTATCGTCACCATATCATGAGCTAATTCCCAAGCAATGACCACTTCAGCGGTGCTCACTCGGTGTTTGTCTGCAATCGCTTTAATGGTTGGATCTTTAAGTACTTTACCTACCGCAAATGGCATATAGCCAGTAACGAGAATGTCGTTTTGCGCACAAAAATCACGTACTTTTTGGTTGGTTAGGTAGGGGTGAACTTCAACTTGATTGGTAAATAAGGCGCCTTTTGGCAAAATACTTAAGGCTTCTTCCATTTGTGCAATGGTAAAGTTTGAAACACCAATTTCTTTCGTTAAACCTAGCTCTTTTGCTGATTGTAACTCGGTTAAATACTCATGCATGCTTTCGCCATTGGCTGGGCTTGGCCAATGAATAAGCAGTAAGTCGACGTGATCTAGTTGTAGTTTAGTCAGGCTCTCTTTTACGCTGTTAATAAAGTCCGTTTTATTTAACTTATCATTCCATACTTTGGTGGTAATAAATAACTCACCACGTGCAACACCACTGTCTTTAATCGC
>Ga0213831_1000972_pt1 | contig 11391 bp, 10 predicted proteins | sample SWATP12_FD_163421 | JGI IMG/M metagenome (GOLD analysis project Ga0213831, IMG submission 163421) | Coastal seawater microbial communities from Marineland, Florida, United States - SWA TP1 #2 | ecosystem: Environmental > Aquatic > Marine > Coastal | place: USA: Florida | collected 2016-08-06 | reverse complement strand
AGAAAGCCGGTGCATTGATTATGGCTGCACGAAACAAAGTCTGGTTCAACGAAGAATAAGGTCGACAAGGGGAAAAACGCGTAATGGCAGATGTATCCATTGAAAAACTCGCCAGTGATATCGGGACTAGCGTTGACCGGTTAGTGAGTCAGTTTAGTGACGCCGGCATTAAAAAAGCCGCCGGTGAGAATGTGACTGAAGATGAGAAACGCAAACTACTGGACCACCTGAGCAAGCAGCACGGTGGCACCAATGGTGGTGAACCTAAGAAAATGACGTTGCAACGTAAAACAACCAGCACGTTAAGTTTAGGTAAGTCGAAAGAAGTAAAGGTTGAAGTTCGTAAGAAGCGTACATACGTGAAACGAACGGACATTGAAGAGCAGCGTCAGGCAGAAGAAGAAGCCAAGCGCCGCGAAGAAGAAGCCCGTCTGAAGCGTGAAGCGGAAGAAAAAGCGGCTGAGGAAGCCCGTAAAGCGGCCGAAGAAAAAGCTCGTAAGGCTGAAGAAGCCCGTAAAGCGGCGGAAGAAGAGAAAGCTCGCCGTGCTGAAAAAGCCAAGCAGGAAGCTGCTGCTCGTGCAGAAGCCGAGTCTGAGCTGTCAGAAGAAGAGTTAAAAGAGCAGGAAGAAGCGCGTCAGGAAGAAGAGCGTTTACGCAAGCAGCAGGAAGAAGAAGCGCAGCGTAAACTGGAAGAAGACGCGAAAAAAGCCGCTGATGAAGCACGTAAACTGGCTGAAGAGAACGAACGACGCTGGAAAGAAGAAGAAGAGCGCCGTAAGAAAGCAGAAGCCGAAGAAGTGCACATGCACTCTAACCGTTATGCTCAGGAAGCGGAAGACGAAGAAGATATGCAGGTTGAGCGTTCTTCACGTCGTCGTAAGAAGCCGAACAAGAAAGCCAGTGAAAGCCTGAAGCAAGGCTTTAACAAGCCGGCCGCGCCGGTTGAGCGTGTGGTTAAGCTTGGTGCAACCATCACGGTAGGCGAACTAGCCAGCCGTCTGGCAATCAAGGTGCAGGAAGTCATTAAGGCCATGATGAAAATGGGTGAAATGGCAACCATCAACCAGGTGCTGGATCAGGACACTGCTGTACTGGTAGTTGAAGAGATGGGTCATAAATATGAGCTGGTTAATGACAACGCCTTAGAAGACGAGTTGTTAGCGGGCTCCGGCAATGGTGATAAAACCACCCGTGCGCCGGTGGTAACCATCATGGGTCACGTTGACCACGGTAAAACCTCACTGCTTGATTACATTCGTCGCGCTAAAGTGGCGGCCGGTGAAGCGGGTGGTATTACCCAGCACATTGGTGCTTACAGCGTAGACACTGAAAATGGCAAGATCACGTTCCTGGATACGCCCGGACACGCCGCTTTTACGGCTATGCGTGCACGCGGTGCTACAGCAACGGATATTGTTGTACTGGTTGTTGCTGCAGACGATGGTGTAATGCCGCAGACTAAAGAAGCGGTTCAGCACAGTCGCGCAGCAGGCGTACCATTGATCATTGCTGTGAACAAGATGGATAAAGAAGCTGCGGATCCGGATCGGGTTAAAACCGAACTGTCGCAACTGGAAGTTATCTCTGAAGAATGGGGCGGTGAGCACCAGTTTGTAAACGTGTCAGCCAAAACGGGTATGGGCGTCGATGAACTGTTGGAAGCTATTTCCCTGCAGGCTGAAGTTCTCGACCTGAAAGCAACGCCAACCGGCCCTGGTCGCGGTATTGTCGTTGAGTCTCGCCTGGATAAAGGTCGTGGCCCGATTGCCTCGGTACTGGTTCAGGAAGGTGAAGTTAAATCAGGAGATATCCTGCTTTGTGGTGAAGAATACGGTCGTGTTCGTGCCATGCGTGATGAGAACGGAAACGATGTCAAAGTGGCCGGTCCATCAACGCCAGTAGAGATTCTGGGTCTTTCAGGCGTACCGGTTGCAGGCGAGGACGCGTTGGTAGTACAGGATGAGCGTAAGGCGCGTGAAGTGGCCGGTAAACGTCATCAGAAGAAACGTGAACTTAAACTTGCCCGTCAGCAGAAAGCCAAGCTGGAAAACATGTTTGCTAACATGGAAGCCGGTGACGTAAGCGAGCTGAACGTAGTACTGAAAGCAGACGTACAAGGTTCTGTTGAAGCGATTTCTGAGTCACTGACCAAACTGTCTACCAGTGAAGTTAAAGTGAATATCGTGGGTAGCGGTGTAGGTGGTATTACTGAAACCGACGCCAGTCTTGCGGCGGCATCAAGTGCTATCGTGGTGGGCTTTAACGTTCGTGCCGATGCAACTGCACGTCGCGTAATTGAAGCAGAAGAAATCGACTTACGTTACTACAGCGTTATCTATGACCTGATTGATGAAGTGAAAGCGGCCATGAGTGGTATGCTGGCACCAGAGTTCAAACAGGAAATCATGGGTCTTGCCGAAGTTCGTGACGTATTCAAGTCACCGAAACTGGGCGCGATTGCCGGTTGTATGGTAACTGAAGGTACTGTTAAACGTAGTAACCCGATCCGCGTACTGCGTGAAAACGTGGTTATCTACGAAGGTGAGCTCGAATCCCTGCGTCGCTTTAAAGATGACGTTCAGGAAGTTCGTAACGGTATGGAATGTGGTATCGGCGTTAAAAACTACAACGACGTAAAAGTGGGTGACCAAATCGAGGTCTTCCAGGTAGTTGAAGTTAAACGCGAAATCTAAGCTCAGCGAATAACTAAAGTATAGCGGGGGCTCTGAAGCCCCCGCTTTTGTCTGTGCAATAGTCCGCTACACTAAAAGCAGGGCAAATTGTAAAACAGAGGAGAGTAACTATGGCTCGGGAATTTTCTCGAACTGATCGGGTTGCCCAGCAAATCCACAAAGAAGTGGCCAGTTTGCTGCAAAATGAATACAAACACCGGGTAGGAAATCTGCCTTTCATTACGCTTTCTGATGTGGAGGTCTCCCGGGATCTGGCGCATGCCAAAATTTTTATCACGTTTTATAACAGTGATGAAAAGGAAACCAAGGCGCAAATGAAACAGCTGAGCGAGAACACCGGTTTTCTGCGTAGCTTGTTAGCGAAACGTTTGCGTATGCGTGCTGTACCGCACCTGCATTTCTTTGAAGACAAGTCGATTACCGAAGGCATGCGTATATCTAACCTGGTGAGTGAAACGATCGCTCGTGATAAAGAACGGTCGAATAACGACGACGAGCAGGAATAATCAGGCATGGTAAGAAAACGCAAAGGCCGGGCAGTAAATGGCATTGTGTTAATTGATAAACCCCTGGGCGGTTCATCAAACCAAATTTTACAAAAAGTGCGCTGGATATTTCAGGCTCAAAAAGCTGGCCATACCGGTGCACTCGATCCGCTGGCTACCGGCATGTTACCGGTGTGTTTAGGTGAAGCCACTAAGTTTTCTCAGTACTTGCTCGACGCCGATAAAGAGTATGAAGTCACCGCCCGTCTTGGTATTCGTACCACAACGTCGGATGCCGATGGCGAAATCGTTGAGGAGCGAGATGTCTCATGCTCTGAAGAGGCAGTGCGGGCTGCGTGTTTGTCGTTCTTAGGCAGCAGCAAGCAGGTGCCATCGATGTTTTCGGCGCTTAAATACCAGGGTAAGCCATTATACCATTACGCCAGACAGGGCATTGAAGTGCCTCGGGAAGCCAGGGATATCACTATTTTTGAGCTGGAAATTACGCGTATGGCGCTGCCTGAAGTGGATATGCGGGTGCGCTGCAGTAAGGGAACTTACATTCGCTCTCTGGTTGACGATATTGGCCAGCAGCTAGGCTGTGGTGCTTATGTTACCCGGCTACACCGAACCAAAGTGGCAGATTACCCAACCCCGAATATGATTTCCGTAGAAGCCCTCGAAGCGATGGTGGCACAGGAGATTGCCGAGCGCGAGTATGAGGCCATCGATGCGCTGTTGTTACCAATGGACACCGCCGTAAAAAGTTTACCTGCTGTTGAGCTATCCGCCGCTGAAACACATCGGTTGCAGCACGGTCAGAGTGTAACGCCATTGCACACGGATGGCCTTGCAGAAGGGCAGCAGTATCGTATTTACGATAGCAGTGCCACTCCCGCTCGCTTTCTTGGCGTCGGCGAAGGGGTCTGTGCACCTAAAGATCAAAAAGCACCGGCTGATCAGGTGTTTGTTGCGCCCCGACGCAGTGTGGTTTACAGCGCAGAATCGTAAACGCTTAAAATCACTTGCGCATGGGGCCACGCCAAGTATAATACGCGCTCAGTTTTGTCAGACTGAATTAGTGATCGGTCCGGCAGGTTTAAAAACAGGAGAAAATTATGTCACTAACTAAAGAAGAAACCGCAGGCATCGTTGCTGAATATGGCGTTAAAGAAGGTGATACTGGTTCACCTGAAGTACAAGTTGCACTGTTAACGCACAACATCAACAAGCTGCAATCACACTTCAAATCAAACAAGAAAGATCACCACTCACGTCGTGGTCTGCTGCGTATGGTTAGCCAGCGCCGTAAACTGCTTGATTACCTGAAAGGTAAAAACGCAGAGCGTTATCTTGATCTGATCAAACGTCTTGGTCTGCGTCGCTAATCAGCGATTGACCAACGCAAAAAAGCGCCTGAATGGCGCTTTTTTTGTATCTGAACGGTGACTATTACGGAGTCAGGTAGCTGTATACTGAAGGGCCGTTGGTTAAATGGGGTATAACGTTCTCTGTTTCCAACTCCCTGATAAGTACAATCAGCCGTCGTTCAATATGCTTACTGCCAATTTGGTTATGGGCGAGGGCCAGGTTTCGTAACAATAGTGCGACGGTATTCGGATGCTCAAGGGGATTATTTGTCAGCGCGCGATACAAAAAGGCCTGATAGACCGATTCATAGCTGATTTCACCGTATCGGCTGTTAGCCAGTGACATTAGCTCCTCATCATCCGAGGTATGACCTATAAAAGACAATTCTTGTTCAAATTCGCTCGGCATAGACAAGCTGTAACGCAAGGCTTTTATGGTTGAACGTAATTTTTGCCGGCCGGATAAAGTGCAACTAAAAAAATAATTTCTTAACGTGCGGGAATGCTTGTAACGACTCTTTATCGACAGGTAAATTTGTTCTACCTGCTCTGGTTGATAGTTGATGGTGCTTTGCATCGCCAGACTTATCACCACCATATCAGCAAGCTTTAACTCAACCCCTGAAGCAAGCAGAATATTCACTTGTTGGATGATTTCTGAAGCTTCAGCTTTGCTGTTGCTGGACTGGCTAAGCTTCTGGTATAGCGATACTACGGCAGAGGACTGGTTGTGCAAAAATGCCGGTTGTTGGTAAGAGGCCGGGGTAACACTGGCCAGGTTAAGTAAAGCGGCAACTAAATATCCCGAAACGGCCGACATAACAATCCTTGTAATGTTTCTAGTGGCTGATTAAAGATAAGTTACCGCTTTTTTATGGTAAATGAAACAGGCTCTCTTTATAGCGTAAGTGATTCACAGGGAAGCTGTCGCAACCGGTAGCCAGACACAACCCAGTTGAGCCCCACCACATTTTGCGGATTCACCTCGGCTATCAGGCACACCTCTTGTTGTGGGCTTAAATTAATGGCCAGCTCATTACTCCAGTCAGCGTGAGCGCGAATTTTGAAGGTTTTAAACCCCGGATTAACTAACAGTTGGGTATGTTGCCGTGGTGCCAGTGAAATAAAGTACTCATCATCCCAACCAATATACACATCGGTCAGGCTGCCTTGTAATTCATCGGAGCGATAGATAGTAACAGTGGCGGCATCATTGGTTTGGGTGATTGCCGGGAGCGAGGATTTTGAAACACAGCCACTTGCCAGTATTGCGGTTAAAGTGATTGCCGCTACCCGTGTTATTGACAGACTCATTTGTCGATGTCTACTCATCATAATTGCCTCTTTGTCGTTGAATGCTGACAATGATGATGGCTGTGGGGTCAAGCGGAGGTGAAAGAACCGGCCTTTGGCCGGTTCTGCGAATTAATAATTACAGAAATCCGCCATTATCAACCTGAATAACCTGTCCGGTGACGGCTTTACCCATTTCACTGGCAAGGTAGAGGGCTGCATAAGCCTGGTCACGGGGTTCTACAGAAGGCACTGTGGTGTTGGTATATTTATCCGAGAATTCCAGCATTACGTCACCGCCTTCCTGCTCGCCGGCTGCCCAGGCTTTTGCTGCGTCGGTATCGGTAACACCCGGAGCAATAGCATTACAACGAATGTTGGTGCCAGACAAACGGATAGCTATGTTCTTGGTCATGGTGTTTACACCACCCTTGGTAGTGGTGTAAGCCACGCCACAAATAGGTAAAACGCCGTTTACTGACGAGACGTTGATAATGCGGCCCTCGTTACGTGGCATAAAATGGTTAACCGCTTCACGGCAAAAACGGAATACGCCGGATAAGTTTAACTCCATGATTTTTGCCCAGTGTTCGTCACTGGTTTGCTCAACAGCGTACATTTCTCCAACGCCGGCATTGTTGACCATGATATCCACTTTGCCAAACTCATCTATAGCCTTGCTGAACACGGTTTCAGGTGCTTCGGGATCGCTCGAATCGGCAACCATACCTATGGCTTTACCTTGGCCTTTAGCGTTAATTTTATCGACTGCGGTTTCTATTTCATCCTGATGCAGGGCTGTCAGGATGACATTGGCGCCTTCTTCGGCGAAGAGTTCTGCGATAGCAAATCCAATGCCTTTACTTGCCCCGGTTACAATGGCAGTTTTGCCCTCTAACATGTTGTTCATAGTAATTTATATCCTTATTCGTTTAACTGGCGAGCGGCACGGAAAGGAAAAGTGCGCCGCTAAGGCCAATTTGAAAAGCTCACTTTGTGAGAGTCGTCTTTACTACGGAAGGAAAACGCAAAGCGCACATTCATATCAGTTAATAATCTGATTCATAAATGAAGCACTGCAAAAGTGTGGAGTTGGCCAGAGCTAGAACAATAATATTTTAAACCCTATCAGGATGAGTACAATACCGCCGATAAGCTCAGCTTTACTCTCCAGCCAGGTACCGGTTTTAGCACCGATATGCACACCCAAAAAACTAAAAATAAAGGTAGTGATACCTATTATCAGGCACGCCAGGAAGGGGTTTAAATCCATTAATGTCAGCGAGAACCCGGCGGCCATGGCATCAATACTGGTGGCAATCGCCAGCACTAGCATTACCCGGGATGTGATTTTAGCGATATCTTCCTCAATTCCTTCAGACATTGCCTCAAAAACCATTTTAGCGCCGATAAAGAGTAATAAGATAAATGCAATCCAGTGTGCAAAGCTGCCAATCAGGCCAAATAATCCCTGACCGCCCAGGTAACCAATTAAAGGCATAATCCCCTGAAAAACGCCGAAATAGATAGCTGCTGACAGCGATAGCGATTTGGCATTAATAACATGTTTAGAGCCGAGCCCGATGGAAACAGCAAATGCATCCATGCTTAACGCCAGCGCTAAAATAATGACTTCTAACATAATAGACTCCGGAAAAATCAGCCAGGGGCCGGATAAGTAGAGCGAGTGCTCAGCCAAAGCCTAATTTTAAGGAATTTCCCGGTACTATAGCCAGGTTTCTGATAGTTTTTATGGTTCGGTTTGTCGAAAAGTACGGGGGCTGACCGGTCAGGTGGAGGAAAGACGGTAACTTGTGGCTATCTGGGTGAGGGTTGTCATTAGCTCATCGAGTTCACTTGCCTTGGCGCGAGTAAGTTCACTTTGCTGCAGTAATTCGTTGGATTGCTGGCTAATCCCCTTAACCTGACTCTGAATGGTTTGTGTGGCAACCACCACCTGCCCGGTTGAAGCTGCCAGTTGTTGATTATCATCACTTAGCGATAATACACTCTGCTGGCTTCGTTTAAGAGCGTTTTCTGTATGGTTCGCTTGTTCAAATGCCTCAGTGGTCAGCGTTAGATTGGCTTCCATTCCCTGCACAGTTGCTGTAATGGAATCCACTATTTGTGCAAGTATGGTGTTGATCTGATGAGTCGATTGTTGAGTGCGCGAGGCCAGGGTACGAACTTCGTCTGCAACTACCGCAAAGCCTCTGCCGTGTTGGCCTGCGCGGGCGGCTTCAATCGCTGCATTGAGCGCCAGGAGGTTGGTTTGCTCGGCAATCTCAGCAATTACTTTTACTACCGAACTCACCTGATCCCCGGCGTTTTGTAACGACGAAAGCTGCCGGGCAGACTCATTGATTTCATGTTGCAGTGTGGCTATCTGTGCGGCACTGACTGCGACTTCCTGCTTGCCCTGACTCACCAGCTCTGCAGTAGACGCCGCTGATTCGGACACGCATTTTGAATCTTCAGAGGCGCTGGCGATTTGCACGCCTACTGCTGCGATAGCATTGTCCAGTTGAATCGCAAGAGCCGATAAATGATGGGCTTGTTTATCAGAAGATGCGGCTGATTCAATAAAGGTGATGCTCGCACTTTGCAGCTGGCTTGTCATAAGGTTTAGCGCCGTGTAATCCTCGGTTAAGGCCTTTATCAGATTTTTCAGGGCATTAACCACCTGTCCGAGCTCATCATTACTGGCACTGGGTAACACCACTTCCAGGTTCTTATCGTGACTCAGGTCGGTGAGTGCTGCAGTGATACTCAGTAACGGCGTGACCAATTTTTGATAGAGATAGCGATAAGAGAGCAATGCCACTACCACAACCAGCATCACTGAGGTGTAATTGAGCCAGCGCATCAGACCCATGGTAACAGTTACTTCTTCTGTGGCCTGAAACACCTGCTGACTTGACTGTTGGCTTATCAGGCTGAGCACTTCCCGGCTGGTGTTCTTGGCATTTTCAATCAACGTCAGAGCGTGCCTTGCCGCATCCCAGTCAGTATCCGCTGCGTTCAGAATAGTCTCCAAATGGTCCATGGCAGCAAATAGTTCATACAGTGAGTTTTTCAGCGCCTCTGTGTTAAACAGGTGACGCTCACCTAACTGAGAGAGTTTGTTGTGTAGTTGGGATTTTAGTTGCTCAGAGCGCTCAGCATAAGAATCACTGTCAATAGTGTAACCATACAGGGCAAAGCTAAGATTATGCAGTTGAGCCAGCTCGTCCTGGGTTTGTTGAAGCAACGTGAAAGCGGGCAGGGTATGCGTTGTGAAGTGCCGGTTTTGTTTACTGATTTGGTTGAGACTTACCTGAAACACTATACCAGCCAGCACCATAGCCGTAATAAGCACCAGGTAGCCCACCATCACTTTGCGGCCAATTGATTTCAACATGTCAGCTCTCTCAAAATCAGATATACCGCAACAGACCCGATAAAGAGAGAGTTTATTTCATCTGGAATTGACTATCGACCAGATAACACTGGCTCTTGGGTGAACCCAGCACCGCTTTTTGAGCTGCTGACAGCCCAACAAATAAACCTTAGTGTACCCGTGGGCAATACACTAAAGTGTTCAATCAAACATCGCCTGAATATCGCAACTGGGCTTTTTACCCAGATGATCGGCGTTTTTTGCCAGCCATTTTTCAGTCGTTTCCTCACCGGCATCACGTAAACATTCGAGAAACTTTTTGCGATTGTCGTACTTGGTGGCACTGTCGAGGGAGGAGAGCAGTTCACCGTTGGTCAGCAGATGAGTTCGCAGCTGCTTTACTTGTCGTTCAACCTTGCCCAATAAAAAACGCTTACCGCTAACCAGACGTTTAACACTGGCAATGGCATGCATTTCACGCATAAAGTTGCTGTGGAAACCAATTTCGGTAATACGATCACTGATATCATCAGAGCTTTTAGGCACTTCCTCGCGTTCTAACGGCTGCAACAGCACAATCAGCACATCTTTACCTGCACATTCGTTCATCAGCGGAAATATCGCCGGGTTACCGGCATAACCACCGTCCCAATAATGCTTGCCGTCTATCTCAATAGCTTTATACACGTTCGGTAAACAAGCCGAAGCCAGCAGATGGTCGGTGGTGAGTTCCGGTGTGTTAAACAGGGCCAGCTTGCCCGTGCTGACTTCCGTGGCGGCAATATACAAGGGCAGGGGATTGGCCTGTTGTAAGGCTTTAAAATCAACCTGCTTATCTACAATGTCTCGTAACGGATTAATGTCCAGCAGGTTGATATCGTAAGGAGAAAGAAACTGAAACGCACTCAGCCACCACTTGGTCACCGAATTTTTGAGCTCGCCGGGGAGTTCAAAGCCGACATTTTGCTCAGCTACGGTATACCAGAAATCATCCAGTTGTTGTTTAGCGCCTTCACAACCGTTTTTACGCCAGCCCTCAGCGAACATCACGGCATTCATGGCACCGGCGCTGGCGCCGCTAATACCGGTAATAGTGAGCCAGGATTCTTCGAGCAGGCGGTTAAGTACGCCCCAGGTAAAAGCACCGTGAGCGCCACCGCCCTGTAGTGCTAAAGATAATTTTACGGATTTCATTAGTAGCATCCCTGAAAAGTGCTGCGGTGCAGCATGGAAAGCTATTATTACGCAAAATTAATCTGAATAGTTTAAAAAATATACAATATAATGCCGCCGGAGTGGATCCGGCGGCGTTTATGCAAACAAATTTTGAAAGGGTTGGTGGCAGACGCCTACTGACCGCCGGTAGAACCGGAGGGTGAGGCGGGCACGCTAGCCGAAGGTGAACTCACTACTTTGGTAGCCAGTTCACGAATTTCAGATTCCAGAGAAGCTATTCGGCTAGACAGGGCGTTATTGCGCTGCTCCAGTAAAGCCAGTTTATCGCTCAGGCTTTTAATTTCCTGCTGGCGAGAGCTACTATTAGCATTAACCTGTTCCATCTGAACATTGATGGCGAGCATTTCATCCGAGACGGTTTCCAGGCTGCTGTTAAGCGTTGCTAACTGCGTTTTCTGGCTATCCAGATTACGTGAAACCTGTGATACAGACTCCTGCAAATCCTTCTTGTCGCCGGCGACTTTATCGGTCAGGTCGGCAATTTCTTTCTGATTACGGCGCCAGGCGGAAGCCCAGAGTTTATCCATTTGTTCCCATAATTCAGCGGTTTTGTTGGTCAGTTCGGTAACTTTTACCTGCAAAGCTACGGTTGACTCACCAATCTCTTCGCCGGTGGCAGACAATTTGTTTTCCAACTGCTGGATGCGTTGCTCTGCGTTTTGCAGCGTTGCATTTTGCTTTTGCGTAACCGTAAATAAGTAACCTGCTGCACCACAACCTACAATGGCTACCAACAGGGCAACAACCCCCCAGCCTGAGCCGCCTTTAGCTTTTTCGGGTTCACTGGAGGCCGCTGTCTGTGAAGTAGTCACCGAGCGGTGAACCGGTGCCGTTTTGGTTTGATATCCGCGACGGTCTTCTTCGTCGAGTCTGATTGTGGGAAAGTCATCGTTGCGCGAGTTATTAGCCATATTCCCTCTTAATGACAACTGTGG
>Ga0213831_1000969_pt1 | contig 11431 bp, 9 predicted proteins | sample SWATP12_FD_163421 | JGI IMG/M metagenome (GOLD analysis project Ga0213831, IMG submission 163421) | Coastal seawater microbial communities from Marineland, Florida, United States - SWA TP1 #2 | ecosystem: Environmental > Aquatic > Marine > Coastal | place: USA: Florida | collected 2016-08-06 | reverse complement strand
CCACCTGTTTAAATAAAGTATTTCCAAAGCGTATGGTACAGAGCCTTATTGAGTATCATAGTTGGCGCAACGTGCCGGTGAAACAGCTGACTCACGGCGAGTGCGACGCCATTGCTGACACCCTAGAGAATTGGCAAATAAAGCCAAACGGCACAGAAGGATATCGCACCGCCGAGGTTACTATAGGCGGTGTAGATACCAATGACCTATCATCAAAAACCATGATGGCGAAAAATGTCGAAGGCCTGTACTTCATTGGCGAAGTGGTTGACGTTACCGGTTGGCTCGGTGGCTTTAATTTCCAGTGGGCATGGAGCAGTGGTTGGGCGGCAGGGCAGGTGGTTTAGAACTGTTTTCGCATAATAAAGTTTGTACACTGAATAAAAAGTTTGTACATAACTTCAATTTGGAATAATAAAGTTTGTACATTAAGCTATACTGGTTAAACAAAGATACAGCGGAACCAGCAACTTGCCTCGCTTCAGAGAAATAAAAACGTTTAATGATTTTCAAAGAGCGCTAAAGAACAAATACGGTATTGGCGAAGGTGAAAATTATAAGCCTTGGTTAAGAGTTCAGGATGTCCCCTCGCAAGGTAGCAGCGCGAAAATTCAAGGTATAAAGATAGATAGAGAGCACCACACCTTGTCGGAAGGTGAAACTTCGTTTTTATATCTGGCTGAATTTAGGGATAGCGTTGTTGATATACGAGAGCAATTTCCGCTATTGCCGATCGACCTCTCAATCAAGATTGCAAACACACTAGATTTGCGTCATCCGACCATTCCTGATTCTAAAGTTTTAAATGTTCTGACTACGGACTGCTTACTAACGTGCTATGACAAGCATAAAGGAGTTTGGTATGAAGCTGTGTCTGTGAAATCTAAGGCTGAGGACTTGGCAGACAAGCGTACAGCGGAAAAGCTCGATATAGAGAGAGTTTGGTGGGAGCTGTTGGGCATACCCTTTCGTGTTTATGTTAATACTCCCGAAAATCAAACTAAGTCGAAAAACATTCAATGGTTTACCGCTCCAGTAAGGCATGGTGAAACGTTCTCTGACTCTTTGCTTTTCTCGGCTTGTGATTTACTTCATATCGGTCCTATGATTACAGAGCAAATCTGTTCTGACCTAGCAACAAATTTTAATATCGATGGTGCTCAGGCGCTAAGCGTACTAAAAACGCTTTTTGCCAAGAAAATCGTTGATGTGAAACTAGATAAGCCAATTCCTGAATCAGGAGTGTTTGAAGTTTTGAGTATCTCGCCGTTTAGGACTCAACAGTATGCAGGTTGAAGTTAACAGCGTTTGGCAGGTTAGTTCATTAGATGGCATTGCTGACGGCCTATATCGGGTCTTAGCAATTTATTCAGAAATAGATCTACTGATATTGTTCCGCATAACAGAAGACAAGAAACTTGAAAGACCAATCAGCGCTCCGTTAAGTTCGTACATTGACTTAGTAAATAAAAAATCTATTACTATGTCTGAGTATGAGCTCCCTGCATATTTGAACTGCAAAGAAGAAGATATACCCAAAACCCAACTTCTTAAACGGGATAATAGCTATCAGTTAATATTAGATTTGGTCTCTCTACCAGATTTCCTGTTAGATATAACGACTAACAACAGAAGTAAACTTGTAGTCGCCCAGGCTGACAGGCAAAAAACTTATGTTCAGAAGATTTATAGAGCTCTGAATTTGTACTGGAAGTATGGGCAAGAGCCCAATGCATTGCTGCCGGCCTACAAACTTTCTGGTGGTCTGGGAAAAGTACGAACTGCTGGCAAGGTGAAAAGAGGCAGACCAGTACAAATATCCACTCCTACCTTTTCTGTATTTGAAGGCGTTAATACTGAAGAGCAAGATAAGGCAATAATTCTAAAGGCAATGAAAAAGTTTGCTCTTAAGGGTAGGAAAGTACCTTTTACTAAAGTGTATGACCAAATGCTGAAGGAGTATTATTCTGATGAGCTACTTTCCGCTGAAAGTGAACAGCGGGAACCCAGTGTTCCTAATTACAGAAGCTTTCTGTATTGGGCGAGAAAGTTAATACCTCAAAATGAACTGATCAGGAAACAAACTAATAAAGGAGACTTCGAGCGAAATCGAAGAGGGCTGATTGGAAGCGCAACGGACCATACAGAAGTTCCTGGCAGTTGTTTTGAGCTAGATGCCACCGTTTTAGACGTTCATATTGTATCGGAGTTTCAGCGAAACCACGTGCTTGGTAGGCCCACTTTATATTGTGTGGTAGATAAAGAAAGTCGAATGATCGTAGGTCTGCATGTGTCGATGGAATACGCGTCGTGGAGAGCAGGCAGACAGGCTTTAGTAAATAGCTTTACATCAAAGAAACAATATTGTGACCGGTTCGGTATTACGATTGAAGAGGCAGAGTGGCCTTGTCACCATATACCCCAGCGATTGCTTTGTGACCGTGGCGAATTTATTTGTAAGGATGCAGAACAGCTAGCAGTGCCGTTAATCGGTCATTTGAGTATTGCTCCGCCCTATAGAGCTGACTGGAAAGGAATTGTTGAAAGACGATTTAAAATACTTAACGATACCTTAGTCCATCAATTGATGGGGACAACCAGAGGTAGGCATTACATTCGTGGTGACAAAGACCCTCGGTTAGAAGCCGCGTTAACATTAAACGAAGTTACTAAGATGCTTATTGATGCCGTTCTTGAGCACAATAGTGCTATTTTTGAATCACTGGCTGCCCAAAGCACACTTCTTGTTGAATCAGATCTGAAACCTACACCTCTCAATTATTGGATGATTCATCTTCAAAAGCATAGACATGCTTTAATCAAAGCAAATGAAGCAGACATTCGTGCTCGATTACTACCGCCTGTTACCGTATCGATGACAAGTAAGGGGATTCGTCTAAATAAAGATATGTATTATCAGTGTGAACGAGAGGAATTTGACACTTGGAAAACCATTGCACGAAACACAGGAAGTTGGAAACTAGAGGCAAGAATTGATCAAGATAATTCATCATTTATCTATGTGCGATTGCAAAGTGATGAAAATTTTACGCGTTGCGAACTAATGAAACGTTCATCCATTTTCGAGGAAAGGCACGTCGCTGATGTTGTCTTCTTTGAAGATTGGAAAAAACTACAGCTTAAGAATGATAAGCCTGGGAAAGCATCACTGGAACGCTATGACCGTAAAAACGAAACGATTAAAAATGCCAAAGAGTCTTTGAAATCAGAATTACCTCTAGCCAGCAAAGCAGAGAGAACTAGAGACATGAAGGAGCGCAGAAGACAAATGATCCTCGATAATAGGTTGGCTCCCGACGACTTCGAACATGCGGGGGAACTCTCAAATCCAATCACTGAGACCTCGAATGGTATCGGCAATAAAAAAAATAAAGTCATCTCTTTGTTAAAGCGTAACAAGGATGAAAAGTTGTGAGAGTTCGTTATGCTGAATATCGGGAGGCGATTCTTCCGGAATACAGAGGAAATCCGTTAATCGAAGCTCTCCCTCAAAAGCCAAGAGACGAAGAGTTGTTAGATAAACTTGGTTTTTTCCCACCTCATAACGAGGAAGAAAGGGAGTTGGATGCTTTCGACAGAATAGAATACCTCGTTCGCTTAGAGCATTTAAGGCAGCCTCTCCCTGTATATGTAGACGTATATAGGTATATTGAATCTGCACTTAAAAAAGGGTACTCGGCGAAGAATCCATTATCCCCCACGACAGCTAATTACCTGCACTACCCGTTGGATAAACGTCCCAAGATCGAGCCGAGAACTGGCTTCTTTAAACCGAAAGGTAGTGGGATAACTGTGATTGGGGAAAGCGGCGTCGGCAAAACCAGTATGTTGGAGCAAATTCTGAGTTGTTATGACGACGTAATCGAGCACGTTAAATATCAAGGTAAATCGCTTCCGCTAAAACAGGTCGTCTGGATAAAAGTAGATTGTCCAGAAGATTCAAGTGTAAGAGCCCTTTGTCATAAAATTTTGGCTGAAATTGGTCGTAAGCTAGGGCATAAGCCAGAGAAGCCAGCCACAACAATCCCTGGGCTGCTTGAGCAAATTGAAGCAAAAATTAAGTCAGGATTCTTAGGCATTTTAGTTATTGACGAAATGCAAAACCTTAACTTAGCGAAGACTGGTGGTGCCGATCGATTAATAGCATTTCTTCATAACCTTGTTAATAACCTCGGAATCCCTTTACTTTTCTGTGCAAACCCTCCCTTTAATGAATTGTTGGAACAAACATTAAAAATTGCGAGGAGAGCAGAAAGTAGTGGCTATATAGATGTTGAACTATTAAAAAATGATGAAGAGTGGGAGCTTTTCGTTGATGAGTTATGGGGACTCCAGTGGACCAATATCAGAACTCCCTTAACAAAGTCGTTAAGCGACAAGTTATACGACCTTTCCGTTGGCAATTTAGATTTGGCCATGCGCGTATACAAGGAGGCTCAACGCCAAGTAATTGGTAGCGGAGATGAGCGAATTAACGAAAGTGTATTAGAACATGCCGCAAACATTACTATACGTGCATCGAAAAAATCAGTAGATAAAATTAAACGTGATAATAAGGTAACACTTCTGAAGCGGAAAAAAGTCAAAAAATCTGCGCCAAACACGTCTAAAGTGATAACCGAAAAGCCAGAGCTTACTCACCATAATAAAAAGCTAATAACTATACCTGGCGACTTAAGCCGCCCTCATCATCCTGAATTTGCTGACAAAATCAATGAACTCAGAGAGTCGGGTATCTTTGTCGAGCAAATTTCAGATCCAGACACGATTCAACGAGCTGCAAAACAAAAAGATGCACTTAACTACCTTAAAGCACAGGGGCTTCTGTGCGATGAGCCTTTAGAAGACCTGTTCTAGGTATGGCGGCTTTGGAGAATGTATCAATTACCCAAAGCTTTACCAGATGAATTGCTACTCAGCAGATTAATTAGATTCATCACCATTTCTGGCATTTCTAGTAGTGAATTTCTGCAAACTTGTTTTGGTTCGAATAGAATTTCACTCCATCCGTTTTTGACATCGGGGCTAAGTTCAATCGCTAAGGTGTGCAACGAAGACACAGATTTATTGCTTAATGAGCAGACCTTAACACCGCTATTCTGTTTTTTCTTGCCAGTGCATGCTCGTAACCTACAAAAAATGATAGTTACTAATAATGGTGCAAGAGCTTTTAGATCTAGCCAACTGGTATCCTTTGAGAGCGGCCAGTCACTTGGCTTAAAATCGTGTCCACTATGCGTAGAGCATGATTTACTAAAGTACGGGATCTCGTATTGGCACGTTAGCCACCAAATTCCAGGAGTTGATACCTGTGGCTATCATGGCGCGGGATTGTCCTTTCTAAAATTGACTCAACGGCAAAGACTAATCAAGTGGTTACTCCCTCAACCTGAAACTGATATACGATACTCGCCCTTGATTGAATACAAAGTGGCTAACTTTTCGACTCAACTTTTGAGTTTGTTAGCTTCAAGACAGCATCTGAATCAGATTACGGAAGTTTACCGCCACTATCTGAAGGAAAATGACTATTTAACCCCAAATGGAAGAGTTCGAAGAAAGGCTGTGATGCAAGAGTTTTCCAAATATATAAAGAATCACAGTCAAACTAATCCGGCAATAGTGCCTAGAACACAGCAGGATTATCGTTATGTAAGCCAACTACTAGACGCAGGCGGTAGCCATCACCCCTACAGACATCTGTTATTTGGAACGTGGTTACTTGGTGAGGCTTCCCAAGTCTTTTCTAACCTCCCTGAAGCAAATTTTTCGAATATGAAAAATACTCCCGAAATCGTGAACAATATTAGTAATAAGTGCCTAAAATTTCTTAAAGCTGGGAAGTCACTGGCACATACAAGTAGAGAAACGGGAAAGAGTAGGTGTTATTTAAAGCGAATAGCGTTACTGAATGGTATATCCTTAAACCTAAAGCCAAAAACTCTTACACAGCAGGTCATCGATGCGATATGCACTCTTGCCTATTCTGGATTCCATCGGCGTGAAATTGCGAGACGATGCGGCGTGGGGATTGGGTCAGTAGAGCAAACAATATCAAGTCATTCAGGGCTTGTTGAAAGACGAAAACAATGCCACTTTCAATCTGCTAGAAGGAAAAACCGATTTGTTATACTGAAATATTTAGGCAGTCATCCGGAATCTATAAGAAATGATGTTAAGCAGCAATGTAGTTCTGCTTTCTACTGGTTATATCTTAACGATAGAGCTTGGCTGGAAGAAAAGTTACCGATAGCTTGTAAGCCAAAAGGTAGATACTAAGTCAGATTTCACGGACGTATTTTTCAGGACGAAAATGATTAGTGAGGTGAATTATGCAAACAACTATTTGTAAATTAGGTAACTCGAAAGGGATTATTATTCCTGATTTCATAGTGAGAGAGTTGAACTTAGCTATCAATCAGAGAATGGCTATTAAGAATGAGGCAGGTTCAATTATTCTTGAACCCTTTTATAAACAACGATACTCGTTAGATGAGTTGCTTAGTCAATGTAGTTCAAAAGTCATAGAGCAGGACGAAGAAAATAAACTGTGGCTGAATGGACCGAATTCTGGAGATAAATTTTATTAGAAGGCTTGAGACGCTATCTGAATAATGTGAATTTATAAATATTCATTGTGTGAAATACTTCATTTTTTTGAGGATTTCGTATTAAAGTTTAGTCATCTAGATAGAAGAAATTAGGGATATTACATGCGATTTGCTTTATTAGAAGGGAGGCGAGTTGAAGCAAAACCAAAGCAACGGGCAACTTGTCCAGGCTGTCAATCGGAAGTGGTCGCAAAGTGCGGTAAACACAATGCTTGGCATTGGTCCCATAAAGCAAGAGCTCATTGTGATCCATGGTGGGAAACAGAAGGGGAGTGGCATCGTAATTGGAAAAATAGATTTCCTGTAGATTGGCAGGAAATAATTTGTGATGACTCAGCTTCTGGTGAAAGGCATATCGCCGATGTTAAGACTCCTTCGGGCCTCGTAATTGAATTTCAGCACTCTACTATAAGTCCCGACGAAGTGAAATCCAGAGAAGAATATTACAAATCTATTATTTGGGTAATTGATGGATGTAAAAATGATTTTGATAGAGTCAATTTCTCTCTAAGTCGCAGTCGCCCAAATGAGGAGGGATTGGCTCATTTTACTTGGTATGGAAGAAGTCAAATCTTCAAGCGTTGGCATACAACTAAACCTGTTTTTATCGACTTCGGATCAAAACATGGATTCTGGCGTGTACTTCACTTCGATACAGTAAATAAAAAAGGAATAGTGGGACTAGTAAATATTGATAAATTTGTAAACGCTGTTTGCTCTGGAGCGACAGATTTTAGTTCTGCTGGAGGCCCCGCATCACCAATGGAGTTTGTTTGATAAGGATAAACAGAAATTAATTCGCTATATATCAACTGAATATCACAACTAAGTTTTCATAATATAATTCATAAATTGGCAAAAGAATGATATTCATCGGGAATGAATCGCTACAAAGTTTTATCTTTAGACATATTCAAATAGCGGGAGGGACAGATTTTTCATGCGTTGTTGAAGATACCGGCGCTTGGGTCAGTAGCCCTAGAATACCAGAGAAATATCAACACATATTTCACTTGTTTGACGAAGAGTTGCTTTTGGATATCACGAAAAACTCTGGATTAGCGCCTGAACCGGATTCTATATTTAGCAACCCTACGTCTTCCATAGTTGCTTTGTCGAAGATATTCGCCGGAAATAATAGCGAGACGGTGAGTACTAGCAGTATTCAAATAGCATATTGTGAGAGATGTATCGAGTCCTCTTTAGTCGAAAATGGGTTTGCTCATTTTGACTCAAATTGGCTCTTCAGTAGTTATTGTGAGGAACATAATGTCCGACTCTCGATTCTAAAACATAGTAGGAGAGGGGGAGCAATCAGTGCTATTAAAAAAATCTTGACTGGGGACTCAGCAACAGAAATAAACTCTTTGAGGAAGTCATTCGAGAAGGAACGATATAGAGGGCTCTCGTTCAATAAAAAGCAAAAGTTCGAAAGTCCAGTTTATTTTATGCCTTGTACGGTTAAGCCGTTACTACGTTGGTTAACTGATAATATTCAAACGCTCAAGAACAATAGAAGCTTGGAAAAGAGATATTGGATGAGGAGTTTACTTGAGTCAAAGTTCATATTGCCACATGATTTGGAAAAAATTTGTATAGAACTAAACACAGAGGAGCCTAACTTATTTAAAAAATTTGTCGTGGATAACTTTATGAAAAAGAAAATTGGCTATGGTGTCTGGGACGATACGAAATTCTCTTCTCAAATATACAAAGTAAAGGGTAAAAGTTGCTCACAATGCTTTGAGTCAATAGGACTAGGTATATGTCCTATGAGTCCAGAAATACAGAATATAGATAGTCGTACGGATGATCCGCTTTCCAATGAGATTCTAGTTGAAAATAACATCCTCTACACTCACAAAGTCGAGTTTGGTCAATGTAAGTTAAATATTCACTTGGAAATTTAAAGCCAACCACTACTGTGAAGCTATGAACAGGTGTGGGTGCCCTTTAATTATATACAGGACGTAAGTTAAATGTATCTAGAAAGTCTAACAATAAAAAATTACAGAAAGTTTGGTAACAAAGACAATAAGATATGCTTTGTTCAGCCTGAAGTTATTGCCGTGAAAACCGAAGAGGAGGACGAAAGATCTGTAGTAGCGCCTTCAACGACTTTAATTATTGGCAAGAATAATACGGGTAAGACAACTGTTGCAAACGCATTAAAGATGATTTGTAACAACGAGCAACCAAAAGCTTCGGACTTTAATCTATCTTATTTAAATGGTCTGTTTACTGAATATAAGAAAATATGTGATGGGGATAATCCAGAGAATATAAAAGAATTAGAGTCTCCTAGTTTAGAATTTTCTTTGATGATAAACGTGGACCTTAGTGAAGAAGACTTGCTTACAAATCTCTCTCAATTCATATTAATCGACTTTGATGATTCAGATTCCAGCGTAGATGTTAATATTATCGTTAAGATCGAAATCACTGAGGAAGCTAAGTTTAAAGACAACGTAGCTAAAATTTTTAAAGCACAAGACAATGAGGGGAGGAAAGTTAGCGATAGGCAGCAGTTTGATATGTTTTACGAATTACTTTCTAAGGAATCGGCTGCAAAACTAAGTGAAGGTAACCTATATAGAGTATTATTTCTAGATAGTAACGGTAATGAAGCAGAAAAGTTTTCCCTTAAGAAGTTAATTAACATCAAAGAGATAAAGGCAAATCGAAACTTAAAGGAAGGAGTTCTAAGCGAAGTATTTACAAAGATAGTATCGTTCCAGTTTAGTAATGATGTTAATTCTAAGAATAGTTTAGAAGAAAATATTACTACGATGAATGAATTGATATCAGAAAAAGTTGGGCCTAAAAGTTCTGAGATATCAATGGTATTGAGCGAACTTCAAAGTACAGAGAAAGTCGATTTAAGTCTAGCTGGCAATGTTACTCATGATTCCGTCATGAAAGGTCTTATCAAGTACAATTTCAAAGATGGAGATGACTACATTCCTGAAGATCAATTTGGTTTAGGCTATATAAATCTTCTCAACATTATCGGCGAAATTATTCATTTTGTAGATAGCTACGAAGATAAGAGTCATTACAGTCGAATCAATCTTCTTTTCATTGAGGAACCTGAAGCATTTATGCATCCCCAGATGCAAGAGCTTTTCATAAAACGTATAGACAGCGCAATCGCTAAGACTCTTGAAATTGCAAATTCTAACTCGGATGATAAGAAGACGCTAAGGTGTCAGATAGCTATAACAACTCATTCATCTCATATCGTTAATAGTAAGATTCATAGCAGTAATACGTTTAACAACCTCAATTACTTAACTTCAATAGATAGGTGTGCAAACTCTGTAAATCTTACAGATGAATCGGTTGTCACCGCTGACGATGAGGATTCCGATAAGAAATTGAGGTTTATAAAGAAGCACATAAAATACAAAGTTTCTGAGTTGTTTTTCTCTGATGCAATCGTTTTTGTTGAAGGAATAACTGAAGAAACACTACTAAATTACTACCTAGAAAATCATAGCGTACTCAGACATTACTACATTTCGGTGTTTAACATTAATGGTGCACATGGGAAGTTATACCTACCACTTGCTAGAAAATTATGTGTACCGAGCTTGATTGTAACTGACTTAGACATCAAGCGTGAAAAATGTGAAAAAGGTATTAAGCACAATAAGAATGAGAGTTGTGACATATGTGGTCAGCGAGCAGATAATGGTGTTGAACCTTTTGTTCCTGGACAAAAAAAGGCTGATTACGTTCAGATAACTAGTCTTAAAAATCGTAAAACAACCAACTCTACTCTTAAAGATTTGAACCACCGTTTAAAAGGAATCTCTATAGAAAATTCAGACAAAATCGATGATATAGATTTTTTTACTGATGAGAATCTACATGTGGTTTTTCAAAAAGATCCTATAGAAGGACAATATGCTACAAGTTTGGAAGAAGCTTTAATATTAAGTAATTATGACAATGATATTCTTAATGACGTTATAAAAAGATGTAAGCCTTATGTTTATGAAAGTATTGTAGATGAAAAAAAGGGTGGGGCAAGAGTAAGTTTGGTTACTAACTCTTTCAAACTACAGAAGAAACTATCAAAAAGTAAGAGTGATTTCTCTAATGATCTATTGTTCAATATCCTTTCTTCAGAAGAAAAGGATATACCGAAGCTGCCAATTTATCTCTGCGAGGGCCTGAGTTGGTTAGAGAACCGATTAAAGGATAACGAGCTAGTTATAACAAGCGAATCCATATCTAAAGATATGAAAGGCGCTGACCATGACTAAAAACGAGATAGCTGAAAGAGAGATCCAAGATTCTATTAAACGACATATCGATGATTTTAATAGTTTTCGATTTAACGCAGGTGCGGGCGCAGGCAAGACTTATGCGTTAATCGAAACACTTAGGTATGTGTCCTCAACAAAAATCCCAATGTGTGAAACGCCACAAAATGTGGTTTGCGTTACATATACTAATGTAGCGGTAGATGAAATAAAAAATAGACTAGGAAATTCTGAAATCATTCATGTGTCAACAATACATGAATTACTTTGGAGTTTGATTAAAAGAGCAAAGCCTCAGTTAGTACAGTGCCATCGAGAAAAAATTGTAGAGGTATTGGAGAAGGCAAAGCGTGACCTTAACACATCAGAAAAATCGCAATTCTTTTCTAATCTTACTGAAGTGTTAATTGGCACCGCTATGGATCCATTCCATTGGCGGCGTAATGGACCCACCCCATTTGTGCCGTAATCGATCCACCTGATTGGCGGCGTAATAGATCCACTTTAATCTGATTTTTCCCCTCAAAC
>Ga0213831_1000963_pt1 | contig 11528 bp, 7 predicted proteins | sample SWATP12_FD_163421 | JGI IMG/M metagenome (GOLD analysis project Ga0213831, IMG submission 163421) | Coastal seawater microbial communities from Marineland, Florida, United States - SWA TP1 #2 | ecosystem: Environmental > Aquatic > Marine > Coastal | place: USA: Florida | collected 2016-08-06 | reverse complement strand
TGGTTTTTGCCTGGTACTCAAGTGTCCAGCTTTTGTTGCTATAAACCGCATCTAATACAGTGTTTTCTACGTAATCCCGAAACTCTGGAAGTATCACCTCTGCAAATGGGATCTTAGCGTTGTTAATAATGTCTGCGGGGTCATAGCCAAGCACCCTATTAACCTGGTGCGAGATAAATAGCATGGTCCAATGTGCATCGAGCAAGCAGCGATAAGAGATTCCAGGAATGTTATCCACCAAAGATTGAAATTGATCACGGCTTTGGTTTAGCTGAGTTGTCGTCTGTTTTTGTTTGGAAATATCTAAAGTGGTACCAATCAATCGCTGAGGAATTCCAAATTTATCCGCTTCCACTACTTTCACCGAATCTAACACCCAAACCCAGCCGTCGGTTTTGTGTTTTAGTCGAAATTCCTGTTCAAACTGCTTGATAGCGCCCTTGCGTAGTTTTTGCAGTTGCTCTTGCAACTGAGGTAAATCATCGGGGTGTACTCGCCCCATCCAAGTGTTTTCACTCAGCGGATGCAGTGCCGCTAAACTTGAACCAACAAGACGCGCCCAGGGCTCGCTATAATCAATTTGGTTGGTGTCCAAATTCCAATCCCACATGCCAACTCCAGTACTCGAGATCAGCAACTCCAATTGTTGCTTATTTTTCTCCAGCGCAGCGGCGGACAATTTGTGGTTTGTGATGTCGGTGCGAATCGCAAAGTACTTAATGATCTTTTTGTCAAAGCCTTTGAACGGGATAATGCTGGTATCCAACCAAAACAAGTCACCGTCCTTGTTGCGGTTACAAATCTGTCCATGCCATGGAGTACCGCTCTCAAGGGTTTGATACATTTGCTCAAAAAATCGCTTTGGATGAATACCTGAATTAATGATGCGATGAGTATTGCCTAGAATTTCTTCTTTGCTGTAGCCGCTAACTTCAATGAACTTGTCGTTTGCGTATTCAATCTTTCCTTGTAAGTTGGTTATCGTCACAATGCAGTGCTGATCCGTCGCAAATCGCAATTCTTGTACTTCATTCAAGCTGGCTTCTTGTTCTTGTTTTGAAGCTATTAGTTCAATTTTGTTGTCTTGCAACGACTCTAACATGTCGTTTAAAGCGTTGGATAAAGCCGAAACCTCTTGCGATCCGCTTAGCTCCAACCGCTCTTTTACCCCACCATTGGCGACATTTCGACTATACGCCACCACTGCATCGATAGGGACGGAGAACTTTTCAGTAAACTTTCTCGCTAACCAAAACACAATCAATGACGCGATCACTAACGAAAGTAACAGGTAACGCCATAGCTCGTTAATAGCAGCAACCGCTTCTGTTTTGTTGACCTCTAGGAGTAAATACCAAGACTTATCAACCAAGAACATTCGCGTCGTAACCGCCACAAAATCAACGCCCTCCGGCGAAGAATACTGCAATTCTCTTAGCTCACTCTGTTGAGTTCCTAATGTTGATAACAATGGTTGTTGCAGGTAAGGCGCCACCAATTCTGACGCGGCCTCACTGTTGTCAATTCTTCGGTACCTCATCTCTGGACCAACAACAAATGTTCGTAAATCTTGAAAAGAAGCTTGTTGTTGCTCTATACCATCAAACAGAGTTTCCCAACGAAGTTGAATCGCGACGACACCGATTGGGTTAAGAAACTCATCGCTGATTTGCTGCGACAAGAACCCTGAGGTTAACCCATTGGATATCTGATAATTGAAAAGGTCAGAAAAGTGAACGCCGGGAGTAGTTAGAGATCGTTTTACCGAGGTTGCAAATGGCGTATTCGCTAGCGTCCCCTGGTTTAGGTTGGCACCAAAATCCTCTTCCTTTGCGAGGGAAAACAGGATGTTGCCGTCCATATCTATCAGGTAAACGTCGTATACATGCTCATAACTCAACGAAAACTGAGCCACCTCGCGGCCGAATAGAGAATTAATGTCGACCCACTGCGCTGAGGATAAAAACGCTTGATTGCTTTGAAATTGTTTACGCTGAGTCGCCAGTGCAGCAAGCATAGTTTTAGTGCTCTGCGCCCGTCCCAATAGTTGCAACTCAGCAACCCGCAGTTGGAACCAATCTTCAATAAACGATTTTCTAACTTCAGCGTGGTTTCTGATTTCACTGTCAACAAATTGCTCTAGCTCGGCGGTTGCGCGATGGTAATTGAACAAAGACACTGCCAGTAAAGGCAACAACGAAAAGACAAATAACATGCGGAGTAACTGCACGTATATGGTGGGCTCTGCCTTGACGTTTGTTTCCATTTTCATATAGCGAATCAACACCTTAATTCATTATTAAGTATCAAGTTTAGAACGAATTATGAATTAACATAAGGAAAAAGAGGTGATCTGTGACAAATATTAATATGCAGTATTCACATGCAACGACTTGTTTGAATATTTTAATAATTTAGAATGAAAGCAAGACATTAGAATTTTAGGCGTAAATATGTCAAACAACACCGATTCCATCCTCAGCAAAGCCAAAGAAACTTGCGCTCAACAAGGGGTAAAACTGACCACGAAACGCGAGAATATCCTAGCTTGTATTATTGACGCGGGAGAGGCTGTATCGCCATATGAACTGGCCGAGCTTTACCGCAAAGAACACGGCCAATCCATGCCTGCGATGTCGGTCTATCGCATATTGGACTTTTTGGTTGAATTGTCGTTGGTGCACAAGCTGTCTTCTGCAAATAAATACATTGCGTGCTCGCATATCAGTTGTTCTCACAACCACGAAATACCGCAATTTTTGATTTGTGAAAACTGTCAAAAGGTGACTGAAATTGGTACCGCCAACAATATTCTTGAAGAGCTGAAACAGAGTGTAGAAAAAACCGGATTCACTTTAACGACTCAACAGCTTGAACTGCAAGGTTTGTGTAAAGATTGCCAGTAATCTTAGAAGTTCAAATAAAAAAGCCAGCGTATCGCTGGCTTTTTTGATGTTAGTAGAACGTTTTACCGTCTTCCGCCATTTTAACCAATAGCGGAGCGGGTTCAAATCGGTCACCAAATTTCGCTTGGTATTCTTTTAGCACTGAAACCAAGTTTGCGATTCCGAAACTGTCCATGTAACGGAAAGGGCCACCTTGGAACGGTGGATAACCGGTACCGAAAATCATACCAATATCACCATCTCTCGGATTGCGCACAATACCATCGTCCAAACAACGTGCCGCTTCATTCAGCAGTTGCACAACGCAGCGTTGAGCGATTTCGTCAGTTGAATATTTTGACGCTGGAGTAACACCAAGCACACGATAAACAGATTCATCAACTTGCTTGCCTTTCTTATTGAACGTGATTTTATCCATCAAACTCGGCTGAGCGGCTTTACCATATAAGTAAAAACCTTTTTGGTTCTTTTTGCCTTTGCGATCGTCGTTGGTTAATTTTTCCATCGCCGCTGGAGCAGAAAAACGTTCGCCGAATGCATCAAATAATATGGCCGACACTTTAGAGCCGACATCGATACCAACTTCATCAAGTAAAGTCATTGGTCCAACAGGGAAACCAAACTTGGTTAATGCTTTGTCGATGTTCTCAACTGGCTCACCCTCCATCGCAATATTTGCAGCTTCGTTCATGTACAACCCTAAAATACGGTTAACGAAGAAACCCGCTTCGTCTTTCACTACGATAGGTGTTTTACCCTGACGGCGAGCAAATTCTACCGTTGTTGAAATGGTCTTATCCGATGTTTGTTCGGTGGCGATAACTTCAACCAAAGGCATTTTGTCTACTGGCGAAAAGTAATGCAAACCAATCACGTTTTCTGGACGCTCTGCTTTGGCAGCAATATTGCGAATAGGCAATGACGAGGTATTTGAAGCAAATACGGTATTCTCACTGCAGTTTGCTTCGATATCAGCGACCATTTTTTGTTTCAAATCTAGGTCTTCAAATACCGCTTCAACGATGATGTCGCAGTCTTTAAAACCGACATAATCTGTACCCGCAGACAACAATGACAATTGCTTTTGCATTTGCGCGTTGGTCATAAAACGACGTTTGACCTTCTTATTCAAAATGTCGTAGCTGTATTTGAAGGCGTTGCGAATGCCTTCATGGGCGATGTCCTTAATTCTGGCCGGAACTTTGGCTTTATTGGTTGTAACAAAAGCGATACCACCGCCCATCAAACCACCGCCTAACACGCCCGCTTTTAATACTTCATCAGGTTCAACGCCTTCAACACCCGTTTCTTTTTTCATTTCGGTAGTCGCAAAGAAAATGCTGCGCAATGCCTTTGATTCAGACGTCATGCAAAGTTCAGAGAAACGTTGGGCTTCGATTTCCAAGCCTTTGCGATATCCCATTTCAACGCCAGTGCGAATACACTCGATGATTCTAAGCGGCGCAGGATAATTACCTTTGGTTTGACGCATAACCTGCTTGCCCGCTTGGTCAAACAAAACTTTGCGGCCAAATGGGTTGTTTTCTAAAAGCTTAGTCATTAAAGGTTGCTTTTTCGCTTTACGCTTTGGCTTGCCTTTTAAAGCCATATTCACTGCTGTTTCAAGCAAGATACTCTGCGGTACCATGTCGTCCACCAGACCGGCTTTGAGCGCTTGTTTCGCTCGCAGCTGCTTACCAGTCAACATCATATCTAACGCTTTTTGCAAACCGACCAATTTAGGTAAACGTTGGGTCCCGCCAGAACCTGGCAACAAACCAAGTTGAACCTCTGGCAAACCTAATACGGTTTTATCAGAATCAGAGACAACACGGCCGTGACAAGCCATCGCCAATTCCAAACCGCCACCGAGCGCTGGACCGTGAATTGCAGCGATAACCGGCATTTTCATGCCTTCAATTTTATCAAACAAGATCTGTCCAGTTTGTGCGATCTGTTTAACATCCAATTCTGTCTCACAGGCGTCTAGAACTTTTACGTCAGCGCCGGCGACAAACGAGTTGTCTTTACCCGAGGTGACAACTAAACCCTGAATGCTGCCGTTGGCTTTAACATCTGAGAATACCGCTTCGATTTGGTCGGCAAATTCAGCTTTTAACACATTCATTGACTCGTTTGGTACGTCTATGCGGATGATGCCAACACCGTTGTCGAGTACTTCTAAGCTGAATGCCGATTGTGTATTTTTATCTGTCATGGGAGTTCCTTTTCGACTCTCAAATCTTGTACTGGCTATTAACCGTCTACTTCTACAATCATCGCAGCACCTAAGCCGCCTGCCGCACATGCGGTTGTCAAACCAACACCACCGCCACGACGACGAAGTTCGTTAATGGTTTGCGTGATTAAACGTGTACCCGTCGCGGCAAATGGGTGACCATAAGCTAACGAGCCGCCGTTTACGTTGAATTTACTCATGTCAATTTCACCAATAGCTTCGGTACGACCGAGCTTTTCTTGAGCAAACTTGTCACTGCCAAACATCTTCATGTTCGCAAGTGCTTGAGCAGCGAACGCTTCGTGCATCTCGATTAAGTCTAAGTCGGCTAACTTCATACCTGCGCGGTCAAGTGCAATTGGTGTTGCATATGAAGGGCCCATCAACATGTCTTCCCAAACATCGATGGCCGCGAAACCAAAGCTGCGAATATAACCAAGTGGCTCGTAACCAAGTGCCTTGGCTTTACTCTCTGACATCAACAAGATAGCTGACGCGCCGTCCGTCAGTGCCGTAGAGTTCGCTGCGGTTACACTGCCGTGTTTGCGGTCAAACACTGGACGCAACTTCGAGTAGCCGTCTTCCGTCGAATTCGTTCGGATCGTGTTGTCCATTTCAATGAACTGCTTGAACGGTTCCGGGTGCGCTGTCATTACTTCGTCTTTCATCAAGCCGGCTTCCCAAGCTTTGGTTGCAAGCGAGTGAGAACGATGCGCCATGGCATCTTGGTCTTGACGGCTAATGCTATGCGTTTTTGCCATTTGCTCAGCCGTCTGCCCCATCGATAAACCAGTGGAGTATTCAGCAACCGCAGGAGGTACAGGTGCCAAATCTTTGATGCGTAATTTTTTGATTACGTTCCAACGTTGGCCAAAGGTACGTGCACGGTTCAAATCAACTAAAGCGCGAGCCAATTTTTTACTGACGCCAATCGGCAAAACAGATGATGAATCGGCACCACCTGCAACACCTACAGAAATGTTTCCAGCCATAATGGATTCACAAATATTGACTGTACTTTGGAAGCTGGTCGCACACGCTCGAGATACTGAGTACGCATCTGTGTGGACGTTCATTCCTGTGCCTAACACGATTTCACGCGCGATATTCGGCGCTTCTGGCATTTGCACAACCTGACCGTATACCAATTGTTCAATTTCTTTTGGGTCCAATTCTGCGCGTTGCAGCATTTCTGCAACCACCATCTTACCCAGATCTAAAGCCGGCACACCGTGGTACGCAGTCGCTTGCTTTGCGAAAGGAGTACGTAACCCTGCTACGACTGCAATGCGGTCGCCGTCTCTTGTTTCTAATCTATTTTTTGCCATTATTATTATCCCGAAATTATCTGGTCAGACCTCTAATATTTGGCTGATTCTAACCACATCTGCGAAAAAGTAAAACCTTGAAACAAAACTTTTTGCAAAAACTTGCTTATTTTGCCATCGGTCGTATTTCCATCACTTGTAATTTTGCTCGGGAACCTTATAACTAACGGTTAGTCATACTCAGGTAAATTTCCGGTGGTTCCCTAACCGGAATGAATAACAACAAGCACGCTGATAAAGGAAGTGTAGGACAAATGTCGGTATCGCGATTCGAACAATTAAAAAAATATCTGGATTCTCAAGTAATTGGCCAACCTGACTTCACTAAAGCGATACTGGTCGCTCTACTCGCTGACGGTCATTTATTAGTTGAAGGTCCCCCTGGTTTAGCAAAAACACGAGCGATCAACGCATTAGCTAACGGTATTGAAGGCGAATTCCACCGAATTCAGTTTACGCCGGATTTGTTACCAGCGGATTTAACGGGAACAGACATCTACCGTCCTGAAACTGGCGAGTTTGTCTTTGAAAAGGGGCCACTTTTTCATAACTTAGTGCTTGCGGATGAAATCAACCGTGCTCCAGCCAAAGTTCAATCTGCCTTACTTGAAGCCATGGCCGAGCGCCAAGTTACTGTCGGCAAGACCACCTATCAGCTGCCTGAGTTGTTTTTGGTAATGGCCACTCAAAACCCACTTGAACAGGAAGGTACTTATCCGTTGCCAGAAGCGCAGCTCGACCGATTTTTAATGCACTTGAACATAGATTACCCGGGCGCGGACACCGAAATTGAAATACTTCGGCTAACCCGAGGTGAAGCATTGGCGGAGGTTGTGAGCCCGCCAACACCACTGACCCAAAGCGATATATTCAGCGCTCGTAAAGAGATTTTACAGATTCACCTTGCTCCGGAGCTAGAGCAGTACTTGGTCGACTTAATTATTGCGACCCGACAGCCTGAAAAATACGACGAGCAGCTGTCTAAATGGATCGCGTTCGGCGCATCGCCAAGGGCAACCATCTCTCTAGATAAATGTGCCAGAGCCAATGCATGGCTTGATGGTCGCGATTTTGTCACCCCAGATGACATTCAATCGGTATTCCATAACACCTTAAGACACCGAATGTTGTTAAGCTATGAGGCAGAAGCGGCTGGCGTAACAGCCGATAAACTGCTCGATAGAGTCCTGGAGTTAGTGGCTGTACCGTAAGGGTTAACATGTACTCACAAGATCAACAGGCGAACTTTGACTGGCTAAAGCAGCAAAACATCTCTGGGTTTCAAATTGACCTAGAGGAGTTGATGCTGTATCGCAAGTACACCTACCTGCTTGCAAATAAAGCAAATGCGAGAATCAAGCACCACCTCTCTGGGCAATACTTGGCGAAAACCAAAGGGCGCGGTATGGAGTTTGATGAAGCGCGGCATTATCAACCAGGCGACGATGTTAGAACCATCGACTGGCGCGTTACCGCTCGAACAGGCAAAACGCACACGAAACTATTCCGCGAAGAAAAAGACCGACCTGTATTTGTTTTCTGTGATCTATTACCCACCATGCGATTTGGTAGCCAGTTGTTATTCAAGTCGGTACAGGCATGTCATTTAAGTGCGCTCATCGCTTGGCGAGCAAAGGAAAATGGCGACAAAATTGGCGGCCTGATATTATCCGAGAACAATATTTTTGAGGCCAAACCACGAGGCAGACAAAAAGCCGTTCTAAATTGGCTCGACGCACTAAAAACACAACACAATCAGTTACCGATTAAACATCAGGTGGCAGATGATAATGATGTTTTGAATCAAAGATTTGTCGAAGCCTGCGCCCATCTTCGTAGAGTTGCTCATCCAGGCAGTCTGGTTTATTTAGTCAGTGATTTTCAGCACCTCAGCGACACGGCGCTGCAGCATCTGTTTCAATTGCAAAAACATTGCGAGGTAGTCGCATGTTGGATAAACGACCCCATCGAACACACATTGCCAGCCCAATTGGCTGCAGGCTTGCCTATCACTGACGGCAATAAAATTAAATCGATTCAGAGCCAACAACAAATAAAGTTATACCAACAAAGAACCCGTTCCTTGTTCAGTAAAACGCAGCAGAACATGACCCAGTTTAATATTCGTTGGTTGCCGCTCAGTGCCGGCGTGCCATTGCATCAGCAGCTTTAGGATTGATACATGCAACCAGACATTTTATCGCAACTCAACGACATCCAAACGCCCGCCCAAGTGGGTTGGTGGCCGCTCGCTTGGGGTTGGTACGCCCTCGCTATTTTCATAATTGCTGCAATTGCCCTTTTGGTCGTTTTCGTTCGTCGTCGCCGACAATTGTTAAAGGCCAAAAAACAAGCGCTAAAAATGCTGTCGACACTTGATGATTCGCTAACAAACATACAAAAGCTCCGTCAAATCAATACCATATTAAAACGCGCGGCACTGTCATACACCGATCGAGAAGTGGTTGCAGAATTGCACGGCGAACACTGGGCCGCTTGGCTGAACAGTCGCAACAGCAAAGGCCCGCAATTTGATACCCAATTGCTGTCACTGGCATACCAACGCGACTGCAGTCACGAACAAGTTGTGAATTTGAAGCTGCAAACAGAGCATTGGATCAAAACCAACTTACCGCTAAAACAACGGAAGGAGCGTGCCGGTGTTTAGTTTTGCTTGGCCTTATCTCCTTGCCCTACTGCCTTTGCCTCTGCTCATGCGTTTGTTGCCAGGCAAAAGCAATCGCTCAAAGACCGCGCTTTATTTGCCGACGTTTTCACTCGTTGCCGATGCCAAGTCAACGCAAACTAAACGTAACTTTCCTTGGCTATTGTCTCTGGTTTGGATATTGCTAGTTTTGGCTGCAGCCAAGCCGCAGTGGCTCGGCGAGCCTGTGACAATCCCGCAAGAGGGACGAGAAATGATGTTGGCGGTTGACCTCTCAGGCTCAATGAATGAAAAAGATATGCAAATTGGTCGGCAAACGGTGAACCGACTCGATATGTTAAAACACGTACTCAATCAGTTTATCGACCGCCGTGTCGGCGACCGACTAGGCCTCATTTTGTTTGCAGATACCGCTTATGTTCAAACCCCATTGACTTACGATAGAGCAACCGTAAGGCAGATGTTATTCGAGGCTGAACTTGGACTGGTGGGCGAAAAAACCGCGATTGGAGATGCCCTTGGGCTTGCCGCAAAACGATTTAATGAAAAAGGCGACTCGAACCGAATTCTGATCCTTGTAACCGACGGCCGCAATACAGCTGGCAACATAGAGCCTAATGAAGCTTTGGAAATCGCCAAAGAAGCAGGGGTAAGAGTTTATACAATTGGCGTCGGTGCCGATGAGATGTTGGTTCGCAGTATATTTGGAACGCGAAAAATTAACCCTTCAAGCGACTTGGATGAACGACTTCTCAGTGACATTGCGACCCAAACGGGTGGCCAGTATTTCCGAGCACGCGACACCCAAGAGCTGGAAAAGATCTATCAGATCTTAGATGAGTTGGAGCCAATTGAAGATGAACCGATTCAATTGCGCCCGCAGCAGGCCTTATTTCATTACCCATTAGCCGCTGCGCTATTGTTGACCGTACTAATGATACTAACCCCGCTACTATTAAACTTGTTCAATCAATGGCGTTATCGTTACCCAAGTGAGGTTAAAGATGACTGATTTTCTGTCGTTGAGTTTTGACCAACTCAGTCAATTTCACTTTATACGCCCGCTGTGGTTACTAGCCTTGGTTCCCTTGTTTATGCTTTGGCTAGCAAAGTCGAAAAGCCAAGACCGTACTCAGTGGCATCAAGTGATTCCGCCACACTTAGCGCAAGCGCTGTTAGAACAACCAGTGAAACTTAAAAAACGTTTGAGCCTTTCATTGGCATTCATCTGGCTCCTCACTGTACTTGCTTTAGCCGGTCCAACTTGGCAAAAGATAGAAAAACCTGTGTTTCAAATTAAACGAGCCAGTGTCATTTTGATGGATATGTCGTTGTCGATGCGTGCTACCGACGTCAAACCTGACCGATTGACCAAAGCCAAGTTCAAAGCCATAGACTTAGCCAGTGCTATTGGAGATGGTGAAGTAGCGCTTGTAGCTTATGCCGGGGATGCATTTACCATTTCGCCATTAACGCCAGATGCTCGCAACCTGACAGCTTTGATCCCAAGCTTAACGCCAGAAATTATGCCGGAAAAAGGCAGTTATCCACTGTTAGGCTTAGAACAAGCCGAACGACTTCTGCAACAAGCGGGATATGTCAAAGGGGATATTTTCTGGATCACCGATGGTATTGATGAAGACGACTTACCAGAACTGCGGCAACTGGCTAGTGACAGCCAATACAGAATTAGTGTTCTGGCGGTAGGAACTCGTCAAGGTGCACCAATCAAACTTCGAGACGGCAGTTTGTTGAAAGACCAAACCGGCTCTATCGTGATACCGAAGCTGAACACCACACGCCTGAGCCTAGTGCCGAATTTAACCGGCGGCGTGTTTATTCCAACCACAGCCAATGACGCCGACATCAAAGCATTGGCGGCGCTGACTCCGCAACAGCGGGACGTCGAAGATTCCGAATCCGCTGACGACAATCTGCTTACGGGTGACGATTGGCAGGAGTTCGGTCCTTATCTAGTGCTACTGCTTTTGCCTTTGGTATTAGTCAAGTTCCGTCGCGGCGAAACACTTGCCGCCTTGCTATTTGTTTTCATGCTACCGGCCTCAGGCCCGGCTAAAGCCAACAATAACCCAGAACTTAACGCCCAAGATTCCGCGCCACAAGTCGAAGAGAGTTGGCTCGACTATATCTTTAATACTCGCGATCAAGTGGGTCAAAAAGCCTACAACGGTCAAATGTTTGCCGAGGCACAACAACGTTTTGACGACCCTCAATGGCGAGCGAGTGCAGCCTATAAAAATGGCGACTACGAAACGGCACTTAGCAACTACAGCAAAGACGACTCTGCCCAGGGTTGGTATAACCGTGGTAATGCCCTAGCCCACCTAAATAAGTTGGACGAAGCGGTTAAGGCGTATGAGACAGCATTG
>Ga0213831_1000960_pt1 | contig 11609 bp, 8 predicted proteins | sample SWATP12_FD_163421 | JGI IMG/M metagenome (GOLD analysis project Ga0213831, IMG submission 163421) | Coastal seawater microbial communities from Marineland, Florida, United States - SWA TP1 #2 | ecosystem: Environmental > Aquatic > Marine > Coastal | place: USA: Florida | collected 2016-08-06 | reverse complement strand
TGGAACCTAAATCCAGCGCGTCTACCAATTCCGCCACTTCCGCAAAAGATGGGGTGACTGATGGGACTTGAACCCACGACAACCGGAATCACAATCCGGGGCTCTACCAACTGAGCTACAATCACCACTGTGTGACTTGTCACAAGACATGGCACGCCCGGTAGGATTCGAACCTACGACCGACGCCTTAGAAGGGCGTTGCTCTATCCAGCTGAGCTACGGGCGCTTCACCTACGGGCTAAGCATCAAAAATTTCAAAGTGGTCGGTGTTGCAGGATTTGAACCTGCGACCCCTTCGACCCAAACGAAGTGCGCTACCAAGCTGCGCTAAACACCGACTTTAAATCTTTGAGAACTTGCTGCCTCGCGACAGGGCGGCATATTACGGATATCACTTATTGTCGTCAAACATTTTTTTAAAGATTTTTTCCATTTGCTGAAAATTAAAGCAAAAGGCGCAGAAACGTACTGGATTTGTCGAAATGCTGCACAGATTTTTCATAATTAATAATTTATTTGGAAAAAGCAGCGACTTACTCCCCTTTTTATCGATGCGAAATTCCCTCAAAAGGTTTACAATTCGCATTAGAATTTTTGTAGATACACGTAGAGAAAATAATGACAGCAAAATTGATCGACGGTAAAGCCATAGCGCAAACAGTTCGAGATAAAGTAAAGACCGGCGTTAATGCCCGTATAGAGGCCGGTAAGCGTGCCCCAGGCTTAGCAGTTGTGCTAGTTGGCCAAGACCCGGCCTCACAAGTTTATGTAGGTAATAAAAAAAGAGCCTGTGAAGAAGTTGGCTTTGTATCCACTTCTTACGACTTACCAGAAGAAACTAGCCAACAGCAGTTGATCGATTTAGTAGACGAGTTAAACAACAATGACGAAGTGGACGGTATCTTAGTTCAGTTGCCATTGCCGCATGGTCTTAATGCCGAAGCAATTTTGGAACGCATTCACCCGCATAAAGATGTCGATGGCTTCCACCCATACAATATAGGCAGATTAGCACAACGCGTCCCTGCCCTGCGTCCTTGTACGCCAAAAGGCATCATGACCCTTATCGAAAACACACATGTTAATCCTAAGGGTAAACACGCGGTCATCGTTGGTGCGTCTAATATTGTTGGTCGCCCTATGTCATTGGAGTTATTGCTTGCAGGTTGCACTACCACTGTTTGTCACAAGTTCACTACAGATTTAGAACATCAAGTGCGTCAAGCTGATATTCTCGTTGTTGCGGTCGGTAAACCTGAATTTATCCCAGGTACTTGGGTTAAAGAAGGCGCGATCGTCATTGATGTAGGTATCAACCGCTTAGATTCAGGTCAACTGGTGGGTGATGTTAAATTTGACGATGCCCGCGAACGCGCAAGTTGGATTACACCTGTACCAGGCGGTGTTGGCCCTATGACCGTAGCGTCTTTGGTTGAGAACACGCTAGAAGCCTGCGAAAAGTTTCACGGTTAAAAACGCAGTAAGATCAAAAAAGGCACCTTGAGGTGCCTTTTTTATTGAGCTGAAGAAATTAACTTTCCTCGTTGTGCAACTCTAATCCAGTTTGCAACGGTTCTTTACGACCACCTTTAGCGGAGTCGTTGCGTGCCGACTCAAGCGAGTCTAAATACGCTTGGTCAATATCGTTTGTGATGTAGTTACCATTAAATACAGATGTATCAAACGCTTGTAATGATTCATTGCCTTCACGCACAGCTGACTGCAGATCTTCGAGTGATTGATAAATCAACTTATCTGCACCGATCATTTGCGCAACTTCTTCAACTTCGCGACCGTGAGCAATCAATTCTGTCGCCGATGGCATATCAATACCATACACATTAGGGAAGCGAATTTCTGGAGCAGCAGACGCGAAGTAAACTTTCGCAGCACCAGCATCACGTGCCATTTCGATAATTTGCTCCGATGTCGTACCACGCACGATTGAGTCATCAACGAGTAACACGTTCTTGCCCTTAAACTCTACCTCAATGGTGTTCAATTTACGGCGTACAGATTTTTTACGCTGCGCCTGACCTGGCATAATGAAGGTGCGACCGACATAACGATTCTTAACGAAACCCTGGCGGTATGGTAAGTCCAACTCGTTAGCAATCTGCAGTGCGATATCACAGCTCGTTTCTGGAACTGGAATAACTACGTCAATATCGAGGTCGGCCCACTCTTCTTTGATCTTACGACCTAAGTACTCACCCATCTTAACCCGCGAACCATAGACCGACACATCGTTAATGCGCGAATCTGGACGGGCAAAATAAACGTATTCAAAAATACATGGAACGCATTTCGCTTCGTTGTAACACTGTTGTGTGTGAAGCTCTCCCGATTCGGTAATGTAGATTGCTTCGCCTGGCGCAACGTCGCGCACCAATGTAAAGCCGTCGATATCTAATGCGACACTTTCCGATGCCACCATGTACTCTACACCATGTTCCGTTTCACGCTGACCAAGTACCAATGGACGAATGCCATTTGGATCACGGAACGCTAACATGCCATGGCCAATGATGACTGCAACAACACCGTATGCGCCACGAACTTTTCTGTGCAAACGCGCAATCGCGTCGAACATGTCTTGTGGTTTCAACTCCATGAGTTTGGATTCGCATAACTCGTGCGCAAGTACGTTCAATAAGAGCTCTGAATCAGACGTCGTGTTGATATGACGACGTGCTTCTTTGAACAACACTTCTTTTAACTCAGCAGCGTTAGTTAAGTTACCATTGTGCGCCAGGGTGATGCCAAAAGGAGAGTTTACATAGAAAGGTTGTGCTTCGGCTGAGCTCGAGCTACCCGCGGTTGGGTAACGAACATGGCCGATGCCCATGTTGCCAGCAAGCCTTTGCATATGACGTTCTTGGAAAACGTCGCGCACAAATCCATTTGCTTTTCTTAATCGGAAGTGGCCATCATCAATAGTAACGATGCCGGCAGCGTCTTGCCCACGATGCTGTAAAACCGTCAGACCATCATAAATAATTTGATTTACTGGCGATTTACCAACAATACCAACAATACCGCACATGTTTAACTCTCCGTCAGTGGTGTAGATAATAAACTAGAATTTTGCTTAAACACTTCAAGCACCCAATCGATCACATTTGCAAACTCGGGGATCAGAATCGACTGCTGCCACCATTCGGATGAATTGGCGGGAGTTAAAGTGTCTAAAAAAAGTAAGGTCATCGCCGCGATTAATACGCCGCGTAAAGCACCGAATACCATGCCTAGCATTTTGTCAGTGCCGCTTAATCCAGTGTAGTGAACGATCTCGGAAAGGAGGTGATTTAATAATGCGCCGAGAATAAGAGTAGTTACGAACAGTATTGCAATGGCCGCCCCACTGCGAAGCATTTCATTTTCTATGCCCGTCAGATAAGCCGCCAGATTGGGATAAAACCGGAACGCTATAACAGCACCAATTATCCAAACAGCAAGGGATACAGCTTCTTTTATAAAACCGCGAAATAAACTAATTACCGCGGAGATAACTATTACGCCTATGATTGCGTAATCTATCCAGACCATCAAAACGAATGAACCTGCTCTGTAAATTTCGGCGCGAAGTCTAACAGAAGCATGCGTTGCTAGCCACTATTTTATTGGATCAAATCGAGTGATCTTGCCTTCAAGGCCAACCAATTCTTTCAGTTTCAATTGCGCCTCTTGCAGTTCTGACTTTTCGACGGCTGGGCCTAAATAGACCTTGGAAAGCACGCCGGCTTTGGTCTGAACTGGTTTTGTAAACGTGTTAAAACCCGCTTCTTGTAGCTTTTGCCTGAGCGCATCAACGTTCTCTTTGTGTTTAAAACTGCCCAACTGCAAAATCCAAGCAGGCTGTTTAAAATCACTCGTGGTTTCGCCGACCTCTGATTGTGCAGGGGCTGATTCACTGGTGTCGTTGCTTGCGGTTTCAACCTGTGGGTTTGACACCTCATCTTCTTGAGGTAACACGTTAATTTCGACTTTATCGGTTGCTGAACCAGTGACCGCATCGCTGGCAACAACGTCATTATTCTGCGGCGCTTCAGCCATGCTTTCCATCACTTGTTCGCGTGGAAACTCGGTGAGGATAGGTTGTTCATTAACTTCGGGTTTAGGAGGGATCTTCTTAAACTCTTCTTTGGTTAGCTGCTTTTTGCCGTCTAATAAATCTGGCAAAAATACCACACCGGCAATTACGACAATCAACATGCCAACTAAACGTTGTTTGATTAACTCAGTCACTCTTTTCCTCGAAATCTCTAATCAATTAGCGCAGGGTTATTTTAAAATTTCCGCAACAGTGTAAAACGAACCGAAGCCAAGTAAAAGGCCGTCTTGATTCATTTCCTGTTTTGCACCTTGCCAAGCATCTGAAATAGTGGCGTATTGTTTAATCGGTTTGTCACTTTGTGTCGAAATAATATCGACCAACTCTTGCACTGTCGCTGCGCGTGGGTTGCCAACGAGTGGTGCCACATGCCATTGCTCTATCAGCGGTGCAATTTCAGCTATGGCATCATTTATGTCTTTGTCGGCCATCATCGCAATCACAGCCTGGCGCTGAGAAACAGCTCTAAGCTTTTCATCGCCCTTGAGTTGAGAGACCAAGTATTTTACTGCGTGTGCATTGTGGGCAACGTCGACCATACAAAGTGGCTGCTCAGAGACGATTTGCATTCGGCCGGGTAATGACAACCTTTGCAATACGTTTTGAACTTGTGCTTGATCTGGCAAGATACCGAGTTGCATCAAAGCCGTGAGACCAGTTGCTATATTCTGATGAGGAATAAGGGTATTCGGCAGATCTCGCATTTGCATATCACCGTTGACGTAATCCCAATTCTTGTCATTTTGAATCACGTCAAAGTCTCTTCCACGAATCGCTAGCGAGCTAACTGATAAGCTTTCTGCCTGCTCAAAAACCGTCGCAGGTGCGTCTGCCAAACCGACAACTCCCGGTTTGTTCGCCCTAAAAATTCCTGCTTTTTCAAATCCAATTTGCTCGATAGTGTCGCCTAGCCAATCCGTATGATCCATCCCTAACGTCGTGATAACTGAAACGTCGTGGGAAAGAATATTGGTCGCGTCCAATCGACCGCCTAATCCAACTTCGATTAACGTAAAGTCCAAATTCGCATCTTTGAGGAGTTTGAATGCGGCCAAAGTACCAAACTCAAAAAACGTCAGACCTTTGTCAGCTCTGACACCTTCGATGAAACGAAATGCTCCAATGTGATCCTCATCTGACAACATTTCACCATTGATTCGAACTCGCTCATTGTACACGTGCATGTGCGGCGAGCCGTAAACCCCAACCGAATGACCTAGAGACAGAAGGTACTGCTCCATAAATCGAATCGTGGTGCCTTTACCATTCGTACCAGCGACCAAAACAACCTTGGCAGAACCCAAGTTTGCAAGGCCGGCATCTTTCGCAATATCAATGATACGAGTAAGGCCTAGGTCAATTTCTTTGTGGTGTTGAGACTCCAAATAAAAAAGCCAGTCTTCTAGGGACTGGCTCTTTAAAATACTTTGATTGGTCATTATGCCGTTCTGTGTTCTTTTTCCAGTGACGGTAGTTTACACAATTTTGTAAACAAACGCGCAACAGTATTTCGCATGTCTCTGCGGTCAACAATCATGTCGATCGCCCCATGCTCTAATAAGAACTCACTGCGTTGGAAACCTTCAGGTAATTTCTCACGAACGGTTTGTTCGATAACACGAGGGCCAGCAAAACCAATAAGGGCTTTCGGCTCACCAATGTTGATATCACCTAACATCGCCAAACTCGCAGATACACCGCCCATCGTAGGATCGGTCAATACCGAAATGAATGGCAATCCCTTCTCGCTCAATTTCGCCAAAGCAGCTGATGTTTTGGCCATTTGCATAAGAGAGAACAAAGCCTCCTGCATTCGAGCACCGCCCGAAGCAGAGAAACAGATCAAAGGAATGTTTTCGTTAATACATACATTGACCGCTTGAACAAATTTCTCGCCGACAACCGTCGCCATTGAACCGCCCATGTAGGAGAATTCAAATGCTGCTGCGACGCAAGGAACGCCTTTTACGCGACCTTTCATAACAACCATCGCGTCTTTTTCGCTAGTTTGCTTTTGCGCTGCTGAAATTCGGTCTTTGTATTTTTTGCTGTCTTTGAATGAAAGTACGTCTTGCGGCTCTAGTTCCGCTGCAATCTCAACTTTCTCACCAGCGTCGAGGAACAATTCCAAACGTTTACGACCGGTAAGACGCATGTGATGATCACACTTAGGGCAAACACCCTGCTCTTTCTCTAGATCGTTTTTGTATAGGATTGAGTCACAACTTGTACACTTAGTCCAAACGCCTTCTGGGATGTTGCGCTTGGTTGAGGTATTTGTTCTTGGAAGGATTTTTTCTATCCAGCTCATGTAATTTTTACCTACTGTTCATTAGGGTCTATATGGGCCACGCCAATCCAATTTTAAGGCCTTTGATAGGCACTATCAGAACGGCATTTTCGGCCGACGTCGAAAATTGTCGCCTATTAAACCACATTGTGAGTAAAAAAAACCAAATAAACTGGTCTTATTTGTATAGAAACTTACCCTATCGCCTTCAATTTGGCAGAAATAATGGGCCTGGATTAGTTTTTGGTAGGTTAAACTCTTCGGGGTAATCAACTTCGATCAAATATAGCCCATGAGGTTTTGCAGTTTCAGCCGCTAAAGTACGGTCTTTTGCCGCTAAAACTTCGGCCAACCACTCGACAGGTTTATCTCCACGCCCAATAGAAATAAGGCTTCCAGCGATATTACGGACCATATGATGAACAAACGCATTGGCTTTTATATCGATTACGACAAAGTCATTGTGACGGGTCACTTTAACAAAGTGAACGAATCGAAATGGCGAGTTGGATTGACACTGAGCTGCCCTAAATGAGCTGAAATCTTGCTCACCTAGCAGCGATTGTGCCGCTAAATGCATCTTATCTGCATCTAGAGGGGGATGGTAATGACTCAGCCCGTGTTGCAATATTGCAGGGCGCAGTTTTGAATTATAAATGATGTAGCGATAGCGACGTGCAGTGGCAGAAAACCGGGCATGAAAGTCTTCGTTAACTTCTTTTGCCCATCGAACCGCGACAGAGTCAGGTAGGTTGGCATTTACGCCCAAGGTCCAGGCTCGTTCGCCACGAACCGCATCGGTATTAAAATGCACGACTTGCCCAGTTCCGTGAACGCCAGCATCGGTTCGGCCAGCACAGAATACGTCTACAGGATGGTTGGCAACAGTGCTCAAGGCTTTTTCAAGCACTTCTTGAACTGTGATTACTTCTCTCTGTCTCTGCCACCCAAAGAATTGGGCACCGTCGTATTCTATTCCTAACGCTACTCGCATATTAACTTCTTAATCGCTCATTTGAGCGCGGCATTATATGGAATTCGAGGGGTAATCACAAAATTATTCGTTTTTAAATTCTTTGAGTAAGGCTTCAGCCTGTGCTTTGGCCTCGTCATTACCTGCTTCTAGGATTTCGTTAAGCAACAACTGAGCGTTTTCTTCATCATCCATTTCAAAATAGGTTCGCGCCAAATCCAATTGCGTTGCCATACCACCTTCTGTCAGGTCAACATCAACGCTGCCACGGAGTTCACTTAACTCGTCAAACTCATCAAGACCGACATCAATTCCCAAGTCATCTGGAACTTCAACCTCTTCTCCGTCGTCAAGATCATCGATTAGATTATCGACACTGACAAAATCTTGCTCAAGCGAATCCAACTCTGAGGCAAGGTCATCTCCCAACTCATCAGCGATATCTGTCGATAAATCTTCATCAGTGGCTAAGCTCGCCTCTTCAATTGATTCAACTGTATCGAAGTCGTCCGCCAATTCAGACAACAATTGGTCGAAGTCCGCTTGTTCTAACTCGTCAATTCGGAACGATTCTTCATTTGGCTCCGAGACTTCTGAGCTTTCATCCAACGAGTCATCAAGGCCATCGCTTAACAAGTTCTCTATGTCTGTTTCATCGAAGCTTTGATTCTCGATGTCATCTTCACCAAGGATGTTTTCAGCACTTTGCTCTGGATCAGAGAGCAAGTTTTCGATATCGGCATCAACGAGAGCAGTCTCGTCTATGCCTTCACTGAGATCATCACCGAGTTCATCGATATCTATGTCATCTAAACTTTCATCAAGGTCAAGTTCTGGATAGACATCTAGCTCGGCACTTGCTTCAACATCGCGAATAGGTTGGTCTGATTCAACCTCTGACTCCGCAAGATCGATATCATCTAGTGCTGATTCATCAGCAACTTCTTCAAAATCGTCTGATTCCGCTCCTTGCTCTTCGCTCTCGTCTTCTTCGTCGATAAACTCATCTACGTTTAGCTCTTCCTCGGCGTCAATGGTGTCCTGTTCAAGCTCTTCAACATCGTCTATTGGCAACTCGTCATCAGTAACACTGGACTCTTCAAGCTCAGAGGCAGCCTCAAGTTCGTCGTCTAATTCACTTTGCTCAGCTTCTGATTCTTGCTCGTGCTCCGGTTCGAGGTCTTGAATGTCATCTTCGTTCAGAGCAACATCTAGCGACTCAGCATCTTCTTCAAGTTCACTTGCGCCTTGCTCATCCAGGTCGCTTTCGTCGGTTGCAGCGACTTCAACTTCAGGGCTCTCTTCAATAGAAGTCGCTTCAGAATTTGCATCTACTAGTTCGTCTAAATCCGCTTCAACCGCAGCATCTAATTCGTCTTGCACATCTTCGAGTTCAGGCTCAATCAACGAATCTAAATCGTCATTGATGCTTTCATCGAGTTCGCCATCAATTTCAGTACTTTCATCTTGGCTTTCACTACCATCAGTGGAATCCAATAGTGCGTCAATATTATTAACGTCAACCGGTGCTTCGTCGTCTTCGGTCAGCTCAGAATCCGCTAACAATTCTTCGCTTAACTCGTCACTTTCAGTTTCGTCAGCCGCTTCAACCGTACTTTCATCAATAAGCGCATCGACATCAAACGGGTCTTCGGCTTCAGATTCAACCGAATCTTCTTCTGCGATATCGCGCTCAACGGCATCGTTTGGTTCAGTTGCAAGATTTGGATCGATAATATCTTCATCGTCCAAGATATCTTCTAAATCACCCAGTAACGGCGAAGTTTCCTTTTCCTCTTCACTGCTTGGCTCGTCATTGCCTTCCTCCGATAAGCCATCAAACTCATCGAGCATACCATCACTGACATCATTCTCTTCCGATAACAAGGCATCTATATCTTCAACATCAACTTCAACGTCCTCTGCAAGCAGATCCTCTGCTTCGTCTAAGTCGACACCGCTGTTGGCGTCATCGATTAGGGCGTCAATATCGAAATCATCTTCCAGCGCTGAGCTTATTTCCTGCTCAGTCTCATCAGCCTCAACCGTGTCGGTATCTTCAATTAGTTTATCGATATCGAAATCGTCTTCGTCCGCCGCAGCTTCTTCTGACGCATTGTCAATCAGATCATCGATATCAAAGTCGTCGCTGTCTTCAACGACTTCATCTATCTCGTCAATTTCATCTTCAATCGCGTCGATCTCATCCATTTCATCAAGGTCGCCGCCAATCCCCAACTCGTCCATGATTTCATCAACGTCATCAACACTTGTGTCTAGTAACGCGTCTTCATCAATTTCTTGATCAGCCTCACTGGATTCCTCATCAAGCAATCCGTCAATGTCATCTGACGATAGTATGTTGTCAGGGTCGATCTCGTCATCCATGTCCGGGATTAGATCTTCTGCAACTTCTTCGCTATCAGGTTCTAATAAATCGTCGATATCACCTGGTTTTAAGATTTCGTCGCCATCATCGGTCGATACATCAATCTCTTCAGCCTCGCTGGAATCATCCAGTAGGTCATCAGACAAACCATCATCCAGTAATGTGTCGTCGCCCAGTAAGTCGTCGCCAAATACGTCATCACTCATATCCAAATCGTCTTCAACGTCGAGTTGGATATCGTCATCAAGCAAATCATCGCCTAAATCGAGACCGTCTAGCGCATCATCTAAATCATCAACTGGTTCCGATAGATCGAAATCCTCCATCGGCGCAGGCTCTGCAATTGGCGGTGGAGACGCTACTGGCGGCGGTGGCACATTCTGTTGTTCTGCCGCAGGCTGCGGAGCATTGCGTTTTTTCAGCGCCATACCGACAAAGAAAAGTAACGCCAACGTTGCTGAGGTAGACAGTGTCACAATTCCGGCCGTCGAAGAGGCAAATTCTGCCGCTTGCTCTAATGGTCCTTTTTCCTCGACGAGAATCGTGGTATTCGCTAAATCTTGTTGTGCGGTCGTAGAAAGTTGCTCGAGGATCTGTAACATTGAATCGCGCATTTCTTTCTCTGCCACCAGAGCTTCTTGCACAGAAACGAGTTGCTCACCAAGCGCAGTAAGCTTGTCTTGTAGCATTTGGTTTTCGGCCAGCACCGATTCTACTGTTTGTTGAGAGGTGTCAAACTGCACTTGAATTGCGTTTAACTTTTCAATTTGTTCTTCTTGAACCGCTTCGATTTTTTGTTCAATTTCTTGCTTGGCGACTTTGACGTCAATTTGCTTCGCATCTTCAATAGGGGCAAGTAACTGTTCCGCTTTTTTATTGCTAAATTTGCCAGAAATCCTGTCAGCCCAAAGCTCATCATCCGCGTCAGCCCTCTGTTTCGCGTACGCCGGCTCTATATCTCTGACTTCTGCATGACTAGGGATTTTTAAGTAAGTGCCATTTCTCAGGCCATTGAGGTTATCGTGGTCAAAGGCTTGTGGGTTTTTCTTAAGAATAGCCACCATTACCTGGTAAACAGAAACGTCATTTTTTACTCGAAATTTATTACCCAGTTGCCACATTGTGTCACGAGAGGTAACCGGACCATAGACTTCTCCCATGGCACCGTAGTCGACACCCTTTGGACCTTTTAAACGAGACTCTGGCTTGGCAATAGCATGATCTGCTACCAAAAAGGTAAGGAAAACAAAGAGAAGAATTTTAAAGCTAGAGCGCATCAATAAATTCCAAAACATAAAAGCAAACTGAGATATCACCGCCCAAATTAGATTAGTACAAATAACCTTAATCACTAGAATCTAATACTAACTGCATGACGGGCATCAAATATTTAAACACTATTCAATTTCAAAGCAAAGCTTATACCACTAATAAACGTAATTTAATTGACACATTTACTAAGAAAGCTCGAAGCGCCTTAAACCCCTTATCTGTTATATATCGGCCAAAAAAAAAGCCCCTTTAACAAAAGGGGCTTTTTCAATCAGTGAATTTTATAAATATTCGGCAATCAGTAATTCGGCAATCTGAATACTATTGGTTGCCGCACCTTTGCGAATGTTATCCGCAACGACCCATAGGTTTATGCCATTTGGATGCGAGATATCTTCGCGAACGCGGCCAACGAACGTATCATCTTTGCCACTGGCGTGAGTCACCTGGGTTGGGTATTCGGTACTATCTGGAATTAACGTTACCCCAGGAGCGGTCTCTAATACGCCTTTTACGTCTTCCGCACTTACTGGTTGACGTAATTCAAGGTGAATGGCTTCTGCATGACCGT
>Ga0213831_1000959_pt1 | contig 11628 bp, 10 predicted proteins | sample SWATP12_FD_163421 | JGI IMG/M metagenome (GOLD analysis project Ga0213831, IMG submission 163421) | Coastal seawater microbial communities from Marineland, Florida, United States - SWA TP1 #2 | ecosystem: Environmental > Aquatic > Marine > Coastal | place: USA: Florida | collected 2016-08-06 | reverse complement strand
AGACTGAATGTGGTATCGAAGCTTACCCAGAATTCGTAGGTGCTGGTAAGTAATCCTGTTTCAGACCCGCTTTGCGCTAAAAGCGGGTTTTGCTTTCATGGCGATAGGGAATGATTAAACGGAATTAAACAAAAACAACAATGAGCCATGCGCTAAAAATTTAAGCCCACATTATGTGGGCTTTTTTATTGCTTGCACAGAAGCGAAGCGATTACACTAGCCAGCAGTATCAAACGTTGAGATTCAAAATGATTTACGTAGACGCCGACGCATGTCCGGTACAAATCAGAGAAATTTTATATCGCGCCGCAGATAGAGCTGCAATAGAGACTGTATTTGTTGCCAATCATTACATTAAACATCCCCCTTCGGTGCACATAAAAACGTTGCAAGTAGAAAAGGGTTTTGATGTTGCAGATAATGAAATTGTGAAGCGCATCGAGGCTGGCCAGCTTGTTATTACCTCTGACATCCCTCTGGCTTCAGAGAGCATTGATAAAGGCGCAAGTGCCATAACTCCAAGAGGGGAGGCGTTAACCGCAGCCAATGTCAAAAGTCGGCTAAACATCCGAGATTTTATGGATACCATGCGGGCAAGTGGAGTCCAAACCGGTGGACCTAAGGCGATGAGTCAAAAAGAAAAACAAGACTTTGCTAATGCCTTAGATCGCTGGATTGCGTCGCGAAAAAAGTAATTAGCTGTATTCGATAAGCTCAGTTAAGCAGCGCACCACTATGTCTGCCTCGTCGACATACTCCGGTGTGGTGTCTCCGTCTAGCAGCAAACAGCTGGTCATGTTGGCAGCATTAGCCGCCCTCACATCGTGAACATAGTCGCCGATGTAAATCAGTTCTTCTGGCGCAATTTGCCACTTTTCTGCGATGATTAGTAGCGCATCTGGTGCAGGTTTCGCTTTGGCGTCATCGCGAGTAAGCACTAACTCAATTGGAACTTGATTATTCGATAGTTTCTTTTTCGTTGCATCCGCTTGGTTGCGAGTCACAATCGCCATCGGGATGGCGTTGTTTTTCAAGTGATTGACAAAGTCGGCGGCTCGGCCAAGCCACTTTGCCGCTTGGGCATCTTGCCACTCGTGATTAAAAATTATGGCTTCGAGCCTGGCACGTTCTTGTTCATCAAATTCTTCAACGAAATCGAGCACGTCTTTTTCTGGCGGGCATTGAATGTCTTGACGGATCTTCTGAAAGTCGAGCGAGGACTCGACTAGTGTGCCGTCCATATCAAAGATGAACCCTTTAAACTTTTTCATAGGCTACTCATTTTTACTCGCTTTATACCTTTCAGGTGTCTACTTAGATCAGATCGAGTGGCGACGAATTCAACACCATAATATGACTCACCTTTCAGTTTGCGACTCTAGCAACAATCTGCAACCCCGAAGACGTTGTTTTTCTGGTTTTTCGTTGTTTCTTTCGCCGTTTAGAATCTATGGAAAAATACACTCAATTGACTATTGGTCACTATAACTCTTTGTATTTTAATTCTTAAATTCTTATTTTTGTCATCATAAAGGGTGGGTTTTGCATTTGTTAGGTATTTATAGAATGGATGTCATGGAGTCTCATTTGTGCCTGTCTATTATTGCTCGGGCGTGGAGGGCGAGACTTCATAGCGTGACCAATTCCCATCCAAACTATTTTTTTTCGCCCTCTGCGTTACTCTCCTCTTCGAAAAATACGAAATCAACAATCGGTGTAAAAAGTGTGTGAAATCGGTTAGGGTAAGGCATAGCAAAAATAAGAAGTTCTAATACAGAGAACCAATGGCGCGTAGTAACTCGATAGTCAATCTAACAATTGCCTCTTTGGCGGTTTTAGCCTTTGTCGTTAATTTCTTTCCTATTCCTTTTTTTACAGGCTCAGCGCTAGTCTTTGGTAATGTAATTGCTGTAGCGGTGACTATATTGTTTGGGTTACGACTCGGGTTGGCCGTAAGTTTGCTCGCCGGGTTGGCGACCTATGCAAGTTGGTCTCACTTTCTTATTTTACTGCCTTTCCTTCTAGAAATTGTCGTCGTGCATTTTGGAGCACGAAGGCATCAAACGCCGTTGCTTTACGGGATTATTTATTGGCTGACGTTGGGCTGGGTCATTGTTGGCATTGAATATTTCCTGTTCACTGATTATCTCCAACTGACAAAGCTGGCCATTATGGTTAAGTATGCAGTAAATGGGGTTTTGAACGTATTGCTTGGGTATTTGCTGGCACACGTTTTAAATGCCCTATTGAAGCTGGATAAGATTAAGTCTATTCGTTTATCGACCTTTATTACCCTGACGATCTTTTACTCGGTAACGATATCTGTGCTTGCCAATGCTTATTACTGGTTGCGTACGACTCAGGAGAACAAGCTTACTGAGCTGCAGAATCAACTTCAGTTAGAAGCAACGCACGTCGGCATTCAATTAAAGAATGTCATTGAGGGCGGAGTTAAAACTGTCACTATGTTGGCAGACATCGAGTCTGAATATCCCGAGTTCGACCGAGACCGAATGTTAAATCGCTTAGGTCTGGCTGCTAAGCAGCACCCGAATTTTTTGACCATGTTAACCGCCGATAGCGAAGGCCAGGTGAATGCCGCGTATCCGAACACACTAATGGCAAAGGTTGACAGCAGTTTTAAGGTGGACCAACGTTTTTACTTTTATGAGCCAAAGAACACTCTAAAGCCTGTGGTGTCAGAGGTGTTTCTTGGTAAAGGGTTTGGCTCCGACCCAATCGTCGCTTTGTCTGCCCCTGTCATTAGAGATAACCGCTTCGATGGCATTGTTGAAGCGTCTTTAAACCTCGCTATGTTTAATGAGCTGGATAAGCAGTTGATCGACCAGAGTCAGCGTTTGGTGATCCTTGATAACAACAACCGAGTCATTTATCGCTCAGAAGACAAACACATTGGCTTTTTGCAAGACATGACACAAAGCCCAATGTTGCAACATCTAGTCACGGCTTCTGACTACTTTTATATTGATCAAAATGGCGAATACGAAATTGCCGAAAGCGAAATGGTGCCTGGATTGAATTGGCGCGTTGTAGTGTCTGTGCCGCGGTCGTTTTATGAGTATCAAATCTCATCCTATGTGGCGACGTCGTTGTTGATTTTGGTCGGATTTATCCTGGCGTTATTCATTATTGCATCCAGATTGGCATTGCATGTCAGTCAGCCTATCTCAGAGTTGGCGCGCCGCATTTCCTGGGCAAGTAAAAACAAGAAATTTGAATTTATTGAGCTCAATTTAAAATCGTCTTTAGTCACCGAGCTAAATGAAATGTCGCCTGTCATTCAGCGCTTTGCCGGAAAACTTCAGCGCACGTTAGAACGTTTGAAATTAGCGAACGACAAAGCGCAGAGAGCCAATGATGAGCTTGAGATGTTAAACCAAAGTTTGGCGCAAGAAGTCGAAGAGCAAACAAAAGCACTGAGATTGGCTTTAAATGAAGCCAATCACGCCAACAATGCAAAATCATCATTTTTGGCCACCATGAGCCATGAGATCCGTACACCAATGAACGGCGTGTTGGGCATGTTGGAGCTATTAAAACAATCAGAGTTGAGCTTGGCGCAAAAAGAGAATGTTGATGTGGCGAAATCCAGCGCATCAACACTGCTTAACTTAATCAACGATATTTTGGATTTCTCCAAACTCGACGCCGGTAAAGTCGCGTTTGAACATCTCGCATTTGATTTAAGCAAGCTGTTAAACGAAGTGGTTTTGACCCATAAACATTTGTCTGAAAATCCAAGGTTGTCGATTCGTTTGCAACTTCCAAGCGACAAACCCATGTGGTTTAAAGGCGACCCTACCCGAGTTCGTCAGGTGGTTGTAAACCTGCTCTCAAATGCAATCAAATTTACCGATGTAGGTGAGGTGTTAGTGGATTGTCGAGTGAATTCAGGCAATGACTCGGGGCAGCTTGTTGAAATCCACGTCAAAGATACTGGCATTGGCATTGGCGCTGAGCAGTTGAAACACCTGTTCGATCCGTTTACCCAAGCGGATGCTTCAACCACACGCAAATATGGTGGTACCGGCCTTGGCCTTTCCATCGCCAAACAACTCTGTAATCTGATGGCGGGTGACATTGAGGCGAAGAGCACGGAAGGCGAGGGCAGTGAGTTTATTGCAACTATGATGCTACCGAGCACAGCCGCGGTAGAAGACGAAGTGACTGAGCGCAATCAAAAGGCTGTTAAGCCATGTTCGAAAAGACAAATACTCTTGGTTGAGGACAATGTCATTAATCAAACAGTCGCCAAAAAAATGTTGGCCAGTTTAGGCCACAACGTGGTTGTTGCCGCCAACGGCCTCGAAGCATTGAGCCAACTGAAGCACGAATCGACATTTGATTTGATATTAATGGATTGCCAGATGCCAGAAATGGACGGCTTTGAGGCCACCCGAGAAATCCGAAGTGGTACCGCTGGCGACAAAAACAAAGACATCGCCATTGTCGCGCTGACGGCAAACGCAATGAAAGGCGACAAGGAAAAGTGTTTAGAGGCAGGAATGGACTTGTTCTTAACCAAACCGATAAAACTCGATGCTCTGGAACGAGCAATTGCTGAGGTGTCGGCTTAGAGCGAACAACAGACGCTCACAATTTTATTGCTCACATAGTCAAGAAAACAACCTAATCGCGCGCTTTTGCTCTTAGATAAAAAAACAAGTGATTGTAATTTTTATTAACACTGGCAATTAGTTAGCGAGTTTGTTAAAAACACATCATCCAGAAAAGTGAGCGAAAACTCAGCAGAAAAACACGCAATTCGCTCGCTATAAACATGTTAGCTATTTAAGGATGTACATTGAAAAAAGTAGTTTCTATAGTTTCTCTATGTTTTATTTTAGGTGGATGTGTTTCTGCAAAGTCCATAATGTTTCCCGCTTATATTGAGCCGAGCACTAATTTAAAACAGGCAAACTTAACCATTGAATTTGAAGACGCGAATCTCATTAAAAATAGCAATTCCGTTAATAAAAAAATTTTGCGTTTCAAAGGAGAGGGAGACTCTCCCTATTGTTCTTCTGAATCACCTGAAATTATTGCAATTTTAAATAATGTTGCTTTTGCAGCGGGAATCGATTGGTATGCTGACAAAGGTGAAAATACCAATATTGTGACCGTCAAAATCCCAGCAAATGAAGCCTTTAGAATGTCGGCATTTTTCTCTAGAACAAAGACTTTTGAAATGAAAGCCCAAGGGGCTTATATTGAAACCGAGTATTGCCAACCAAATCTTGAGTTTGTTCCTGAAGAAGGTAAGAGCTACTTGGCTTCTTATAACCACATCAAAAAGCAGTGTAAATGGACATTATCTGACATATCAGAAAATGGTAAAAGTCCATTGAAATTTAAATCTTTTAAGCCGTGCATAACCGACAAAGATCCAAGTAGAGCAGAGTTTAATCATGAGCCCGCTGGTTGGAGAGAGCATGTTAGAAAATCAACCTTATAAATTATAAAAAATAGCTAACAAGAGACTATGGCTCGACCGTCGGTTTCTGGCACTTAGGAGATAAACAGGTGATGTATGGAAGATCTTGAGCAACTGATTGATATAGAAAAAGCAGAGTTCATAAAGCATTGCAGAATTAAAGAAGAATTTTCCTATCGTGGTGTTGCTGCTGAATGCGCAGAAGTATGGGGTAAAAGCTGGGGTGAAAACCAGTGGATTGGAGAGGAATTGTGTGCCGTTGCTATGAGGGTTTTGAATGAAAAACTCGAAGATGGTTGGCACTAAAACTAAATCAATTACGACCGTCTGAAACTGGCACTTAAACGCCGTAACTATCTGAATCATCAAACCTTTCAAACTCTTGAAAGGGAGGAACAGGCGCTCAGATTATATTAACGAAAAAAGTATGCTACTTTGGGAGTTCACACTAATAAGTTATTATATTTCAAGGAAGAATAGGCGTTGGAACCGTTAAAGTTAAAAGACTTTCTTCACCCAAGACCATATCCAAAAGGGATTGATGTTCTCTGTAAGTTAAAACACTTTGCAATCATCACCTACGCGGTAGAACCTTCAAGATTTGATGGGCTTTTTCCAGATCGTTTTAAATTAGATACTTTAATAATCAATGGTGAAGAAAAAGCATTAATATCTGTCGTTCCTTTTATTGATGTTGATTTTACGTCTGCGGTATTTCCATTTCCAAAGTTCACTATGGGACAAACAAATTACCGAATTTACATTATTGATAAAGAAACTAGTGAGCGATGTGTTTGGTTTCTTGGAACTACTTTGGATTCATGGACGCTTGCTGTTCCAAGGTTTTTTTGGAACTTACCTTGGTATAGTGGCGAAGTTAAATTTGATTGTGATTTCGATGAGTCTCAACAAACGTACCGAAAATACAAAATGACAACTGAAGCTGAGTGGGCTCCCGCTAGCGTAGAGTTATCTCAAGTAAAAGATGCTCCCATAGAGCTAGCTGGATTTCCTGATACTGAAACTGGGCTAGTGTATTTAACCCATCCATTAGCTGGGTTTTACCATCGTCGCGATGGTAAGCTTGGAACTTACCGTGTTTGGCATAAGCAATTGGAAGTATCTTCAGCAAAGCTTTTAACTGCAAATTTTGGTTTATTGAGTCGTTTAGGATTAGTTACTCAAGAAGAACAACAAATAGCACACAGCGTACTAATTGAACCAATTAATGAATTTACTATTTATTTACCACCTAAATTGGTGGGATAAATACAGAACCAATCGCTACGGTATTGTATGACCGCTATTGGCACCAAACGGATAAATTTTAATCTTTGGAACTTTGATAAATGAAACGGATACTCGTGGGATTGTTTCTACTATTTTCTGAAATAGCTTCCGCTGATCAAGTGTGCAACGGCAAGTTTGTTGAAGATGCAATCTCAATCTACAAAGTCATTGAAGGAGTTAACACATACTCCTTCAACGCTAAATACCAACAGCAAAGTGGGACTGTAAAATCCTATCGACCAAGTAACTATTACATAGTTCTGGATTGGGAACCTGAACAAGGAGACGGAGGTTTCTTTATATTGGCCTTTGATCTTCATAAAAGGGTATTCTACATCCACCACGGTAGCGACGCTTCGGGAATGCGACCTACATTCTATTCGGGGAAGCTTGATTCTGAAAACTGCAAAGTTGACTTCGATATTAGTAGTGATGTTGCTTTCAGCATAGAGTTGCCAAATAGAAAGACCGTATTGATGAAACAAATAGGCCTTAAAGGTAATAACAGCAATGTGGTTTTTACGTTTAGCACCGACGAGTTCGGTAAGTAAAACTAACGACAGTCCGATTTTGGCACAAAGGAGAGCTTTAAGTTGAATAAATTTTTGCTTGTTCCTAGTTTAAGAGCAATTAAATGAATTCTGTGAAAATATTAGTCGTAATTATACTCGGCATTACTTTATTGTGGGCTATTAGCTCTGGGCCACTTAGAGATCCAGAAGAAACGTTAAAAGACTTTTATGACGGTAAATATAGGGCTGAAGTACAACTAAAAGATCCATTAATCTTAAATGGTCAAAGGGTATTACCACTAGTCTTAAATGCGTTACCAAAGAAAGATATGCCAAAGCGCAGATACGCTATCGGTTTTGTAGGTGGTGGACGTTATGTCGAAGCTTTGCCCGTTTTAAAGTCAATTTTAAACGATGAATCAGAGTTAAATTATTTTCGAGCCGATGCCCTTGAAGCGATTTATCAAATAGACAAACCCTTATCTTATAGATTAGCTGAGCAATACACTAATGAACCAGATTTATTTGGTGAAGTAGCAACACAGATAATCAATGGCAAATCACCTATATATTCAACAAGAACTTATTGGGATGCGTTTATTGGGCATAAAGATTAAATTATCGTCTACTTCCGCTTTTGGCACAAAGCACCAGTAGGAACAAAAAATGACAGAATGGATTTTGCAAATATTAACTAAGGTATTCATTGAGTTTTTGATTAATACTGTTTGCTATTATGTCGGTTGGCCGATTTGTAGAATATTAACGTTGGGTTCGTACCCTAAAGAATACCCTCATGAGGAGGGGCTTATTACGGGTTACATGTTTGAAAACTATGTGTCGTTGACAGGGTTTATATTTATTCTAGTTTCCGTTGGTTTTTTATTCATTGGCTAACGTCTCAAAATGGCACAAAGGCGCCTCTGACTGGACGGGTGGAGATTCCCACCTTAGCTCGAATGACGTTTTTTGTACCAAACTTGCAAAGTTTATCTTAGAGCGAACCCTCTACCTCTGGGGCAGAGTTATTACTCTCCGCCCAAATCACCATTACATTAACAAACAAACTTACCAACACTGGCTAAGACCAATTCGATTAAATCTATTTTAGTAGACACAAAAAAGCCCCTAACTCGGGGCTTTCATTTACACCTTAAATTGCGAGAGCGTATGGTCTAAGTCGACCGCGATTTGTTTTTGCTCTTGGCTCATCTTTTCGATCTCATGGGTTTGTCCCACGGTAGAGTCAGCCAACTCGTGCACTGCCACTGTTTGTTTGGAGATTTCGTCCGACGCGGCCACTTGCTCTTTGGTTGCCGACGCCGTCTCGTTGGATTGTTGCTCAATCAGCGAGATGGCCTGATTGATTTGGGTGAGTTTGTCGCTCACTTCGTTAATCAAAACAACGCCTTTGTCGGTTTTTTCTTTACCTACAGACATTGCGCTTACCGCGTCTGATGCCGAAGCTTGCAGTTTTGCAATGATGCCTTCAATGTCACCCGTTGAGGCAGAGGTTCGACTTGCTAAGGTTCTGACTTCGTCGGCAACTACCGCAAAGCCTCGGCCTTGTTCACCCGCTCGGGCGGCTTCAATCGCAGCGTTTAGTGCGAGCAAATTGGTTTGTTCAGCGATGCCCTTGATGACGGCAAGTACTTCAGAAATTGAGGAGGAGTTTTGATGCAATTGATTGACGACTTCGCTGGTATTGGCAACGTCGGTTGCTAATTCGTTGATGACTTTTGCAGCGTTGCTTGCCAGCTTGCTGCCCTGGGCTGATTCGCTGTTGGCTTTTGTCGCGTAATCCAGCGCCATTTGGGCATTGTCGGAAATGCCGTGAATGGTTTGCGTCATTTCAGTTGTTGCCGCGGCAATGTGCTCAATGTAGCCTTTTTGAGTATCCATGTTTTCGGCGAAATCCTGGACCAAATGAGTCACTTGGTCGCTTTCATTTAATACCTCAGCCGTGGTGGAGTTACATTGCTTAATGATATTTTGAATGTTTTCAACAAAGGTGTTGAAGGCGATGCTCAACTGGCCTAGTTCGTCGTTGGTATTGACCTCGATACGTTTGGTTAAATCGCCGTCGCCGTTGGCAATGTCATCCATTGCGCTGACTACTTTTTCAAGCGGCTCGGTAAGCAGCTTTTTAATGACAAAGACAATAACTGCAGACGTCAACAACACCAATAAAATAACCGATACCACCGAGCCCCAAATAGTGGACGTCACAGGGTCGCTAATTACGTGGGTTGGTACCATAAAGCCAAGGCGCCAATCCAGTGCCATGGTTTCATCTAGAATTCGCTTAGTGTAGACCAAGTAGGTTTCACCGTTGTAGACCAGCTCTTGCAGATTTTCGTCGGCATTGCGAGTGTCGTTAAGAAGTTGGGCAAAACCCTCTGTGTTGGCGAACTTGCGATCAATGATGCTAAGCGTTGGTAGTTCACTCATATCGATGCGTTTGTTTGGATCTGGGAACGAAATGATGCGGCCTTCTTTGGTATACAAAAAGCCAAAACCCTTACCTTGATACTTGATTACATCGACCAATCCGCTTTTCACCTCAGAAGCCAAGATGTCGATCCCCATCACGCCGAGTAAGTCGCCGTTGTCTTTGTATACGGTTGATTTGATCGACGTTACGATAGAGCCGTCGTTGGCATCAATTTCTGGGTTGGTGATAAACAAGCGGTCTTTTGCGAGTGCTTCACCCCACCAAGGACGCTTGCTAGTATAGTAACTGAGGTCGTTGTAACGACCGTTAATATCAAAATACTCATGCGTGGCCGCTGGTGCGTAAAACACCGACTTAATCATTGGATCTTGCGCTGATTCGTTTTTGAACAACTCAACGATGGTTTGGTAACGTCGGTCGCCATCAATGTCAGAGCCACGGTCGCGGTATTGTGCAAACCAATCATTAACAAACGGGTTTGCTTTAAGCGAGGTGACCACCCTTGAACGTTCGCGGAAAAATTCATGGATGCCGGCGGCCGACTGTTGAGTCGCCAGTTTCACTTCTTTGATTACGGAATCTTTTACGGTTTGGGCGCGTTCGTTGGTGACAAATATCGCTACAAAAATAGCGATGATGAGAAAAATACTGGCAACAGACACCAATACCTTGCGGGCAACGGTCATATTTTTATTCATGGTTAGGAATGTCCAAATACTTCAAAACTTTGGCATAAATGCGACGGGTAGGCACATTTAGTACGTGAGTTTTTTTGTTATTGTTTTTGTCTAACTCTTTGTTATATCTTGAAAATACACTTCAAGTATGGCGAAAGCTAAAACGACGACGAAACATCATTGTCATACAATTAAGCTTTCAATAATACACAGGAATTCCCCTAAATATCTAACGAAATTTTTTCACTTACGTGGCCGTTTTGAAATATCTTGTTAACCCGCGCTGAGATGATAAAAGCTTGTACCTTTTTTGTGCCGCTCATGCCTACCAAATGGCAGTTTGAGCGGCCATCGAGCTTTAGCTTATAACGGGAGCCGATGCGTATTTCTGTAGGTATTTTCGCTTTCTAAACAGATAGAGATAAAGGCCAGTAAGCGATAACCAAAGCGGGCTTAAACCCAACACACACCAAATGATTTTGCTGGGAAGTCCGGCAAAATAACCAAAGTGCAGTTTGCGGAATGAGTCCAAAATCACCCAGCCTAACGCGGCTTGGCGAATGTCAAAGGTGGTTGTCAATTGTCCTGTGTCTCGGTTCCAACCTATGGTTGAAGAGTATTGGCTGGTGAGAATATTGGTGCCAGTCACATCACCGTATACAGTAAAGTGCAGTTCAGGCTCGAAGGGAAACACGAAGTAAGTCGGGGTGAAGCCATCGATGGCACTGGTTGAGTTATCCAGCAGCACCTGTAAGTCGATATCGCTTGAATATAGTTTGTCTTGTATAACCACCTGATCTTGCTCTAAATGGTGTTCCAGCTCATGCAGGACTTCCGCTGTGTTCCAGTAGCCCCCAGTAATTGCCAAAACAATAATGATCGGCGAGGACACAATCCCAATGAATTTGTGGACGTCACTGTAAAAGATACGCCGCGCGGCACCGAACCTGAGGGTAAACAGTTTCCGCCAGAACTGGCGGTGTAAGATGATTCCGCTGACCCCTAAAAACAGCAAGACAATGGCAAAAATCAAACCTAAAAATGCACCGGTCGTTCCAAGTAGAAAAGTGTAATGCAGAGACAATAGCCAGTCGGTAATGTCGTGCGTGACGCTCACAGGGTTCGACAGCAGTTTGTTTTGGTATTGGTCGATGTACATTTTTGACCATTGCCCGTCCGTTTTACTGATTAGGTAAACGGTATCTGAACGTTTTTTGTCGTCAAAAATCTCCCAACTTC
>Ga0213831_1000958_pt1 | contig 11629 bp, 12 predicted proteins | sample SWATP12_FD_163421 | JGI IMG/M metagenome (GOLD analysis project Ga0213831, IMG submission 163421) | Coastal seawater microbial communities from Marineland, Florida, United States - SWA TP1 #2 | ecosystem: Environmental > Aquatic > Marine > Coastal | place: USA: Florida | collected 2016-08-06 | reverse complement strand
CTGTTTGTCGGGGTCCAAAATAGTTAAAGAAAAGACAAACTAAGCATGTAGTACCAAAGGTAGACATTTTCTGGACGCGGGTTCAAATCCCGCCAGCTCCACCAATTCCAGAAGCGGTCTAGACCAATCTAGACCGCTTCACCCCTTTAAATTCGCCACTTCTGGCGATACCAATCAAAACCAACCACAGGTCTCTAACGGTCTTAAAAGGGCTGTAAAGTGTCGCGAATCTGTACCTGAATGTCGCGAGACTGTCACTTCTCCAGAACAAATCACTTATGGTTTAGGCACACGGGAATGTCATAAATTTCGTGCTGAATTATTCAGTACAATGCCCTCACTAGCCTATGACGCTGCGCACAAATACGTAAAAATTTCCAATCAAGCAAGTTATGTTCAAGCAAATCTGTTTCTATCAAATCTCAGCAAAGAGCTTCAAATAGCAGACTTAAACCTTTCAAAAGATGTTCGTGAACTCAAGCTTTTTGCCAAACAGAAAGCCAATCAATGCTTAAGGAATACCGCCCACCTAAATACTGAACAAGCGTTTGACTACTGCTTAAGTAAATTCGAGAAATACGGTTTCTCTATTCCATGTGATATGACACATGTGGAAGCCCTCACACTGTTTAGAACTGAAAAGTTTTGGTTTAACAAATTCAAAACGCTGGCTACGCAAAAAATGGAATCAATCAGACGCCAGCTTGATTTAGTAAACCAGTCTAAAAGCGCTTATTGCAGCGACGAAAGACTCAGGCAACATCAGTGGGAAAAAGCTCAAGCGCAAGAGTATATGCAAAACAAATGGTTTTGCAGCGCTGATGGTGAATATGTCTCCATGCTTGATGTATACAACTCTAACGTATCAAACCCCAAGGTAAGACGCGCAGAGTTAATGGTGAGGATTAAAGGTACTGAGAAATATTCTCAACTTCAGAACCATGAAAGCTGGTTTTACACTTTAACCACACCGTCAAAATATCACTCACACTATAAATCTGGAAAACCTAATCCAAAATTTGAGCATTACAGTGTAAAAGAAGCTAACGACTATCTAAATTGTCAATGGCAGAAAGCGAGAGCACAATTTGATAGAGAAAACATACAAGTTTATGGTTTACGAGTAGTAGAGCCCCATCACGATGGCACACCACACTGGCATCTCATGCTATTCATGCCACCTCATCATTCAGAGCGCGTTACTCAAATCCTTAGCCATTACGCACTTGAACACGATGGTAATGAGCAAGGGGCATTAAAAAGCCGTTTCAAGGCTGAAAAAATATGCACTGAAAAAGGCTCCGCGCAAGCTTACATCGCTAAATACGTTTGTAAGAACATCGATGGTGAGTATCTAGATGAAGACAAATACGGTAATGATGCAAAAACTGCTGCGTCAAAAATAACAGCTTGGGCATCGCTTTATAACATCCGGCAATTTCAGTTCTTCGGGCTTCCTTCTGTTTCGCTATGGCGTCAGTTGAGAAAAATATACGGAGAAGCGGAAGACCTCGAATTGAACAAACTAAGAATCGCCGCTGATTCATCGGATTGGCTTTCCTACTTATTACTCATGGGTGGAGCAAACGTCAGAAAAGTGGAGCGCCCTTTCGCGTTGGAGTACGAGAACAAAATAAAAGAACTGTATGCTCATTTAAATTGTTCAGAGCTTTCTAAACACGCATTTTCGCGCACCCCAAAATCAATTCTTTCCATATCGTCTAGTCACTTAATAGAAAACAAACAGTGGGTTCTTCTAGAGTCACCCGCTGAACAAGTTGACAGTCCGCCCTCCCCTTGGGAAGGACGGACTGTTGACGAAGGCTCAGGGAGTAGCCGAAGGCGACTGGGGATTCCCCGTGAGGGGGAAGCCCCAAAAGCCGAAGGCATCTTGGACTTGTGTAAATAACTGTACTGAACAAAATAATCTAGAGAAAAATATGAAAATTGGTAGAAATGATAAATGCCCATGCGGTAGTAACAAAAAATACAAACATTGCTGCGCTAACAAAAAAATAGTTCAAGAAGACAATAACTTGCTCTCTTTATCAGATCAGCAATTCCTTGGTTACTCTCGGGAGCGCTTACCCAGTGAATCACCATTCGACCTAGCGACAGATGGACTTTGCTGTTTAGTAATGACTTTAGATAGTTTAAAAGCAAGTACATTGAATGAAATGCACAATACTGACACTTTCATTAGCGGCATGGTAATCGTTACCTCTGGTGAGTGTTCAGATGTGCAAATGGCAGGGCCATTCGACTCACTAGATGAAGCTTTCGAATATGCACGAATAGAGCGTGGTGCAATCCGATTCCAAAGCCAGCCCGAGTTCATTTAACCCATTACCTAGAATGCTCTTTAAAAATAAGGTCTTGTTTCTAACGAAGGAATTTCCCTTCCTTCGTTATGTGGTCAAAAGAGAAAACATGCTCTGATGGCGCTACCCTGCACTTTCCAACGAATCTATTGTGAAATTCCCTACTCTTTTCAATTAGCAGGTCTTCGCCACAAATTGAGCATTTAGCTTCAATAGTAACTGCTTTCATAAATATTGGAGCTTCAGATTGTCCAGTTGGATTAATCGTGAGTAATTTATTCTTTGCTAACTTTTTAGACCAAAGTGCAGGATAAGTCGTTATACCTTTATTGAGTAGCTCGTGCAGAGTCACAAAAACTATGCATGCGAACATGCCAACTATCACCACACACGTATTCATCGACTTACTACCCCACTCTACAAGCCCAATGAACGTGTAAATTGTTAATGCAATCGACACGAGTAAACCGACTGCCGTTATTACGAGCATTCTTGGGGTTAGAATTAAGCTGGAAAAAGGTTTAGCCCAAGGCAATGCATCATCAATTCGTGTGACAACGTACCGCACCCTATGAGTATTCACATCACCCGCATTAGTCGACTTTATAGCACCAGTACGAACTCTCCATTTAGTCGGAGTGCCACCTTTTGAACTCACGCGCTCTAGTGTTAGTGGACTTAGACTTTTTTCTGCAAGTAATGCGTTTAATGAAGACGTTTGATCGAAAAGCTTTGAGAGATTATTTTCATGCCCTTTCATCCATCGTCTGGCTTTTTCTGAATCTTCTTGCCCGTTCATGGATTTATATATTTCCGCAGCAGTAAAGTAAAAATGAGATTCATCAGCTGCATTTTGTCGAATCAATAGGTGAGTCTGCTCTAGTAGGAATGCCCCAATTTCCTCACCTACTATGTTCGGTATATGAACACTAAAAAACTGCATTGCTATATCTAGAGACTTTTTCAAATCTTCAACATCCTGTTTTTCAACAACTTCCATATTTTAAATACCCGTATGCAACCCGTTAGCCCCCTGTTTTATCAGACCAATCAAGACCAATCTAGTACTTCGTTTATACAGGAGTACAAATTTATGAGTGGATTAGTAACAACAAACAAGCTTTCTGAAATGACAGGCTACAGCAAAGAAGCAATTCGAATGAAAGTTAAAAAAGGCGTTTGGATAAAGCAGCAACACTACCTAAAAGCACCTGACGGTAAGCTAATTTTTATCGTCGAAATGATTTACCAATGGATGAGAGGGGAATAATAAAATGAGCGTTAAAGAAGTAAATGGTGGGTATGTTATCGACTTCACGCTAAACCATGAGCGATATAGAGAAACGATTCCAGCGCCACATAATAAAACAGCTTCGAAAAGAGTTGAGGAACAAGAAGCTATATACAAAATGGCGATTTCGCTAAACGATAAAGCGATAGCTAGCCGCTTTCCTAACAGCAAGATAATACAAAAAGCTTTTGATACTGGTTGTAACTTTACTATTCACGATTATTCAAACATTTGGTTCAAACAAAAACAACGGAATTGGTCACATACGACTATTCGTGGCTACTCGCAAAAATATAATTCGTACATAAAGCCTAACTGGGGGCACTTGCTTCTATCTGAATTCAAGGCGAGTATGTTTGATGAGTGGGCTGCTGACAGTCATCTATCAGGCAAATCAATTAATGAGACTAGGAATGTACTCAATCAAATTTACTCAAGGGCTTTTTACGATAACGTTATTGACACTAATCCGATAGAACGTATTGAACGCTACAAAGAGACATATCGTGAGCCTAAACCTTTTAACAACGAAGAAATACAATTGATTTTAAGTGGATTGCACACACCTTATCGTGAGTTTTATCAACTTGCGATTTATTCAGGACTACGCACAGGAGAGCTTCTCGGATTGCGTTGGCAGGATGTAGACTTAGCAAATAACCTACTCCATATAAGGATAAACTTAACCGGTGGAATTGAAAAAGAGCCAAAAACACGCGGAAGTATAAGGTCTGTAGAATTACATCAAGAAGCAATTCATGCCTTGAAATCGATCAGATGTTCGGTGTTTTACGATTCTCATCGTGTTTTCATTGATCCGAAGACGCAAAGGGATTTTAAGAACGCTGACGGTATTAGAAAATATGTGTGGAAACCAATGTTTAGTCGGATAGGTATTAAGTATAGATATCCCTACCAATGCCGTCATACGTACGCCTCAATGATGCTATCTCAAGGAAAAAACCCTATGTGGGTAGCTAAACAATTAGGGCACTCCGACTGGGGCATGATAAGGAAAGTGTATGGAAGGTGGATAAACCAAACCTTATAGTATAATATACGACAAAATTGACACAAACCGTGGGATAAGAGATTGTTTACTAGATTTGGAGTTCGCAACTACTTTAGTTTCGAAGAAGGAATCGAGGTTTCTTTTGATGTGACTAATGCGCCTAAAGACACTGTTCCTAATGTAGGCGGGCTCACTACTGTATTGGGTATTAAGGGGGCGAATGGTTCTGGAAAAACCAATATAATTAGGGCAATTTCGATGTATCGTAACTTTGCTGGTTTTTCAAATGAAATTGACAAAGAAGCAGAGTACGATGTTGAGACATTTTTTGGTAATAAAAAACCTTCTGAGTTCTACTATGAGTTCATCATCGGAAATGCTACATATTGCCATGAGTTTGCAATTCAGGGTGGCCAAATTACATTTGAAAGAATCACTAGGACGATTAAAAGAAAGACAGAGCTATTGGTCCGTAAAAATAATCAGATAGAGAGCTGCCTTTCGACATTTGAAGAACTCCAATCAATTAAGTTAAACCCTAAAGTCTCAATAGCAACTATCACTAGAACTCATAAGTTTAAAGGCGATTTTGCAGAATTAAATAAAATTAATCATTTTGCAAGAAACGTTTATACAAACGTTGGCTTTTTCGGATATATGGATTTTGAGCTTGATAAAAATTCGGTATCTGAGGACTATTTGAGAAGTGACGTGTATAAAAGTGCTGCGCTGAGCATTCTACAAAAAGCTGATAGCGGCATTATTGACTTTGAAATACTAAGTAATAAAGATGAAAAAGGAGAGACAAATTACTTTCCTGTATTTCATAGAAAAAATAAAGGAAAAGTAAAAAGAACCCTTTTTTATCAAGAATCAAAAGGAAACCAACGACTTTTCAAAGTAATTCATCTATATACATTAATTCTTTCTATTGGTGGTGTTCTGGCACTCGATGAGTTTGACATTCATTTACACGCTAAGATCTTACCGGAGATATTGGAATTATTTGAAGATCCTAATTCCAATACTCATAACGCGCAGTTTATCTTTACTGCCCACAACACTGAGATAATTGATTCTCTTGGTAAATATCGTACGATTCTTGTTAACAAAGAAGATAATGAAAGTTATTGCTACAGGTTAGATGAAATCCCTGGTTCGTTAGTTAGAAATGATCGCGCAATTTCCCCGCTTTACTTAGCGGGCAAGATAGGGGGTATCCCTACAAACACATCGGAACACGGGCCTGAAAGTTAAATGTCTAATCGCTCATTCTCTAGCTCAAAAAAAACGCAATTTCTATCTAAACTGCCGACTTCATCGGTTGAAAGTAGTGAAATAGCCAAGAGGTGTAAATTTAATTTTTCCTATTTTGTAGAAGATCAGCTGGCGGGGCAAAGTTTTGCTGATTGGAACAACGGTCAAGGTCCTAGCAGTTTATACGGTCTTCTGGATAAAGTTCGTCAGTTTTCAAGAGAGCCTCTTGATTATTGGAATAATGAGAAAGTAGGAAAGCAGAACATTTTAGAAATATATGGAGCCTTTCCTAAAACATCTAAGACCGAGTTTAGTCACCCTCCTTCGGTACCACATGACGTGCAATGGGCAAGATTTCGATTGGCGGCAAAGGTAAGGCTCATCGGCTTTGTTTTACCAAAAGAAAGCCACAATGTAGACAACTGTAAGGCGAAGAAAGTAGAATACTTGTTAGACTGCAACACTTTCTATGTTGTTTTTCTGGACAAAGACCACAAATTCTACAAAACCGAGAAGCCTTGACTAAACCATTGATTGTTAAATGAAAGATAATAGTTCAAATCCCGCCAGCTCCACCAATTCAAAAAAAGACGTCTTAGGACGTCTTTTTTATTTTTAATCCTTTCTCTTTTCTATTCCATTTTTATAAGCCCTAAACCCAATTCCCGTCCACCGCTTGAATGCCTTAGCAAAAGCACTTTCATCGTTATAGCCCAGATACTGGGCTAAACTTGCCTGTGTTACTTCTGGCTTTTGTATTTGATTCAGAGCGTGTTGCTTGCGAATAGTCTGCGCCATTGTGTGGTAGTTAGTGTCCGTCTCTTTTAACCTACGCAGTAAGGTTCTTTCGCTCACTGCAAAGCTGGCGGCAATTTGGCTACGGGTTAGCCATGGTTGGTTGATGAGTAACGCCTCGACCTTTTCTGAAAAAGAATGATGAGTAAGTTGGTTAAGTTGCTGATTTGCCAGCTCCAACATTTGCGCTTGAATAGCGGGGTTCACTTCTCGTTGTTTAAAGTGCCAGTCAGCATCGTCGTACACAATGGCATTTTGCGTCTGATTAAAGCTCACCTTCGCTTCGCCGAACACCTGGCTATACAATTCCTTTGGCGCTTGTTGCGCGTGTTTAAAATATACCGCAACGGGCGTGATATTCTTGCCCGCCACCCACCGGGCTCCCGTTGCAATACCTGCCATGATAGCCTCTATGCGAACATCGACTGCGGCAGTAAACATAGGCTCGTAGCGTACGCTCCACCCTTGCTTATCACGGGATTTATCAAATACCCCGCCTTCACCTATTAGCGGCGAGTACTGAATAAGGCTGTCTACAGCCACACTTAACGAAGGGCTACTTAGCAGTAAAAAGCCCATAGTGTCGAAGTTTTGCGGTAACATGGCTAAGCCAATGTGCAAACCTATGCCCTTGTCGCCATGGCGTTCCACTTCAAGCCACAGTTTATCTTGCAACAACAAAGGTAAACGCTCTTCACCTTTATGTTGTTGAATACTGGCTAACAACTTGTCTTCTATCGGAATAGCCAATTGTGCTAATTGATTAAGTATTGCCTGAGTAAAGCTTTGTGTAACACTGGCCGCCATAGTCTACGTATTTTCCTACCTAATGGACGCATAGCATACTGAAGCTGTCCCGAATTAACTAGTTATTTGTCCTTTGTGAGCAAGGAAACCTTGTCAACATCCTGTTAACCTTATTAACAGGTAGTTAATAGAGACAGTAATCATGAATCCTTATGTGGTTATAGGAGCCGGGCCTATGGGCCTGTGTACAGTGCGGCGTTTAGCAGAAAAAGGTATTAAGGTACTGGGCTTTGAAGCCCATAGCGATGTGGGTGGGTTATGGGACATCGACAGCCCCACCAGCACCATGTATGAGTCAGCGCACCTTATTTCGTCTAAGCGTATGACTGAATTTGACGACTTTCCCATGAGCGATGATGTGGCCACCTACCCACGGCATGATCAGCTCAAACACTATTTTCAGTCTTATGCTACCCACTTCGATTTATATCGTCATTACCAGTTTAATTGCTGGGTAGAATCAGTAGAGCCCCACAACGGACAATGGCGGATCAGCTATCGCAAAAATGATGAACAGCATCAGATTATTGCTGCAGGCGTATTGCTTGCCAACGGCACATTACACCACCCCAATGTCATCGATTTTCCTGGCCATTTTAACGGTGAGCAGATGCACAGTGCACAATACAAAAGTGCTGATATCTTTGCAGACAAGCGTGTGCTTATTGTGGGATGTGGCAATAGTGGGTGTGATATCGCCGTCGATGCGGTTCATCGGGCTAAGCACGTCGACATGGTGGTGCGTCGTGGCTATTACTTTTTACCCAAGTTTGTCGCCGGCATTCCCACCGACACCTTAAGTGGTAAAATTCGCTTACCCAATTGGTTAAAACAACGTGTAGATGGCACGTTGGTGCGCTTAATTTCGGGTAAGCCCAGTCATTTTGGCCTGCCAGACCCCGATTACAAAATGTATGAATCACACCCTGTAGTTAACTCGCTATTTTTACATCATATTGGGCATGGCGACATCACCGTACGCCCTAATATCGAGCGATTAACCGGCAATGGCGCGTGTTTTAATGACGGTAGTCAAGCAGAATACGACCTCATTTTACAAGCCACCGGCTATAAACTGCATTACCCCTTTATTGATAAACAGCACCTCAACTGGGTAGGCGATGCGCCGCAGCTCTATTTAAATGTATTTAACCCCCTACACCCTAATTTATATGTGATGGGTATGGTAGAAGCAGCGGGGCTGGGCTGGCAAGGGCGTGACGAACAAGCCAAGCTAGTCGCCAATGTCATATATTTGCAACAGCATCAACAACAAGCTGCAGACGCATTTTTTGATAAAGTGAAAGCGCAAGCCAGCCAGCGGATAGACGGAGGCATGCAGTACTTACCGTTAGAGCGTATGGCTTATTACGTGCACAAAGCCGACTATTTGGCTGCGCTGTCCAGTGAAATGCAACAGTTGGGACAGGAAGCCTAAATGTCATCAACTAGCCTTTTTGTTTTAAATGCGGTGCTAGCCATGATGATGTTTGGTATAGCGCTAAGCCTAACGCCTGAGGACTTTCGCCGAATTGCAAGACAGCCCCTTGGCCCGGTTGTGGGAATGATTGCGCAGTTTGTATTGTTACCCGCATTGACGTGTCTGCTTACTTATCTCGTTCCTATGCCAAGTGAAATAGCACTGGGTTTACTCCTTGTGAGTTGCTGTCCGGGGGGAAGTTTTTCCAATTTAATGACCTACTTGTCCAATGGCAATACGGCGATGTCAGTAAGTATGACAGGAGTAGCAAGCTTACTTGCCTGTGTCCTCACCCCGCTTAACTTCATGTTTTACGCCGCCCTCAACCCGCGCACACAAAGCCTGTTAAACAGCATCTCAGTGTCTACCGCCGACATGTTAACCGTGATTGCCTTTGTATTGGCTATACCGCTGGCTCTGGGACTAACTTGTGCCCGTATCTGGCCGTCATTTGCAAGAAAAAGTGAGCCCTTCTTTCGCTTCGTTTCGTTATTCACCTTGTTTGGTTTTGTAGCCATTGCGCTTTTCATGAACTGGGACAAGTTTATTGCGGGTGCCAGTCTCTTTTTGTTAGCTGTAGTGGTTCATAATGCTCTCGCGCTCGCCATCGGATGGGGAGCTGCCCGAGCGCTGCAATTGCCCCGCGCCGATACCCGTGCCATCACCTTAGAAGTCGGCTTGCAAAACTCCGGTTTGGGTCTGGGGATCATATTTACCTTTTTTGCCAACGTAGAAGCAATGGCGGTTATTGCCGCCGCCTGGGGTATCTGGCATCTCATATCTGGCTTAAGTTTGAGTACCTATTGGCAATTAAAAGATCGCAGAACCGCCCGTCAACACACCTCTAAAAAGCAGTACTTTTATGGATCTTAATATTTTAATTACCGGTAGCGAAGGCTATATCGGTCAGCGCCTGATTTGCGCTTTGGAAGATAATTACAAGATAGTTGGCGTGGATATTCGTCCTCCCTTAATACAGCTCTACCCCTATTATGAAATGGACATTCGGGACGCACAGTTAAGTGACATAATGGCTCAGCACAACATTACCCATGTGGTTCATTTAGCCAGTGTGATGCAAGCCAGTGATGATCGCGCTCGTGACTATGATATTGATGTCAATGGCACAGCTAATGTGCTTCATTGTTGTATAGACAATCAGGTCAAGCATATTACGGTTACAAGTAGTGGTGCAGCCTACGGTTATCATGCCGACAATCCAGACTGGCTGAATGAACAAGATCCCCTTCGCGGAAATGACAACTTCGCCTACAGTCAGCACAAGCGTTTAATTGAAGAAATGTTGGCTGAATACCGGGTCACTCACCCTGCGTTGCACCAGTTAGTGCTGCGTCCGGGTACAGTGCTGGGAAAGCATACTAATAATCAAATCACCCATTTGTTTACGAAATCAAAATTGCTCGGTATTAAAGGCTCGCCCTCGCCTTTCGTTTTTATTTGGGATGAAGACGTGGTGAACATTATCACTAAAGGCGTTACTGAAAGCCTTGTCGGGCAATTTAATTTAGCGGGCGATGGTGCCATGACCATGACCGAAATTGCACAGGTGCTCAATAAACCCCTTATGCAAGTACCTGCTGCAGTCGTTGCGGGAATACTTAAAATTGGCCACGCCCTTGGCCTTACCCAATACAGTGCCGAACAAGTTGATTTTCTGCGCTATCGTCCGGTATTGGATAATCGCGCACTAAAAACGGTTTTTGGTTATGTGCCTCAAAAAACATCCAGGGAAGTGTTTGATTTTTATGTGGCCCACAATAGTCACGTAAGGAATGGTAAATAATGGAAAGCACCTCACCGAAACCTTGGGCACTGATAACAGGCGCGGCATCAGGGTTGGGTTTAGATCTCGCTAAACAAATGGCAGCCCACTACCAGCTGGTGTTGGTAGATGTACAAGAAGAAGCGCTTACCCGCGAAGCAACGTCTCTTGAATGTCAGCACTATTTTGTGTGCGATCTAGCTGTACCGGGTGAAATTGATACGATGGTTCAGTTAATTGCCCAACGTCAAATCACCTTAAGCGTACTTATCAATAATGCTGGAATTACCCATCGTTCACTTGCATCACATACCCAGCTGTCTGTTATCGAAAAGGTAATGCGGGTCAATTACTTTGCTCCTGTGCAGCTAACCCAGGCACTCACGCCATTTTTAAGTCACCATGCGTGTGTTGTGAATATTAGCTCTATGGCAGGATGGATGCCTGTACTGGGGCGTGCTGGCTACTGCGCCTCTAAATCCGCCTTACACCAATACTTTGAAACCCTACGAGCCGAGTGGCAAGGCAATGGGAAGCATATTCTTATGGTATACCCCAGTTTTTTAGATACCCCCATCGAGCACAATGCATTAAACGGGCTGGGCAATAAAGCCACGCATAGGCGAACTATGGTCGGCGCAATGGGCAACAGTAGAGATATGGCATCACAAATCATTTCAGCAATGAATAGAGGCCAGCAGCGACTACTGCCAGACGGGTTCACCCGTGTTTCCGCATTATTGTATCGCCTTATGCCCAAGGTTTACTTATACCTTATGCGCCGCCGATTGATGCGTGAATTGGATACACCACAATGAGCTTTATAATCGTCGCCATCGGGGTGTTTATTGCCTTTACGGTCGAGGCCATGACAGGGTTTGGA
>Ga0213831_1000955_pt1 | contig 11640 bp, 9 predicted proteins | sample SWATP12_FD_163421 | JGI IMG/M metagenome (GOLD analysis project Ga0213831, IMG submission 163421) | Coastal seawater microbial communities from Marineland, Florida, United States - SWA TP1 #2 | ecosystem: Environmental > Aquatic > Marine > Coastal | place: USA: Florida | collected 2016-08-06 | reverse complement strand
TACCTCAGTACCAAGTAAAAAAATGGGTGTGTACATGGGTATCTTTAACTTCTTTGTTGTTATTCCACAGCTTTTAGCGGCAAGCGTATTAGGCCTAATTTTACGTCACTTTTTTGATAATCAACCGATTTATGCGTTAGTGCTAGGTGCAGTGTCATTCGTACTAGCAGCGGTCGCTGTACTGCGCGTTAAGCAACAATAATAAGGACACACCATGAAAAAATTTAATCTCATTACAGCAAGCTTGTTAGTGTTAGGTTTAACAGCTTGTAGTTCAGAACAATCAGCTAATACAGCAGTTGAGCAGGTGTCTGCACCAGGAGCACCGGGTGTTGAGCCTTTTTGGGCATACTCTGGTAAAACGGGGATTGGTACCTCTTACGAGCAATACCAAGACGGCCACTACAGCGACGCAGCTGCTACCGGCAAAGTATCAAAAGTTTGGTTTTCAATCGCGAAAGGCATGATCACCGAAACCATGTTTGGTTTAATTCACCAAGCACAAATCAAAGATATGCAATTTGTTGTAGTTGGTAAAGACTTTACCGTTACAGAAAACGATGATCTCGATGTAAGCATTGATTATTTATACAAAGACGACGCTGGTCGTCCATTATCGCTTGCTTACAAAGTAGTAAGTAAAGATAAACAAGGTCGTTTCACTTTAGAAAAACATATCTTTACAGATCCAAACGGCCAAACATTGTTTGTTCGTAGCGTATTTAATACAGACCTTGAAGGTGTAAAAGCCTACGTTAATGTGAACCCTTACATTGATAACAACGGTTTAGACGATTTTGCAAAAGTAACTGATAAGGGTCTAGTTGCTTGGCAAGATGATAACTTTTTATCTTTACAAGCCGCTCAACCATTTAAGCAAGCAAGCGTTGGCTTTACGGGTGTAAGTGATGGCTTAAAAGAGTTAAAAGCATCGCAATCATTATCAACGACTTACCAAAGTACTGGTGATAAGTCGGGTAATGTGAGCTTACTTGCAGAGCTTGGTGAAGTATCAAAAAACACCACCTTTGATTTAGCTTTAAGCTTTGGTAATTCTGAAGCTGCAAGCTTAAAAGAAGGTCAAGCAAGTTTAAATCAAGGCTACCAAAAAGTGCTTGCTGCATATAACGGTGAAGGTGCTGCAATTGGTTGGCAAGACTACTTAGCAAGTCTTGAACCTTTAAGCACATTAACTAACAGCACCGCAGATAATGGTAAGTTGCTTTATACCAGCGCCATGGTATTAAAAGCGCAAGAAGATAAAACTCATGCCGGTGCTTTAATTGCGTCACTTTCTAACCCTTGGGGTGAAACGGTGTCGGCTAAAACAGGTTCTACCGGTTATAAAGCGGTTTGGGTACGTGATTTCTATCAAGTAGCAATGGCATTTATGGCCATGGGTGATGCACGTACCGCCAAGACAGCGTTTGAATATCTAGAAAAAGTACAAGTAACAGATAACACACCAGGCAATGGTGGTGACACTGGTTGGTTCTTACAAAAGACTCACGTTGATGGTGAGCTTGAGTGGGTAGGTGTTCAGCTTGACCAAACAGCAATGCCAATTATGTTAGCGTGGAAACTACATCAAGCTGGCGTACTTAGCGATCAAGAGCTGACAGATTGGTATGGCAAAATGTTAAAACCAGCTGCTGATTTCTTAGTTGATGGTGGCCTTGCGAAAATTCTTTGGAATGACACACAAATTACACCGCCAGCAACGCAACAAGAGCGTTGGGAAGAACAAAATGGTTTTTCACCATCAACAACGGCTGCGGTTGTTGCAGGCCTAGTTACAGCTGCTGATATTGCTAAAAAAGCAGGTGACACTAAAAATGCAGAGCGTTACCTAGCAACGGCTAAAACGTACAATAGTGAAATTGAAAGTACGATGTTTACGACTCAAGGTAACCTTAAGTCTGAAAACAGCGATGGTGAATATTTCATTCGTATCGGTCAAGACAAAGATCCAAACTCATCAACCACACTTAATGCCAATAACGGGCGTGAAGGCTTTGATAAAAAGCAAATCCTTGATGGTGGATTCTTAGAGCTTGTACGTTATGGTGTTCGTGATGCACTTGCGCCAAGCATTGTAAAAACATTACCAGAGTACGATGACGAAACCTTAGTCGATAATCTGCAAGTGCGTTACACCTTTAATTTTGCTGATGGCTCGGGTTCATTCCCAGGCTACCGCCGCTATGGTAACGATGGTTACGGTGAAGATGAAGTGACAGGTAATAACTATGCCGAAGGTGGCAATAACACCCCTGGTCAACGTGGTCGTGTATGGCCGTTTTTTACAGGTGAACGCGGTCACTATGAAATCGCCGCTGCAAACGCAACCAACAGCCTTGATGCGATGAAGCAACAAGCGATTAAAGACACTTATGTAAAAGGTATGGAAGCATTTGCCAATGAAGGCATGATGTTACCTGAACAAGTTTGGGATGGCGTAGGCAACAATAAAGCAGGCTATCAGCTAGGTGAGGGTACAAACTCAGCCACACCACTGGCTTGGACTCACGCTGAATACATTAAGTTACTCCGTTCAGTGAGCGATAAACATGTATGGGACCATTACCCAGTTGTTGAAGACGCATTGAAGTAAAAACTTATTTAACATGCCCAATATTTATTGGGCATGTTGCTTTTGGCAAAAGGAAAAATAATGTTAAAAAGAATGGCTTTATGTGCTCTATTAGCGGTAAGTACGCAAAGTAAAGCGGATGATTACTTGCTTTACTTTATGGGTGGCCAATCAAATATGGAAGGATTTGGCTTTAATAAAGATTTACCCGCGCAGTATAAAAAACCAGTTGAAAATACCTTACTCTTTTTTGGTAACCCTGTTGCTGATGATGCATTAAATGGTGGTAAAGGTGTTTGGACTAATTTAATGCCTGGCTTTGGAACAGGCGCTAGATCGACAGGTCATTCAATTATTTTATCTGAAAGATTTGGTCCTGAATTGAGTTTTGGTAAACGCTTATCTGAGCTTACAGATAAGAAAATAGCCATTATTAAATATGCACGTGGAGGCTCATCTATTGCGCTTGGGGCATCTGGCTTTGGTACATGGGGGCAGAACTATGCTGACAACACTAAGATTAACCAATGGGATAACTTTCAAACTACCGTAAGAGCTGCGTTAGCTAACAATGATATAGATGGTGATGGTGAAGCCGATACTTTAGTCCCAGCAGGGATCATTTGGATGCAGGGTGAGGCCGATGCCTATCATGAGCAAGCATCTAAGCTTTATTTAGCTAATTTAACAAGTCTGATGAATGATATGAAGATGACTTTTGGCAATATAGAGTTACCAATCATACTTGGCAGAATAGAAGACTCTGGTAAAACACCCCAAACACGAATGATGCCATATATTGAGAGTGTATGGGATGCTCAGGAAAAGTTCGTTAAATCAAATGCTAATGCTCATTTAGTTGCCTTTGATGAGCCTGTCGAATTCATTGAAGATAAATGGCACTATAAAAGTAATTACTATATAAGACTAGGTAACCTTTTTGCAGAAAAAGCAGCCGAAACATTAGCTAAGTAAGCTTCTTTTAAATAGCTACTTAAATAATTAAACCGCCGAATTAACCTCGGCGGTTTTTTGTTTTGCACTTTTTTACAATTTAATTGTGCTTTCCTTATATGGGTACGTTAAGATAGCTTAACATTAATTCAGTAAACAAAAGCCATTACTATTTGGTGTAATTTGTAGCTGAACAATTAATTCAGGGAAGGTGCAAATATGTTCAAGGCTTTATCTACTTTGTTGGGTGTTGGTTTATTGTGTTCTTGTGCAATAAATACAAACGTGGGTGAGTATGTGCTTGGTGATGTTGAAACTTCAGTCCGAGGTCACAATGTTGAAGTATTTACAGAACGCCAATTAGTGAGCCACAGAGCAACATTTCTTGGCCAGGTTTCGAGCTATTATTGCCAATTAGAAAGTGATATGCATTTACCACAAGCGGGTCCGTTTGATGATATTAATGGTTCTAGAAGTCAACTCCAAGACACTCTTAAAAGTAAAGTACAGCAAAGGGGTGGCAACGCGATTGTATTTGGACAGTGTTATATCAGTGCTCATGCAGATACTGATTGCCAAAAAGCGCTGAGTTGTGAAGGGTTTGCGTACCAAGTTGAATATTAAAAACTTTTACTATTTCCATCTCGTTACTTAAGGTCTGGACTGTGGCGAATTATCCTAACGCTATCCTAGGTTTGATGTTACTTTTTCATGCTTCTATTACCAGTTGTGCTGAACTTAAACCCTTCACTACAGATGGTTGCAGCTCTTTTCCTGATGGAACAATAGAACATAAAAACTTATGGTTGGCGTGCTGTACAGCCCATGATCTTGCATATTGGCAAGGGGGTACTTTCAAGCAACGTGAGCAAGCTGATATAGATTTAAAAGCGTGTGTTGCACAAGTAGGTGAGCAAGAAATTGCAGTATTGATGCTTGCCGGTGTTAGAGTGGGTGGAACACCTTTTTTACCTACTAGCTTTCGCTGGGGTTATGGCTGGCCATACCCTAAGCTTTATGGTGAACTAACAGAGCAAGAGCGCTTACAAGTTGAAAGTCGTCTAGCTGAGCTTAAAACTAAATAACCTATAGCTATCTAAATTCTTTACAGGTTTTTGATGCATCGTTGATAGCAGTTGCTTCAGCGCTTTTGGAAAAATGTGATGACATGTAAAGACTTAATTGATGGTCGGGCATTTTAATGCGTGTAATGCCATTAAAGCGGTGAGGCTCAATATCTTTTGCAATCACAGCAGGAAGGGCTGTTATACCAGCTCTGTTCTTAGCCACAAAATCAACGGCTTGTTGCCATGTACTGACTTGATGTTCATGGCTTATCGATTCATTTTTATCAATGCCTAAATATTTAAGCATTAAGGTACGTGCCCCAGTTCCGCGTTTATAGACGATACCATTTTAGTTTGCCTGTCTGCGTAAATTCTCGATACTCAAGTCTGGGTTAGTACTGTGGCTGATTAACTCATATCCAACTTGATAAATTGTCGCTGAGCGAGTCGCAAATAGATCTCTCTGTGGTAACAATAAAAGTGGCATGGCAATATCTACTTCATTGTTTTGCAGCATTTTAATATGCCGTGCTTGCGGTACAGTGATTACGTCGTAGTTGCTATCAAGTTGATTGATAACGCTGCTATAGGCTGATTTTAATTCACCGTTAAATTGTTTGCGTGAGTACTTTAATGACTCGCCATTTTCACTTGATACACCAATAAGCACTTTAGCGGAAATTGAATGACTGAGTGAAATACTCATTAGAGCGAATAAGGTAAATAAAAAACGTAATAAATCCATTTATTAAAACATAATGTGGTAAGAGGTGAGTAATTTAGCAATGGCTACTCATAAATACAATATGGTTGCTGGAGCCAAAGCATTGTGATTAATTTTACATATCAGCTTGCTGACTATTTCTTACTTTAAAACAATGAAATAAAGAGATTTTTGCTCAGTTAAGCTGAAACTACCGCTGCTAAAATCATGTAGCATTTTGTAGCTTACAGATGAACTATCGAAAGATAAATTAAGAGCTCTGATTGTTCATAACATTGGCTGGGTTCCTAAAATGGAAGATAGGTTATTCACTTACAAAATTACAGGGCATTACCGATATAAACCCTAACATTCACATTAGGCTTCAATTAGTTACCACTTTAATATACATTTAAGATATCATTTGTACCTAAATTGGGTTTAGCTTAATTTTAACTTAAAAGGGATTTATATGAAAAATGTTAGTAAATGCATTGCCAGCTTATTGTTGCTACTTCCGACGACTATTTTTGCTGCTCAAGAAGTTGTGATTGAAAAGTCAGATAAATTTACCGAACTGTCAAAAGGCTTAAAGGTAAGTGTTAGAACTGGCCCTACAAAAAATGCCAAAATTTATGACTTTTCGACCAAAAAAATAACCATCAACGATGAGCATGGTGCGCCTTTTCAACGTTACTATTTGCAAATTGCCACAGCAGATAAAGAATGGGCTAAGGAAATCATTACGTTTGATGATAAAACAAATACAATTGACTTAAATGCACTACTTTTTGGTCAATTGGTAGACACTTCTGAACTGAAGAAATTAGACTCAGCGCATGCTTTTTCTTTATATAATCGCCTTGAAAGTATCCTCTCGGAAGAATACGGAACATTTGAACAGGTTTATAATAATGGCCTTGCTGACTATTTAAATTATATGTCGATAGACGCCGGTTTTGAGAATTACATAGCAAGAACCGGGGGAGCGGGCGATAAACTCACAGAATCACTAAAAGAAATAAAGATGCCGCCTCTTGTTGAGCACCAACAATTAATAAGTGAGTTTATTAAGGCTGTAAATCAAAAAGACAAAACATGGTTGTTGGCACAGCAAAGACCTAATTCCTCACAGCGAGACTCGGGAATTTATGCGCGCGGTCTAAACGTGCTGTTTGAGTATTTTGATAGCATAGGTAACCCTACAAAGTTTAATATTACCCGAGAAACACAAGGTCGCTCTTATGACCTTAATTCTAATAAATACATTATTGTTGAATTACTTGAGCACAAAGGCCAAAGAGAAAAAATAGAGATGGAGTTTATGTTTGTAGATACTTATGGTGGCCGTTTCATTGCTGAATACGACATTACAGGTGTTCGTTTTCGTTAAGTAACGGGTTAAGTAAAGTTGAAAAGCCGCAGGTTACGAAAACGTGCGGCTTTGATATTTCTTCGTTATAGCCCTGCTTTTTTAGCGCGAGCAGCGTGTAGCTTTTTATAGCTTTCGATTAAACGAAGGTGCCTGTCTAAGCCCTCAAGCTTCATGCTGGTTTCTGTTAAACCATAGAACATAACATCGCCGTTGATTGAGCCAACGACTGCATCCATCGTTTCTTGACCAAACATACGGGTGAAGCTATGAATGTAATCTTCAATCTCTAGGTCATCGCTGAGTGCGACTTCCAATGTTGCATGCATTGCTTGGTAGAATAGGCCGCGTTCAACAATGGTATTGTCGTTATACTGTAAGAATGCTTCAACAAGCTCCATTGCTGCTTCTAAATCACCAAGTGCTAAGTAAATAAGTAGCTTCAGCTCAAGAATCGTTAGCTGACCCCACACTGTGTTTTCATCAAACTCAATACCGATTAAGGTGATGATATCTATGTAGTTATCTAGTTCACTTTCTTCTAAGCGCTCAACTAAATCAGCAAGTTGATCTTCTGATAAACGATGCAGGTTTAAGATATCCTCGCGGAAGTTAAGTGATTTATTGGTATTGTCCCAAATCAAGTCTTCCACAGGATAAACTTCTGAGTAATCAGGCACTAAAATACGACATGCAGTACCAAGGTCTGAGAACTCAGCAATGTAAGCTTCTTTACTTAAGCTTTCTAAAATACCGAATAAGCTCGCTGTTTCTTCTTCATTGCTACCTGAGAAATCCCATTCAACAAAATCATAATCGTGCTTAGCGCTGAAGAAGCGCCATGAGATCACGCCAGTTGAATCAATGAAGTGCTCTACAAAGTTTTCCGGTTCAGAAACTGCCATACTATTGAACGTTGGCTTAGGTACATCGTTTAAGCCTTCGAAGCTTCTGCCTTGTAATAACTCAGTTAAGCTGCGCTCTAATGCAACTTCAAAGCTTGGGTGCGCACCAAAAGAAGCAAATACACCGCCTGTTTTAGGGTTCATGAGTGTTACGCACATCACTGGGAACTGACCACCTAGCGAGGCATCTTTTACTACAACAGGGAAACCTTGTTCTTCAAGACCATTAATACCCGCAACAATACCTGGGTATTTATTTAAAACGTCCTCTGGAACGTCTGGTAAAACAATTTCTTGTTCTATGATTTGGCGCTTAACTGCACGCTCAAAGATTTCAGATAAACACTGTACTTTTGCTTCGGCAAAGTTGTTACCAGCACTCATACCATTACTTAAGAATAAGTTTTCAATTAGGTTTGAAGGGAAGTAAACCGTTTCACCGTCTGACTGGCGAACATAAGGAATAGAGCAAATACCACGTTCTTTATTACCAGAGTTAGTATCGATTAAGTGTGAGCCACATAGCTCACCATCTGGATTATAAATTTCACGGGTATAATCATCTAATATGCCCTCTGGTAGAGAGTCATCATCAGTCAGAGCAAACCACTTTTCATTTGGGTAATGAACAAACTCGCTATTGGCAATGTCTTCGCCTAAGAACTGATCGTTATAGAAGAAGTTACAGTTTAAGCGCTCAATAAACTCGCCTAAAGCTGAGCATAGCGCGCTTTCTTTCGTTGCACCTTTACCATTGGTAAAACACATTGGTGAGGCTGCATCACGAATATGAAGTGACCATACATTTGGCACAATGTTACGCCAAGAAGAGATTTCGATTTTCATCCCTAACTCTTCAAGGATAGCCGTCATATTTGCGATGGTTTCTTCAAGGGGTAAGTCTTTACCTAAAATAAAGGTATTACTGTCATCACCTGGTTTTGCCATCAACATTGCTTGCGCGTCTGCTTCGATGCTTTCAACAGTATCGATTTTAAATTCTGGGCCAGTTTGAATAACACGTTTTACTGTACAACGCTCAACAGAACGTAAAATACCCGTGCGGTCTTTCTCAGAAAGGCTTTCTGGTAACTCAACCTGAATTTGGAAAATTTGGTTATAGCGGTCTTCTGGATCAACGATATTGTTTTGTGCAACACGAATACCATCTGTCGGGATATCGCGTGAATTACAATACACTTTAATAAAGTAAGCCGCACACAATGCAGAAGATGCTAAGAAGTAATCGAATGGACTTGGTGCAGTACCATCACCCTTATAGCGAATAGGTTGGTCTGCAATGACAGAGAAATCATCAAACTTGGCTTCAAGCCTGAGGTTGTCGAGAAAATTAACTTTAATTTCCATTAAAAAATTCCACCTTTGTGCGCGTTGTTATCTAAAGCTTTGTTTGCCAGATAAGCGTTTTCAACATAATAGGCGTAATTATCTGCTTTTTCGAAGTAATAGTCTTGGGTAAATCGAAAAAAAACTGATTTTAATGCAATAAGTTTCTGGTTGGGTAAGGAGGAGGCGATAACAAAGCTGTCATCGCTAAAAATTAAACACTCGAACCACGAATAATTAAACGCGGAGGTAAAAGGGTATTCTCTACATCTTCACCACGAATAAGTTTGAGCAGGTTATCGACCAACATTTGTCCGGCGAGGGTGGTGTCTTGCTGTACGGTGGTAAGTGGTGGGTTTACAAAGCTGGCAACAGCAATGTTATCAAAGCCAACAACATGTACATCATCAGGAACCTTGATTTTCGCTTCTTTCAAGGCGCGAATAGCACCAATAGCAATAAGGTCACTGGCGGCAAACAATGAGTTAAAGCGAATGTTATTTGCTATGAGGGAACGAGTCGCGTGATAGCCTGATTCTTCAGTTGAAATCGCATTTGCCATCTTACGTTCGTTTAAAGCCACGCCTTTGGCTAAGAAAGCATCTTTAAAACCTTGGTAGCGAGCAAAAAATTCAGGGCTATGATCAGAAGCATCACCAATAAATGCACAGTCGGTTCTACCTGTTGCGAGTAAATGTTCTGCTGCTAATTTACCACCGCCGTAGTTATCGCAGCTGACTGTTAAATCTGGGCGGTTATCGACGCTTGCACCCCAACAGACAAACTTAGTATGTTGGTCAATTAAGGTTTTAAATTTAGGTTGATAATCGAGGTAATCACCATAACCAAGCAGTATTAAGCCATCTGCACGGTGGCTGTCTTCGTAATCGGCTTGCCAATCAGAGCTGCTCGACTGAAACGATACCAGTAAGTCGTAGCCTTCTTTTGCACAAGCTCTTGTAATACTGCCCAGCATCGCCAAAAAGAAAGGGTTTATTTGTGATTCATCCGAAGTGGGATCTTCAAATAATAACAGGGCGAGGGTGCTACTTTGTTGAGTTCTTAAGTTACTGGCATTTTTATCAACTTTATAGTTGAGTTGTTTTGCTACCTCATGAACACGTCGACGCGTTTCTTCGTTGACCAAAGGGCTATTTCGCAGCGCGCGAGACACGGTTGACTGCGACACACCCGCATAATGTGCAATGTCAAAAGATGTCGCCTTACCTTTCATATGGTTACCAAATAACAGAAGTAGTAATTGCCATTTTCGGCTATTTAATATTTTTTTCAAGCTATTTGTGACAAGTGGCGTGTGTGTGGCTGTTCTGTACACAGCTAGGCATTTTTTATGCGTATATAAATGCTTTTTCGATACTTAATACGCAGGTTTTATCAATAAATACGTATGCATGCACAAATAATGAAAATTTTTATTGATCCTAATCTGACACCGGTGTCATAATGTCACTGTTTTATCATTTTGTTGTCAAAACGTATTTGGCTGCCCATTCATTTGGGCAGCATTTTTTTAATACAAAAGATAGCTTCTTTGAGGCAATGACCCAAAGTTTAGCAGACACAGTGGCTTTGCCATTGAAAACTAGAAAAATAAGCGGCAACTAGCTTAGACAAATAGAGAAAACATCATGAACACACAGACAACTACAGAATTCGCTCCTATTCTTGTTGCCGATATCGGCGGCACTAACGCTCGTTTCGCTTTAATCACTGACTTTAATGCACAAACTAACCAGTTTGTTATCGAGCACAATTTAACTTTTCCAAGTGCTGACTTTGGCTCTTTAGAAAGTGCGATAAACCAGTACTTCAGCCAAATTTCGTTTCCAAAGCCAAGCCGTGCATGTTTAGCAGTAGCTGGCCCGATCAAAGCAGGCCAAGTTCACTTAACAAACCTTGGCTGGCACTTTAACGTTGCAGATTTAAAAGCTGAGTTTTCATTTGAGCAACTTGAAGTAATCAACGACTTTGCAGCATTTGCCTATGCAGCACCTTATTTAGATGATTCGCAAAATATGGCTGTTAAAGCAGGCCAGGCTGATGAAAATGCGAATATCGCAGTTATGGGGCCAGGTACAGGTTTTGGTGCTGCGTGTTTAGTTCGCACATCACAAGGCAGCGCTGTTCTTAGCTGCGAAGCAGGGCACATTACCCTTGCGGCAGTGACAGAGTTAGATCGCTTGTTAATCACTGAGCTTAAAAAGCAGTTAAATCATGTATCTGTTGAGACTGTGTTCTCAGGCCCTGGTATTACGCATTTATATGGCGCTATGGCTGCGGTAAAAGGCGTTGAAGCGAAGAATTTAGATGCTGCACAAATCAGCGAGCTTGCAACCACTGGTCAGTGTGAAGTCTGTGATGCAACACTTAATCAATTTTGTGATTGGATTGGCAGCGTAGCAGGGGACTTAGCCCTGACATTTGGCGCATTAGGTGGCGTATTTATTGGCGGTGGTATTTTACCTCGCATGCAACAACGTCTATTATCTAGTCGATTTGTTGAGCGTTTTGCAGACAAAGGCATTATGTCGCAATATACTTCACAGATCCCCGTTACGCTTGTAACACAAGACAACATTCCATTCATTGGTGCTGCTGCGTGTATACATGTTAAAAGTAACGCGTAATTAGCAGTTGGATGTAGAGCGGATGAAGAAAGTAACCATCAACAGTGTCGC
>Ga0213831_1000952_pt1 | contig 11682 bp, 5 predicted proteins | sample SWATP12_FD_163421 | JGI IMG/M metagenome (GOLD analysis project Ga0213831, IMG submission 163421) | Coastal seawater microbial communities from Marineland, Florida, United States - SWA TP1 #2 | ecosystem: Environmental > Aquatic > Marine > Coastal | place: USA: Florida | collected 2016-08-06 | reverse complement strand
TGTTGGATGCAATGACGGAGTTTTTATTCCAGCAGCTAAATGAAATTGAGTTTTACCGCTTTTATTGGCCTACCATTCAACAGAATCTTATCAAGCAACTAGAAGAAAGAGATCTTACTCTCTCGATGAAATCACAACGTTTATGGGTAAGCTTGGGAACCCAAGATTTAGGGTTCAACCGTAATGCTAAGCTAGCCGAACGAATTAAAGGCCTGAGCTTCGAAGAAATTCAAGAATTCGCACACCAGCTGGCTAAAAGAGAACGCTGCGGCGAACTGGTACTTTTTTCACGGGGAAAGTTTGAGAGCATTTCAACGCAAGAAAAGCGAACCATTAACAGCATCTCTGAGTTTAAGAAGGAAATTCCCTACTATTAAGAGCGATACAATAAAAACCTCCAGCCGCGTTAAGAATTTCGTCAATCTGCCGATAAACAAAGGTATTCACGGACAAGGTTGGTCAATAAGTAAACCATCATACTTGTTATTTCTAAAAAGTCCTTGTAGAGGCTTAGTTAATTCGGCATATTTATTATTCTGGCTGTTAGGGATACCGCCAGTGAAATACAAAAATAATAAATGGCGTATGCCAAAGGTGTGTAGGTGCGCTCAACCCTAATTTATTCAATTTCTCTTCTTTTGTTGGCTTTGTCAGAGCTTTTCTTTTCTTCTGCAAAGGCGATAGAGGTTTCTGATCTTCATTTCAAAGAATTAAATCGACGTCATGGTCTTTCAGACAACTCTGTGCTTGATATTGTCGAGGACGATAAAGGCTATATTTGGTTAGCTACTACAGCTGGACTAAACCGATACTCTGGAGACTCGATAAAGAAGTACTACCCATCAGACTCCGACGATTCATCAATTCCACCAGGATTTATACAGGATTTATTTTTAGACTCCAATGGACAACTCTGGATAGGAACGCACGAAGGGTTAGCTAAATACATACCGAAAACTGACAACTTTGTCATCTTCAACAGTGAAAACTCAGTCATAAAAACTAACCATATAACAGCAATCAGTGAATCTACTGATGGTGACATATTGTTTACTGACAGAAAGTTTCTTTATAGAGTTATCAAGGGCTCATCTCAGATAAGAATCGTTTCACAAGTATTTGAAAATGAGACACTTATCAAAGTGATATTTGACGAACCAAATCGAACGTGGATTGGCTCCAAGAATCTAGGAGCCAGATTTATCGATAAAGAAGATAATCAAGTTTACGATATTGCCAAAGTAAATCCTTTCGGCATTTCAACTGATATTGTCGCGCTTCATGACTTGAAAGTAATTGATGGAAATTATTGGCTCGCCACTGAAAATGGAATAAAAGTAATTGGTGTAAACGGAAAAATAATCAAAGAAATTGATGGTTCGTCACTAGGCTCAGCTGGAAACGTTAATAGTTTATCAATTGAGCTAATTGACGATAATCTTTGGATGAGTACCACTTCAGGTCTATATATACTTGACGGAGTTACACGGAGAGCTTTTTTAGACAATAATAAAATTAGCTTTTTGCACTTGAATTCTGACACATACGATTCAACCGGCCTTCCATCTGCCATTGTTTTAAAGGTAATCCAAGATCGTACTGGCTCTGTTTGGGCGGCCACTTTCAAACAAGGCGCATTTAGATACCATCCTGAGTACGCGAGTGTATATTTCAAACCGACATATAACTCAGATCGAATGTCCATAGACAATCACACTGCAGTGTGGGCTTTCGCTGAATCTGATAGCAAAGAAATTTTCTTGGTTTCTCAGACTAGAGGGTTAGGAAAAATCCAAGATGGACTTAAAGATATCGAATTTTACGATTTAGGTAAAAACTTCGATTATCCAATTAGTTTCTGGGATTTAAAAATAGACTCAAATCAATTATTTTGGATTGCGTCATCTAATGGCCTTTTGGTCTATCACTTCGATAACTACAAACCTGAGCTTTTATTCCATTTATTCGAAGGTAAATTTATCGACCGCGTCCATATCGATAATGAAAAAGCATGGGTGTGGGTAGACTCAAAAGGCACTTTGTCAATCGATATAAATTCACTTTATAGGGAAAACAAAATCGAGGTTGACTCGCTATCTGACGACCAACTTGGAGAAAGGTTAATCCCAATTTTTACTGACTCCGAAGATAGACTCTGGTTGAGAAATAATCACAAAGTAGTGATTTACTCTAGTAAAACAAAAAAGATACATAAGTCTATAAAGTTGTCTGATGGAATTTTTTCTACGGTATATGGAGTCTACGAAACGGATGATTCTTATTGGTTAACTACAAGATCCAACGGTATCATTTCTCTCGACAAGAGCAGTTTTAATATCAACAATAAACAGCCAAGAAACGATCTCCAAAATGGAATTATTACTTCGACTCTCGGTGATGGAAACAGTATTTGGTACTCAGATGAAGTGGGCGTACACCAAATTCACCTACCTTCAATGAGAGAAGAAACGACTATTCCAAACTTTGAACTTGAATACAACTCAATGGGGGAAGGTGCAGTTTTAGCAGCTTCCAATAATTCAATTTATTTCGGTGGAAATAAAGGCTTCAACAGGATTACTAAGTCTAGTTACAAAGGGGACGTAACCCCGTCGGCTACTCTACCGCCTCAGTTATCTGAATTTAGCATATTTGGGATTCGTAAAAATAAGGATCAAAAGCGTGATTTAGAGGAATTTGATAGTTTCCTTCTGACGGAGAGCATCAACCACGCTACTAATAAGGTTCTTGAGTACGATGAATCTAGATTTAGCATTTCCTTCGAGTTAGTAAACCCAATTTACCCAAACCAAGTTTTTTATCGTTATAGATTGAACGGTTATGACGATGATTGGATTTACGTTGGTCAAGATTCATCGAAAACAGCTCAATTTAATAACATTGGCTTCGGTAGATACCTTTTTGAAGTTCAAGCCAAAGAACCTCGCAAGGATTGGTCACAAAGCCGGGGCCTCTCTATCGAAATAACAAGGCCTCCTTGGTTACACACAGTTGCTCTGGTTTTTTACACGCTCATGGCACTCGCATTTCTAAGCTTCATTGTTCGCCAATATCAAATAAGAAAAGCCAATCAGCTAGCCATAAAAGAGTCAGAAGAGCGTCTTAAACTTACGCTTTGGAGTTCAGGCGACGAATTGTGGGACTGGGATGTGTATCGAGGTCAGGTGTACCGTGCTAACACTTGGGGCACATTAGACTTCCCACAAGATGATATCCGCACTACCGGCGCCTACGACGCGAATATTCACCCTAACGACGTGAACCGAGTCAAGACTGCGTTAAGAGAACACCTTGAAGGAAATAGCGACTTCTATGAACTTGCTTACCGTGCCAAGACATTTAAAAATCAATGGATTTGGATATTGGATCGCGGAAAAGTCGTTGAAAGAGACCATAATGATCAGCCTGTGCGAATGACAGGAACCCTTAAAAATATTCATCACTTAAAAGAGGCAGAAGAGCAGCTTAATCTATTTAAGCGTTCAATCGAGAATATTTCTGAAGGTGTCTTTATCACGAATACCCAATTTAAATTCATTAGTGTTAACAACGCTTATTGTGGGTACACGGGTGAGACCCGTGATCAAGCTTTAGCTAGCTATATGCATTTCCATTTGTACCCGGACGCCTTTACGGAAGAGATTAAGAAAACCCTTAAGTCAAAAGGTAACTGGTCGGGCGAAGTAGAAAGCGTGCGCGTAAACGGCGAACGCTATGAGATGGAATTGAATATTGATGCCGTACATGATGACGACGGCAAGATAAGTCATTTCGTTGGCGTATTTAGTGATATTACGTCAAGAAAAAGTACCGAAAAAGAGCTGTTAAAACTGGCTAATACCGACCCTCTCACCGAGCTTCCAAATCGTTCGTTTTTCCAAGCTAGCCACCAAAACCTTGTTCGAAAAGGTGCTCAGCATACCCTGCTCTGCTTGGATATGGATAACTTTAAAAAGATTAACGACTCTTTGGGACACCAAACCGGTGATATTTTAATTAAACAAATAGCAAAGCGTTTACAACGAATCACCGGAAAGAGTGCTACCTGTTATCGTTTAGGTGGTGATGAATTTAGCGTTTTAATGGAAGACAATGCCGATATCCACACGGTGACACATTACGCGCAAAATCTTTTAGACACGTTATCTCGCCCCTTCATCATTAATAAGCAAGAGTTTGTGTTAGGTGCCAGTATTGGAATTGCATTCTTCCCTGACGATGGCGCATCGCCTCAGGAAATGCTTAAAAATGCCGACACTGCCATGTACTTTGCTAAAAATAATGGCGGCAATAGCTATCAGTTCTTTAGCGGAGAGATGAATCAAAATGCTGTTAGACAGCTTCAAATAGAAAACCTTATTAGACAAGGTATTAAAGACGATCTTTTTACGGTTTATTACCAGCCGAAGGTAGATATCGCCTCTGGTAAGCTAGTCAGTATGGAGGCTTTAGTACGCTTTGAACATCCGCAAAAAGGCATCGTTAGCCCAGGGCAATTTATTCCTCTTGCTGAACAGACTGGGCAAATTATAGAAATTGGTGAGCAAGTGCTCAGAAAGGCGTGTGCAGATACGAAACGCTGGGTAAACCAAGGTCTGTTTAGTGGCCGCGTAGCTGTAAACATATCTGCTAAGCAGTTCGAGTTGCCCGATTTAGATGACAGAATCAATAAGATCTTGAACGACATCGGCTTGTCTCCACTACACCTTGAGTGCGAAATAACTGAAGGCACCCTAATGGAAAGCCCTGAGAATGGCCTTCAAATGATGACTCGTCTCCGAGAAAGGGGAATTCACCTCGCGCTTGACGATTTCGGTACAGGTTATTCATCTTTGGCATACTTAAAGCGTTTCCCACTAAACACGCTGAAAATAGACAAAGCATTCATTGACGATATTGCAAAGAGTAATGTCGACCGTCACATGGCCGCCGCTATTATAAATATCGCCCACAATTTGGGCTTGAAAGTAGTAGCAGAAGGTGTGGAAGAAGAAGCTCAATTGGATATCTTACGTCGCTACGATTGCGAAATGCTGCAAGGCTTCTTATACAGCCGCCCATTAAATGCAGAGCGTTTCGAAAAGCTTCTCACCGAAAACCAAAAGCTTCATACGCTACTTGGCCACTCTAATTTTTAATCGCCCTAACCAGCATAACTTGTATAGGGCGCTTACATTCCGCTGGTAAACATCATTAATTGCAGCGCTTGGCAAAGTTCTGCCTATTCAACCTTAGTGTATTAGACTTTAGTGTCATTAAAATGGCGCTGCGACCCCTCCACAACGAAACCCATCAAAAGAAATTTTATAACTTACTGATTATATTGAATATTTAAAAAAGTATTATTATTGGCATGCATCTGGCTATGTAATAGATACCGATGATAAATATAAAAAGTCGGTTTTGTTTGTTCGTTCAAAATAATCAGAGGAAATTAACATGTTAAAAGAGTACGCAGTTGCACTTGTACTTTCTACCGCTACCCCAGTTGCTGCTGATAAACAAGAAGGCGCTAAGCAAGCTCCAGAGTCGCAGAAAGAAACGATTACTCAACCAAAAGCTGTTAAGCCACAAACAGGTGGAAACGGCTGGGGTGTTGGCTTCTAATTAGAAGAACAGTTTTTTCCAAAAAAGAGAGCAACGCTCTCTTTTTTTATACCTGTAACCTACCTTCAACTTACTCTGTATTGGAAAGCGCCTGAGAAACGCTACGCGGCGATATAAAGATTGTTGAACCCCACCGCATTGCGCCAGTGGATATGGCGAGAGATAGAGAACATAGGAAGTAATATAGGGCCGAATACTAGCCCTGCAATCGCCCACTTCTTCGCATTCATTCCCCATTTAAACGCTTCAACATAAAAATAGAGAGAAAAGAGAACGCTTAATACAACGAGTGAAATCACATAGCCCCCATTTGCAGCAACAAAATAAATTTAAAGATGGCACTAACCAATAACCTCCTTTAAGTCATTGATTACTTATGTCAACAAATTGACATGACCACTTTTTAACCGGAGGGATTTTACTCAAAATCGAACAATAAACCAGCTAAAATAAGCATTAGGCATAAAAAAACCGGGCAAAGCCCGGCTTTTAACATTTTATAAACTTAATTATAAAACTTCTGATCGTTTTCCGCCATTTTCACTAACACTTCCGCAGGTGCAAATTTATCGCCCACGGCAGTAGCATAATGATTTAAACGAGCAACAACGTGTTTAATTCCCAGCGTATCCATGTAGCGGAATGGACCGCCTAAGAATGGAGGGAAACCAATACCAAAGATAGCACCGATATCGCCGTCACGGGCACTGCGGATAACGCCCTCATCCAAACAGCGTGCCGCCTCGTTAAGCATCATTAATACGCAGCGTTCCGCTACTTCTTTTTCGCTTAACTTAGCAGAAGGTGAAAGACCCAGTAATTCGTAGATTGACTCGTCCACTTCTTTACCTGGCTTTTTACCTTCATAAGAATAAAACCCTTTTTGATTTTTCTTACCCTTTCTGCCATCTGCAAGTACTTTATCGAAAGCACTTGGGGCAGTGAAGCGCTCGCCGAACGCCTCTACAAGGAATGGGATAATCTTAGTACCAACATCAATGCCCACTTCATCAAGTAGTTTCACAGGGCCTACCGGGAAGCCAAACTTAACCAATGACTTATCGATGTGCTCAATAGGCTCACCGTCAAGAATGAGGTTTGCCGCTTCATTCATGTAAGGCGCTAAAATACGGTTTACGTAGAAACCCGCACCGTCTTTAACAACTACCGGCGTTTTGCCTTGCTTTTTAGCAAACTCTACCGTAGACGAAATAACTTGATCAGACGTTTTGTCGTGAGCAATAACTTCAGCCAATGGCATTTTGTCTACTGGCGAGAAGTAATGCAGACCAATCACGTTTTCGGGACGTGCTGCTTTAGCTGCAATTTGTGTGATTGGAATAGACGATGTATTAGACGCGAAGATCGTGCTCTCTTTGCAGTTCTCTTCAATATCCGCCACCATCTTTTGCTTAAGGTCGAGGTCTTCAAAAACCGCCTCAACCACGATATCTGCATCTTGATAACCGCTATAATCAAGTGTACCAGTGAGTAGCGCTAACTGCTTCTGCATTTCGCTGTTACGCATGAAACGCTTCTTCACCTTTTTGTTTAAGATGTCATAGCTGTACTTCATTGCATTGGCGATACCTTCCGCACGTACGTCTTTAATACGCACAGGTACACCTGCTTTGGTCGACGTTACATAGGCGATACCACCGCCCATTAAACCACCGCCAAGTACGCCTACTTTCTTCATCTTTTCGGGTTTAACACCCTCAACGCCGTTTTCTTTTTTCATTTCTGTTGTTGCGAAGAAAATCTGGCGTAACTGGAAAGACTCCGGTGTCATAACAAGCTCACCAAAGGCTTCAGCTTCGGCTTTAAGCCCCGCTTTCATCCCGTCGTTCATGCCTGTTTCGATGACATCAATAATGTAACCCGGCGCTGGATAATTACCTTTGGTTTTGGCAAACGTCGCTTCCCGAGCCTTTTTAAACATCATGCTGCGGCCTGGGCCAGTTTTCTCAAGCACTTTGTCCATTACGCTCTTCTGCGGCGCTTCACGTTCTGGTTTGCGTTTAAGCGCAAATTGCTCAGCAACTTTAAGTAAAACACTGTGCGGTACTACATCATCTACAATGCCGTATTTTTTAGCTTGTTTAGCACGCGCAGGGGCTCCAGTAAGCATCATTTTCATTGCTTGCTGAATGCCGATTAGGCGAGGAAGACGCTGAGTGCCGCCACTGCCCGGCAATAAGCCAAGCTGCACTTCAGGTAGACCTAGCTGGGTGCTAGGTGAATCTGTACATACGCGATAATGACACGCCAAGGCAAGTTCTAAACCACCACCTAACGCTGGGCCATGGATAGCCGCAACGAAGGTAGCCTTCATATTTTCAATTCTATCGAAAATAGCTTGGCCGCCCGCAGCGATAGTTGTGGCGTCTTCAGCGGTTTTACACGCTGCTAGCATGGTGATATCGGCACCTGCTACGAATGAGCTTGGCTTGCCGCTCGTTAGTACAACACCTTTAATGCTGCTGTCGCGCTCAATATCATCAAGCATGGCAGATATCTCATCGCCAAACTCAGCTTTAAGCGTATTCATGCTCTCGCCAGGTACGTCCATGCTAAGAATAGCAACGCCATTATTTTGCTTGGTTAACGTAAATGCGCCTGATGTTGGCTGAACTTCATTTGTCATTTCTTGTTCCTGACTCATATTATTCTGTCTCCACGATCATTGCGGCACCAAGACCACCCGCAGCACATGCAGTCAGAAGACCTGTACCACCGCCACGGCGATTTAGTTCGTTAAGCATTTGCGTGATCATACGTGTACCAGTTGCGGCAAACGGGTGACCATAGGCAATTGAACTACCCATTACGTTGAATTTGTCCATATCAATTTCGCCGGTCGCTTTATCGCGACCTAGTTTCTCTTTAGCGAACTTGTCACTTGCGAACATTTTAACGTTTGCCAAGGTTTGCGCTGCGAACGCTTCGTGCATTTCAATTAGCGTTAAGTCGTTTAGCGTCATTCCAGCGCGATCTAACGCGATAGGTGTCGCATACGACGGTCCCATTAGCATGTCTTCCCAAACGTCGATTGCAGCAAACGCGTAGCTCTTAATGTAGCCCAATGGTGTGTAGCCTAGCTCTTTGGCTCGGCTCTCTGTCATCATAAGCACTGCAGAAGCACCATCGGTAAGTGGTGTGGCGTTTGCCGCAGTTACAGAGCCGTACTTTTTGTCAAATACTGGGCGAAGTTTCGCGTAGCCTTCAAGCTTTGAATCGAAACGTACGTTATTGTCGCGTTCAAGCGCACCTTTATACGGTTCTGCATAAGCGGTCATCACTTCGCTAGACAATTTGCCGGCTTCCCAGCTTTCAGCCGCTAGGCTGTGCGAGCGATGTGCAAGCTTATCTTGCTCTTCACGAGAAATTTGATGCGTTTTCGCCATTTGTTCTGCCGTTTGTCCCATCGACAAACCTGTAGAGTACTCAGCTACAGCAGGAGGTACTGGCGCTAAGTCTTTTAAGCTTAAACGCTTAAAGATATTCAGCTTTTGACCCAAGGTCTTGGTTTTCTGTAAATCTACCAGCGCACGTGCAAGGTTCTTAGACACACCGATAGGTGATACCGATGTTGAGTCTGCACCACCAGCAATACCTACCTGTACCGTGCCTGCCATCATGCTTTCAGCGATGTTTACCGTTGACTGAAAGCTCGTCGCACATGCACGAGATACACTGTAAGCGTCGGTATGAACATTCATGCCAGTGCCAAGCACAATTTCTCGTGCGATGTTTGGCGCTTCAGGCATTTGCACTACCTGACCATAAACAACCTGATCAACCCATTCTTTTTGAACACCATGGCGAACGAGAAGTTCGTTTACGACCATTTTACCTAAATCAACAGCCGGAACACCGTGGAAATATGTAGCCATTTTCGCAAACGGAGTACGCAACCCCGCGACAATGGCGATGCGATCACCCTCTCGGGTAGTAACTGATTCTTTTGTTGCCATAATGCACCTAAATTTATGACCAGCTTCACCTTTAGCTCACTACTAATGAAGTGGTCTGACCTGTAATAATCCCGATTTTTACAAACAATGAACAAAATAGCAAATAATGCAGGATTAAGGGCAATATAAATGAAACTAAAATTTGCGGCGTTCGTGCAGTTAGCCAATAAACTTGCTAGCTAAATTCGCTTGAGATTAAAGAAAGCAAGTTTCGCCCTCCACCACATATCGCATTTTTATTACTGTTTGACGACTTGAAGAAAGATAGAATGAACCTTATATGGAAATGAAAGTCTGTTTTGTGTCATTGTGACGGGCTAGAGCTATCTAAATTAATATGTAATTTACTTTTTAGCTAAGCGATCACTTTATAAGAGATTTAATAAATCTATCGCTCAAATGACACTTCCTGATAACGAGAACTCAAACGGAAATTTTGCATTATGGCAGCAGCGCAATTTCAACAGTTACACGCTTATTTAGACCAGCAGATTATTGGTCAGCATGCGTTAACCAAAAGCCTTCTTATCGCTCTTTTGGCCGATGGCCACCTTCTTGTAGAAGGCCCTCCAGGGCTTGCAAAAACACGCGCAATCAATGCACTTGCTAACGGTATTGACGGCGACTTTCATCGCGTACAATTTACCCCTGACCTTTTGCCTGCCGACTTAACTGGGACAGACATATACCGCCCTGAGACTGGCGAGTTTGTTTTTCAAAAAGGGCCGCTTTTTCATAACCTAGTGCTAGCCGACGAAATCAACCGTGCACCTGCAAAAGTGCAGTCGGCCCTGCTCGAAGCCATGGCCGAACGTCAGATTACGGTGGGCAGTAAGACCTACCCTCTTCCTCCACTATTTTTAGTAATGGCGACGCAAAACCCGCTAGAGCAGGAAGGAACTTATCCACTACCTGAAGCACAGCTAGACCGATTCTTGATGCACGTGGACATCGATTATCCTGGCGCTGAGACAGAATTGGAAATATTGCGCTTAACGCGAGGTGAAGCCCTCTCTGAGCCACCCGTTACGCCACCAACGCTAACTCAAGACGACATTTTTACGTCGCGTAAAGAAGCGTTGTCTTTGTATATGGCGCCTGAGTTAGAACAGTATTTAGTTCAATTGATTATGGCTACACGTCAGCCTGCAAATTTCGACGCTGAATTAGGCCAGTGGATAGCGATGGGAACAAGCCCCCGAGCAACCATAAGCTTAGATCGCTGTGCACGCGCTCACGCATGGCTTAGCGGCAGAGACTTTGTTGGTCCTGATGATATTCAAGCTGTGGTTCACAACGTGCTTCGCCACCGCATTATTCTGTCATATCAAGCCGAGGCTGAAGGCGTAACGATTAACGACGTACTTGATAAGATTGTTGCAACTGTCGCAGTTCCTTAAGTTATGGTGAATGTACAAGCGCAGCTAGACAAGCTGCAAAGTAACGGGGTGTCACTGTCTACCGCGGAGCTACTTCGCTATCAACAGTTGGCTAAGCTTTTTAGCTTAGCGCCTAAACGTATGCCACAAGCTAAACTTGCAGGGAGTTATCTCACCAAGCACAAAGGCCGAGGCATGGAGTTTGATGAGGCCCGTCATTATCAGCCTGGTGATGATATTCGCGCTATTGATTGGCGCGTTACTGCGCGCACGGGTAAAACTCACACTAAAGTGTATCGGGAAGAGCGAGAGCGCCCGGTTTTTCTATTCTGTGACTACTTACCCTCAATGGCATTTGGCACGCAACTGCTTACTAAAGCGGTGCAAGCCGCGCATGTATCTTCATTAATAAGCTGGTCTGCTGCCGCTCGCGGCGATAAGGTTGGCGCGCTAGTATTTAACCAGCAACAGCACAAAGAAATTAAACCACTAACTCGCAAAAAAGCCGTGTTACACGTGTGTCATGAACTTATGGCATTGCACGAACAGAGCGCGCAATCTGAACCGGACAAAGTCAAAGACGAACAAGCTTTTGCCGATGCGTGCGCTAGGGCAAGACGTTTAGCAAGACCTGGGAGCCTGGTTTATCTGGTATCAGACTTTCAGCATTTAAGTACCCAAGCTATTCAACACTTAAG
>Ga0213831_1000947_pt1 | contig 11689 bp, 12 predicted proteins | sample SWATP12_FD_163421 | JGI IMG/M metagenome (GOLD analysis project Ga0213831, IMG submission 163421) | Coastal seawater microbial communities from Marineland, Florida, United States - SWA TP1 #2 | ecosystem: Environmental > Aquatic > Marine > Coastal | place: USA: Florida | collected 2016-08-06 | reverse complement strand
TTTTCGGCCCTAAACCACCTACTTCAGTAGGTGGCTATCATTCGTGGTAGGGCTTTGCCCGCATAGATTTAAGCTGGCAAAGAAAGGTGTCTATACATTGTTGTCGGAGTCGCCGACAGCGACCAGAGGGGGTAGTGCGACCCGGTGACCGGAAACCACTCTGGACTCCCCGCAGCCCTTATCAGTGAAAAGCGCCATCGTCCCTGACAGAACAAACTAGACCGTCAATGACGGCACGTCCCTGTGCCGCATCGACTGAATCCTCATCCATGATGATTCTTCTAGTTTGTTATGTCTGCCAGTGACAATGACAACACTGAAGAAGGGCACAATTATTGTCCTTTCTTCGATTCAAACAAAGCCCCCTTTTAGGGGGTTAACGCAAAGCCACCTTCTTTAGAAGGTGGATTTTTTACTACAGCGTAAAGCGGTTAACCTGCTCATTAAGCTCGGCGGCCAGCGAATCCAATTGATCACTCACGGCAACCATTTGTCTGGCCGCATGCAGATTATCATCGCTATTCGTGCTGATTTGCTGAATGTTCTGATTAATATCTTCAATGACCTGAGTCTGCTCTTCGGTGGCTGTGGCGACCTGCATATTTACATCATTAATATGCTGGATACCGGAAGCAACGGAGGTAAGCAGACTTTCCAGATTTTGTGCTGCGCTAACCACTTCTTCGGTTTGTCCGCGGCTGTCGCGCATTTTCACCAGCGCCTGGTCGGAGTCATGTTTAAATTTATCAATCTTGCTCTGGATCTCATCGGTAGACTGAGCCGCCCGTGAAGCCAGGCTGCGAACTTCATCGGCTACTACCGAGAAGCCACGACCATGATCGCCGGCTCTGGCCGCTTCTATGGCGGCGTTCAGGGCCAGTAAATTGGTTTGTTCTGAGATGCCACGGATGGTATCGAGAATGCCAATAATATCGGCAGTATGGGAATCCAGTGACTCGATAACGGCCGTTACTTCGGATACCTGTTTGGCTAACTGATTAATATTAGCGACCGCCCGTGCCGTGGTATCCAGCCCGTTAGTGGAGGTTGAGGAACACGCCTGGGCATCGGCGGCGGCTGCCTGCGCAGACGAGGCAATATCATTAACCGTATGGCTCATCTGGGTTAGCGCCGTGGCTACCTGAATCGTGCGGTCGCGTTGCTCTTCGCTATTGGTCTGTGTGGTTTTGGACTGGCTGGCCACCTCAAAAGCAGACTGGCGCAGATTCGCGCTGGTATCGGTTACCCGTGAGATAATGTCATGCAGGCTGGCAATAAAGCGGTTAAAGCCATCAACCAACTGGCGGGTTTCGCGCTGCTCGGGCAGGGGAATGCGTTTGGTCAGATCACCGTGGCCGTCACCAAGCTGTTTAAACACTGCGGCGAGATTTTCAATGGGTTTACTGATGGTCCCGGCCAGCCAGACGCCAAGCAGTGCAAACCCACCGGCAATTACCAGCGACCAGAAAATCATGCTCAGGCTGGCATTATCCATTTGCGAATACAGCTCATTTTCCGGTACCTGAGCGATGACATACCAGCCTGCGCTTTTGACATAGGTACTGGCGTAGAGCATGTCTTCACCACGAGCCAGATTGAACGCCTGTTGCTGTAATAACTGGTTGGCTGTTTGCCCGGATGTGACATCGCGTAAATGTGACTTACCTAACAGGTCGGTATTGGAATGGGCAATGATAGTGCCTTCACCATCGGTCATGTAAATAAAACCGCTTTCGGCGATTTTTACACTGTTCAGCACATCCACCAATTCATCGACAGACTTTGCTACCCCTGACATACCGCGCCCATTGGTTTGCTGGTAGTTAGCAAATAAACGATAGCCCTGGCCGGGTTCGTTGTACAAACTTAATGAAGTTTCCTGACCACTGTCTTTATAAGCGAAGAACCAGCCATCGTACTGATCGTTTTTAAGTACCCGTAAAAAGCCGTCCTGATTCCAGTATTTGTGGGTGTTGCGGTCGACAAATGAGGTAACGGTGAGATCGTTAAAACGGGCAATTTCGCCAAGATAATTTACCAGGCGGGCTTCGCCCGGCTTATCGGCACCGGCCGCAGACCAGGCAATAATGTCCGGACTATTGGCAATGCTGAAAGCGACAGACTTCATCAAAGTCACTTCTTTATCTACCCGGTTGGCCACCTGTTTTACCATATTGGGTAGCTGCGCCGTTTCCATGTTGGTTTCCATCATATCCCGGGCGATAAATTGTTGAACCGTACCCACCAGCAAAGTAGAGGCGAGTACCGCAATGATGAGAATGGTGATGAGCTTTTGTTTAATACTAAGTGAGCTAAAGCGCATAGTAAGTACCTGGAAACCTTATAATTGTTATTGAGCGGGAACGCGCCGGGCAGTCTTAAAGGACACAACTCATGCTGCGCGGGGCCTTTGGCGCAGTAATAAATGTATTAGGTTGAAGGTGGTCGTACAAGTTGTATTTAGGCTGCTAACACAATTACCGGTTTTTGTTATCCTTATATTTACAATTGAGCTGTTGAGCGGATACAAAAAAGGCCACTTCAATAGTGGCCTTTTACATTTGTTATTCTGCATGGCTCATTTAGAAGTGATCGGCGTGGAAACGCAGGTGATCGCCAATAAACGAGGCAATAAAGTAATAGCTGTGATCGTAGCCTTCATGCTGACGCAGGGTTAGCGGATACTGATTCGCTTCAGCGGCGTGTTGCAGCGCCTCAGGTTTTAGCTGCTCTGCCAGGAAGTTATCGTCCAGGCCCTGATCGACCAACATTGGCGTATGCGCTTTGCTGGCATTGACCAGACACACAGTGTCGTGCGCTTCCCAGGCTGACTTATCATCGCCCAGATAGGCCGTAAACGCTTTCTGGCCCCAGGGGCAATTAACCGGATTGGTGATTGGGCTGAAGGCCGATGCCGAAGCAAACATACCCGGGTTTTTCAGCGCGATGCTCAGCGCACCGTGTCCGCCCATAGAATGACCGGCAATGGCACGTTTATCTGATACCGGGAAGTTTTCTTCGATGATCGCAGGCAGCTCTTTTACCACATAATCGTACATGTGATAGTGGGTTGCCCAGGGCGATTGAGTGGCGTTGACATAAAAGCCCGCGCCTTTCCCTAAGTCGTAGTTGTCATCGTCGGCCACATCATCTCCGCGGGGGGAGGTGTCCGGGGCCACAATGGCTATGCCTAATTCCGCCGCCAAACGTTGCGCACCGGCCTTTTGCATAAAGTTCTCGTCGGTGCAGGTAAGGCCGGATAACCAGTAAAGCACCGGAACCTTAGTGCCATTGCTACATTGTGGTGGTAAATAAATGGCAAAACGCATGGTACAGCGATTCACTTCAGAGCGGTGGGTATACTGCTTGTGCCAGCCACCAAAGCTCTTATTACAACTGATATTTTCTATTGTCATGATCTCTTCCGATGTGCAAAGAAAAAAACTACCCCGCCACCCTGACGTGGGTCATATAGCTGGTGGCGGGTGCAGTTATTAACCGTTGTAGTGAATTACGCTGCGGATACTCTTGCCTTCGTGCATTAAGTCAAAGGCTTCGTTAATGTCTTCCAGTCCCATGGTATGGGTAATAAAGTCATTCAGGGCGAACTTGCCAGCCAGGTAGTCTTCAACGATCCCTGGCAGTTCTGAGCGACCTTTTACGCCACCAAAGGCAGTGCCTCGCCATACCCGACCGGTGACTAGCTGGAATGGGCGGGTCGAAATTTCCTGACCGGCTCCGGCAACACCGATGATGACCGATTCACCCCAGCCTTTATGGCAGCACTCAAGCGCTGAACGCATAACATTAACGTTACCGATACACTCAAACGAGTAATCCACGCCGCCGTCGGTCATTTCTACGATCACTTCCTGAATAGGCTTGTCGTAGTCTTTCGGGTTAATGCAATCAGTGGCGCCGAGCTTTTTCGCCAGTTCAAACTTGGACTCATTCAGGTCGATACCAATGATGCGACCAGCCTTTGCCATGGTAGCGCCGATAATCGCAGACAAACCAATGCCGCCCAGGCCAAACACCGCTACGGTATCGCCTTCCTGTACTTTTGCGGTTTTAGTGACTGCGCCCATCCCGGTGGTAACACCGCAGCCCAGTAAGCATACTTCTTCGAGTGGCGCCGTTGGATTTACTTTGGCCAGTGAAATTTCTGGCAGTACGGTGTATTCAGAAAAAGTAGAACAACCCATGTAATGGAAAATTTCTTTACCGTTACAGGTAAAACGGGTAGTGCCATCAGGCATCAGGCCTTTACCCTGGGTTTCGCGTACTGCGCTACACAGGTTAGTTTTACCCGAAGTACAAAATTTACACTTGCCACACTCAGCCGTGTATAACGGAATAACGTGGTCGCCCACTTTTACTGAGGTAACACCTTCGCCTACAGACTCAACAATACCGCCACCTTCGTGCCCCAGAATTGACGGGAATACACCTTCAGGATCGTCACCTGACAAGGTAAACGCATCAGTATGACAAACCCCTGTGGCAACAATTTTAACGCGAACTTCACCCGCTTTCGGTGGCGCAACCTGCACCTCTTCGATGCTTAAAGGTTTGCCAGCTTCCCAGGCAATTGCTGCTTTACAGGTAATGACATCTGCCATATTTCAACATCCTCTTGGTTTTTCTTGAGTTGATTTAGTTAATTACATTTATTGTAGACCTGATAGAATCAGTAACAATAGCTGTTTTATGTAAATAACTTTTACCATATGGTAATAATTGGAGTTTTATGGCGAACTGGGAAGGGATCAACGAATTTGTCGCGGTGGTTGAAGCGCAGAATTTTACCCTGGCAGCAAAGCGGTTGGGGCTCTCTACTGCGCAGGTTTCGCGACAGGTAGCTAAGCTTGAAAACCGGCTCAGTACCAAACTGCTCAACCGTACCACTCGCGTGGTGGCGGTAACAGACTCGGGCGAGACTTTTTATCGTCATTGTAAACCTATTCTGGAAGAACTCAGCGCGGCTGAGAAAGTGGTTACTGATCTGCAGGCAAAACCTACCGGTAAGTTAAAAATGACAGCGCCGGTCACTTACGGAGAACGAATTATTGCCCCCATTGTGAATGACATATCAGCAGCACACCCGGATCTTGAAATTCAGCTAAACCTGACCAATCAGCTGGTGGATTTAATTCACGATGGATACGATCTGGCGATTCGCCTGGGTGAGTTGGAAGATTCTTCCTATATCGCCCGGCGATTGTCCAGCCGCGCCTGGCATTTGGCGGCTTCTCCAGCTTACCTCGAAAAGCGTGGTACACCGCACTCACTGTCTGAATTACCCAATCATCAATGTATTCTGGGTACCTCAGATAACTGGAAATTCAGTCGCAATGGCAAGCATGAAATCGTCAGGGTAAAGCCGCGCCTGCGTTGTAACAGCGGTGTAGCGCTAATTGATGCCGCGCTTAAAAATCTCGGAATTATTCAGCTACCTGATTACTATATCCGGCCATATCTGGCCTCCGGTGAGCTTATCGAGTTGCTGCCCAACCAGCAAATCGCCCAGGAGGGAATTTGGGCGCTGTATCCGCCTACCCGCCATTTATCACCCAAAATCCGTATGGTAATTGATAGCCTGGTGGCCGGCATACAAAATCCGTAATGATAATAGTTATTATTTGCAATTGGGTTGGAGAGAGGTTACATTAACGGCGTACGTAGTTTTAATAGTGTGTCTCTTAACTCTATTAGAATCCTTTCAGCAGGCCCTCATCCACTGGCCTGCTTTTTTTTGCCTGCGAAAAAAGGCCTAAAGTAGGAGATCATCCCGCTTAAAATTGACTTAGGCTTAGTGCATCAGTGTTGTTAAGCAGGTGAACTATGCGAGCAATTGTTTTGGTGATGGGATTACTGGGGCTGGTTAGCGTAAATCAGGTCAGGGCCAGCGTGGAATTGTCAGACGATTTCGTCAATGCACAACCCAGAGTGCAGCTCTACATGGCCTATGCCGAATACAAGATGGCCAATTATCCGCTGGCGCATGCTATGTGGCAGCAGATAGATGGCGCAGGTAAGGCCGAAGCACTGTTTAATTTAGGGATCCTGTACGAGCAGGGCAAAGGCGTTGAGCAAAGCCTGGTTGCGGCCCGCGGTTACTATTTGCAGGCCGCCGAAGCAGGCAGTCGAGCGGGGGCTTATCAGGTAGGTCTGATGGCTTTGGAGCATCCTGAAATGGTGTCGCCGGATACGGCAAAACACTGGTTGATGGTGGCTGCTTTAGATGGCGACGAAGATGCCGGCCGGCTGCTCAAAACGCTTACTACTGATGAGTCCGACAGTAGTGATCCCATGCTCAGCGTTAAACGCTTGCTTATGCGCGGCGACAATGAACAGGCCATTGCGCAACTGATCAAACTCAGCGAGCAATCGCCTGCTAATTATGCCGCCATGACCGAGCTGGCGTGGCTCTATGAAACCGGCCTGGCCGTACCGCGGGATCTCAATAAAGCCGCCGAACTTTTCTCGGTAGCTGCTGAAGCAGGTAATGCTAAGGCTCAGTATGCGTTATCTGTGATGTATTCAACCGGCGCTGGCAAGCCGGTAGATGCGGAGTTAAGTTTGCAGTGGTTACAAAGGTCAGCCGCACAAAACTATAAACCGGCGGTAGAGCAGCTGGCAGCAACTTCAGAAAAAGACAGCTGACTCAATATTTGTTAGTAAGTATGTCTGACTGGCCCCGACTGCGTCATTTAGTGTTAGGCTAATTTGTATCTGTAGCGAGTATGGTATTAATGATGGAAAAGCTCTTTCTCGGTATAAAAGGTCAGTTGGTATGCATCGATAAAGCCTCGGGCGATAAGCTGTGGGCCACCAAGCTAAAATCCACATCCGGTGTAACTAATCTGTTATTTGAAGATGACAAGGTGTTCGCCTATTCAGGTGGGCATTTATTCTGCGTTGCCGCCAAAGATGGCAAGGTGTTATGGGAAAACAAACTGGATGGCCTGGGCTACGGCCCGTGTATTATTGCCAGCGAAAACCAGAATGCCTCGTTAATTGCCGATCAGCTTCAGGCTCAGCAGTCATCTGCGGCCACAGCCGGAGTCATTGCGGCAACAGCGGGTTCGGCGTCAGCCAGTGGATCGGATTAGCCTGTTCCGAGAAAGCCCCACAATGGTGATTCATTTTACCCTTACTTGACCATTGGATAGGTAGAGTCTGCGACCTTAATAACCAGTAATACGTTAAGGAATCGCATGCAAAAAAGAAGAGTTATTCGGCTAACATCCCCTCTGATTGCTGGCCTGGTGCTGGCACTGCCTGCCGCCAATGGCATGGCAGACACCTTTAGTGCCGGCGGTGGCTGGCCATTTATTCTGGCGCCTACAATCACCCTTAAACAGGGCAACCATATAGAGTATTACGCTAATTATAAGCTTGGCCTGGACGACGGTTTTACAGTTGGCGTGCAGTGGGCCGAAGGGCATCATGTGTGGGGCGGTTTTATTGGTGCTGTTGGTGCACGCAAAACCGATTTACCCTGCGGTTCAGATCCCGCAAATTGCCCTGCTTTTAATATTGTCATCACCGACAGAAAAACGACCCAGGGGCCAGGCTTGTCTTATGAGTACCGTTTCTTTGGCGCCAAAGAAGGCTGGGCTTTACGCCTCGAAGCTGGTTATGGCAAGGCATCCGGTACCGATACAAAGCGCATGGATGGCAATTTGCAGGTTGTCTATCACTTTTAGGAGGACGGAAGACTGCTGAGGTAATCGGTTGCCTCCTGGACTCCGGCTTCGCTGGCTTTTGTAAGCCAGGCTACGCCGGCCGAATGGTCGGCACGGGTACCCTTACCTTCTATTAGGGCGACACCATAATGATATTGAGCCAATGCGGAATAACCCGCTTCATCATTAGTCATGGCACCGCGTTTGAGCAGGGCTGTGGCCTTTTTCTCATCTCTGGGAACACCAACACCGGTATCATATATTTGTGCCAGCCAGATCATTGAATACACACTGTTAAAGCGTTCAATGCAGTCCTCAAAAATCGCAATCGCCGCATCGTGATCGCCCACCTTTTCTGCGGCATAGCCATACAAACATTTTATCGGTTTGGTGCTACCTACAAAGGATTCGTAACTTAACTCACTGGTGTTCCCGCTGTCATCTTCGTGCTGTGCAGAAACCGGGCGAATAGTGAATAACAGACTAATAGCTGCAATGACTGTAGGAATGTATTTCATGGTGACTCCCGGCGGTTAGTTAGCTTCACTTTAAATGACTGGGGGAGGGATGAAAATGGTGCTTTAGGAGGGCTTTTCCTTCCAGGAGTCACTTAAGAAGCTGATTGTTATAGGTATAATGTTTTATTTTTAGAGGGTAAGTGGTATAAACCGAGTACTTAATTTTTAGTGCTGTACACAGGGATTGTTGTGAAAATTAGTCTTCTTATCATTACTTTACTGGCGATCTGCGTCTATTTTGTTTTAACCGAGCCCGATTCATCTGACCTGGCATCAACCCAAAATCCCCCAAACGAAACAGTGCAGCCTTTACCCGGTGCCAAATCGGTATCCGTTACGTCTCGTGCTGAAGATAACTCCGCTTCCCTGCCTTCTACTGAATCCCAAACAGAAGTTAAATCCGATACGTTATCCGACCTGGAGTTATTCCTTGATGGTGAATATGCAGGGGGCGTTTTACATGAAGGTGAGCTTTATGACTACTTGTTAGGATTGTGGGATCATAGAACGCCGGAAATGACTGAGAATAACTATCAGGTGGTTTTTACCGCAGTGGAAAGTAACAGAGATACTGGCTATCTGATTGACGTTAGTCCCGAGTACACCGAAACGGACCAGCAAAATTTTGAGTACTACGCGAAGCATACTGAGATTGAGAGGTTAGTATCCTCAACAGAATTTGGCCTGCGGTCAGTGGATAAAGAGAAGGTATTAAGCCGTCTCGCGAGTGAATACGAGCCCGGCGATGTTAGCATTGTAAACATGGGGTGCATGGAAAAAAAGTGCACAGTTTATGTAGATGCCAAATCAGATAAAGCGTTTAATGATTTTGCTGATCACGTAGGTGAACATATGGATGCAGCTATCACAAGTATTCAAGGTAAAAAGCTAAATGAAGGCTTACTCTGGTTAACATTTAGCGCTGACTAAAAATGCCAGTATCCCAGGCGTTTGCGCATTTTAAACTGGCGAATAAGATTGCGCGGTTTGGGTTTGAGCGCGGGTGGATGATTAATTTGCTCTGCCACAGCGTCAATAATACGTTGAGAAGCTTTACCGTCCCGAGAGGGGTGCACCTTTTGCGTATACTGCTCTATTTTCTGTTGCAGCGAGGTATTTTCAGACAGCGCTGATTGCAGAGCATTCTCCAACTGCTCCGTCGCAGTAACGTCTATCAGCGGTGAGTCGGGTTGCGAATTCCTAAAGGTCACTACCGGCTTGTTTAACAATAAAAACTCAGTGATCACCGACGAGGTATCAGAAAGCATAACATCCGCTTTTAACAGCAAAGGAATTACGCTCTGTTCTTCTGTTACGGTGAGTCTATCGTGCTGACGTTCACGGTAACGTGCCTGAACATTAGGGTCCATCTTAGGATGGAATTTGATGATCCACTGCCAGTCGTGCTTCCGACTTAATTCATCAATGGTATCGATTAACGCTTCTGTGCTGGTAAAGCTGGGTGAGAACGTTGGCGCATAGAGGAGCATGGGTTTGGCGTTTGGTGCTGCTGGCGGGGCAGAGAAAAGCGGGTCCAGTTTTGGCCAGCCGGTTTCTTTTACCATAAAGTGCTGATGTTGTTTTTGCAGCTCATCGAAGCGTTCGGTGAAAAACGGCCCCTGTGTGCAGTACAGATCAAAACAGTCCCGGATCCGAAAATGACCTTTCTTCTTCCACTCAAAGCCGTGGAATACCGCAACCTTTAAGCCGGGTACAAACGCCGGTACGATATTGCCGGGCACAAACACCGCATCAGGCTTATAGTCAACCACATCAGCAATGCTCTTAAGGCGGTTTTCACCTTCGTTGAACAAACTGATATTCACCTCGTTACCCTCAATAAACCAGGCACACTGGTCACCGCGCTGATGCGCTTCTTGCTGCAACGGGCGAAGGATTTCGAACGAGTAATTCTGCGAAATATAAAATAAGTAGCGCACTGATGACGATCTTTTAGGTTAGTTAACTGTTAGCCAGAATGTAGTCTTTAATCCGTTCGCTACATTGCCCGTCGGTGGCGCCCACCATATCCTGGGTGATTTGCAAACGCTGGGATTCGAGCTTTTCCGGGTTATTCAACGCGCTTTCAATGGCTGCGGGTACCTGCTTAGGCAACGTGGCGCGCGTGCAAAGATCGTGGAACATCTGCAGGTCGGGGTCAAGGCGTTTCTCTAAGCGAAACTTTAAAATGCCCCGATAGCTCCAGCGGGTCTGATAGAAATCACACCATACTACTGGTTTATTCAGCGCAGCATACTCAAAAATGGCCGAGGAGGCATCTGATAACATTACATCGGATATTTGCATAAACGGTATCAGGTTATAGTCTTCCACACCGGCAATATGCACATTTGCGTGGGTAGCCCATTTTTTAAATAGTACGCGTTGCCCTTCGTAGCGTTCTTTGGTCAGGCTAAAATAATGCGGCTTGATAAGCACATTGTAATCGCCCAGCAGTTGCGGCAGCGATTCATCGAACTTTTCGATACTCGATGGATAGAAAGTGGGAGCGTAAAGCACCGTGGGTTTATCTGGCGACAGGCCTAACTCGCGTAAGCAAATAGAAGCCGGGGTGCCGTCGAATAAAGGATCGAGCTTAGCGTAGCCGGTGTCCACAAAACCGGATTCCGGAAACTTCTCCTGCAACCGCTGTAATCGTTGCTGACCTTCCACAAAGCGCACATCAAACGGGAATTCTGATGCTGTGTAATAAATGGCTTTAGGGCCAATACCATGTAAAACCAACGCCAGACGTGCCTTAATCCTGGCTTTCTCGCTTTTACAAAATTGCGGAGGGTTACCAAAGAAAATCCAGTCGGCTTCATTTTGCTGATAAAAGAGGTGAGCGTTTTTGGGCGAATCTAAAAAGTGATAAGCCATTCCCGCTTTGTCGAGTTCGCTTTTTTTTAGTTCGTCAAAGCCTTCTTCGGGATACAGAACAAAGATACATTCGACCCCCGCGTTTGTTAATTTTTGGGCAACCGGCAGGTATTGAGGCAGGTAATACAGATGTTGTGTATCGAAATAAACGCGAACCAACGAATGACTCCCCAGAAGCATGACTTATTTATAATTATTGCGACAAATGAATGAAAATTTAAGATATTTGTCATTATTCTTTCATCATAACGACAAATCGCTGTAATGGCTACTTTGGTAAGGAAATGTCACTTTCGCTGTGTATTGTTGGCAGAAAATAGGGCACGAAGACCTGAAGTTTCGGTGTAACTATCCGGGATGGCAGAAAAAAGAATACGTCGTCCCGGAAGTTTCGAAGAAACTATCCGGGATCTCCCTGGAACACCTTTTTATTTGAAAATAGAACGCCAGCTAGGTTGTTATGGAGGTCCCGGATAAGTCCTCCGGACTTTCCGGTGGTGATGGTAGAAGAGTAGTCAGGCTGTTATGGAGGTCCCGGATAAGTCCTCTGGACTTTCCGGGATGGCAGAAAAAAGAATCCGTCATCCCGGAAGTTTCGAA
>Ga0213831_1000945_pt1 | contig 11730 bp, 9 predicted proteins | sample SWATP12_FD_163421 | JGI IMG/M metagenome (GOLD analysis project Ga0213831, IMG submission 163421) | Coastal seawater microbial communities from Marineland, Florida, United States - SWA TP1 #2 | ecosystem: Environmental > Aquatic > Marine > Coastal | place: USA: Florida | collected 2016-08-06 | reverse complement strand
TGTCTAGCATGCAAGTAACCGACGAAGGTAGTAACGACGATGCTATTCGTTATAAAGACACTGATGGCCGCTATGTAGAATCTACGTTCGAACCTATTCCCAGCACACTGAAAGAGATGGAAGAGGGTAGCCATTTTCCAGTACCTGATGTGAGTGTGCCTAGCGATTTTAAGGCGCGTATTTTAGCGGGTAAGGGCGTAGATAGATTGCTTCAGTTTTTACTGGGCAAAGGAGAGCAAGAATGAGCGATAAACCTTATACATTTGACGAAAGCCCAGAACAAACAAGCCAGTCTACGCTTAGACGCGATGCAATTTACGGCGATGTCGGTGAGGAAGCGCAGCGCAACACGGCGACTGGCTATGGTAAACCCAACAATGACAGTGAAAGTGATGCGGTAACAAAACCGCAGTACAAAACCAAAGTTAAAACACAAACCTTAGACATAGCGCAGCCTGAAACCAAACTCCCGCAACAAGTTACCGAGGATGTATGGGAAGTAGATACTAAAAAAGGTGGCCTGTCGTTAGGTGCGGCAACATTAGGATTTGGCGTTGTTTCATTAATTGGCTTTTTTGTTTTTGAAGCTTATACCACCCTTGCGGCAAATGTTTCTGAACACCCCATCGGTACGGGCGTACTGGGCGCATTATTGGTTGGTTTTGTAAGCTGCTTTAGCTTTTTGAGTTTTAAAGAGTGGCGAGGCTACAAGCAAGTAAATACGGCGATGGAAGATGCAAGCGTTATCCGAGATTTGCTGGCTAGTAATGGGGTAGAGCCCTTAGCGGGAGGAGAGCCTTCAGCGAAACAAAAGCCTTTAGCGCAAAAAGAGCCCTCAGCGGGAACAGAAGCATCGCCACAGAAAATTGATCGCGTGCTAAGCCAGCACGGCAAACGCTTTTCGCGAGGGTCTTACGCGGCGCATTGTTTCGAGCGTTACAAGCAGCAGCTTCAAGACGACATGACAGGCCCAGAGCGATTAGGCCTGTACGAAGACACGGTACTAAAACCGGTTCAGGAAAAGGCGCACAAGGTGCTGAATAAAGAGTCGGTAACCGCCGGAAGCCTTGCGTTTATAAGCCCAAACAATCTTATTCAAACATTTGCGGTGGTATGGATTAGCTTTCGCACCATTCGTCGAATGGCCCGTGTGTACGGACTAAGACCAAGTACAGCAGGGAACTGGAAATTGCTTAAAGTGTTGGCGCAAAACATTGCGGCGCAAGGCGTGTTTGACTTAGCTACCGACGAAGTCGCCAATCAAATCGGCGGCAGCCTGTCTGCAAAGTTTATGGAAAATTCGGCTGAAGCGATTGCTGCAGGTGCGCTCAACGCCCGTTTAGGGCGAGCGTTGATCAAGTTACTTAAATAGCGCGCCCTGCCTGCTTGCTAGGCTGCGCTATTGATTTTGCGCAGCCTAACTACAACAACAGTGTGTTGGTGAGAACCCCATAAGGTTGCAGTCGTTACGTTATAGCGCCTTTTTAGTGGGCACTACTACGTTAGCAAAGATTAATCCCGCTACTAGCGACATAAAGATAAGAAATACTTCCTGCCCCAAATGGTCGGCCTTTACAAAGTCCTGGCCCGTCATAAACGAGTTCAAGCCAATATAGGTCTTAGACCCCGGCACCAGCACTATAAGTCCGTGCATAGCCACAATGGTTGCGGGTTGGTTAGCAATGCGGGTGAACGCATTAGCAAAAATACCTAACGCAAACGCACCCACGAACGCGCCTAGCCCAGGGCTCATGTAGTCAGAGCTCCATGCGGTAGCACTGTAGGCAATAAATGCTGCCGCCAATGCCCATGGAATGTGTTTAATGCGAGTTCTGAATATCGCAACTAGGGCAATACACAGCAAGAATACCGCCAGCCATGTAGCCCAGTAAGGCAACGATTCTGCAGGGGTATACACGTTTTCACCAAACGCACTAAAGCCTACCGACACACCCAAAAACGCACCAAAGTACAGCTTAAACAGCTGCATGATGGCGTCCATAGTACGAGCCGTGCCCGACACCATGTTTCGCGATGAAAGCTCGGCAAGGCCCATCGTCAGCGCTAGTCCGGGTACAAACACAATTACTGATGAAAGCACTACCAGCGGAATGTTAATGCCCGGGTCAACATACTGACCAATAGCGCAGGCAAGAATACCGCCAACAAACGCGGTAACAGGCTCTAGCATTAAGTTTACGCGTTTAGACTGCTGCGCCCATAAGGTCCAAAGATATGCCACTATACCCAAAGCGCCTGACCAGCCAATTTCGCTCCAGCTTGCACCCATTAGCATAGCAAATGCGCCGGTGGCCATAGCAAAGGCAATACCTGTAACCCATTTACTGTAGGGGCTGCCCATGGCGTCTATTTCATTTAAGCGCTTGTCAGCTTCAATTAAGGTTAATTTGCCGGACAGAAGTTCACTGGCCAGTTCATCGGTGAGCGACAACGCACTCATGTCTAGTTCACCAGGAAGCAAACGCGCAGCATGGTTGTATTCGTCTTCGTGGCGGTCGCTCCAGATAACAAAAGTTAGCGAAGTTGGCGTTGAAATAAATGAAGCGTGTACACCTAAATACTTAGCAACTTCGCCAAGGTAAGCTTCAAGACGGAACGCAGGGGTACCATACTTGTGCAGCATTTTGCCTAGCTTCACTATAAATCTACGAATTTGAATAAATTCAACGGTATCCAACGCACTGCCCTTTAGTTTTGATAAATCTAATATGAGATAAATGAGACAAAAAAGCCAGACGCATCGGTAAAGTGTCTGGCTAAAATTTGGGCGGATTGTACGGAGGGTTTTGCACGAAAGCAAAACAAATTTTCTCTTATTTTCCCTTACAAAAACTAATCGATTATTCCATTAAAAGTGCGCTCTTTTAGCGCGAGTTTTCAAACAAAAAATACAGGAATTTTTGCGCCTAAACACGTTCTGTAAACGGCATCCAGTCTTTCCATACGGGTTCCAGTCCTTTCATTGAAAGTGCGCTCACGACATCTGATACAGATCGGTTGTCGTCAATATCGAATTGATTTAGTGCCTTTGATGGGGCGCTGTAACCGCCCGGCTGTGTTTGCGAGGCAGCACTCATAGACGTTATGCCAAGCGGCATTACCCCATCTCGAAATACCGCCGACTCTCGGGTAGACAGCGAGAGTTCGGCTTGAGGGTTAAATATGCGGTGGGCGCAGATGAGCTGCAGCAAATCTCGCTCGTTAGGGAGTTTACTATTGGTGAGGGCGTTACCGCCGGTGGTGTTACCTTCGCAGCTACGAAGGCGCGGAAAAGCAATGGATACACGGCTTTGCCAGTAGTGTTGCTGTATTAACTTGCCATGAAGGGCGGTCATAGCGCTATCAACCCGCCAGTCGCCTAAACCCAGTAGTGCACCAATACCTATTTTATCAATACCCGCTTTCCCTATGCGATCAGAGGCTTCTAAGCGCCATAAAAAATCCTGCTTTTTGCCTCGAGTGTGGTAACTGGCGTAGTGCTGCGGTGAGTAGGTTTCTTGATACACCAACACCGCATCTAACCCAAGGTGCTTCAAGGTTTCATATTGCTCACGCTTTAAAGGTTGTACCTCCATCATAAGGTAGCTCACCTTTTCGCGAATGGCGCTTAGGGTTTGCTCAAAGTAATCCATCCCCACTTTAGTTTCGTGCTCGCCAGTAACCAGCAACACTTGTGAAAACCCTAAATCTTTGATGGCTTCAATTTCGGTTAATACTTCGCTTATAGACAGGGTTTTGCGCTTTATTTTGTTACTCATGGTAAAGCCGCAATAGGTACATTCGTTGGCACACAAGTTTGACAAATACAAAGGTACAAACAGCTGCATGGTGTTGCCAAAGCGATGACGAGTTATTGCTTTGGCGCGATAGGCCATGGCTTCTAAGTACTGAGCGCCAGCGGGAGAGATCAGCGCCATGAAGTCATCTAGAGACAGCGTATCTTTACCTAGCGCTCGTTCTACGTCGCCTGCTGTTTTGCTGTTTATCGACATAGCCAAATGCGACAAGTCTTGCTGCATTAACGCCTGCGCTACTTTCATACCGCCGGCTCCAAAAAGGCGGTAAGCGGGCTAGAGGCTTGGGCAAAACTGCTGGTAGCACCAAGTCCAGCTTCAAAGGCTTTTCGCCCAGTTTCTACGGCGCTTGCGAACGCTGCTGCCATAGCAACTGGGTCCTTAGCCGTGGCGATAGCCGTATTTACCAGTACCGCGTCTACTCCCAGTTCCATGGCCGCCATAGCTTCGCTCGGCTTACCAATGCCTGCATCTACAATGACGGGGATCGACGCTTGCTCAACAATAATTTGCAAAAAGGGTTTGGTTTGTAAGCCCTGATTGCTCCCAATAGGCGCGCCCAATGGCATAACGGCGGCGCAGCCTACCTCTTCCAAGCGTTTACACAATACCGGGTCTGCCCCGCAGTATGGCAAAACGTGAAACCCTTTTTTAACCAGTGTTTCTGCGGCGAGCAGGGTTTCGATTGGGTCGGGCAACAGGTAGCGCTGGTCTGGATGAATTTCAAGCTTTACCCAAGGGCTACCTAATGCTTCGTACGCAAGTTCAGCGGCGAATATAGCTTCTTTCGCGTTCTTTGCTCCAGACGTATTAGGCAAAAGAGTAACGCCTAATGCTTTTAATGCCGAAAGCGTGTCATCTTGTGAGCTATGGCTAGCAACGCGCTTCATTGCCAAGGTCACCATGCTGCTTTTAGCTGCCTGAACCGCGTTTTTCATGGTGTCTGGGTTACTAAATTTGCCCGTGCCGGTTAACAAACGTGAAGAGAAAGTGTGATTTGCGAGTGTTAGCATTCTAGCCTCCTGCCACTAGAGTAAAGATATCCACGGTATCGTTGTCACTTAAATAGGTCGTAGACCATTCTTGCTTGCTGACAATCGCTGCGTTTTTAGCAACAGCAGTGCCTTCGTCTTTCAATTGTTTAAGGGCAATTAACTCGCTAAGCGATATAGGAGAAATCACGCTCATTGGTTGGTTATTCACGTTAATGTTGATTTGGGTCATTGGCATACCTCACAAGAAGAAGAGGGGGGCAGCTTGAAGCTTTGCAGTGTACCGAGGCCAGCATGGGCGCTTACGTAGTGCCCCCATTTAATATCGGCATCAAATCCTTTTGCCAGAAATAACAAGGCTTGGGTGGCTTGGTGGCATGCTGCCATGCCGACTACGGGGCCAAGTACACCTTTGCTAACGCAATCTTCGCGTACGGCAACGTTATTTACTAAACACTCGTAGCAACCGCAGGTGACTGAGTTTTGAGGCAAGTTCAGCGCCTGCCAGGTAAGCCCGCTAGCTGCTGCAATAAAAAGCGGAATAGACGCGCGAAACGACGCCAGGTTTATCTGTTTTCGTACCGTGACGTTGTCGGTGCAATCCAGCACGCAGGTGGCTGAAGCAATTAACGTTGGTAAGTTATTACTATCAACAAATAAGCTTTTAAACTGGATGTTTAGATGCGCGTTCACTTTACGCAGCTCGTTGTAAAGCGACTTAGCTTTAAGCTCGCCTAAATGCATTTCGTTGTAGCTTACCTGGCGCTGCAAATTACTGATGTCGACGATGTCACCATCTATAAGTGTAATGTTGCCCACGCCAGCACCTGCTAAATAGCGGGCGGTTAGGCTGCCTAATCCACCTAACCCCACAATAACGGCGTGCGAACTGGCCAAATTAAGCTGTCCATCGTGATCAATGCAATCGAGCAAAAGTTGTCTGCTGTAGCGACGTATATCCTGATGCTCAAGCTTTCGGCTTACCGAGTGACTAATTGAATGAGTAGCTGAATGGCTAAGCAAACCCTGCCTCCTGAACTAATGCTTGGTAGGCTTTCAGCGGGTGTGCTGCCTGAGTGATTGCACTTACCACAGCTATGCCGTTAACACCGGTTTTAGCAACATCGCTTATGCGCGATAAGTTAATACCGCCAATAGCAACGGTGGGAATGCCATCGCAAAGCTGCACATATTTTTCTAATCGTGCTACACCTTGGGGCTTTGAAGGCATGTCTTTGGTATTGGTGGGGAAAATATGACCAAGGGCAATGTAAGACGGGTTTAAAGCGCGCACGCGCTGAATTTCAGCAAAGCCGTGTGTTGATATTCCAAGCCGTAAACCTGCACTACGGATGGCGCTTAGGTCTGCGGTGTCGATATCCTCTTGCCCCAAGTGCACACCGTAAGCCCCGAGTTCTATGGCCAGCTCCCAATAGTCATTAATGAATAATTGGCAGTCGGTGTGTTTCACCAATTCTATTGCCTCTTTTATCTGCTGACGAATGTCTTCTTGGGAGCCTTGTTTAACCCGTAGCTGCATGATTTTTACGCCCGTTGGCCAGAGGCGGGCTATCCATTGCACACTATCCACTACAGGGTAGATGCCTAAATGAGTATGAGTAAGTGCAGGAAAGTGGGCTTCTTTACAAGACGAGGCTTTAAGAAGGGAATCCTTATCCCGCTCTTTTTCATTAGCAGTGGCGCCACGTTGGTGAAAGGTCACCAGCGGAAAGCTCTCTGGTTTTGCGGGAAAGCCGTTGGTTTGTGCAAAGTAGGTGGTTAATTCGTTACTTATGGCGTTTGCGTTAGCCGCTGCGCATTGCTTTGGTAGTGTATGGCCACGAACTTCGCTGACGTAAGCATTAGCAAGCGTAAGTGCGTCTTCAATGCAGTAGTCGTGCACAATGAATGCCGCTAATGCGCTGGCTAACATACAGCCTGTGCCGCGAAGGTTGCCGTTAGCGTATTTCGGCTGGCTAAAACGAAGAGTGTGAGAGGCACAAACAAAAATATCGCTCACGTTTTTTTGCCAGTGGGCGTGACCGCCCTTAACGTATACGCTCTTTGCGCCTTTACCCCTTAGCCGATTGATTGCAGTTAGCAAGCTCGCTTCATCAACAACAGGCAAATGAGTGAGCCACGCAAGCTCATCGATATTTGGCGTAATCATATCTACCGTATTCAACAGTTCGTCAACTACACTTTCGCTTAACTCACTCAGCACCCCACCTGACGAGGTCGACAGTACAGGGTCCCATACAACGAAGGGGCGAGGGTTAGATGTTTTTTGAATACGTGCACACAACAACAGCGCTTGCTCATCATTAGCAATAGCGCCAATTTTAATAGCGCGTGGTGGCGTATCTTCAAACAGCACCTGCCACTGTTGATTTAATGCAGAAGCGCACATGCTTTCCTTACTAAGCATAATTGAGTTGGACTGCACGGTAAGCTGTGTAGTGAGCACACAAGCATGGATGTCTAGATCGGCTAACGTAACGGCGTCGCGGGTAACGCCCGCACCGCCGCTACAGTCAACGCCTCCCACACACCACACTACAGGTAGTGGAGTAGTGGGGTAGTTTAGTACAGGGTTAGTCGATGCCTTACCTGTCATGGTAGCTCTACCTTGCTATCTGCTTTGTGGTAAAGCTGAGCGCCCGACTGGTTAAACGCATCGGCCATCTCTTTCATGCCTTTTTCTTTCTCAAACTCTTGCTGCTGCGCTTGTTTAGCCACATCGCGCACTTCCTGAGAAATTTTCATGCTGCAAAATTTAGGGCCGCACATAGAGCAGAAATGCGCAACTTTGCCAGACGCCTGCGGCAAGGTTTCATCGTGATAAGCGCGCGCGGTATGTGGGTCGAGAGCCAGATTAAACTGGTCTTCCCACCTGAATTCAAAGCGTGCTTTCGACATGGCGTTGTCGCGAATTTGTGCACCTGGGTGTCCTTTTGCCAAGTCGGCAGCGTGGGCTGCAATTTTGTAAGTGATCAACCCTTGCTTGACGTCTTCTTTGTTAGGTAAGCCTAAATGTTCTTTGGGCGTTACGTAGCAAAGCATTGCGCAGCCGTACCATCCAATCATGGCGGCACCAATACCTGATGTGAAGTGATCGTAGCCAGGTGCGATGTCTGTGGTGAGAGGGCCAAGGGTATAAAACGGTGCTTCGTGGCAGTGTTTAAGCTGCTCTTCCATGTTTTCTTTAATCATGTGCATTGGCACATGCCCTGGGCCTTCAATCATCACCTGAACATCGTATTCCCATGCAATTTTCGTCAACTCACCAAGGGTACGTAATTCAGAGAATTGCGCGTCGTCGTTAGCGTCAGCTACGCTACCAGGGCGCAGGCCATCACCTAGCGACAGCGCAACATCGTACTTAGCACAAATTTCGCAAATATCGTGAAAGTGCTCATACAGAAAGCTTTGCTGGTGGTGGCTTAAGCACCACTTTGCCATTATCGAGCCGCCGCGCGATACAATGCCGGTAACCCGTTTTGCGGTGAGGTGTACGTATTCAAGCAGCACGCCAGCGTGAATGGTGAAGTAGTCTACGCCTTGCTCGGCTTGCTCAATTAGGGTGTCTTTAAACATTTCCCACGTTAAGTCTTCGGCTACACCGTTTACTTTTTCTAGCGCTTGATAGATGGGGACGGTGCCCAGGGGAACAGGGCTATTTCTCAGCAACCATTCGCGTGTTTCGTGAATGTTTCTGCCGGTAGATAGATCCATGATGGTATCGGCGCCCCAGCGCGTTGACCACACTAGCTTTTCTACCTCTTCTTCAATAGATGAAGTAACGGCCGAGTTACCAATATTCGCGTTAATTTTCACTAAGAAATTACGCCCAATAATCATTGGCTCTAGTTCAGGGTGATTGATGTTACATGGAATAATGGCACGGCCTGCAGCCACTTCCTGACGTACAAATTCAGGCGTAATGGTGTCGGGTAAATTCGCGCCAAAGTGTTCGCCTTTGTGCTGCTGCGTCAGTTCGGCATCTTTAATGGCTTGGCGACCCATATTCTCGCGAATGGCAATGTATTCCATTTCAGGAGTAATAATGCCCTGTCTTGCGTAGTGAAGCTGGGTAACGTTTCTGCCTGCTTTTGCTTTTAGTGGTTTGCGGCTGCGAATAAAGCGGAAATCTTCGGTAAATATGTCGTTTTCACGTTCTTTTGCAAAGCTTGAGGAAACGCCCTCCAATTCAAGGGTATCGTTACGCTCCTCAATCCACTTTTGTCGAAGCGGGCTTAAGCCTTTATGAACGTCGATATTTTCTGACGGGTCGCCATAGGGGCCTGAAGTGTCATAAACCGGAATAGGCGGATTTGGCTCTAAAATAGGGTTGTCTTCAGTACCACCCACTAAACTGTCGTGTTGGTGAATAAGGCGCATGGCCACACGAATATCGTCACGGCTGCCACACTCGTAGTGGCGTGTTGAATTTGGGTAAGCTTCGCCCGCAAGTTCATTAATGAATTGTTGTGCTTGTTGGCGCTGTTCGCGTCTGTTCGACATAGCATTTTACCTTTTAAGTTTAGGTTCTAAAAATGCTTGTCAGGAGTGAAGGAGAATACAAGTGTAAGTGTTGAAGGGGATAACCCCGTTACTTTAGCGAGATTGTTGGTAAAGGTTTTGGTGATTACAGCCCTTTACTCCGTTGATGTTGACTCGGGGATAAACTTGAACAGTTTACCTTGAGTGACGAGCAGCACCTTCATGGGTGTGTCTGTATCATCAACAGCAAAACAACTTCGCTTCACAACGCTAAACCACGGTTTAACATTGTGCACATTGTATTTTCTTGTTCCCTTCGCAGGTATTAGCCTGATCAGGTTCTACGGATCCCACTTTCGCGGTCTCAGCTTACTGGGTTAACAGTGAAGCACTCCGACAAGTTGTTTAAGTCAATTCGGGTTGTTGTTGAAACAACCCGAATTGAGAATTCCTTTTTACTATATCTTCAATTTTACGGGTAATACAAGTACTACCAGAAAGCTAAATGAATATTCATTTAGCTGGCTAGCTGCTGACCTTCCTTGTAAAGCTGAAGTGCAGTGGCTGTGTCGTGCTTGCGTTCGCTAATTGCAGACAGCAGCAATAAGTCTTCTTTGCGCGACTTCATTTTGGTGGCTTTAAGCAGGGCTTTTTCCGCCAACACATCATCGCCTGAGTTAAATGCAACTTGGCCTAGCGTGGAGTATAGCGACACGTTTTCTTCGTCTTGCTTTATCCAGCTTTCAAGCAGTCGTAGTGATGGCGATGCATCAGGAATATTAAGCTGCGTGAACAGCGGAAACAGGGCGCTATTCGGGCCACGTTTTTGCCATTCAACTAGCAAATTCTGTGCGTCGGCATGCATACCTTGGTCAAGCAACTGTTGAATGTAGGCCGCGCGGTAAGCATCGTCGTGACGAAGCTTACGAGGTAGGGTTTCCCAATACGATTTAAGCTCGACAGCGCCTTGTTTGCTGGCAATTTCGGCAAACTTACCCTTGGCGATGCGCTGGCTCCATGTAGTGTAGTCTGCTTTGGGCAATGCTTTACGCCAGCCTGACAAATTCTCTTGAAGTACTTGCCATTTACCTAGCTTGGCAAGAATTTGCGCTTTTAACTGCACAACTTGCTTGTTTTCACGCTCTTGCTCGTCAAGCTCGTTAAGTTTCTCTAATGCCGCATCGTATTTTTCTTCAGCCATATCAATACGCGCGTGCATGACCGTTGCGGCTACTTTCGCTTTTGGAAAGTCAGTTGCCTGAACAAGGAAATAACGGGCTTTGGCTAAATCGTTATTGGCAAAAGCAATTTGCGCTGACGCCAAATAGTTAACGCCTTCGAAATCGCCGTTGGTGGTTTTGCTTAGCGCCTTTTGAGCTGTATCAGAATCACCTGCAGCCATTGCGTGTAAGCCGTCGTAAAACGCACGCTTACGTTTGCGCTCACCTAAAGTGCCGAACCATTTATGTGAACCTGTGATCAGGCTCAACGCCCACAATACCAGTCGAGACAGTACGTACCAGGCAATGATGGCACCTATCACTAAAATACAAAAGCTAATCACCGTCATTTCAACAGCGGTGTTACCCAGTGATATTAGTACGTAGCCCTTATCGCCTAACAACATCGGGCCAACAATGAGTGCAACAACGAATGCGGCTAATACCGCAAGGGCAATAGCTAACCATTTCATAGTGCACTTGCTCCTTGTCCGAACACCTGTTTAACGCGGCTATCCAATAGACGCTCTAGCGGTTTTTGTGACGCTAGCTCTGTAGGTATTGGGCGCGATACATCGGTAGCAATGAGGTTTTGTAGTGCATCTACAAAGCCCGTTACTTGGTTTTTTTCGGTGTCGAACTTTTCAATAATTAACGTTTGAGCGTATTGAAGCGACTGGCTGTAAAGCCCTGCATCGCCCTGAAGCGCGGCGGTTTGCGCGTGCATAAGCTGTAGACGAAGCTGCTCTTTTGCTAGGAACTGGGCTTCCAGTGAAAGCACTGGCTCAACCGGGCCTTCAATAGTTTTCACCGTAAGAAAATCGTTCACCAACGAACGCCACACCTTCGCAAGGTTCTCCTGCCAGTCGTCAGCTGACTCCGATAAGGTCGTGTCTTCTGCATTGGCGTCTTCTGGTTTTTCGAAGGTATCAAGTGGCAGTTTGTCAATTTGAGCAATCATACCCGTAAGCGCGAGGGCGACGGAACTTTGTGATACAGGGTTAAGCTGTTGTAAGGTTTGAATATCTTCTGCAAGGTTTGCGCGAACCGGAAGTACCGACGGATCGGCCAACGACTTTAAGCGTTTATCTGCGTTAACTAGCAGCAAAATTGCTGTGCGTACGTCGTTTTCTAACCAAAGCTTTCTGCCTGCCATGCGAACTAAGTAATCAGCTTCAGCAATGAGCCAGTCTGCCGGGC
>Ga0213831_1000938_pt1 | contig 11790 bp, 11 predicted proteins | sample SWATP12_FD_163421 | JGI IMG/M metagenome (GOLD analysis project Ga0213831, IMG submission 163421) | Coastal seawater microbial communities from Marineland, Florida, United States - SWA TP1 #2 | ecosystem: Environmental > Aquatic > Marine > Coastal | place: USA: Florida | collected 2016-08-06 | reverse complement strand
CAACGGCCAACAAGAGCCGGCGTATACTGAAGCCTATGGACAACTCGATTTGAGCGTCAATTATGAACTGAGCGAAGATCTTACCATTTCGTTTGAAGGCATAAACGTGACCGAGTCCGACCAAAAGGTCCACGCCAGAGGCGAAGACATGATCATCTACGCTGGGGAACAAAGTGCTCGTTACGTGCTAGGGGTGCGCTACAACTTCTAAACGCGTCTTTTAACCAAAGCCACCTGCGGATGGCTTTGCTATTTAACAAATAAAACTCAAGTGTAAAAAGGACATAACATCGACCTTCAAAAGGACGTGTTTTAGTACAGAGCGACAGCGAAAATATGAGCGACAAAATTAATAAGGTAGTCATTCTAGGGGGCGGAACCGCGGGTTGGATGACTGCCGCTGCACTAGCTCGAATGCTCCCATCTTTGAACATTACGTTAATCGAATCTGAGCAAATTGGTACCATCGGTGTCGGTGAAGCCACCATCCCGACCATACAGTTTTTCAACGGCATTCTCGGTCTAGACCCCAACGAGTTCATTAAGCGGACAAACGGTACCTACAAACTCGGAATTAACTTTGAAAATTGGACTCAAAACAATCACGAATATTTCCACGCATTTGGCTCTACCGGACAGAGTTTGTGGGCGGCTGGATTTCATGACTTCTGGACCAAAGGCAAGAAGCTCGGTATAGCCAAAGACTTAAGCGCCTATAACTTTGAAGCCACTGCGGCCAAACTTGGTAAGTTTGATAAAACGTCGAATGGGCTAAATTACGCCTATCATTTGGACGCAGGTCTCTACGCAAAAATGTTGCGAGAAATCGCACAAGAATCCGGTGTTAAGCGCATTGAAGGCAAAGTCACTGACGTGCAACAAAACCCGCTCAATAGCTATGTTACCTCTCTCAATATAAACGATGGACAAGCAATCCACTGTGAGTTGTTTATCGATTGTTCTGGGTTTGCAGGCATTCTTATCGACAAAACGTTAAAAACACCATTTGTCGACTGGATGGATCTATTACCCTGTGACCGAGCTATTGCTGTGCTAACTGAGTCTGTAAACGAACCGTCCCCTTACACTCGCTCAATTGCGCATCATGCTGGCTGGCAATGGCGCATTCCTTTGCAGCATAGAGTTGGCAATGGCATCGTCTATTGCAGTCAATTTATGAGTGATGAGGAAGCAAAACAGCTGCTATTTTCCACAATAGAAGGCAACCCATTGACCGAACCGCGCGTAATCCAATTTAAGACCGGTTACCGGGAGAAACTTTGGAACAAAAACGTTGTCGCTGTGGGTTTGGCCGGAGGTTTTATTGAGCCACTTGAGTCCACTGCCATTCATATAATCCAACAAGGCATTCAGCGACTAATCAAATTGTTTCCAAGCCAAGGCATTGATGAATCCGACATTGCCGAGTACAACCGGTCGGGTAAAACCGACTACGAGCAAATAAAAGACTTTATAGTCCTACATTACAAACAAACGTTTCGCGACGACTCACCGTTCTGGCGCCACTGCCGCAACATGGAAATCCCTGACAGCCTTGCAAAACGAATTGAAATGTTTAAAACAACGGGGCGTTTTGTGCAACGTCAGCAGGAATTGTTTGTCGACTCTTGGTTACAAGTCATGATTGGGCAAGGCATAATCCCGGACAAGTACAGCCGATTGGCAGACAAAATGGACGACTATCAACTACAGCAGTTCTTGACCCGAATTGAACGAGAGACACAACGACGAGCAGAGTCCCTGCCGACACACAACGAATACATTCACAAACACTGCAAGTCTAAAACTGGGTAAGTTAATTCTCGTCGGTATCCCCTCAAATTAAGTAAAAATGGGACTAAATTTCATAAGACAAACCGTTTACTCAGGCCGCTAAAATCGATTCACGACTAGAATAGGAAAGTGAACAATGAACGACGCAGACACACAACAATTAGCTCAACAATTTTGGCAGCAGGGATACATTTACGTTGCAAACTTTTTCGATAGTAGACTGATGAATGAATACCAAGACCTGATCTTAAATCACTACGGCGACACCCCATCATTTACCCATAACGAAGAGTTTTTGAAAAAGTCCTACACCGAGGTTATCCCGTGGTTTCCACAAAGAGAAGGCGTAAGCCCCTTCGATAAAGTTGACCAAAACAACCGCTTAACTGCTTTGACCGACGCTATCCTTGGCTTTGGTTGGAACAACCAGTATTCGATGGTTATGCTTTCTAAGGCTGGAACCAAAGGCCAGGCTTGGCATCAGGACTGCCCTTCCGACGACGATCAGCAGTTCAATGTGAATCGTCTCATCTACACAATGGACATTAATGACAACACCGGCGGCCAGGTTGTCGTTCGCCCAGGCACCCATAAACTTGGGGTGATGACCGTTGGCGATCCAGATGAAGAATTTGGCGATCAAGTTGAAATCGCACCAAACAAAGGCGACTTGATCATTTTACATGGGCACACATGGCATAAAATAAGACCGACAAACGTTACTCGAGTTTCAACCAACTATCGTGTCGCCCCCAAAGGCGTGGCCGACGACATCACAGACATTTGTGTCTATCGCAATATGCGCTATCAATTTTCGACGAGTAAGGTGATTGAAGAAAGGGGTTAGTTCCGACCCGCTTACTTACTTTTGAGCACATTTAACAACATCGCCCCATTTTTGGGCAAACGCTGAGATTTTCACCAGTTTTGCTCATTTGGTGCCGAACCTATTTTAGGTATTACTAACAAATTCATAGAGTTATTGGTTGGAACAGTTTTTGCGAATTCCTTGTTAATCGTTACATCATTGGTTGCAAACACGGAAGGAACCAAAGTGGAAACCTTGTTCAAACCTCAGTTTACCCTAGTCAATTACATCGGCGTCAAACAGAGCTTTAGTCTGGCTCTGCTGATTGCTGCCGTTGCTATGTTTTTTCCATTACTGAATCCAGAATACGCCCAAGGCAATATTGCTGTATTCACCCTGTTCAGTGTCGTGGCCCTCTATTTTATCGCTGGGGTGACTTGGATAAGCTTGTTCTATGTCAACGCCATTCTCGATGCCATCACTAGTGTCTCACCCGAGCGCTTTGACCCTAGACAAATAAAAATGATAGATGCCATTCCACATGACACCGCAAATAAGCTAGTTGCGCCACTTCGAGAATTGGCCCGAATCAATGATCTGCATGTAGCAAAACTGAAAGAAGTCGCTTACTCGGCTGGGCAAGTCATCGAAACCGCCAACGCCGTCAGTGAAAATGTGCAAAACCAGTCGGATGCGACCTCATCCACCGCTTCTGCAATCGTTGAAATGACCCACTCGTTACAGGAGGTCAGTGACAAGATAAGCGACGTACACGAATCGTCTCGCAAAGCCGCGACGGTTGCACAAGATGGCAAATACAACCTAGATGCTTTAGGTAACAGCATCTATGAAGTCAATGTGCAGGCCAAGCAAACTCGAGACCGAATGCAACAATTAAAAGGTCTTGCTGCACAGGTAGAAGATTCCTCTCATTCGATTCAAAACATTGCCCAACAGACCAACTTATTGGCCCTGAATGCATCGATAGAAGCCGCCAGAGCTGGACAATTTGGCGCCGGTTTTGCGGTAGTTGCTGAGGAAGTTAGAGAGCTCGCAAGTCGCTCTCATCGTTCGGCGGAAGAAATTGTCACGGCGGCACTTTCTGTTCTGCAACAGTGCAATGACATCGTCGATGACATGGCGAATGTGGTCGAAAAAACCGCAAATTGTTCCGACCGTGCTGACAAGGTCAAGAAGTCACTAAGTGACATCGAGTCCGCAACCAAAGATGTGCAGCACCGGATGGAGATAGTTTCCACTAATGCGGAGCAACAAAGTATTGCCACCAATGAAATTTCCCAACACATCGAACAAGTCGCCTTAGGCGCAAAGGCCAATGCTGACATCGCCAAGCAGTCGGAAACCGTCGCTAGCCACCTAAAAAGTTTAACAATTTAACGTCTGGAGAACACCACTATGATAGTTTTCACAGCATTAACCATTGGTTTCACTATCGTCTTTGTCGCTCTTCATTATCGTCGTACGATGCAGATTAACCTCACTCAAAAACGAGGGATCCAACAGGTTGTCGCCGTCAAGCAACTCATCTCATATATTCAGCAACACCGGGGGTTAAGTTCCGCTTGGTTGAACGGCGATGAAAGCAAACAAGCGAACCTGACACAGTTAAAAAAACAGATATCACTGTTAAAAAACGCCACCACAAGCCAAATATCAGCTTCTGTAAAAAGTCGCTGGGAGGCATTTGACGATCATTGGCAACGACTTCAGAACACCCAAAACAAAACCTCAGCGCTTGATAACTTTCAGCAACATACAAAGCTCATCGCAAACTTGATTTACATGTTGGAAGACGTTGCCGAGTTTCACGATCTTAATGGCAGTCAGCTAAAACCATTACCAGAGATAGGTCTGGTTTGGAGAGAGTTGGTATTAGCCACCGAAAACATCGGACAATCCCGCGCCATTGGCACTGGAGCCGCAACCAGTAAAAAGTGCAGCCAAGTAGACAAAATTCGCTTAGCCTATTTGCAACAAGACATCGCCAATACGGCGGAGTCCGTCTTGCACCAGTTACCCCTACTCGACAGGAGCAGCAACGACTATCAGCAACTGACGCTCGCCGCAAAGCAGAAAGTCAGCCTGTTATCGGAGACCATCAGCAATGAGCTTATTGGTGGCCAAGTGGTTAACATTGACCAGACAGTCTATTTCAATTTAGCCACTGCGGCAATGGACTCGCTAAACCAAATATTTGAGTACCAGATCAATCAGGTGAAACAAGTGCTCAAACTGGCATAAACAAACCTAAAACAAATCGGAAAGGTGTTTGTCTGGCATCAGGTCAATGCCCAACAGCGATTTCACCACATACAAACCTAAGAATATGACGGGTACTGCGGCACACAAGGTCAGGTAAATACCGAGGGCAACGCTCATTGCACCGGCTTTTTTCTTCCGAGCGTCTTCTTTGTTTCGCGTTGCACATCGTCTGTCACGACCGATCAACAGTACCATGTACAATTTAACGAAAAACAATGGAAACGTGAGTCTGAGGTCAACGGGGTGCTTTTTATAGGGTTTGGCGGCGGCCACCGCTTGTTTTATTGCCTCGATTTGCAAGATGTTTAACGTTTTAAACACATCAGCGTCAATATTCCCCATAATATGTAACGTAAACGGATCATTTGTATCTTTACTCATTGTGTCTCCTCCTACAGTGACATCAATACCTGAGCAAATTACAATCCAATTTTAGATGTAAAAAATTAGGTTTAAAAACAATGAGCTACAAATTCATTGTGTTTCGCAAAAATTTTAATTTGTAAATTGCAACGCAAATTGAAAAGTCATCTCAACTGCCGCTTTTAGATTTTCAAATTAAAAATCAGAATGCAAACGAGCATTAACTGCCACCGCAGCCGCCGCCACCGCACCCACCACCATCGGCGGAATCACCAGCGGCGCCAGAGCATCCTGCCGCACAATCCTCGGTCGCGCCGATATGACTGGCGCAATAAATCACAACTCCTGCAGCCGCACTATGTACATCAGGACGTTTGCGTTTGCAGTCCAGTTGATAATGAAAACCGTCTGAGATGTTTAAACTTTGATCAAGTGCGAATAACCGCGGAAGGCGACTCGGTCTATTGGGGTTAATTGACTCCCTGACGCAAGCTAACGTCCAAGCGAGTTTAATGCCATTGTCTGCTTTAGTAGGTGTGGCCATAGCCTCTGCCGGGTGATGATGAATAAATCGGCCAAACACCTGCTTACAAAAACGCTCATATTGTTTGGTAGATAATATGAATTCATGCCATGCGTCATCGACAACTTGAGAAGGCATAGAAACGACCTTTTTGCCATTTGCCTCATTAATCAAATGAAAATAGTCCCGCAATCCCTCAATCACCTCATGACTTTCTTGCTCCGTAAGGTGTGGGTGTTTTTGTTGTATTTTTGCTGGCAACCAAGCTGGAAACGCATACGCCTTCAACGCTTTATCTATCGTCGATTTACGCGTTTTAGTGAAAATCACCGTTAACATGATAATAACAACCGCGGCGGCGCCAGCCAATATCCATATGACTTCCATGTAATCGCTCCTCAAGTATCAGTCGTGAGTTATTCTATGTTGACGAGTGTCAATAGTATGGGTGATAAAAATCGCGCTTATGTCTTTTGAGTAAATAGTAACTAAGCAGCGCAGCGCCAATTTCCAAACCGAGGTAAATAAACATGACACTACTTTGTGTTTCAGACAAAAACAGGCCATAACCGCGGGCTAACGCCATCACTGAGTTGATTAAGAATACGGCCTGCAGTGCGTGTCGAAACGTCAGCTTGGACAAGGACAAGTAGCCAATAAGCAATCCAATGCCCAAATTGGTGCCGCCATAGGTTGCACGCATATCAATCAATGCAGCATCGCTTGTGGGTGTCGCGGCCACAACCATCCACGCCAACTCTTTGGGGAACAGTATAAATGCCACGCCATACAAACTAAAAACAATTACATTAAACCACAGAAGTACGGCAACTATCCGCATACAACGTCCTTTTATTTGGCTGGTAACAAATCAACAAATGCTTCGCAAGTTTCAAGCCAGAACTTTAGGTCAGAATCGTCAACGATTCCCTCTGGCAGAACATATACCATGCCTTTAAGTGGCTTGCCTGTAAAGTCCATTTGCACAGCATGTGGCATTTCCAAACATTGGTCGTATTGTTCTGGCCCAACTCGCGCCATTAATTTATCGGCAACGATGCCACAACACATATTCCCGCGCTTCAGAAAACACAATCCGCCAAACATGTGACGTGTCGAAGTTTCGGCTACTCCGTCAAAATAGCGTTCAATTCTTTCCGCCAATCCTTTATCAAATGCCATCTTCCGCTCTTATCGAATCTGCCAATAAAAAAAGCGCCGAAGCGCCCTTTTTAGCGTAGATACGAAACTCGTACTGTGCCAAATTCAAAACCGCTTTAAAATATCTGACATCAAGGTTTGCAGATATAGGCTAGTTTTCAGCGGCATGTCGTCACTCATCAGTTCACCTGCTTGAATTGCCTTGTTGGCCGCCGCTATTTCAAACTCAAAACCGCTGCCCATGCGCTCATCGTTAAAGTGATCAATCAACTCGTCAATCTTAAACAAACTGCACTCACTGGCCCTGAAAAAATCCGGTATGGCAATATAACCTTCAGTACCAACAATAAACGCCCAGTTTGGCAATCGACAGTCAAATGTGGTGTTTAGCGTTGAGACACTATCGCCGTAATCAAACACCAGGCTGACGTCTCTGTCGGCACCGTTTGCTGCCCTGCGTCCAACCACTGCAATATCAAATTGGCAGGATGGGTTAAATAGATAGTTCAAAGACAAAGGGTATATGCCCATTTCCAAAAGACAGCCGCCCCCAAGAGATGCATCCCATTCCCTTCTGTCCGGATCGTAAGGCAAGGGGTAACCGAAGTCGGCTTTAATGTGGCGCAACTGCCCTATTCTTCCTTGCTCGACCCAAGTTTTGGCTTTTTTAATGGCCGGTAAAAAATAGGTCCACATAGCTTCCATCAAAAACAAACCCTGGCGTTTCGCCAATTCAGTAAGTTCTCTGGTTTGCTCCGGGGTAACGGTAAAAGGCTTTTCACAAAGTACGTGTTTGCCCGCTAGCAAAGCCTGTTTGGCATGCTCAAAATGCAGGGTGTGTGGTGTCGATATATACACCGCATCGATATCCGCGTCATTAAACAAGGCATCGTAACCCTGATGGGCTTTTTCAATCTTGTATTGTTGGGCAAATGCCTTAGCCTTGTCTAAATCACGAGCTGCCACGGCAGTAACAACACCAGTTGACACATAACTCATGTCCTTAACAAACGTATGTGAAATACGCCCGGCGCTAACCACACCCCAGCGAACCAAATCCATTCTAAGCTACCGCCTCCGCTCTGCGTTTTTGAGATGAGCTACGCTGACTGAACTCAACTTCCAGTTGCTCCAACGTTTTGCCTTTGGTTTCAGGGAACAGTTTAGCGACAAGGAATAAACCAATAACGGCGAATATCCCAAAAATGGCAAATGTGGTTGCCGCCCCTAAATTCGCCAACTCCCACGGAAACATAAACTGAACAAACCAACTGGTCGCGCTATTGATTACGCCAACAAACGAGATTGCAATTCCGCGAATCGCGTTTGGAAATATTTCCGAAAACATAACCCACATGACCGGCCCAAGTGACACCGCGAACGAAGCGACGAATCCTAAAATGCCAAGCAGAATCAAGGTTGAATTCAGATTTGCCGCTTGTTTTAAGAGCTCGCCTTGATGCAAATTAAACTGTGCTAAGCCCACTCGTTCAATGACAGCATTTTTGTATTCAACATCTGATAGAAACTCAACATCTTGTATTTCCTTTAGAGCACTAACATCCATGGTTTGTTTGAGTTTATCGAGGTTATTCGCATCCAATTGATAAGTCGCCGATCCAAATCCATAAGCGCACACTGCCATGCTTAACACCACGCCTGACAAGCCGCCGATTAACAGTGGCTTACGGCCAAGTTTGTCAATAAGCAACATAGCGACAATGGTAAAGACGACATTAGTCAGCCCCAACCAAATGGCTTGAGCAAACGCTGCATTGGTGCCGATTCCGCTTTGCTCGAAAATACTCGGTGCGTAAAAGTAAATCGCGTTTACACCCGTGGCCTGCTGAGCGATACCAACTATCACACCAATCATTAGCGCAAAGTGCATTTTTTTGTCGAACAATGAACGCAGGCGCTGTTTAATTGGCGGCTCATTAACGGTCAATGTAGCTCGAATGTTCTGCAATTCAGTACGGCATAACTCCGTCTCTACGCCGTTGTCGCCATGCAGTTGATTGAGAACCGCTTTCGCCTCCTCTTCACGCTGCTTGGTCATCAACCAACGCGGGCTCTTAGGGATAAAAAACAGAGCAATAAACCACAAAAGCGCTGGCAGGGTTTCCATTCCTAACATCCAGCGCCAGACGTTTTCAGTGATCCCTAGTTGTTGGGCCCAATCGGCAGTGCTTTGGCTCAGTTGCAACAGGTAATAGTTGCTGAAAAACGCCACGGATAAACCAATAACGATGTTCAGTTGATTAATCGACACGAGCCGGCCACGCTTTTCCGGTTGCGCAATTTCTGCAATGTACATAGGTGCAATCATCAGCGAACAAAACGCCAGACCGCCGATAAAACGTGCTACCACTAACATCAAGTAGCCGCTTGCAAGCGCCGATGCAATCGCCGATAGCAGATACAAAAACGCGATAATTATCAGCAAATTTCTGCGCCCAATGGCATCGCTTATTACCCCTGCGCTTAACGTCGCTATGATGGCACCTAAAGTTGGCGCACTGACCACAAAACCTAATTCGATATCGGTCAAGCCAAACTCATTGGTTAAAAAACTCGTCGTGCCGGATATGACAATGGCGTCAAAGCCAAATATAAAACCGCCCAGCGACACTATGATGGTGTATAGAAGAACCCGTGATATTTTCATTTTATTATTCTCATTGTATTGACCACATAGAGCAAACAAATGTAAGCGCTACCAACCACAACATTATGCCCGATTATCGAATTAAAAAAAGCTTAATAGTCTGAGTTTTGCGTCCACTTTACCCCATCATTGACCCGCTTCAACCACTGCGCTTTTATGTAATCATTGGCTTGTACTCGTGAATCTCCCCAATTGCCCTCTGGACATTGCGTTGTTCCAGCCGTGGAATTGGGCGCACAGTACCAGCGGCTCTGGGCTTCCCAATGCGTATTAATATAGGCCACACCGCGGATAACGTCTTGATTGTCATAAATGAAATCAAAATACGGTTGATACCAATCGCGCCAAATCGCCTCTGCGCTTCGCGGCGTTTGCGCATTAAGGCCAATGAAAGAGTGGGTTTCAAGACCAATTCGATAACCTTGCGGTGCCGATTCCGAAATGAAAATAGGCTTGCCCTTCGCTCGAGCAAAATCTAAGAACTTCTGCTGCGCATCGGCGGGGGTAATTGAAACGTCAAAATTGAACTGCGACAAATCCCGATAAAATACAGAGATAGACACCCAATCCACGACATCATCGCCTGGGTACCATTTATTGATATGTTCAGGATCGTTGTGGTCGTATAAATGAGCTCGATCACCGGCAAACTCAGGCGCTGGCCATGTTGCGCTTTGCCAGACCATGGTCACATTATCCGGGGCAATGTCTCTCACACCTTCAGCAATCACTCGATACGCCAACTTGTAACTTTCCGGGTTGTAACAATTCCACATGCCGTCAAATTCATAACCTATGCGTAAAAACACCTTTCTGGGTGCCAAGGAGGCTAAGTAGCCAGCAAATGTTCTAATGCTTTCATCGTATTCGCCATTAGCGATCTTTGTTGCATGGTCAACGTCATTGCAGGCATCAAATGCCAGACCGATTGCCAGCGCTGCATTGGGAGCTTGGCTCAGCGTTTGCGCAAAATCCACGTCACCAGAGTTCCAATTGCCAAGAGAAAACACCCCTCTCAGGGTTTGTTCGGGATCCGGTGACTTCAGCATAGTGTATAGCGTTACCCCTTCGAGGTTGTCCTCAGGCACATCTCGAATGTAATCAGAAATGGTTTCGCTGTCTTGACCAACAAACATAATGCTTTTACCCGACGGCGGCACAAACTTCCCAGAGACGATCGGGATATTTGGGTTTGTGTCTGAGCTGACCAGCTCTGAGTTAGAGGCAGGCTGATTCGAGCCGGTACATGCCGCTAATGTCATAGCCGCCAAGAGTGTGAAGATCCGTGTTGCCATTGCAAACCTTTATTCGTTCTTATTCGTGTATTTAGATCAATATCAATTCGAGGTAACCTTGGCTAGAGCGGCTGGGCAATATACAAAATTTTGTTATTCCAATGGCGAATTTTGTAATTGGTGTCCGCCGTCTGATTGAAGGATCTTAGCGCCAAGCTAATTATTTGAGAGATTACCAATGGCTGAAGTTCAAAATCCAATACTACCCGGTTTTAATCCTGACCCATCCATTTTGCGCGTCGGCGATGACTATTACATCGCTTGTTCTACATTTGAGTGGTATCCGGGCGTTTCCATTCACCATTCGAAAGACTTGGTCAATTGGCAACTGATCGCCCGGCCATTAAACCGACTCAATCAACTGGACATGCGCGGGAATCCAGATTCTTGTGGCGTTTGGGCGCCTTGTTTGAGTTACGACAACGGCGTGTTTTATTTGGTGTACACCGATACCAAACGGTTTGCTGGCGATTTTAAAGACACCCCTAATTATTACGTTACCACCACAGACATTCGCGGGCAGTGGTCTGATCCAATTTATCTCAATTCAAGTGGTTTTGACCCTTCGTTGTTCCATGACGACGACGGCCGCAAGTACATTACCAACATGGTTTGGGATCACAGAAAAGTCCGTGGTCGCAACAACTGGCTGCCACACAAATACTTTGGCGGCATGATGTTACAAGAGTTAGACGTAGAGACAGGCAAGCTGGTGGGTCCGGCGAAAAACGTGTTCCCAGGCAGTGATATTGGCCTATCTGAAGGCCCACACATATACAAAAGAAACGACTATTACTACATGGTCGTTGCCGAAGGTGGAACGGGCAAAGACCATGCGGCCACATTCGCTCGCAGCAAGAGTATTTGGGGTCCCTATGAGGTCGATCCCGACGGT
>Ga0213831_1000937_pt1 | contig 11804 bp, 16 predicted proteins | sample SWATP12_FD_163421 | JGI IMG/M metagenome (GOLD analysis project Ga0213831, IMG submission 163421) | Coastal seawater microbial communities from Marineland, Florida, United States - SWA TP1 #2 | ecosystem: Environmental > Aquatic > Marine > Coastal | place: USA: Florida | collected 2016-08-06 | reverse complement strand
TATTTCGCCGCTTAGTAGAACACCTAGACGCGAATAAAGACGTTCAGAACATTGACCTGATGATTTTGGCCGATTTCTGCCGTAACTGCTTAGCAAAATGGTATTCGGCCGCTGCAAGCGAGCAGGGTGCTGATATCGACTACGAAGCCGCACGCGAAGTGGTATACAAAATGCCGTATTCAGAGTGGAAAGAGAAGCACCAGCTTCCTGCCACTGACGAGCAGTTGAAGAAGTTGGCTGCTAGACAGGGGAAGTAGTTTTTAGTTAGGACAACATTTGTTTTAGAAGCCAGCGGACGCTGGCTTTTTTGTGTTTGGTGTGGTGTCGAATACATTGAAAGCATTTGCATGCTGAATTGGTGTATTTGATATGTGAGCTAGAAATGACTTAAAGGTTTTTCTTTATTTTTCTGTTGGTTGTGGTTTAGAGTATAGAGTATAAAAAGGAGAGGTGCTCCAAAGTGGTGTGGATTAGCATGACGGTTTGGGGACGAGTAAACTGTTAGGTTTGAAAAGGAGTAACCTGCTACATGAAAGTATTTTTCGCTATTCTTGGAACATTGATTACAGGAGCCATTGGCTATTATCAATATTTTTATGACCATGATTTAAAGTGGCGAGATGTAAGGTACAAAGAAGCGAAAGTTGTATATCAAGATCTACTTCGTCAAACTGCCTTTTTGTCTGAATATAGTAAACGCGATAATTTTGACACTAAAGTGTTTGAAAATAAGCTTAATAAACTAGATTTATTTTTATCAAGTGATTTCATGCTTTATAAAGGCGATATGGTTCAAACGAAAGCAATGAAGTTATTCATTCAATATCGAGAATGCTTAAAAACTAAAAAAAATGATATCAGTGCCTCTTGTGATACGTCTAAACTAGCCGGTTATCAGTACCGTTTATCAATTTGTAGTCGTCTATCTCTTGACAATATCCGTGAAGTTCCTGACACAACAGTACCTACCAACTCAAACGAGTTAATTGAACGCATTGTTAATGAAGAAAACATTGAAGGCCTTAAATCAGACTGTAAATATTAAACCTAACAGGACCATCAAATCGGATTCGTAACAGTTGGCGCGTTCCGCTTCGCTCCATTATAGCCAACTAAAACTCACCGCTTATCGCGGCGTTAGCCTAGAGTGTCGGGACCGAAAATTTGATGAATACGGAAAAAAATATAGATTTTTCAACCATTACTGAATCAGGATTTGAAGAGCTCTGTTTCGATCTAGTGCTGGTGTCTGGTTACGAAAATGTTCTTTGGCGGAAAGGGAGCGCAGATGATGGGCGTGACATAGAGGCTACTTTTCATGTTACAAAAGAATTAATAGAGCCCTATCAAGAAACGTGGTATTTCGAATGTAAACGATACTCTTCAGCAGTTAGAGCGGAAGATTTGCATTCAAAGATAGCTTGGGCCGAAGCAAGGAAACCTGATCACCTGGTTATTATCACATCATCACACTTGTCGAACCAATGCTTAGGCTGGCTTGAATTGCTGTTATCAAAAAATAATAAGGCGTATCGGGTTCATGTTATTAATGGAGAGGATCTTAAAAGAATTATTATTAGACATCCAAAAATATATCAAAAATACTTTGCTTCACCGTACGAGCGATTATTCGTGGAATCTAAAAGCAATTGGTTAGTTCATGGTATTACACCTAGCCCAGATGCTTTAGTAAAAATATGCCAAGGAATTGATTATCAAATCCTCTCAATAAACGATTTATGTCACCTAGTGTTCTTCATGTGTGAAGCGCCAGTATTTGTATATGAACAGTATGACATTGATGGGCTACCTTCATTCTCGGAGGTATTGGAACATCTTATTGAAAAACAGATAGTCACAGAAGTCGATTCAAATAAACCATTTTCACTGAAGCAATCGATTGATAGCTCTAGCAGAGTTGGAACAGGCAGTGGATCGGATGAGAATGGAGAGTATTATTTGCACTCAAACCTACAAATAAACGATGGAGAAGGAGTCTTAGAGGCTTACTATCTTCTAGTTGTTAGGCCGAGCGGGGATGCAATCGAAATGGTTATACTTAAAACATCAAGCTTTCACGTATACACAACATATATAAAGAATAATGCCTCGCAATATTTCGACTCTATGAGTGATATCTTAATGAAGAAATTTAAACCTACAGAGTGACTAAATAAGACAGGCATGTTTGTGGATATACGGAATCACCATGAAAAGCAAACTCTCACTTGCACAATATGTTAAGAAGCGAAATGGGGTTCCATTAGGGGCAAGTGGCTCCATGACAAACATGCTTTCGCGCTCTTTTGGCGCCGCATCTTTTCCAATTTTTTGGCACTATTGGAATCCGATCTGGGGTTACTACTTATCACGCAATGTCATGCGTCCACTTGCGAGTTTTCTTCCAATTTCGTTAGCCACTTTTCTTACGTTTCTCGTTAGCGGCGCGCTTCATGATTTAGCAGTCTCAATCGTCGAGCTGAAAACCGTTCTCTTCTTCACACCTTGGTTTGGATTAATGGGTTTGATTGTTGTAGTTTCTAAAGGGGCAGGGATCTCATATGGCCATGTAAGTTGGCCTGTTCGTGCGTTTATTAATGCGTCGTTTATTTTGGTATCGTTAGGTTTAATGTACTTCGTGGAAAAGTTGTATACATAACAAGACAGAGATAGGCGTATAGTCTTGCATATATGAAGTGAAATGGTGGCGTAAAGACCTAGAGTTAAAGTCTCGAAATTAAAAGCTCACTTTCACGTGCCTCAAATTTGAAAAATAAATATCAATAAAAATTAGTAGGAGACTAATAAGACAGGCATATTTGTAGTCGCAACTACGTACCGATACGGTTGCGGCTCTTCATTTTTGGTTGTGTGGTGTTACTTGCCATGCTTGGAATCGCAGTTTGGAAATTAGCGGACTAAAAAGACAGGCATGTTTATGTACTCCAGCTAATGCTGGCTTTTTTGTTTTTGGCTTGCGTGAAATACACCAAATTCATCTGACTAAGCAAGACACGCATGTTTGCACTAAACAAGACAGGCATGTTTGCGTAATACAACCGTTCTCAGCAACAAACTCGTTATACGCAGCTATGGCAGCTTTGTTTTCTTTTTTCCTTCTTTCTTCTTCAACACTTTTTAACTTGTCTTTAAGTGCCTGTTCTAAGGTTGCAGACAGATTAACTTTTAAGTCTCTAGCTTTGCAATAAGTCGCTGCTTAAGCTCAAATTAGTCGCCTTTTTTGGGCATTAATGTCATATAAGTCTTGTATGCTATCACTCCAAATGGTCTTAATTATCAAGCGTACGCATGCGAATGCGCATTGAAAAGGACTAAGTCCTTCTTAACAACACAGATATTTTTGAATACAGTTGTTTATATCTTGTGCCCGTCTTGCTCTTTACTGAGCTGCAAAGCTAACCGAGTAATCGCATTGCACTTTGTCGGCCTTGAACCCGTTGCTGATGTTGATTGTGCGCGTATTGCTCTAAATGAGTCACCTTGCCAGCGGCGTGCTTAAAGCAGGTTTCAAACTGTGTGGTTAAAGTTAGCCAATGTTCTTGTTCAATATTGAGACGCTCTAAAATAAAGGGGAGGTTATGTTGAACCTTGCCACCCTTGTTTGGATGAAGATATCGGCTGGTTACATCTACAAGCTGTAAGTAGTCTGGAAGAGTAAAAGGTAAACCGTGTGGCATCTCTTGTCTTGGATTGCCTGCAAAAGGCATAAGTCTTTTAGGTGTTTTGCCTAGCTTGGCTGCGTTAATACGGTATTTAATACTGGTATGGTCCGATGCCTCAGGAGTTTTGGCCATCTTTGCTCGTACTGGGTTTAAATCAACATAAGCCATACAGGCGGCAAGGGCTGACTCACCTAATAGCGCTTGTGACTTAAACCGTCCTTCCCAAAAATGACCAGTACAGTCATCCTCTTTATTTGCGGCCCTGGCAATGTATTCATTCAGTGCACGCATAAACCAACTGATATCAAATAGCCTTTTACGCCATATTTGAGTGTTTTATCGCGAAGAAACATCTCGACAATTTCGTCACGCTTGAAAATTAATCAATAGACCGCATTAATGTCTCAATGTTTATTTCAAGGAAGAAGAAATGTCTCAGTCAAATAGTGTGTTTAAAGAAAAATCTGTAGTCGCAGTTCTAGCCTTATGTGTTTTTTCTTTTGGACTGTACGTTATATTTCGTCTGTGGCAATTGACTAACATACTGTATTTGAGAACGGAACATCATATCTCAAAGGCTTTTACAACAACCGCTATTTCTATTCACCTAGTCTCTCTGTTTGGTCTCATCTACTACTTTCTGTTATCCGCACCAGCAGCATTACTGATGACAGCTAAACTTCTTCATCTACTGTCGACAATTTTTCATATTGTGTGGATTATCAAAGTAAGAAATAGGTTAAACAGAATAAATAACGTTTCAAAAGGCGATGCGCTTTGGCTAGGCCCTTTCCTTAGTAGCTTCTTTCACGTCATTTACTTTCAACATAAAATAAACCAGTCTATAAGTTCTAAGGCCGCGGGAAAACTCGCGATATAACAATCACATTAAGTCGGTGGCAAGGCCCCTGGGACAGTAACGCTTTTTGAGTTCATTTATACAAGGAAGAAATAATAATGCTAGTTGCTCTACTCACTGCTGTTGTTCTCTATTTCTCTATTCAACTATTGCAAAAAGACCGTGATGCTACTGATTTTGGTACTGTATTTATAATTGTATTTGTACCTGCTCTAATTCTATTTATTAGTAACGTCACAATCGGCATCATGGGCTTAAATCCCTTGTTTAGTTTTATCCCTATGGTTGTCTCCGTTGTAGTTGTATTTTTCATGTCCAATAATATATTCGAGTGGGGCAATAAAAAGTCAGCCGCTTTGTCTGCTATATTCTTTGTGACGCTTATCGGCGCTCAAGTTGGGCTTACTTTCCTTGCCGCATAAAAAAATTAAGTTCGCCCTCTGCGCGAGTTGAGACAAAAACATGTGGGCTGCTCACCTCGTTCGGATTGTAGCCCACATGTCTGCGCCCCTTATTTAGAAGTTATATTCACTTAGGAAGTATCGAGTAAATGGATGGACCTGAAATCAAATTAGAACGCCCGTTGTTTTATAAATCACCTTTTGGATTGAGATTTGAAATAGGCCCATCCGATCAAGAAATTTGGAGTGATGAAAGTAAATCCTTAAACATTAAGTATTTTAACGTAGCATTAGAAAGAGCCATGAGTATCTTCCAAGCTGCATTTCAGCCAAATGATGATATTGCCATTGCATATCAAATCTTTTCGGATGGACGTAGAAAAATAAAGAAACGCAGCTTTATTTTTAAACAGTTTCACTCATTTGAAAATGCCAATATTAATCTTTCTGATCATCGGGATATCTATTCAGATGGCTTAGACTACAAAAGTGAATGCTGGAAAAGAGTAACCATCTCGGGTATCAAAACCGCTGAAATAAACGTAAGGCAACTGTTTAAAGCTGCAATTAATACTGACTTTTCAAGCTTACAGCCTCAGCTTAATGGGGAGTGTTACCTCATAAACAGAACAAAACAACTTGTATTGAATCTTTATGATGATCGCGGCATGGATGTAGTTTCTACTAGCAAAGAGCCACTCGCGGCTCTGTACAAGAGCCACAATCATTTAATACTTGATTATGACCGAGAATCCATTGATAAGGTGTTTTCGTGAATATAATAAGTTACTTAAAAGGACCTAAAACGCTTGGATTGCTCTCCTTTGTCGCTAATTTTAGCCAAGCATTTTACGCCACTTATTTAAAATCTGTGTGTAAGGAGGCATTTTGGCTATATTCAATAAAATAGTATGGTCTCCTTTAGTGTTCGGGGTTCTTTTACTGGCGATATCTGTTTTGGATGTTTGGTTATTTGATCGCCAGATAATCACTCCTCAGCAAATGCTAACTAACGAACTTTTAGTATTTGTCTTCGGGCTTATTTTGACAATCATAGTATTAGTATTGAGCCTGGTAATGGCATTCAAAAAACGGTGGCGTCAATCTGTCTTGGGGTTAGTAAGTGTTTTAGCGTATCTTGTCCTTTTTACAGCTTCAGCGCACAACGGGGTAGCGTTACTTTATGCAACCTAAGCAAAACATAACAAACCGCTTTAAGAGCAGCCCTATAGAGAGATGTTGTGTACAGAAGTATGAATTGAGTTTCATGTGATCGATTTTAAGGTTGAGATAGGCAGGGACACTTTCGGCACTTTTGTTGAGACAGAAAATTACAATGATTTAGATGAACTGGAAGATCTACTTATTGAGCATTTTTCTCTCATCCCTAAAGGTATTATTGACGGCTCTGCCAATACTGGCGGGCTGTATGGTACTACTGCTTATCAGACTAGATTATCAAATTACTACCATTGGATTCTGAATATTATTGGTAATTAAAAAGTAAGCTAATTTATTCGTGTGCTCGTAAGGCGCGAATACATTTACTTCGTAACGCAAGAAGATTGTTCAGGCTGTTTTCTCGCTATACTAAAAACTTTAATCAATGCATGCGTAGGCCAAATCAATAAGTCGCAAGTTTTACGATAAATAGGGAAATAAGTGAGTAACTATGAAAGTAATAATCATAGCTTTTGTATGGCTTTTTGTTAGTAGTTCGTTCGCTGAAATCGTTTTAGATGAAAGTGCGTTTACTCAGCGCTATGCTAAAGCAATTAACATCAGAGAAGATGGCGTAAGGGCAGATATAAAGGGTCGTTTGGAAGTGGAAATGACTTACAGCAACGGAGGAACATCTACCGCGTACCTCGATAACGCCTACATGAATTACCGCTCAAGCCCAGGCGAACTAGACGCAATTATAAACGCTTACATCAATGCATTAACCAAAAGCAGTAGCGATGTTAAATCCAACATAGAAAAAGAGCATATCTTTCCCATTATCAAGGACAGGGGCTATATGGAGCAAATAACGAAATTAATGAATCATAGCAGCAAGGGGGAACTACCTTTCTATTATGAAAAATTAAACGACGTCCTGTATGTTTTGTATGCCATTGATACGCCTTCTTCTATCAAATTCATGCCAAAGGAAGATATCAATGCTCTCGGAGTAGAAGAGGGAGAACTTAGAAACCTTTCAATGGCTAACTTGATGAATGCTAATGAGTCATTACAAATTCAGGGTGACCGGTCGACGGTCTCGATGGTTGTAGCTGATGGAATTTACGAAGCATCTTTTTTGCTTTATGACGATCTATGGACGAAAGAAAACTTTCCGGTGAAAGGAGATATAGTAGTCTACGTGCCATCCAGAGATGTATTGATTGTTACGGGTTCAGAAGATACTGAGAGCCTTGAAACAGTGAGAGGTATTGTGCATAACCCTGAAAGTCAGTGGTCTCATGCTGTGACAGATATTGGATTTGTGCGAGAAAAAAATAAATGGGTTGAATTTCACAAGTAATAGGAACGTCTAGCTGATGCGGTATCTCTGTAGATGCGACTAATAAAGATACGCTACCTATGATTTGTCATCATCTACGTTTAGCAGTTAATAGGTTAAATGCGATAAAACAATCTACGCTGGGTGAAGTTACTGTTATTTGGTCTAAGGAATAGAACATTGGCAAAAATTCTAATATTTGGAAACTCTGGTTCTGGAAAATCTACGCTGGCACTGCACTTATGCAAAACACAAGGTTTGGCTCATTTAGATCTAGATACATTAGCGTGGAAACCTACTAGCCCTCCTGAGAGAAAGCCTATTGATGACTCTGAAGAAGAGATAAAGACGTTTATTTCTTCCAACGACAAATGGGTAATTGAAGGCTGTTATACAGACTTACTAAAAATTGTAGAACAGCAGTCTACTGAAATTATATTTATGAACTTACCCATTGAATCCTGCATTTCAAACGCAAAGGCGAGACCTTGGGAGCCCCATAAATACAAAACAAAGCAAGCCCAAGATGACAACTTAGCAATGCTTATTGATTGGATTGGGCAATATACAGAAAGAAACGATACATTTTCTTATGCGGCACATAAGCAGTTTTATGATGGCTATCACGGTCATAAAAAGATGATTACGCAAAATGTCCCAACTGAGCAATGTTAGGCAAAGTTTGGAACTTGAAAGATAATAAGTCACTATAGTTACTCGTTTGTGCTCTCTGAAACAATAATACATAGACTCAGGTCGCTACGCTCCCAAGTATAGTTTACGTGCAATTCCCCCTTATTTAGGGAGCTACTACAAGGAATTCTCATGCTGCAAACGCTGGTCATTTGTCTTTTTATCCTGTCTATTTGGGCGTTGTTAAAAAGCGCTACCGATTTCGTTAATGTATGGAAAAGTGAGGCGCCACTTCATTGGCAGAATTGGGGAGAGCCAGAATTTGTGGATTTATATCGTGGTATGTTTGGAGAGCTTTGGCCTGTAATTTTTGGCAAAGCTTGTGAAGAAGCGGGTAGTGACCTGCTAGTAAAAAAACGAAATGATATCCGTTTTGTTCTAAAAATTATCATTTTACTTTTTATCGCATCTACTGCTTTCAACGGGTTCTACTTTGAAGTTAAGCCACGCGGATAAGCTAATGTTCCCGTAATAGGTTGATACATGCCAGGAATGACGACACAAATGCACGTAGCAATTAGTTTTAAAACAGCCATGTTCGATTTATCCAAAGAACATGAAAATATGATAAATCCAATATACGGTGAATCTTTTCTCATTTGGTTAAAAGAGCAATTCGATGGCGAGTTCAGTGTAACAGCGCCTTTTATGGAAGATTGGGGTTGGTACTGTAACGTTTTGTTTCAAGGCCAGAAATACTTGGTCGGCTCATCTGTTTTTATCGAAGAGGATGATAGTCCTAAATCAGAACTGAAAAAATGGCTAGTTCAAATTGATAAACATAGGTCTTTCATTGAAATCTTGCTTAGAAAAGCACACATATCGGAAACTGATGAATTTGTACTCCTCCTAAAATCAAAATTGGAAGCTGAGCCCAAAATACAATCAGTAGCTTTTGAATAACGTGCCCATTAGTGAAATGTGAAGTTTTTCATTGGTTGAAGCACTTTCCGAGCTATGGAATAGCGCGTTTAAAAATTTCGCATCTAAAGCTCATAAATTAAAAATAAAATGTATGAAATAAGTGAAACGGAGTTTCTAGTGAAAAAAAATCTACTTCTTGCATTATCACTTCTAGTGTCAGCTACGGTATCGGCTGAAGATATTAAATTAGATCTTAAGCAGCTTGCCCAACAGTACTTCGACACAATGGTTGCTACTCAGGCCCCTGGCGCGACAAAAGTTGAGCTTGAAAATCACTTAAATTTGCTCGCTGATGATGTTGGTCATTCACATTTGCCATGGGTGATAGACGATACGCGATTACCTGACGGTAAGGAGCAAATGAGAGAGGGCATGACGTTCTATTTAGGCGCACATACAGAATATAGTGCTGAGCTGTTAGATGTTTTTACATTTAATCATTCTGCTATTGCTATCAGATATAAGAATTATGCCAAGGGCGTGCACCCGCAAAACAATCAGCCTATTGAATACAGTCAAGTAATGATGGAAGTACTAGAAATAGAGAACGGTAAGATTGCTGTAATTCGAAAGTACCATGAGTAAATTTCACATTCTGATAAGTTGCGTTGGGATGAGACGTCGGTCGTTGCTTAGTTTCGCGGTAATGCGCCAGGCATTGACGCTTCTTATTGGTTTGATTTTACATGTATAATTCTTATTCAGGTACTGCTAGCATGGATTGTGTGGTGTCTAATGCCTATAGCTAACATTCCCATTGCTTCTCGAAACTATTACCTGAGAGCTCAGCGATACAACAGGGAGCTTTCTAGCTAGAAAGTAGGTTATTACATTTTAAAGGAACGGTATGTTTAAGAAGCTGTTAAAAGGATTTGGAATTGCGCTTCTAATCCTTATCTGTCTATTTGTACTTATTGCTGTTTGGTCGGGCTATAAATCTTCTGAATACGAGAAAACGGCAATTCCTTACATGGATACTGCAATTGCTGACATCTCCTCTTGGGAGCTAGGTACCTTTAAAAGTTACCTCACTCCGTCTGAAGTAGAAAACATCAATGAAGATGATCTTAAAAGGCTTATAAAGGCGCTATCAAAGATGGGGGCGTTAGTTGAAATTGGCGAATATCAATTCAATACAGTTACGTCCAGAGCACTAACATCTGGTGGTTCAGGAACGTTTGTTACCTATACTGTTACAGCCGTATATGAGAATGGCGATGCAATGCTAACCATTACTCTAAAAGAAGAGGGGGATTCCTTTTCAGTTTATCATTTTAAACTAGACTCACTCGCGCTGTTTGACTAGCGAAGATGTTGAAGCTAATCGTGCGTCGACGCCAAAATGAAGACACCGACAAGAACATTTTACAGAATATTAGGCCGAGCTTTAAGGGCAAGGTAAAATGACGAAGAACCGAAGAACAACCATTATCAGGCTTCTTCTGCTAGTCAGTACTATTGTTTCCTTGTTTTTCGTTCCGTGGATATTGGTTAGAGCCTGGATCCTACCTTTGCCACACACAGTACAAGAACAAGTTGATGAGGCTATTAGCCATGGCTTTGACGGCATGATTGCCTACGTGGATGAGGCGGGAAAACCTCCAGCTTTCTACACAGCAGGCTGGAAAGACAGAGATAACAAAATACCCGCTGCCCCCGACTCTTTATTTAAAATTGCCAGTATCAGTAAGCTGTACACCGCTGTGGCTATCACCAAAATGGCGCGAGAACAGCGACTATCCCTAGACGATTTACTTATTGATCATTTCCCTGAACTCAAAGACAGAATTGAGCATTCAGAAAAAATAACGCTTAAAATGATGGTGCAGCATAAGTCAGGGATCCCTAACTTTACCGATAATGCCGTCTACTGGGAAAACGAACCGGAAAACAGCAAGCGAGCGCTCGACTTTGCGCTAGATCTTCCGGCGAGTTTTGAGCCCGGTGATGGATATGAGTATTCCAACACGAACTATCTGCTGCTTCGCAATATCATGGATAAGGTTTTGGGGTACAGTCACCACAAGTACATTAAGCAAAACGTTTTGCTTCCGCTTGAATTGAGCAACACCTATTTTTCATTGAGCGAAGTCAATATGGACGACGTGATGAGCGGCTATTACGTTGGTTACAAGGAAGATGTTAAGGCGCGCGACTACGGTATGCTAGCGACAGCAGAAGATGTGGGTAAGTTCTTACGAGCGCTAAACAACGGCTCTATTTTCAATGAAGGCGAAGCGGAACTTTACCCTTATGTGTTCGAGCATGGAGGCTTGGTTATCGGTTACCAGAGCCTTGCAGAATATGACGAAGAGCTTGATACCGTGGTCGTTCAATTTATCAATACCACTGACTTTGACGGTTATGAGTGGAACTTGTCTGAAATCACAATAAGCCGAATCTTTAAAATACTAAGAAAAGCAGAAAACGAGTAGGTGGTAGGCTTGGTTCAACGCTTTTTCAGTGTAGGCCAATCATTACAAGTTAGAAAATAATGGGTGGCGACAGAACGGTTTTTATTATGTGCTTAGTTTATTAATTCGCCGTTTTTACTCTATGCTTTTAGTGGTTATTTTATCTCTTCAGATGCTCGGCAAAAAAGGGGAAAAAAGTGAAAAAACTCTTCTTAATGTTATCTGTGCTTATATCGGTTTTGTGTTTGCTACTGGCCGCTGCGCCATTTACTCCGGCAGTTGCGGGCTCGTTTTTAATGCTTATGCTCGCTGGAGTTTTAGGCT
>Ga0213831_1000929_pt1 | contig 11947 bp, 11 predicted proteins | sample SWATP12_FD_163421 | JGI IMG/M metagenome (GOLD analysis project Ga0213831, IMG submission 163421) | Coastal seawater microbial communities from Marineland, Florida, United States - SWA TP1 #2 | ecosystem: Environmental > Aquatic > Marine > Coastal | place: USA: Florida | collected 2016-08-06 | reverse complement strand
ATATTGCCGAGCAAATAAAACAATCTAACATCCAGCAGTGGTTAGTGGTTAGCATAGAAGCTCACATTTGCGTTTACCAAACTGCATTGGGGCTCATGGCCCATGGCTTCGAGGTGAAGGTTCTCGCGGATTGTATTTCGTCAAGGAAACGGGCAAACGTGGACCTTGCGATTGATAATTTAAGAGCGCAAGGCGCGACCATTTCAAGCGTGGAAATGTTTGTATATCAACATTTGGGCTCTAGCCGTTCCCCGCATTTTAAAAAGGTGCTTGAGATCATTAAATAGTGAATAGCCTCCTACTTTGGCTTCACTTCTGTTTGTGGCTCCTTACCTCCTGTCATTCCCGATAGACCCTCCGACTTTCCCAAAAGCGCTCTGTCATTCCCATTACACCTTTCGTCATTCTCAACTTGATTGGGAATCCATCGCAAGTTCGCCACCGATTTCGTTTTCTGTCTTGTCACTGGTGCGCTTCGAACATTTAACTTTTCCTTTGTTTAGCAACGAGTTAACAGCCAAGATAAAGTTTGTAATGCAAAACACTGAGCCATCAGAGAGAATGGTCACCTAAACGCTCAGTATTAAACGGTCATAAACCACGAGACATTTGTGAAAGACTCAAAAATTAATGTTAACTTTCGATTTCTGAAACTGAATAAGCTGCAGGCCTACACCCTTAAACATGAGGTGATGAACGCTTCATTTGTAGAGAACAGCGAACTCGACGGATTTCTAGGCGTTGTCGAACTCAGCGAATTCAACCTCGATGAAATCAACGACTTTTACGTGCGACAACAGGTTGCAATCGAGGATTGTGATATCTTCGTGGCAATCACATCTCCGGGTAATCAGATGACCGTTGATGTACCAAACGTAGTCAATCGCATGTTGAAATACATTGATTGCAAGTTGACGTACTCTTTCACTTTGGCGTGATGTTAATTACAACATTCCAATCAAGTGTGTTACTAATAGATTATGGCGTGCTTCACTTCGTCCAGAAGTTTGTCAAAGCCTTGTTTTGGGTTTAGTTGAACAAATTCCTAGCGGTTTTGTTTGGACAATAAAATCTGAGCTATAAATGGAGTTAAAATTGAGATTATCAGCCTTAATCATTACTTTGTCTCTTCTTTCTGGGTGTTCCTCTACCGAAAATAGTGGTTCCGAGTATACCTACATACAGAGTATGAATTACTCGGAAATGGTCGAACTACACTATCGGCAAGCAAAAACAAAAAAGGGATTTCAATATGAGGCATATCAACTAATTCCAGAGCACAATAAATTCTGGTCACCCATTGCTAAAGTGTCGACCACTTACCCAAGAAGAAGGGGTGAGTTCGTTTGAATTTGTTTTTGTGGTTGACCGCAGCGGTATGGTTATTGATGCAAAATCAAAACTCGACACTGCTGGCGTCAATTGTTTTTTGTCTGGAATTCGACAAATTAAATATCCGGTTCCGCCATATGAAAATTGGTATGAAGTTGTCAACGTAAGATAAGGATGAATATGAAAACTTGCACTTTAATGGCTCTATTGGCGGCTTTATCTGTATTCAATGCGTCCGCAAAGAGTATGGATTTGCAATCTTGGCAAGTGATTGACGATTATATTGAAACCGTGAACACAAAGAGCGTTTGGGAGACCGATGCCTATTGGTTACCCGAAAACAACAGCGCCACATCCGCGCTTCGAGCATCCACTGCCGTGGCCTTCTTAAAGGGCTTCACTCCAAATGCCTCAACCATTACCGAACAGTGTCAGAACAATTCCTGCGCGTTAACGGTTTTTGGTAACAAAAATGGGGATATGAATGAAGTTGTGTTTGCAATGCGCAAACACAACAGTAAATACTACATCTCAAACGTTTCGGTTAAAAAGGCCTATCTCGCGCAGCACTAATATCAGTCGCGCAATCAGACCCTATGAGCTGGACGAGTTAACTGGCGGTTAAGCTTTGCTTTTTGCTCGTAACCCCAACATCATCAAACCCAGTGCCATGATGGCCAGTGGCGCAGGCTCTGAAACCTTAACTGTAGCGGTGTAAAACTGGAAATATTCGTTAGAGTTAAAGCCGCCATCGTTCTCACGTACTTGCACAAGATCAAACTCTGCGTCGCTAATGAAGCCGATAAACTCAGTCGTATCGAATGATGAAGTGACAAAGGATGAACTGCCAACGTTGGTCGCGCCGTTAAAGAAGGTCAAGGTGAAAGTACTGGCAACAGAGTCGTCTTCATAGTTAAAAGCAAAGACATTTTGTAAGCTAGAAAATGACACGTTAAAGTTTTCGTCGCCACTGAGCGCGTACTCTTGACCCACCATGCCAGAGCCGCCCCATTCCGTGAAAATATGGTTTGTTGTAGCTGGGTTGCCCACACCTACAGCGTTGTCTAAGGTGATATTGCCGCTGTTGCTCACGATATCAGCATAGGTAAATCCGGTGGTTGGGAAAGATTCCAAAGTTAGGTCACATCTGTCGAATAGATAATGGCTGCGTTACTAAGGGGTGACAAAGTAATACACAGAGCGGCTAACAAGTTACGAAATTTCATTTGGACTCACGAATTGGATTGTTTTTATTGGTTGCTTAAATAATCAGCACAAATCGCACCAGTTGTATAATTGTATGATTTATATAAATAAAGTAAGCGGAGGCATGTCCCTTGTACAAATTTTGTAAAATAAATCGACAATTTGAAGCGTATTTTTGCTATTAAAAAGAAAAGGTTAGGGCAAGCAATCGTGTTCCAAATTGGCCATACTCGAAACAAGCCTTTTCACCACCTTAGTTTTGGGTGGTTGTTTGCACTTGTGAGGAATTATGTCGTTATCTAACAAAATCGCCTTAGTCACTGGCGCCAGTCGTGGCATTGGCAAGGGCATTGCGCAGGTGCTGAGCGAAGCGGGCGCGGTGGTTTATATTACTGGCAGAACCGTCGACGACCAACCGTCTGCATCTAAGCTCTCAGGTTCGATTACCCAAACCGCAGCTGAGATCACAGCAAGCGGTGGCGTGTGTATTCCAATTCAGTGTGATCACAATGACGACGACCAAGTTGCCAAGGTGTTTGAGCAGATAAAAAACCAACATGGCCGCCTGGACATACTGGTGAACAACGTTTGGGGAGGATACCAGCACTTCACCGACGGTACCCCATTTTGGCAAGAGCAGGGTTTCTGGCAAACGCCCATATCCCGGTGGGATGCTATGTTTCAAGCGGGGGTTAGGGCGCACTATGTGTCGAGTGTTTATGCCACGCGGTTAATGTTACCAAATCAATCTGGACTCATCATAAACTTGTCGTTTTTTGCCGCCGAGCGCGACGACCAAGGCGTGGGTTATGGCACTTCAAAAGCAGCAACCAATCATATGACGAAATGCATGGCCAGTGAGCTGACGCCTCATAATATTTCGGTTGTATGTTTGTATCCAGGACTGGTCAGAACCGAGTCGGTGTTGGCCGGAGCTGAACACCTCGATTTATCAAATTCAGAATCGCCGCAATTTGTTGGCCGTGCGGTGGTCGCTCTCGCCCAAGACAAAAATGTCATGAGCCGCACCGGAACGATATCCATTGCCGCCGAACTCGCTTTGGAATATGGCTTTACTGACGTTGATGGCTCGCAACCAAGGCCGCTGACTGCCAAAGACATCTAAGTTTTTAAAAGGCTAGCGATAACCCGCGCCGAACAAACTGTGGCCGCCATGACGCAGTCAAATTCTCAAGCTCTAAGTCAATTGATGAGCTAGCCTCATAATTTCATGAAATTAAATCAATTTTTTTCATCAAACCGCCTCGGTATAACTGTCCCCAGAATAAAGACGTGATGCTCAGCCAAGTTTGTGACTTGGCAAATACGGACATCACAGACGGCACATTTTTTCAGCGAGGCATCGAACAGGATGAACAAGGATTTTACTTTTACCATACACACCACGCGGTTTGATGAGCATTATCAGCCGCAAGAAAATACGCGGGTCACCACCAACTTTGCCAATTTGGCCAGAGGTCAACGTCGCCAAGACAACCTGCGTAATGCGCTTAAGATGATCAACAACAGCTTTAATGCCTTGGCGCATTGGGACAACCCAAACGGCGATCGCTATTCGGTAGAGCTCGACATAGTGACGGTTGAAATGGACGTGGAAGGCAAGGGCGAGCGTTTCCCGTCCATTGAGATCCTCAAAACCGTCATCTTTGATCGCAAAACCAATGAACGTACCGAAGGCATTGTTGGCAATAACTTCTCGTCCTATGTTCGAGACTACGATTTTAGTGTGGTGCTGCTTGAGCACAACAAAGACAAGAAGCGCTTTAGTGTTCCAGACAATTTTGGCGAATTGCACGGTAAGCTGTTTCAGCATTTTGTTCATTCCAGTACCTATCAAACGCATTTTGAAAAGCCGCCGGTGATTTGCCTCAGTGTGTCGGACAACAAAACGTATCAGCGCACTGAAAATCAACATCCGGTACTTGGTGTGGAGTACTTGGCAAGTGAGTCGTCTTTAACCGAACAATACTTTAAAAAGATGGGCCTTGAGGTTCGATATTTTATGCCACCCAACAGTGTTGCCCCTTTGGCGTTTTATTTCTTTGGCGACTTGCTCAACGACTACACCAATCTTGAACTCATCAGCACAGTCAGCACGATGGAGACGTTTCAGAAGATCTACCGTCCAGAAATATACAACGCCAATGCGGTGGCCGGAAAACACTATAAGCCAAATTTGAACAATGCCGACCACTCGTTGACTCAAATAGTGTACGACCGGGAAGAGCGCAGTCAGTTGGCCAAATCGCAAGGCCAGTTTGCCAAGGAGCACTTTATTCAGCCATATCAAACGGTGCTGAATGAGTGGTCAGGCAATTACGCTCAGCAAATTTAAGGATAGAAAAAATGAACACACTTTTACCGACATCCACCGCGGGCAGCTTGCCAAAACCGGCTTGGTTAGCAGAGCCGGAAACTTTGTGGTCACCTTGGAAGCTTCAAGGCGAAGCGCTGACAAACGGCAAGCAAGATGCTCTGCGATTGGCTTTGGACGATCAGTGTCATGCTGGCATCGACATTGTCAGCGATGGCGAGCAAACTCGACAGCACTTTGTGACGACCTTTATTGAACACCTAGAAGGCGTCGACTTTAACCAACGGCAGACGGTCACTATTCGCAATCGTTACGAAGCCAGTGTACCAACGGTCGTTGCGCCGATTCGCCGCACCCGAGCTGTGTTTGTCGACGACGCTCGATATTTACGCCAGCGCACAGATAAAGCAATAAAGTGGGCGTTGCCAGGACCAATGACGGCGATAGACACCTTGTTTGACGCCCACTATGGGAGTCGCGAGCAATTGGCTTGGGAGTTTGCCAAAGTGCTAAATGAAGAGGCAAAAGCGCTGGAGGCGGCGGGCGTCGACATCATTCAGTTTGACGAGCCTGCATTTAACGTGTTTTTTGAAGACGTAAACAACTGGGGCATCGCCTGTTTAGAACGCGCCATTGAAGGACTCAGCTGCGAAACCGTAGTGCACATCTGCTATGGCTATGGCATCAAAGCCAACACCGATTGGAAAAAAACACTCGGCTCGGAGTGGCGGCAATACGAAGAAGTGTTCCCAAGACTGCAAGCGTCAAACATCGACATGGTTTCATTGGAGTGTCACAACTCTCATGTGCCAATCGAGTTGCTCGGTTTAATCCGGGGAAAGAAAGTCATGGTCGGTGCCATTGACGTTGCCAGTCACAGGATTGAGACGGCGGATGAAGTAGCGCAAACCCTCAGAGACGCGCTCAAATACGTCGACGCCGATAAACTTTATCCTTGCACCAACTGCGGTATGGCGCCATTGTCGCGCGCGGTTGCCAATGCCAAATTAAAGGCGTTGCAAGCAGGTGCCGAGCTAGTCCGTAACGAGCTAAACAAGGCAAAAGAGACTGTGCCTGCGTAGTAAAACGTTTGGCGTGGCGCGACTGAGCCGACCACGCAAGTTTGCTATTTCATGAGCAAAAATCATGGTATTTTTATTTTCAATGAGATTTATTCATCAATAGAAGGCGCGGATGTTAGAGCGAGTTCACCTAGAAATACTCAATGCAATCAAGGAGCACGGCACGTTAACCAAAGCGGCAGACGCGCTGTATTTGTCGCAATCGGCGCTCAGTCACAGCATTAAGAAGTTAGAGCAACAAATTGGAACACCGATTTGGCAAAAAGACGGCCGTAATCTGCGCCTTACCAGCGCCGGAGAACGCATTCAGAATTTGGCCAGCCGTTTGCTTCCGCAGTTTCGCCATACCGAATTGTTACTGCAACAAATCGTCAAAGGTGAGATGGGCTCGCTGCGCATTGGGATGGAATGTCACCCTTGTTATCAGTGGCTATTGCGGGTGATTCAACCATTTTTAGAGAACTGGCCGGCAATTGACGTGGACGTTCGACAGGAGTTTCAATTTGGCGCGCTCGGGGCACTGCTAAGCTACGAAATCGATGTTTTGATCACGCCGGACCCGCTGTTTAAGCCGCGAATCGAATACATCCCTGTGTTTGATTATGAGCATAGGTTGGTGGTGGCCGATGCGCATCCTTTGGCGCAACAGTCCTGCGTGTATCCAGAACAATTGAGTCAAGAGGTACTGCTGAGCTATCCAGTTGAACCGATGCGACTCGACATATTTAGCCAGTTTTTGAACCCTGCCAAGTGTTCGGTAAAACAACACAAAATCATTGAGACCACAGAAATCATGTTGCAAATGGTGGCTGCGGGACGCGGTATATGCGCATTGCCCGGTTGGCTCGTGGATGAGTTCGCCAAAACCATGCCAATAAAAAGCCTCAAATTTGGCGACGACGGCATTCACAAACAGATATTTATTGGTGTTCGTAAAGACGAGCAACAAATCGGCTTTTTAGAAGACTTTATCTGTCAGGCAAAACAAACGAGATAGCTTGAGCCAGAGACCAACAAACCAGGTTTAAGTCTCGTGTAAGGTTAAAGCTGAAACCAATAACGCTTTACAGTTAAGTCGATTTTGCGGTCCAAGAACGGGTTGTCTAGGCGATAAATAGTCTTGTTTTGCCACTGCTCAATTGGAAACAGATGACGGGTCATTGGATGTCGTTTCATCAGCGCTTCGTGCTCGCCGCTGTCGATCATCGCTTCAAGGCCGGATTCAATCTTTGCGGCTAACTCTGCTCTGGATTTATCGACAAAAAAGTAAATCGGGAACGGGTAATGAAGGATGACGTTGTCGTAAATGGTCAGCTCTGGCAGGCGGGCTTGGGCTTTTTCGAGTTCACCGTAACCTTCAAAAATAGCCCTAGGAAAATAGTCACACCGGCCACGGTCTACCATGTCAAACATCAGTTCGAAACGGGCGATGGGCATGACTTCGTATTGGTTGTGCAGCAATATTTGGGTATCTGGCCAATGTTCTCCCTGACAAGCAATCAGCTTTCTAAATTGGGACTCGTTGAGGGACTCGAAGCGCGACACTTGTTGTTGATGGATAATGGACACCCGATAGCCTAACAAGCCTTTGAACAAAGGAATCTTAATAGCTTTGAATTTTTTCTCTCTGTCTACCGAAGTCCCCATCCAAAAGACATCGATGAGACCGCTCGAGAGCAATTGTATCGTGCGTCCCTGGGTTGGGCCGAGTTCGTTGGTGACGTTAAATTTGTATGGGTTTGGACCTTGCTGTGATAACGCTTTGTCTAATAAGGCAATGAAATAGCTTTGGCTGACGTCTTCCGCGGATTGAGGTCCAAGGAGTGTCAGGGATTGAGCATGGCTCGGGGCAACAAAACAGGCACCCAAAATCAGGCATAGCGCAATAATTATTATTCTGAAAAACAAATGAGGTCTCCGACGTTTGCTCTTAAGTGTAGAACAAAATGACCGCTGTAAGACTTACCCTAACATTATCTCAAAAAAACGTCGAACATACTTCTGGGCGATTCGGAAAACGCAGGGGAGCAATCCTTTGCTCGCCCTAGCTTATGTTGTTAATTGATAGGTCTAAAGTCGCAAGTATGTTGTCCACCACTGGCTAATTCATAGAACCCGAAGTACTCCTCTTCAGGAAACATGTCTTTCGCCAGTGTTGTTAACGCATCATTCGGGAAGCGCGCTTTAAAAACTTCCAAAGCGGAAAATAGAAATTGGTTTGTAGAGAGGTCAAAGTTCTCATAATTTTGATTATTCCAATTTGCCAACTGCTCTGGTGAACCAAACGCCGGATTTTGGTGAATTGTATACTGATGATAAAGTTCGTTATCTTCATAGGCTCTCAAATGAAAATCGATTACGGTTCTAATTGACTTACCATCAATCTCCACTTCGTAAAGATCGTAACCTTGCCTAAAACCAATCTCTGCCAACATAATTAAGTAACCTAGAGAAGACGTTGAATATCCTAATGCGTCCGCCCCTCGTTGTGACTCTTGTACTATTGAACCGTCGCTCCTAATTTGTTTGTCGAGAATCATAAAGTATCGGGAAACACCTCGTTGAAAGTACTCGTTGTTATTATTAGTTATTCCCCACATCATGAGCCCCATATCTTGCATCCAGCCCATATTGGCTTGTTCCAACATGGTAGGCTGATCCCGACCTAATGCATAAGCTGCACTTACGTATAATGCTTGTGCCCAGTCTTCCAAAAAGCCTTCGATCGTTTGTTTGTCTTGTGCTGAAACTTGATAGTTATTTTTTAAACTGTGCCATCCCATAACGATGGTTTGAAACGCATACCGCATGTTGACGTGCTGAGGTCCATCAACCATATCGGCATCCGCCAAATCAGCTGTGTTGGCTACGTTCAAAAAATTCTGTAGCATCGCCGAAAGTGCGCTTTGGTCTTGGTAATAAATTGCATTTAACCGCTGACCTATCATGTAGACCGCAAGGTCCGAAATTGCATTTGAAAACTCGTCGCTATTGGTATCTTCGAATCTATCGAAATCGAATGGATGGTCACGATCAATAAACATATCAATGTTACAAATCTGACGCATTTGCTCCATTGAGGCAGATTCAAGTTCTATTGCTCGACTGCTTTCGTTTACATGCAAAATATTCGTGTTATTTACCGTGTAGCTAGTCAATCGGTCATAACCATAATTGGAAAACTTCTTGAGTTCGCAGTCTGCGATATCTTCGTTAACGTCGGCGATGAACCCACATACGGCTACCCAGTTGCTGCCTGGCTCCAAAAATGTCCCGTGGTATTCATCCACAAAAATATTGATAGTTATGTTTGCTTCATTGCCGGCTTCGTCTCTAGCTAGGACAGATACGGCATGATTTCCAAAGCCTAGCGTGCCTGATAGCGCCAGTTGGAAGCTAACTCTACTGTGGTTGTCGGTCGCTACAACAGAGTTAAGAATAGTTTCACTAAGCGTTGAAGTATCGGTGTAGCCATTCTCGGTGTTAGCGTCGACTAACCAATCGAGTTGAAATTGACCAAACACCGGCGAAGTAACATCGTTGACTTGAATCGTTACTGTTATCGTAGTGGTATTGCCATCCGAATCTGTTGCTGAGATGGAAATTGAATTGCCGCCAATCGACAAAAAATCAGGTGCGTCAATAACCGGGGAAAGTGAAGAGTCTATATTGTCGCTTATCGCAATGGATTCAAAGAAGTCTTGAATCAAATCATTATCAACTGAAATTCCATTTTCATCTTCGGCGTCAACTTCCAAGGTATCCGCCACACTAATAGTTGGTGCTATTTTCGAAATATCTACTTCATCGACATCGGAACCTCCTCCGCCGCAACCCACTATTCCGATGCACAAGCATGATATTAAAAGTGCTCGTTTGTTTAGCGTCATGTCCACTCCTTGTCGTCCTTTACAGATTGTTTAATAAACAAGGGTAGCTCAGAACAAAGTAAAAAAAAATCCAATTCCTGAAGCTACGCCGTTCATTTAAACTTAAAAGAGTTGGTTAAAGTGAAATTCCAGGGCGTTTTTAAACGCGGTTATGTTTTGTTTTTTGCGCTCAACTCTGGCATGTTTAAACCAAGACGTTTTTATTGCTCGCGCGCCTTAAGTGCCGCTTGAGCAAAACATCTCTCGATTGACCATGTGGAGCTTACAGTGCGGATGATTCGGTGGCATTTCAATACGCAATACCTGCGCCAGCGCGCGGTGGACGCGGTGCCGTTTATTGCCCACAACTTGGTGCCGTTTTTGTTGCCGATGTTGTGCTCCTTGTTGGTCACGTATTTGCACTTTTTGTATACCGCGGCCAAAGCCACTGCGGTACTGGGCTGGTTTTTATCCCTTGTGGGGTTGCCGATTTTGGTGTGTTTTGGCTTTTCTGTTGGCATGGCGCTGTTGCTCAATCAACAACTCTCTGATAGTAAACGTTTGGCGGTGATCTTTGTGCCGCCGATTTTGACCTTCTTTTGCTTAATTGCCGTGTTTTTGGAAATGCACATTCGCGGCGGTTACTAATTCTTGAGATTTTAGCTCTCTAAAATTTTCGCTTTTTAAATCCAGGCTTCTCAAACACTAGCTTCTCAGAACACTAGCTTGTCAGAACATAGCTCCTCATAACTTAGCTCCTTAAAACTTAGTTTCTCAGAGCTTAACTGGTCGCGCCGCTTTTAAACTGGGTTTGCCAAGCCTTAGGTGATGTGCCGTAGCGCGATTGAAAATGCTTGCGGTAAATTTGCTCAGAGCTAAAGCCGCAGCGCTCTGCAACTTCCGTGACCGAGACATTGCTCGACTCCAACCATTGCAAACTGTGGTTGAGCCGTTCGTTGATCAGCCACGAGGTAAAGCTGATGCCGTTGGCCGCTTTAAAGTTGCGGCTGAAACTGCGCACGCTCATCATGCAAAGCTTCGCCGCCCGCTCCAGTGGAAACGCCTCGGTGAGGTTGTCTAACACTAGGTCTATCAACTTGGCCAAACGCTCATCGCTGGGGCGTTTTAGGGTGGGGTTTTCTATGTATTGCTTTTGTCCGCCACTGCGCTGTGGTGACGACACCATTAAACGGGCAATGGAGTTGGCCACTTTTGTTCCATGCACCTGTTTGACTAAATGCAAACAACAGTCGATGGCGGCGGCGGTTCCGGCGGAGGTGATGAGGTTGTCTTGGGCAATATACAAGGGGTTAATGTCGAGCCCGACGTTGGGGAATTTGGCGGCAAAGTCGTCGCCGTATCGCCAATGGGTGGTGGCGCGTTTGCCATCGAGCAAGCCGCAGTAGGCGAGGGCATAAGCCCCAAGGCACAAACCCACAATGCGTTTGTGTTGCTGATGGGCGTGTATCAGTGCGTTGGTTAATGCCGTTGAAGGCGGCGTGTCTGGGTTCCAACTGGGGACGATGATGATGTCGGCCTCTGCAATCGCCGCAGTATTGTGTTCAATTTGCAAACCTAGGCCATTGGCGGAGCGAATTGCGCCTTCGGATTCGGCGCACACCGTCACCTCAAACAGCGGCGTGTCGTTGGCGGTGTTTTGCGCGGGGGCATCGGCAAAAATCGCAATGGGCACGGATAAATGGAATAAGCTCATGCCTTCAAAGGCAATAATGGCAACGCGGATCATAACAATGGCCAGATAGTAATGTTAATTGCCATTATAGCCATATTGGCCAAATCTGACAGCCGTACAATGGCGTCATCAATTAAATGATGAGGACAGGCCCATGCAAATGATACGTGAATTTCCCCTAGTGGATGAGATACTCGGCGGTTACCGAGACGTTATAAAAGAAGACTACGCGGGGTACCGCAACCACGTCACCCGAATGTTGAATTTTTGCCACGCGCTGAATCCAAGTTTAACCAAGCAAGAGAGCAAAAAACTGCAAGTTGCCGCGGCGTTTCACGACATAGCCCTTTGGACCCACAACCGCGTAGATTATTTGGTGCCGTCGTATCAAGAATGCCAACAGTGGCTTGCGGATAACGGCCTCAGTGAT
>Ga0213831_1000928_pt1 | contig 11969 bp, 8 predicted proteins | sample SWATP12_FD_163421 | JGI IMG/M metagenome (GOLD analysis project Ga0213831, IMG submission 163421) | Coastal seawater microbial communities from Marineland, Florida, United States - SWA TP1 #2 | ecosystem: Environmental > Aquatic > Marine > Coastal | place: USA: Florida | collected 2016-08-06 | reverse complement strand
GCGTATCTGCAGAGACTGCGCTACCTGTTAGTGCGAATGCACCCATAACAGTAGAAGCAATAAGAGTTCTCTTGCTCATTTTGGACATAGTTCCCAACCAAATTTCTTATTTGAATCCTCGCCGATAGGAAAATATTCGGGCAAGGGGCGTATAAAACTTTCACAATTTTGTTTCAGGAATGTAGCGCCGACGTCAATTGTCAGTACTACGAACGTATTATACTCACATGGAATGTTACGTTTAGTCAAGTAACACACTGTTTACACCTAGTAGATTTTCGATCAACTGCTCGTTTTCCGTTCAGTTAGCTTGAATAAGCGTTCGAAATTCCCCTGCATAATTCCGGCCACTTCTTAATCGATTAATATTTACCCAAAATTGCACTAATTAAATGCACAAAACCAGAAGTTAGGTGTAAAAGTGTGCTTTGCCTTGCACTGATATAACCCAACCGAGGCCTTCATAGTTACAATATGAGGCGACTTGTCTAAACAATTATTGCTCTTAGATTATTTGTTGTTGCTTTTATTCAAATCTAAAAATGTAAAAAAACAACATTGAAAATTAACATTGGCTTGCTATGCACAATTTGTTATTTATACCGCATCTATACATAACAAGAATGATTAAACCATGAGCGCACCTGCATATAGCTACACAATTGATGACAAACCTGTCTGGGTATTCGATGATTTATGCTCCCTTGAAGAAGCAACGGGTATATTTAAAGGTTTAGAACTAAGCGCATTCAAACATACTGAAGTCGCGCGTCCCGACACCGCTCAATACAAACATTGGGCAGTCGAACTTAGCGATACGCAAGTGCGAGCACTGGCCGTTTATCAACATGCTATTAAGGAAATCTTTAATACCACAGGTAAACATTACAGAGCATATCGTGGCTATGTGAATTATGCATCGTACGGCGACATGCTTTTTACACATACAGACTGTCTGCCAGAAGCTAATGAACTTACTGTATTGGTTTATCTGTGCCCCGAGTGGGATATTGAATGGGGCGGTGAAACGCTTTTTTATAATAGCAAAAACGATTGCGTTTTCGCCTGCACGCCAAAGCCGGGTAGGACTGTGATTTTTCACGGGGCAATCAAGCATGTAGGAAGGCCGCCCAACCGTATTTGCTACACGCCCCGATATACCCTGGCTTTCAAATTAGAGCTCGCTTAATGCGGACACCTAGCTGGTAGGATTAGGCACAATGTCAAAAGCGACCGTCAGACGTTGTTGATTAGACAAAATTGGATTTGTACCGTGCCATATATACGAAGGGAAGAAAACAACATTTCCCTCTTGAGGCTTAACAGCATAGTCTTCTGTCATATCGACGCCACTAATATCCGGCCGTCCAAAAACTAGCCAGCCATGCCCGTTTATTTTAACTTCAGCGGGCACATCTACATACAGCACTCCGCTAAGCCATCCTTCTGAATGATAGTGAGATTTGTGAAATCCTTTCTGTCGCAACCTTACCGACCAGCTGCCTATAAAATCGATATCTTGGCTTAGGCGGGATAAGAATGGATGCTTCTTCACACGAGTAAGCGTTGATAAAAACTCTTTGGCTCTTGCCTCAATAGCCGACCTTAACTCTTTAATTACTGGGTGGGTCGAATCGAAAAGGTTTTCAAATGTTTGAGAGCCGTTGCGAAGCGACTGCCCAATTGGGTGTCTTTCGTTGTTGTGAAGCGTAATAAGATGTGCTCTAAGTAGGTTTATAAATTTTGTGTTTGCGTCTTCGTTTCCTAACAAAGACTGTACGCTCACAAAACTTTGATAATCACATAACTGATTATACTTAGCCTCATCGCCATTAGCTTTGTACGCGGTGGATAATAATGTCCAATAACCCTGATTAAGCGGCGCAATTCGGCACACCAACTCTAGTGCTTTTATCGCTTCTTTATACCTTTTGAGACTTAATAAAGAATAGCTTTTCTCAATTATTAACGGGAGCGTCTCTAGAGTGGGATTAGACGCTTTAACACTTACGGTTGCCAGTGCTTTTTCAAATTCTCCAAGCTCTCTTAATGTGTGAGATAAACTGGCCGCTGCAGCAATTTGATAGGTGGGTAACTTAGTTTCGAGGAGCTTTTCTAACCAAAACTTAGCTTTTTCAAATTCCTCTACCCTAATCATCAATTCCGTGTAAGCCAAAATTAAATCCGGATTATCAATTGATAAGTTTGCCTCTAAAAGAGAAAACGGTGCTTCAAGGTTTTGAACCCAGGCTAAATGAGCATATTCTTTGTGTAAATTTACGCTATCAGGAAAGACCCTTATCCCTTCTTTATAAGTAGCAAAGGCCTCATTTAACGAACCGTTTAGAGCAAAGACTGCAGCTAGATTTTGATAAAGCTCTGCGGTAGAACTTCCCCCCGATAGCGCTTGTTTGTAGAGTGATATTGCTTCATCGAACTGGTTATTTCTGCGTTTGATATTTCCTAAGTTATTAAGCGCTTTTTTATTTTGTGGTTCGCTGTCTAATAATCGCTTCAAATAGCGTTCAGCCACATCATCGCGATGGTCCTCTACTAAAATTGATGCCATTAACAGCAAGACTGTGTTTTTGTTTGGCTGTGTAGTTAGTAACTGAAGACATTGCTTTTCAGCCTCGCTAAAGCGCTTAGCATCATAGAAGGCTCTTGCTAAGTTATACTTATAATCAAAGGCATTCGGCTTGATTTTTAGGGCTTTTGAAAACCATAAAATCGCTTTATCACTTTGCATTTTGTCAAGAAACAGATTTCCATAGCTATTCATTAGGTCGGTAGATTGAGGGAACAGCTTTAAACCTTTCTCAAAGACCTTCACGGCGTCATCAAGCTTACCTATTTTTCTTAACGCACTACCATGTAATTGCGAGACTACAGGATCAACACGATTTAACGCCCCACTTTTTTTTACTGTATTGATGACAAAAAGGAAATCACCTCTGTTGAATGCATTAATGAGGTTTGGGATAACAATATTTGGTTGCGATTGCATTATTTATATAACCTTCTATCCAATGAAGCTAGTGCCCCATACTGCAAAGACCACTCGCCATATTTGGAAATAAACTGTGCAACATCCTCTCGCTCAGTAAGCGTTAAATGCGGGTTCCAAATATCAATTATTAAAACTGCTCTGGCCGTTTCGTCCTCATTCTCCGCGCTATGCTGATAGCTGTCGTCAAACAAAATAGCGGTCTTCCCTTCACTCCAATAGCATCGCTCATTAGCAACATGCAAATACGACTTATCATTAATAATCAGTGGGATGTGCAACGTCCACTTTAGATTAGAAATTCCGAAATGAGGTGGGATTTTTGTACGTGGCTGCAGTACAGAAATGACTACCTCAGGTGCGTGTACTGGACAATGGGCCAGGATTGGCGAATTGAATAACGTCTTTACTTCGTCAGGAAGGTTATCACCATGATCAGTAAACTTGCCGCCTTTCATTAGGTGAAGTGAGTTCCATTTTTGGGCTAGCTGTGCCCAATCTTCGGTGTCTGGCACTGCACCTATATCGTGAATATAGCGCTCGTTTGCACCTGACAAACGAGATATGAACACGTCTTTATGGGCACTAAGCGTATTGATAAATGTATCAAGCCCTTCCACTGCACTGACATCTGAAAACGGAGTAGAGGGAAGGTTTGGGATAAATAGAAAGCTTGGAGACTGAAGTGCTTTATCGAACTTCTTTTGTTCAGCGCCGCAAAACATTGAAATGGCGCGCTTAATTCTTTTACTCGAACCAATCGACTGGGTTTTTATAAATAAATCACGCCGAGCTAAATTCGCTGCATTATGAATATGTGTAGCTTGAGATTTAGAAAGCTGTACGCCAGACGCTGGCGACAAATACTCGGGCCATCGCGAGCAAACTTCACCGTAATGAAAAAGAGCTTTATTGTAATCGCCTGCATTTATTGCGTCTGTAATTTGAGCAAGCGTATCGTCAGGGCTATTATTGTTTTCTTTAGTCATACAAAAATGGGAAGCGTTTTGCCTCCCATCTTAAACTAACCTACGGTGTATTTACAGGTCACCGCCGCCGGTTTCTGATCCACGCTGCATACGCAACCACCCTTCACGGCCAGCTTCACGCATGTTCTCTCTTTCTTCCACAGAGTAACAAACGCGCTGCATGCGGTTTGAACCTATCTTTTTCTCCATTTTGCATACCATACCATCGTCTCCGCCGTTGGTATTTGCCTTAGCATACTCAGAACTTTGATTGTCAGTTGAACCACATGCTCCCAATGCTAGTGCTAGGCTTGATGCAAGAATTATTTTTGTTACTTTTTTCATCCGTGTTATCCCTTAGTATAAGTACCGTAGACTACGTTACCATAAATAGTTGTACATTCTCTAATCCATTTTGTAACTATCCATTTATTTTGTGAAATAGATGGCGCGCCAGAATGATAGCTATTTAACAATAGCTTACCGTCTTTGTCTGAATTGGAAAAAACAACGACAGTTCCGCATCTTGGTACAATACGGATATTTAGCTTAGGAAAAAGAGTCTCCCCTCCCTCATCAACCGTATTCAGGTATACAAGAGCAGTCTTCGTGCGCTGTTTTCCATCTTTAAACATTAATCCATCGTTTATTTCGTTTAGCCCGTCATAGTGGGGTTTGTACTGCTGACCTGGTTCATATCGCAATAAATTTAACGCCTCGCCGTTACGTCTAGGCGTATTCGTAATTTGTGATATTACTTTGTCCAGCTTTCTTGTAATCCAATCGCAATGACTAGGCTCTATAACGGCAACGTAACTTGTTCGCACACTGTCAATTATGCCCTCGCCAGTCCTAGGGTCAACAATCATCGAGGGTTGCAAGAGTGAGCTAAATTTGGTGATTAAGTAATGGCATTCATATTCAGATAGTAGGCTTTCGTACACATTAATAGGTAAAGATGTATCTAACACTTTAGAGGGTTCATATACTCTACCAAGCGATTCAGATATTTCTTCTATAACTTCTTGATTCAGACTTTCGTCATTAGTAACTTGTGACGCTGAATGCAAATTAAGCTGTTTGCTGATATTCGGTGCTAGGTGACACACCCTACTCGCAATATAAGAAAATGTAGTGCTATTTACCGGTAGGTAAGAAAGCGCAACTAAATAAGCCTCTATCACACCTTCGTTCCCGAGTGCGATGAGCGTCTTGGCTACTAACTTCGTATTCGTTATTACGTCACCATAATAGCCAATTTGTAATTTATGGAACTGAACGACGGGGTTATCTGCACACTTTACCCCTTCTAAGAATGCCAGTGATTTTCTTGGGTTCTCCCTTGATCTGAAATAGGCATAATCCAACGCGGCATTAACGTCTCCAAATTCGCCAGCTTGTTTTAACCATTGCATTGCCTCATCAGTGTTGCCTGATGCATGGGCTTCATTAGCATTCTTAATACACTGCTCTACATTCATTACCTGTTGTCCACACTTTATTTAGTACGGCTTCCACATAACAAAAAAGCCTCCGAAGAGGCTTTTTTTCATTCTGTCTACTACAACTTCAATTAGAAGTTAAGATTTACACGTGTGTAGAAGAATTGTCCAGGAATTTCATACATAGACGGGTCGAAGCTGTTAGCAAACGTCGAGTAAGAAACTTCTGGATCAGTGTCGAACAAGTTGTTCACACCAAGCGTGATGCGTAGGTTATCGTTAACTGCGTAACCTAGTGATACATCGTGGTATGCCATATCTTCAAGTTCGTTGAAGCTATCGCCACCAAGCTCTTCACTTGGATCACTACATAGTTGTTGATCTAGCGTATCGCCATCGATTGAACACTCTTCAGTAGTGTGGCCGATGAAGCGAACTAACCAGTTAGCTGTCCAGTCATCGTACGCCCACGTTACTGCAAGGTTAGTACGTAGACGTGGAACAACGTCACGGTCACCGGCAAGACCTGCATCGTTAAACTCAGTAGATGTGTTTGTTATTGGATCGATTACGATAGTAGTGCGCTCGTCAACATAAGTACCATCCCAGTTAATGCGGAAATCACCGTACTCAGTTTCAAAGTTATACGCTACGTTGTAGTCGAAACCAGACGTTGTTTGACCACCAAGGTTTACTTGACCGTTAAACAAGTCTACAACGTTACCGCCAGCGCCACGTTCGATAAGTGAACATAGGTTGACGCCAGTTTGAGCACAGGCATTAAGAATAGTTTGTGCACCAACAGATGAAACGGCATTATCAACTTCGATATCGAAGATATCAAAGGTAATTGACAAGCCTTCAACTGCTTCTGGAGAGTATACAAAACCGTATGTAAAGCTTTCTGCTTCTTCAGCTTCTAGGTTTGCATTACCACCTACAGTAGTACGAATCTGCGTGTTAGGTTGCTCATAGTTTGCAGGAATACCCGCACAACCAGGAAGCTCTGGGTTACCCGCAGCACCGCCATTACATGGGTCAGTTAGCGGCGCAAAGCTATCACTGTTACCTGAGAACAATTCATCAAGAGATGGAGCACGGAATGCTTCAGACCATGTACCACGTACAAGTAGGTCTTCGTTGATGCGCCACTTAAGACCAATCTTTGAATTAGTCGTGTCACCAAAGTTGCTGTAGTCAGAATAACGAGTAGCAAGTTCTAGGTCTAATTGCTCTACGCCAGGCATATCTGAAAGTAGAGGAACTGCAAGCTCTAGGTACGCTTCTTCAACGCTGAACGCACCAGAGGTAGGCAGACGCGCGTTACCAGAAGTGATACCCGCAGCAATGATTGCATCTGGCTGGTCGTAACCTGATTGCCAGCGTTTTTCATAACCCGCAGCAAACGCTAGGTAGCCCGCTGGAAGTTCAAATACTTCACCAGAGATGTTTGCAGAGTAGCTCTCAAGAGCTGAGTTAAGCTCGTCTTGTGCAGTAAAGGTAATGTAATCAAGCATTTCTTGCGTGATTGTTCCTTCACCGATAACTTCAGGTGCACCGCCAAACAAATTCAATGGAACGCAGCCGCCAGTACAATTAGCAGGGTCACCAAGTGCGCTTCTCACGCGGTCCATGTTAAGTAGACCGTCTGTAGACGTGTTTTGTGTAATGTCTGCATAAGTGTAGTTAACATCCCAGAAGAATTCTCTGTCAGCAAACTCAAATACACCTTCAAATCCACCGTTGAACTGGAACTGGTCAACGTTTTGCTTGAAGCTACGGAAACCCGCCTCCATCATACGACGACCAAATAAGAACATCTCAAGAGCATTAGGATCATATAACGACGGGTCCAAATCTAGATCAGCATAGCCTTCCGAGTTAGGATCGGTAAGGATAGATGGGTTCGTCGTTACAGTAACACCATATGGATTAAACGGATTATTAGCCGCCAATGTAGCATCTTCAGCAAACGCCGTGCCTAGAAACAGAGGCGTAGGTGCTAGAGCCTGCTCTGACTTACGGTTGCCGTAGAAGCCCGTTACATTTACAGAGATGTTATCAGTTAGCTCGTAACGTGCCTGAGTATAGATATTCGTTCTTTCTTGAGGTGTAGAAAGATAGTTAAACGGTGCAAAGTTGAAGCGGCTTGTTGGCTCAACCCATGGCTCTAGACCACCGTTGCTATCGCCTTGCTGGCTGAAAGCATTGCCGGCTTGGTCAAACGTGAAGAAACGACCTTGAGGAGGAGCCGATGAACCACCAAAACCTGCAGGCGTACCGAAAACAGGCACTGCAGAAATTTCACGGTCGCCCGCTAGTGTAGGCTCTTCTTCAACGTAAGAGATGTTGAAGTATACGTTGCCTTTGTCGTTAGCTGTACCGAAACCAATGTCCCACTGCTCTTTATTACCGTCGCCTTCGTCCCACTGGCCGATGTAGCCAGACGCTTGAACGCCTTCAAAGTCCTGACGAGTAATAATGTTTACAACACCCGCAATCGCATCAGAACCGTATACCGCTGAGGCACCGTCTTTAAGTACTTCGATACGCTCGATGATTGCAGCTGGAATGTTGTTAAGGTCAACAGAACCACCAAGACCTGGCGCCCAACGCTTACCGTTAACAAGAACTAGCGTACGGTTTGAACCAATACCGCGGATGTTGATAGTAGTTGTACCATTACCACCGTTGTTGTTGTTGGTGTTGATAGCAGAACCCGCAGAAGGGATTGCTTGAAGAACGTCACCGATAGACGTAACACCGAACTTTTCGATATCAACACGTGACATCACTGTAACTGGGTTTGCACCTTCAATATCAGTACGACGGATGCGTGAACCTGTCACTTCGATTTTTTCTACTGCGTCAGCAGCTTCATCTGTTTCCTGTGCGTTAACCGCACCAGTGAAGGCGATGGTTGATGCAGCACCAAATGCGCACGCTAGCTTCACTGACTTAGCCAGTTTAGAGTTTGTAAACATGTATTGTCTCCCTGGACCACTAAAACTCTTAGTGTGTTTCTTAAATCGTTTATATAACGAATTATTATTAGTAAGGTCAAAGCCTCACCTTGATAATAACCACATCCTAAGCATAGGGTCAACTGGGATCAGACGGGTGTTCCATAAAAGTTCAATTTTTTTTCATCTTTTTACCTGCTTTTGTAAATATTAACTTACATTTAACATTTTAAGCACTTTCAACGAACTTATTGGTTATTTTTGGACTATTGACTTAGAAGGGCGTGATACACTTATAAACTCTACACACGCTCTTATTAACATTGCTTGCTACACGCCCTTTAGAACGAGTAATTTACCCTGAAACGAACATAGCGCGGGGTTTGCCATGCTGTTGGAAGTCCATAGTTCGGGTTAACATCTGGATGGGTGGGATCAGCTGAGCTCTCGTCATCGTATATTTCGTTTACTTCTGTAACGCGATCGTTATTTAGAAGATTGAAAATTTCCGCTCGTGCAACCAGCTTTTGGTCTTCACCGATGTCAATATTGTACGATGCAGAAACGTCGATAGAATAGTAACTGCTGGTGCGGCCACGGGAACCTCGAGGCGCTGGCTCACCACCAGCAAAGAACGACTCAGAATCATAAGCTTGAGCAAACAGGTCTGTCGGATGATAACCAAAAGCATTAATCGGACGACCAGTCCAAAACTGGAGGTTAGCGCCAAGCGTTAAACCTTCAGTGACTGCATAAGCGCTGTACAGTTTTACCTGATGACGTCTGTCATTAGGTCAGTCAGTTTGTGCGCCCTTGTTCAACTTTCATTCTACTGCAAGTAGAAACCTAACTGCTTTCTCACAGACTCAGGTAACGCCGGCAGAGCGCTTTTCGGTAATAAAAAAGTCGCCATATTGAAAAAGTCCAAATAAATGCGGTTTGATTCGGTCGTTTTCTTAAGATAATGGTGACCAGATGAACCGCCTGTTCCTATCTTAGTGCCCAGCATCCGCTGAACCATCATTGCATGGCGGTAGCGCCAGATAGTTAGCTGTTCATCTATTTCTGTGAGCGCAGTGATAAGCTGAAATGGGAGATTAAAAATGGGTTCTTCCGAATATTGTTTTATAAATAAGGCCGAGAGCAGTGCTTTATGACTTAAACGGAATTTGTCTTCGCCTCTCAGCTTTTCGAACTTAGCTTCATCAAACAAGGCATCGAAGTTCTCCATAGTACCCTGGAGGTCTTTGAGCTCCTGACGCCTTTCTGTCTCAGACAACATATCACTCGTTGAAATAGTGTGATGATCATCTCTCAACATTTCCTCTGCCGCATCTTTATAGTACTGCCAGAAGTCGAAGCCCTCTGTTTTTAAAAGCGGCATTCTCGACAGCCATTTATCAACAAGCTCGAACAAACTCGGCTTATTTTCTAGGTTTTCAAGCAGTGCTCTATCTTTATCAGTGAGGCGGTTATAAAAGCTTTGTTTGTCGAAGTCGATTCTAAAGTCACGTTTCAAGCCGAGAGAAATCTCTAAACGTTTGAACTGAATACTTTGGAAGCCGGATGCAGGTACGAGGTAATCTCTAAATGACAAAAATTGCTGTGGTGTCATCGTTTCCATGATGGCAATTTGGTCATTCATTAATTTTTGAATTTGTATGATTCGCTGTAAGCGATGTACAACTAACGTTAGCTGCTGATCTTTCACTATTTCTTGATTGAAAGTATCTATGACGGCGTTTAATTCGTGGAGGACCTGCTTAAACCATAATTCGTAAACCTGGTGTACGATTATGAACAGCATCTCTTCATGGGCCACATCACCATATTTTTCACTCTGTAGATCTTGGGCACCCAGTATTTTGTCTAGCTGGAGATAATCGCCATAGTAGCAGGGCTCTATATTTTTTTTCATGTCGTTAATGCCTTGTTGCCGTTATATAAGTCTGTAATTCTATCATCGTCACCTCGACATCCACAGAATACAAGCTATACATAATATGGATATACGGCTATGGGTTATGATGCGACATCATGTAAGTATAAAAATGTGTCCATTTTGTTCAAGTGAACACTATGTTCTGAAATTCATGGTCGCAACGTAACTATAAAAGCCACTATTACGGCGCTAAACGTTAAATGGGGGAAAATCATGAAGCTAGATGACGATATCCACAACTACTATGAACACCTTGTATTGGAAAGAATTAGCAAGCTTGGAATTGATAAAACTAAAAGCCCAGATTACTTGGCTGACCTATGCTGCCTGGCTTTGAATCAAGTACCGCCTCGCTACATCCGATATGAAGTAGATATGGCATTTTATTTACCGCAAAGCGAGCGCAATCAAATGGAAATGAATGTGGAACATGCCATCAGCAAGGCACTGAAATACTTGGATGAAACCGAAAAAAGTAAGATGCGTGAAAACACTGAAGAGTGATGTAATTTGGGTGGCGGGCCTCCAGCCACATCCCGGCACATGAGTCGTCTGCTGCGGCTGCTCCCTTCCAGGCCTGACCGAGTTCACAAAGTATCATTGCGGGAGGACCAAAAGCCCACCATAGAAGATTGCATTCAGCGCAGAATCATTCGCCCCTGCTTGAGTGCGGGGCGCATTATGACCATTTGGCTCAGAGTTTTCAACCCTTTATCGTAAATCTCTCTTCAGCAATAACGTTTGCGACACGGTTAGTGGCTGCTCCCTCTTGTTCTGAGCGAGCATAGATTTCTTTTAACGTTTCACCAATCTTCTCGATATGCGCCCGTAATGCTTCATTTGAACTCGATTCCATACGTTGATGGAAAATATCGATAACTCCACCCGCATTGATGACGTAATCTGGCGCATACAAGATCCCGCGTTGCTGAAGCAACTCGCCAATGTCTTCGCGTGCAAGCTGATTATTAGCAGCTCCTGCAATCACTTTCGCTTTAATGGCCGGTAACGTTTGATCGTTTATTGCTGCACCTAATGCACAAGGCGCTAACACATCAACATCCAAGCTTAAAATTTCCTCTGGCGCCACTGCAGTTGCGCCGAATTCAGCCACGGCTTTTTCTACCCCTTCCGGATAAATATCGGCAACATAGAGCTTAGCGCCATGCTCATGCAGGTGTTTAGCAAGTCGATAACCAACGTGCCCCATTCCCTGTATAGCTACACTTACACCATCAAGGCTTTGCTTTAAGCCATACTCTACCGTCGCTTTCAAACCTACAAATACGCCGTATGCCGTTGACGGGGCCGGATTTCCATCTGGTACTTCGCCGGCATAATGGTACTGAGCTTTGACACCCGCTATATAGTCCGATTCAGTCGCCATGGTTTGTAAATCGGTAACTGAAATACCTGAGTCTTCTGCGGTAAAATATTTTCCACCTAATGACTCTACAAACTTACCCATTGCCTTCATCATCTCAGGTGATTTTGTTTTTCGAGGGTCGCCGATAATGACTGATTTACCGCCGCCAAGCTCCAAGTTAGCCATGGCTGCTTTATACGTCATCCCCTTTGACAGTCTCAACACATCGGTCAATGCCTCACCACTATTTACGTAGGGCCACATGCGACAACCGCCAAGTG